>Ga0209417_1000852_pt1 | contig 62851 bp, 57 predicted proteins | sample RifGroF2_FD_184002 | JGI IMG/M metagenome (GOLD analysis project Ga0209417, IMG submission 184002) | Groundwater microbial communities from Rifle, Colorado, USA - Groundwater F2 (SPAdes) (version 2) | ecosystem: Environmental > Aquatic > Deep subsurface > Groundwater | place: Rifle, Colorado... | reverse complement strand
ATTACCTTTTCGTACATCGGTTACCAAACCCAATCGCCATTTATTAATTTGAATGTAAACAAGCAACTCAATGTTCTGCTTGACGAGGATACCAAACAGCTTGATGAAGTGGTGATAACGGGCGAAAAGAAAAACCGGAACGTGGAAAGCCTCCAGATGAGTATGGAAAAAGTTCAGGTAAAAATGATTAAAAAACTGCCGTCGTTTATGGGGGAAGTCGATATCATTAAAAGCATCACACTGTTGCCCGGAATCCAGAATGGCGGAGAGGGCAGTTCGGGCTTGTATGTCAGGGGCGGTGGTCCCGACGAAAACCTGATGATCCTCGATGAGGCGCCGGTTTACAATGCTTCTCATTTAATGGGCTTCTTCTCGGTTTTCAACTCGGATGCCATCAAAGATGTAGAGGTTTTTAAAGGCGGAATCCCCGCAGAATACGGGGGAAAAGCCTCGTCGGTGATCGATATCCGCATGAAAGACGGAAACTCACAGCAATTGGGAATGAGTGGAGGAATCGGCAATATTTCGAGCAGACTTACGGTGGAAGGTCCCATCATTAAAGATAAATGGAGTTTCATTGTATCTGGGCGTCGTACTTATGCCGATGTGCTGGGAAAAATGATTGGAATTGAAGCGCTTCAGGATAACAAACTTTATTTTTACGACTTGAACCTAAAAACTAATGTGGAAATCAACGATAAAAACCGGATATACCTGTCGGCCTACACTGGCGACGATTATTTTAAGTCCGGCGAATCGATTTACATGCGTTGGGGAAACCTGACTTCAACAGCCCGCTGGAACCACTTGTTCAGCAACAAATTATTCTCGAATACTTCGCTCATTTTCTCGAGGTACAACTACAATTTAGGCGTTCCCGGATCAGCAGCCGACCAGTTCGACTGGACTTCCCAGATTTCGGATTACAATTTTAAGGAAGATGTTTCGTGGTACCTGAACTCGAAAAATAAGCTGACTTTGGGATTCAACCTGATTTATCATCATTTTGAACCGGGAGCAGTTGATGCCAACCAAGGTTCGTATTTCACCGACCTGAAACTCACCAATTACAACGCGATTGACAACTCATTGTATGTGTCGAACGAACAAAGCATTGGCCCTAAACTGAGCCTGAGGTATGGTTTGCGCTACTCCTATTTTCAGCAAATCGGGAAAGGAAAAGTTAGGGAATACCAAAATCCTGATCAACCCAATGAAGACGAAGTTACGGATGTAAAAGAATACGGTTCAGGCGAACTGATTCCACCTCCTTACCACAATCTGGAACCCCGTTTGGCAATAAAATATATGTTGACACCGGAAAGTTCTATTAAAGCCTCCTACAACCGGATGGCCCAAAACCTCCATTTGATTTCGAATACCAACTCCCCCACTCCGCTGGATATCTGGCTGCCCAGCAACAGTTACATCAAACCGCTTATTGCCAATCAGGTTGGACTGGGTTATTTCAGGAATTTCAGGGATAATATGTTCGAGACCTCAGCCGAAGTTTATTATAAAAAAATGAACAATGTGATCGACTATATCGACGGGGCAGAATTATTCCTGAACGAGGACCTCGAAACCGAATTGCTTCGCGGTAAAGGCTATGCCTACGGACTGGAACTGTACGCCAAAAAACAGGAGGGCCGTTTGACTGGTTGGCTGAGTTACACCCTTTCGAAGTCGATGCGTGAGATTCCGGGAATCAATAAGGACAAAGCCTATCCGTCGAGTTACGACCGGACCCATAATGTTTCGCTGGTGGCCAATTACGAACTGGCCAAACGTCTGACTTTGTCGTCAACCTGGGTGTTCTCGACCGGAAATCCAACTTCATACCCCATCGCGAAATACGATGTTCAGGGAAATACGATCTATTTTTACGCGGATCGTAACAGTAACCGCATTCCGGATTATCACCGTCTGGACTTTTCGCTCAATTACGATTTTAAAAAGAACGACCGGCGCAAGTTTAAACAATCACTGAACTTCTCTATTTACAATGTTTATGCCCGCAGAAATGCCTATTCGGTAACTTTCCGCCAGAACAAGGATAATCCTAACATATCAGAAGCCACTCGTTTATCCATCATTGGAAGTGTGATTCCATCGGTTACCTACAATTTTAACTTTTAAAATTAATCTGTCATGATCAACTATATAGAAAACAACAAGGAAAAAGGAAAAAGCTCCTTTCGACTGCTTCGCGCTCAGGGAACGGAGCTTCGGACTTCAGTCGCCAGAGAAAGCTCCCTTCGATACGCTGCGCTACTCAGGGAGCGGCGTTTCGGACTTCGGTATTCGGTCTTCGGTCTCCTGAAAAAGCTCCCTTCGACACGCTTCGCTGCTCAGGGAGCTGCACTTCAGACTTCAGACTTCCGTCTCCGGTCTTCCGTCTTCGGTTTCCTCGTATTAATCTTTTCCTCCGTCCTTTTTTCTTCGTGCGAAGATGTGATTGAAGTCAAACTGAATGACGAAAACCTGAATTTATTCGGTGTTGAAGCCAGCATTACTACTCAGGATGAACCAACCGTTTTCCTATATAAAACCCTGAAAGTGGATCAGGATGAAACATATCCCGGTGTGAGCGGGGCAGTGGTTACCCTTTCAGATAATGCTGCGCCGGTCAATGCTGTAACCTTGGTGGAAGATGCCACTAAAAAAGGATTTTACCGCTGGCCCCAAAGTTCGAATTACCGGGGAGTTGCCGGAAGAGAATATACTCTGACCATTCAAACACAGGGCGTCACTTTAACCGCCAAAGACAAGCTAACCAAAGTTGAACCGATTGACTCGATTCAGATTTTTCCGTCAATGCGCGGGAACAAGCTTTTCCTCGGTGTTTTTTCATATGGCAAAGAACCCCAGGGATTGGGCAACTATTACAAGTGGGATGTGTATGTCAATGACACGCTTGTTCACGAAGCCGACCGTTTGGCCGTTGCCAGCGATGAATTTGTGGATGGCAATTACATTTCGAAACTGGAACTTTTTACCGATTTTCACGATACGAAAAAACCGGAAGATCGCAAACTGAACCTTAACGACACCATCTATATTAAGCAGACTTCCATTTCAGAATTTGCTTACAATTTCTACTTCCAGATGATTAACCAAAGCGGTACCGGGTCGTTGTTCAGTGTTCCTTCGGCAAATATCAAAAGCAATTTCACTTCCAGCGACGGGAAGCCTGTTCTCGGATTATTTGTTGCCCGCGATGTTTCGGTTTCGAATTCAGTGGTGATTGACCAGGCTATTGAGGATCAGTTAAGGAAACCTTAGTGGATAAAATATTGGCCGTTATTTTAGAATTATTAAGAAACTGTTTAATATTTAATTTTGCCCATAGGGCATCAATATCAATAGAAAAAACAACCAAAAAAATTTATTGTCCGTTAGGACATTAACAAATAATAGATTAATTCCCTCCGGGAAATTTGGTTTAATGATGCACCTTTTCTATTGATATCTATCTCCTACGGAGAAAATTTAAACAGTTTCTCTGAAAACGGCCAATATTTTCTCCGTTAAATTTTTCTCAATTTGTCGTTTACAACTTTACCGAAGCTGTGGTATTTTTTGCTTTCAACGATTCATAATTAAACGAAACTTCTCCCTTTCCTTCAATCAGGAACTGATATTCAACAACTCCATAACCTGGAACCGCCAGAAACTGGATTTCAGGTTTCTTTTCTTTGTAAACGACTTTATTCAACCGGTTATCCGTCAGCTTACCTCCCGCAATCACTTTAGCTCCGGTAACTTTCAGCATATCCTGTGCATGGATTTTTGTTTTTACCGCGTTGGCCGTCATCGATGGTAATCCCTTTTTGTTTTGCAAACGGACCCTCACCTGATAAAGGTTTCGGCCAATTTCTTTTTTGTCAAAAACTTCCATCGAGATTTCAGGAGTGTTTTCGGCAGCCAAAAAAACCACCGAAGCATTGCGATGAACCAATTCGGGCAGCATAAACGGATGAGGCAAACGCGAACTCATTTTTACCCAACCGCCAATTTCAATTTCGCCGTAAACCGGATGCTGATAGGTTTTCCATTCTTTGTATTGTTCTCCCTGAACTACATTGTCGTTAAATTTCAACTGCTCGCGGGAGAGTTCAGGATTTATTCCGCGCATTTGACCACCCGTGGTGGGTTCGGCGGTTGTAGCTGGTTTTGCAACATTTTCGCGGTAAGTTTCCTGTTCACGTTTAAACAATTCGCCAACAAATGAGAACGCCCCATACAAGTTGTAAAGGTGCGAGTCGAAATCACCGTAAGTAGAATACAAATCGTACGACGGCTGATAAACATATCCAGGCGTAATTTTCACGGCTTCTTTCCCGATAACATCGTAGGCGGCAATATCCGAAGGATCAATCACAATCGATTTTTCAGACGGAACCCGCAACCACAATCCACCTGAATTGTGGAATGCAAAACCAATAATAATGTTCGGACGGGCGAGAATGTATTCGTTTATGGCTTTAAGTCCCACTCCTGAAAGGGGAAAATTTCCGGCGCCACTCTGCACATATCCGGGCTTCCAGTCGTAGCCCCAGTTACGGTTCGGGTCCAGGTAACCTTCTGCATCTTCATTCAGCTTGCCATCGTTATCGTTGTCAATTCCTTCAGAACCAAGCAACGTAAATTCGCCCTGTTCACCGGGTTTAATCCTGACCAAAACACGTTTATCTTCCGGATCAACTTTGTACTGCCCGAACGGATCTTTAATGCGCATTTGGGTAATGCTTCCGTCGCCGTCCAGATCATCGGGCGCATCTTCGTCAAACAAACCGTCATTGTCATCATCCTTTGGCACCCGGATACTTCGGCTCGAACTTGGCGTATGGGCATCGGCAAAAAAGTGATACCGGCCATCCACATTCACCACCGGAATGAGGTAATGGACATTTTTATCGACCACCTTGGTTACCTTTTCATTCTCGCCATATTTGGTAAGCAACATATTGGCATAATACAGACAAACTTCAGCGGCCTGAATTTCATTTCCGTGAATGTTCCCATCCACATAAACGCCTGGTTTTGAAAGTTCGGCTCCCGTTTTCGGATTGTTGATGGTCAGGGCATAAATTTCACGGCCTTCTTCGCTTTTGCCCACTACATCGAGTTTGGTCAAAGCGGGATAAGCCTTGTGAAGTACGTTCAGCGCCTCAGTTACTTCTTCGTAGGTATAATAACGGTCGAAACGAAGTGGAACTTCAATTTTACCTTTGTCGGCTGCAAAACCGGATACCAAAATCAACACAAGCTGAAAAATTAAGATAGTTCGTTTCATGATTAATCTCCGATTTTAATTTGTTTGACTACCGATCCGAAAACAGCAGATTCCAGTTTGACTGAAATCGTCGGTTTTTTATCCGTCTTGACAAGCCATTCCAGTTTTTTGACCTGATTCCCTCCAATTGTTCCGACAGGAGTGCGTTTCAGCCCTTCGAGGAATTCAACATCGCCGTCAATGACCAACACAACCGGAGCGGGTTGTTTGTTACGTTCACCTATTGAAATGGGGTAGGACAGGTAGCCTTTGTTTTCAACAAACAATTCCAATCGATAAACCCCCGCGCCCAAATCAGTGATTTTTTGATCAGCCACCGAAATTTCAGGCAAATTCTTACTGAGTTGCAACAGCCAGGGTATCTGAACCTGCAACAAGGAATCTATTTTTTCGACTTTTGGAGTTGTTTCAAGATACGGTGCAAATCCGCCAATTTCAACTTCGCCTAAAGTAGGATGGTTGTATTTCTGCCAGTTCACAAACCCTTTTCCTCCCAAAGCTTTGTCCGAATATGCCAGCAACGATTTTTCGCGTTCTGATGGATCTTCGCTTTTTTCAGGTTTAGCCGATTTCTTCATCATCTCGACCATCTGTTTCGGGGTCATCTTGCCGGATTTCATCATTTCGGTGATGCCTTTGGCCGAAAAGCGTTCGGGCGCATTGTTGGATTTCAGGAATGATGCTATTTTTTCTTCTCCCAAAGCGATAAACTCATCGGCGCTCATTTTCTCCACTACATCCACCGAAACAGCCGATTGATCTCCTTTTTTTTCCTCTTTTATCTTTGGCGCCGAAAATAAACTCATACTGAATGACGGAACTCCAAGCTGATAGTAAGCCCAAAGTTCAAACGATCCATCTTTATCCGCAGCGGCTTCGAGTGTTTCAATACTGAAGTTTTTGCTTTTAAGGTATTTCTTGTAATCATCCGACAATTTGGTGTAAAATTTCAGGTCGTCATCAAGTGGATTAACGGCGGCGCCCAAACCGAGTGAACTCATGATGAGAGCCGGAGTAACTTCTACACCCGCCGGAACACGTGATTTCATCAGTTCAATCACCTCACTCATGGTATAGGTCTGATTGGGATCAACGCCATACCTGGAAGCAAGGCGTTCTGGTATTTTTATGCTTTCGAGATTTGCATCGCCTTTGCGACCGCCCTTGGGAGGAAATAAACAAAAATTGGAAGAACCCAATGTGTGAACCATGGTAATGTTAGGCCGGTCATAAATAAACTTCATGATAGCATAAGTCTCAGGCGACTGTCCGGGCCACAACCCGGCTCCTTTGTTCGTTTTTGGGAACAGGTGAGGGAAAGAAATTCCGATGTTGATACCACCTGCGCCATCTTCGTTGTATTCGCCATCCCCATCGTTATCGGTACCTTCGGAATAGATTTTATATTCTCCCCTTTCGTTCTTTTTGGCATCAGCACGAACCATGATTCGGGGATCAGTTTTCGAAACGAGGTAGCCACCGGTTAAATCTTTTACCCGCATTTGGGTAATCAGGCCATCGTTGTTCAAATCTTCAAACCCGTCTTCGTTGGTGGCCTCGTCCATATCGTTGTTTAAGGCAAAATCGTTGACTGTCCGCTCGTATTTTGCTCCTGAAAAATAAGTTTCAGCAGCATCCGGATTGGGTAATGGAAGGATGTACCACTTTTGTTTAGCGGTGTAACTGCTTGAGTCGAGCAGCATTTTTGCCAGCCGCAGGGCTCCTTCAGTTGCTAACGGAACATTGCCTTCGAAATTCGCCCCCACAAATATGGCAGGAACAGTTCCTGAATTTTTGCCGATTTCAAGGACGGTTACCGATTCGCCACCCGGACTTGTAGCAATGGTATGGATCTGAACTTTGTCGGGATTACTTTGCTGAAATTTTTGCAGGATTTGCTGAACTTCACTGTTGTTGTGGTATTTGTCGAAAGAAACAGGATTTTGAGCATTCAGCAACTCAGCTGATCCCAATAGCAAACATCCTGCCAGAATGCGGAGTCGGTTTTTGTACATTATTCAGGTTTTGGTTTTTACATTTGGAGAAAAGTCCCCTTCCAGAGACTTCTATCTGCTAAAGTGCAAAACTTTATTTAAAATAACATCAACGAATTCCAAAAAATGATCCCTTCGACACGTCTAACTAATCGATTTGGTGAAAACTCACTTCGATCTGCTTTCCTTCGATACGCTTCCCCCTCGATACGCTTTGCTACTAGGGGTACGGCTACTCAGGAAATACGTACTCAGGGAGCATCGCTTTGGGGTTACTGACGGGGTGACTCGGAGTCACCCCGTCAGTTTTGCTTTGCAATTATACTTTTAAAAATCTATGGCTTGCTGCACGAAGCTTTGGCTTCCACCATTTTGGGGTTCGATTCGATGGCCGAGATGACTTTCAGGAGTTGTTCGCCCATCCCGATTTTGTAGCCTGATGAGTACAGGTAAACATTTCCGTTAGGATCGCAGAACAGCACCAGCGGAAGTTTGTCCTTGAGTCCGGAGCCGTATATGGTTGAAATAGCATTTAAAATCTGGTCATCAGGATCAATACCGCTTTCCATTTTGGCGGGCAGTTGGTAGGTTTTTAGCACTCCGGCCTGTGCGGCTTTTTCGGCTGGCATGGCAAACACGAATTGTCCGCCCCACTTGTTAAAATGATCGACATACGGACCCAAATCGTTCAGGATGTGTTTCGATGGTTCTTTGTCGGGATCGAGCACCACCAGCACCGAGAACTTCCCGGCAACCAGCGCCGACAAACTCACTGCTTTGCCATCACTTGTTTTTTGCAGGTTCAGCGCATCAAAATTTAGTTTCCCGCTAGGTTCCAGTTCACCCGACTGTTTGCGCAGTTCCACCGGAACGGTGGTCAACTTGCCCTTTTCAATGGTAAAGAAAGTCATTTTGCTCAGGACAGATCCATCTTCCAGACGGTTGCCTGTGATCAGTGAATACTGACCAACTTCCAGTTCAAGCGGTTTTTCCGAGTTGGTCAGGCTGCCACCTTCCGGAAATTCGAGGGTGCGGTAAAAACCGTCTTTCAGGAAACCAATGGTATAGTGCAAGTAATATTGCGGAGCTACCGGATTGCCTTTGTCTGTCAGTTTCAGCATTCCTTTTTCGGGCTGACTCACTGCTTCCGTATCGAATCCGGCACGGAACCATTCACCATTCCGATTGTACTCCGGAATCTGCGTTTCAGGATTCAGGCGCGCTGGAATACCAAAAGTGCGGCAGGCAGCCACGAAGAAAATGTCGCGCGAAAGTGGATCGGCCACTCGCAGATTAAAAACACCCATCGGGGAAAGCGGAGCACGCGAATGTTTGTTCGCCACGGTATTGATGCGGATATTCTCGCGAATCCAGTTGGTTAACGCCGAAATATCGTTTCGAGCTGACTGAGCCATTTCCGGACCAAACGAAGTGGCCAGAAAACTACGCCAGGAACTCAGATTTTCGAGAGCAATGCGTGGCGACAGTACATATTTGGTAAATAGTTCATTGGAAACCAACTTTTCTACTCCTGATTGGGCCGTTTGCACCAAATGGTCGGTCAGAACAGACTCAGGTGCATCGCTGTAATCTTTGTCGGCTAATTGAATGGCCAGTTCAAGCACTGTGCTACGGTATGTTGAAGCATTCTTTTCGAGGTAAGCAGAAATCTGATCCCAGTTGCCGTAGCTCAGTTTGATGAATCGTGCAATGGTATCCACCGGAAGTTTAGTTTTGGCAGCAAATTCAGCAATCCAAACCGAATCTTTAAAGGTTGCCATCGTTGCATTCCGGATTGAATCTTCTTTGGCCAGACGGAGGTCGTTGGTCTTTTTGGCTTCAGGAGTAACGGTATTTTCCACTTTGGCGGCATGTGGAGGAATCAGATCGAATAGTTCGCCGGGGTTCGCCGCAGTATTCTGGTTCAGTACCAGTTGAAGCGTATCTTTTTCGGGAACCGAAAGCTTTTGGTAAGCAAATTTCCCGTCTTTGACTGCCCAAATCACGAGGTCGCCCATGCCGGTATTCAGGCTGGTAAAACCTTCAGCATTGGTATATCCAATAGCAATCGGATAATATTCGGCATAGTTGTACAACTGAAATTCAACTTTGGCGCTGTTGGCAGGTGTTCCGTCGACTTTTCTGACCGAAATGGTCACCCTTTTGGTCGTGGCATAGTTCGAAGTCAGGTTCAGTTCCGAAAAACGGTCTTCGGCGTTTACCACATCTTCATTTCCAAAATAGCGGCCAAACCCCCGTGTATGAACCAGCATGACCCGTGTTGCGGGCTCGCTGAACCAACCCATATTCAGGTCTACATCGGGCTCGCAGGCGCCGAGATAACTCCATTTGCCATCGATCCATACTTCCACCCAGGCATGGTTATCGTCGGAATGCGCCCAGCGTGGCGTATAAACCTGACGCGCAGGAATTCCGGCAGTGCGCATGGCGGTAACCGTGAAAGTCGATTCTTCACCACATCGTCCGAAAGTCTTTTTCACGGTGCTGAGCGGGGCGCTGGTACGGGAGTCGGTTCCGCGATAGTTCACTTTTTCGTGGCACCAGTGGTTTATTTCGAGTGCCGCATCCTTCATGCTCAATCCTTTGATGCGTTGGGTGATTTCATCATACATCACTTCGCGGAAATTATCGAGGTTTTCGTTGTTTACCCGTAAAGGCAACACAAAATGCAGGAATTCTTTCTCCGGAATACTTTTCCCCCAAGGCATTTCCTGACGGGCTTTCAGGCTGTACTGCACGTTTTTCAGAAAAAAATCGGACTGATAATCGGCCAGATCGCTCAATGGCATGTAGGCATAGATAAACTCCATGGCTTGTTTTTCTTCAGGAGAAAGTGGCCGGTTAAAAATGTCCCAGATTGGAACCTGACTTTTCGAAGTCAACTCTTTTTGAACGGATAACATGTGCCGGATATCGGCTAATCGTTCGGTATCCTGAATAAGCATCTGCTTTTTGGAGCACGAGCATAAAGCCAGAGTTATAAAAATAAAGATGAATAGTTTGGTGGTCATGTTCTTAGGTTCTTATCGCTATCACTTTAATTGAGACTATATCAGGAGTTATTTTTGTTGGCTATGGCGATTTTCGATCCATAGACAAATAAAAACTATTACGCCTGAATTTCAATTCCGGTTTGCCTTACCAATTCAATGATGGGAGAAGTATCATCAGTGTTAAAGCGTTGAAGGCCAATTGAAATTGGCTCGATTCGCGGGTCGACTTTGGCTGAATAGAGCCATGGTTTGGCAAGCACATAATCATCGTCGGTATCAAAAATGGATGAAACCAGCATCAAATCAATGTCGCTGTCCTCAGTGGCTTCATTTCGGGCAAAACTTCCGTAGAGAAAAGCTTTGTCAACTTTTATTCCGGCCTGTTTCAGGATTTCAAGGTAAGCCCGTACAATATTTATAACATCAATTTGAGACATTTCAAAAGGCTTTTGGTTTTTTGCAAATAATCCATAACTATTTCGGGTGAAGGAGATTTGGGATAATAGTCCGGATATCGACCTTCGAGTTGATACTTCATCAACACAGACATTAAAGACGCTTGTTCCCCATCAATGTTCAAAGAAGCTAAATCAGCTAAATAACTCAGATTGTGTGATTTGGGAGCTAATTGGCCCGTATTTTTGACAACCAATGCTTTAGAAATTTTTTCAATGGTTAAATGGCAAAAAAACAATCCTTCGAGAAACTTTTTTCCCACAATCAGTAATTCTGCAGTTTCGATATCGCCTTCAGCGCCGCGAACCCAATAATCGATCTGTTTTTCTATATCAAACATCTTTTTAGGGATTTATTACACGAATTTACAATTTAAACTACAGACTTCAAATCTCAAATGTTTCAGGTTCGCAAATGTGGCGATTTTTTTGGTAAAAATTCGTGCTGATAATCGGCTAACCTTTCGGCATCCTGAATGAGCATCTGCTTTTTGGAGCACGACACAAAAAGGATGAAAATAAGAATGATTGCTGCAAATTTGTTTGCCATTTGGCTTAATTTTAAATTGTTTCCGGTTCAATAAATGGATGACGTTTGTTTCCTGACCGGTCCGGATTCCCTTGCAAAACACGCGGCTCCAACAGCTCCTGAGAAATCTCCGTACTGCGCCTTCACAATTACGGTCTGATTTCCACCGGTACGCCATTCATAATTACTCATATAATTTTCCAAAGGTAAAAATAAATCATCCCCGGCTTCAGTAATACCACCACCCAAAATAATCATTTCAGGTGAAAGGATATTGGTTAAAGATGCCAGTGCGATGGCTAATTTTTTGACGGAACTCAGCCAAATTTCAGAAGCGAAACTGTCGCCCTGCCGATAGGCATCCAATAACTGATGAGTGGAACTGAATCTTCCTGAAGTTCGTTTTTCAATGGTACAGTTTCCTATTGCATCTTCAAGGCTTCCGGGGATACCAATGATATCCGGTTCACCGTCACTGTCAATAACCATGTGCCCGATATGCCCGGCTTTGTTGAATGATCCCTGATAAGGTTTTCCGTCAATCAGGATTGCTCCGCCAACACCGGTTCCCAAAGTAAGCATAACCACATTCTTTTTATCGCGTGCTGCACCAAACCTGGCTTCACCCATCATCGCCGAGATGGCATCGTTTAAAACAAAAGTCCTGGCTTTTAAGAAATCGGACCAGATAAAATTTTCCAACCCCTGCAACCGGCCAGGCATAAACGCAATAGCTGAGTTACTGGAATTGGGTAATCCCGGCGCCGAAATTCCGATGGTATGGTAGGTGCAATGGAGCTTACTTTTGATATCCTGAACTGCTGAAAAAACAGCACTCTTCCAGACAGTATCATCACCGTCATTCGTAGGAAGTAATTGCTGATAGACCGTATTCCCCTGGTTGTTGATGGCTACCGCTTTAATTCGTGACCCTCCAAGGTCAATTCCAATGGTAATAGTTGGCATATTTTAATTTAGTTATATTGGTTTAAATTCAGTTTGTCAGCAATTCTGAAGGGCATCCTAGGTACTCCGTAGGAGTTTTCTGTAAATAACCTTCGATTTTAACCGGAGGATTTAAACCTGATGATCAAGTCAACTCCTTAGGAGTTGTCCAAACGCATTAAAAAATATATCGCTCATCAACTTCCACCCCATGTTCTTTGAGCAAGGCACGATACTCGTCTTCAAAAGGTACTTTATTATGGTGCTCTTTTTGATTCTTTATGTATTTTACTATCTTTTCCTTATCACGGTACGCGTAAGTTAACGAACAAGAACCTTCAGCCCAGCAAGTAAAATTCGGATACTTTCCTGTTCCTTTCATCCAAATGTTGGAAGCAGTTTTAATCTCTTTAATAAAATCGGCAAGAGCAATGGTTGGGTGCAGGTCGGATAAAATGTGAACATGATTCTCCATCCCGTTTATCCGATATAAAACACCTTTCCTTTTTGTAATTATTCCCCAAATGTACCTATAAAGAGCTTCCTGCTGGTCAGCAGGAATTGTATTTTGCCTGTTGTAAGTACAAAATACAATATGATATAGTATTTGGCGATAGCTGTTCATCGTATGTTTTATTTTAGGGAAACCCCGATGGGGTTTTGTTTTTATAGTTATACTTTCCCCCAGTTTTACTGGGGGTTATTTACAGGAAACTCCTTCGGAGTGTAAACCATTAAATTCATTGAGCGTATTCTCGTAGCCACTTTATTTTTATGGCTATAAGACTTTTCTTCCAGTTTATAAGGCGTTGGTTCACTGGAAACTCCTTCTGAGTGCAATCAGTTAAATTCTCTGATCGCATCTACCATGGCTACTATATTTTCAACCGGTACATTAGCCTGAATGTTATGAACGGTGTTGAATACGAACCCGCCATCACGGGCAAAAATATCGCATAAACGAAGCACTTCTTCCCGAACTTTTTCAGGAGTAGAATATGGCAAGGTTTTTTGCGTATCGATGCCGCCGCCCCAGAAAACCAAGTCCTTCCCGTAGTTCTTTTTCAGAAGTACCGGATCCATTCCTCTGGCGCTTATCTGAACCGGATTAATGATATCGAAGCCGGCAGCGATAAAATGCGGCATGAACGATTCAACAGCGCCACACGAATGTTTGAAGGTTTTCCAGTTGGTATGTGTATGAACCCAATCGTTGATTCTCCGATAATAAGGCGACCATAAATCGTCGAACTGTTCGGGTGCGCAAAAGGTTGAATCCTGGGTTCCAAAATCAGTTCCGCAAATGTAAACAGCATCAATATTATCACCTATTACTTCGTGTAACCGGCTGAAATTCTCTAACGCAATCTCAGACTGACGGTCAAAAATGGCACGAATGTAATCGGGTCGCATCAGGATACTCATGTACCATTCGGTAATATCGCGGATTCCTTTTGGCTTCTTTAACTTGATTCCGGGGATATGGGCAATATCGCCAAGGGCGGTTCCGCCAAGCCCTGCGATAACGGCTTTCCCAGTATCACGGGCCTTTTGGGTAGTCACTATCCAGTATTCCAGATCAGATTCACTGACCAGACCATATTCCTCCAGATTATCCTGCGGATCGAGCTTCTCCTCATCAATGGGCTGCTGGCGGATGATAGCATCGAAAAAGTAACCGTTTTGGGGCATACGTCCTGAAGGAGAATTCGACAAATCCCCTTCAGGATAAATCAGCACATCGCCGTTTTCATCTTTTGTTGTTTGAAAACCTTCAGGAACCAGCACTTTCTGACCCCATGGAGTTACATATTCCTTTAACGGTTCGTGGTTGAAAAAACCAAAGGAATTTTTTTTGCCTTTTGCTCCAACCACATCTATACCGATAATCTTTATCAGCTCCTGATCCACTTCGCCCAACATTTGGTATGGATCGGTTACACGAACCGGTTTGTATTCCAGTCCGTAATATTTCCGGAGGTTCTCAATAGCCAGAACATGGATTCCGGTTACCGATGTGGCTCCGAAATCAACAACCAGGCGATCGGATTGATGGTGATTTACAGTAATGTCAAATCTTTCTTTTGAAGTCATCCGATTTCCCTATTTTGGCATGGCTGGTAAACTCCAACCCTCGCGGTAAGTATGTTTGATGTATCCACTGGCAGCTTCAAGCGCATTAAATTTGGCATACTGCGTATTAAAATGAGGATGTCCGTCGACCACTTTAAATTCGTCGGAAGTCACAATATTCAGTTCTTCGGTGGGTGAAATGTTGGTAAACTTCATATTTTCAGCATCCCATTTCAGTGTTTTATTCAGGCTTTGCAGGCGGATAGCCAACACACCGAGTAAAACCATTTCGTTGAAAGGGCCTGAATATCCAAAATGAGAAGTTCCTTCAACCCGGTTTTCAGGAGATTCTTTACAAGCCCTGATCCAGTCTTGTTCGTGAGGCCCGTCAACATAGCCAATAGCTCCCGGAACCCTTCGCAGGTATGGGGCAACAACAGGTTTTCTTCCTGAAAGAAGACGTGGGTTAAACCCACCGCAACCGGTAATCAGCGTGTCTTTTGAACCGACAAAAATACATCCTCCCAGTCCGTCTCCCATCAGATTTTCACTTTCAGGCAACAAATCCGGTCGGCGGGGAAGTATTCCACCATCGTACCAATACACTTTAACGGCAGGCATTTGCTGATTTTTAACCGCAGCACGGGCAGGAAATTCAAATTCCACGGTCTCGGCCTGTGGAGCGCTCTCGGTATTGACCTGGGTTGAACTTCCGGAGACTTTTTCGGGATAACCCAATTTTAACGACTGGTAAACCGGGTCGAGCACATGACAGGCCATATCGCCAAAAGCGCCTGTACCGAAATCCCACCAACCGCGCCAGTTCCACGGTGTGTAAATATCATTGAAAGGCCGCATGGGTGCAGTGCCGATAAATAAATCCCAGTTCAACGTATCCGGAATGGTCATTTGAACAGTAGGCCTTTGCAATCCCTGTGGCCAGATGGGGCGGTCGGTCCAGGCATGAACTTCTTTTACTTCACCGATTTCGCCATTCCAAATCCATTCACAAACCTGCCGGACACCATCGCCTGAATTTCCCTGATTACCCATTTGGGTGGCGACTTTGTGCTTTGCTGCCAGTTTGGTCAGCAACCTGGATTCGTAAACCGAATGAGTCAGCGGTTTTTGACAATAAACATGTTTGCCCATCGATAATGCATTTGCAGCAATAATGGCATGTGTGTGATCGGCAGTTGCAACCATCACTGCATCAAAAGAATTACCCATTTCATCGAACATTTTCCGCCAGTCCCAGTATTGTTTGGCTTTTGGGAATTCCTTAAAACAGGTTTCTGCATATTTCCAGTCCACATCGCAAAGTCCGACAATGTTTTCGGTGTTCATTCCAACCAGGTTGGGATGCCCTTTCCCACCGATTCCAATACCAACAATATTCAGTTTATCGCTTGGAGCGCGATGTCCAAGTCCACTAATGGTCATGCTTGGAACAATTGTAATTCCTGCTGAAGCAACAGCTGTCCTTTTTAAAAATTCTCGTCTTGAATTATTCATTTTGGATTGGAATTAAAGCTGTTTGATTTTAAGGTTTCTGTACCAGACTTTGGTGCCGTGATTCTGCAACGAAATGTGTCCTTCGTCATATTTTCCATAATCGGGGAAGGCGGCCCACTTACCACTTGCCCGAAGATTTTTCCATTCATCTGAATATTTTTCATATTCCACAACCACGACGCCATTCAGCATTTGTGTTACATGGTTTCCGTCAACAACCAGAAGAACCTGGTTCCATTCGCCAACCGGCTTGTATGGTTTTGCTTTTGGTGGATACATGGCATAATTGGCTCCGCAGATTTGCCAGTCTTCCAGTTTGTCTGGCCAGTTTTCGTGATCCATGACCTGATATTCAGGACCGGTTTCGTATGGAAATTTGTATTTCGGATCTTCTTTAATCTGAAAAATAATACCGCTGTTTGAAGCCTTGGTCAACTTAAATTCAAGGCTGAGTGCAAATTTGGTGTAGGTCTTATCGGTAATAATATCCTGGCTTTCAGCGCCCCCTTTGGTGGTCATGGTTAAAGCCTGATCTTCGATAATCCAGCAATCCGGGATTCCATGCAAGTTGTATCCGTGCCATCTGGTGAAATTCTGTCCGTCAAACAACAATTGCCAGCCATTTTTTGCTTCCTTTTTTGTCAGGGTATTGGCCGGAGCATTTTTATCAAGTTCTGAATTAAGTGAAAGAGGGTCATTCTTTTTTGCCGGACTGAAGGCAAACATAACGGTAACAACCAGCAAAAACAGGATTTTGGCAGTTTGGTTTTTCATGTCAGTAAGTTTTAATTGGTTAAGGGTTAAAGTGTATTCATTGTAAAAATAACAGAAATTTCAATATAATTTGGAGGAATTGTCTTCACTGATCAGAGTATTAGCAGAACTAAATTAAATAGGATATATTTGAAGTAATCTTTTCTTTTTCAGGAACATCTTGAGAGGAAAAAATCAGACAATCTACAATTAACTAATACGTTATAGATATGAAAAGCATAAACAAACTAATCCTGGGAATTTTCTTCATCGCACTGGTGAATAATTCCATTGCCGGAGTTAACCCGAAAAAAAACAATCAGAAACATGATGACAAAAGCGAATGGCGGCAGCTATTCAATGGCAAAGATCTCACCGGATGGAAGCATGTGGGACCCGGTTCCCAGTATGTTGAGGATGGCCTGATTAAATCGCATGGCGGAATGGGTTTGCTTTACTGGACTGCTGAAAAATTCGGGAATTGCACCATTCGGGTTGAATTCAGAATGCGTGATACAAACAGCAATGCCGGCGTTTTTATCCGCATTCCGATTGAACCCTATGAAGAATGGATGCCTGTTTTCTATGGTTATGAAGTTCAAATTGACAACAAGCCTGAACTCTCGGACGAAGATGATTACCACTATACCGGAATGTTGTATTCACTCACAAAACCTCTGGCCAAAACCGGAAAACCCGGACCTGAGTGGAATACCATGGAAATTACACTCGACGGGCCTCGGACCATTGTTTTCTTGAACGGAGTAAAAGTTACTGATTTTAAAGAAGGTGATCCGGTTCCGGAACGAAAATTCGACTTTGAACCTTTCCATGGACCACGTCCTGAATTTGGATATATTGGTCTTCAAAATCATGCAGATAGCGATGTGGTTTTCTTCCGGAAAGTAGAAGTAAAACCACTCAATAAATAACATCCAAACGAATAAAAATATGGAAACAAATAACCCCAAAACCAGAACATCTCCAATTTCGCGCAGGAAATTTGTGGGTATGACTGCATCCGGAGCAGCTGCCATCACGATCCTGCCAAGTTTTACGGTCAGCGGATTGGGACATGTACCTCCGAGCGACAAACTTTATATTGCCGCAGTAGGCTGTGGTGGCGAAGGAGCTGCCGATATTCAGGCACACATGAAAACTCCAAAGAAAAATGCGGTGATTTCGCATATGTGTGATGTGGACGACCGCATGGCAGCCGACCGCCGGAAAGAATATCCAAAAGCGCCTTTCTATCACGACTGGCGAGAAATGTTTGAAAAAGAAAGCAAGAATTTTGATGCAGTAACCGTGGCCATTCCCGATCACAACCATGCGGTTGTAGGTTTGGCTGCCATGCAGTTGAATAAACATTTATACCTTCAGAAACCTCTGTCGCATGATATTTATGAAGCCCGGATTTTAACCGAAGCCTCGAAAAAATACAAAGTGGTCACTCAAATGGGCGATCAGGGAGCGTCGACCGAAGGAATGCGCACTTTACGTGAATGGCTTGAAGCCGGAATTCTGGGCGACATTGAAAAGGTTTATTGCTGGACCGACCGACCGGTGTGGCCCCAGGGAATTCCCTGGCCAAAAACACCGACTCCGGTTCCAAAAGAACTGAACTGGGATTTGTGGCTCGGAACGGCACAACAAACCAATTACATTGAAAATCTGGTGCCTTTTAACTGGCGTGGCTGGTGGCAATTTGGAACCGGCGCCCTGGGTGACATGGGTTGCCACATCATGGGTCCTCCATTCAAATTGCTCGAACTGGGTTATCCTATTGAAGTTTCGGGGAGTGCAAGTACTGTTTACGATGGTATTTTTTCGGAAGCCCAATATCCGGAAAGCGGTCCGGTATCCAGCTCTATCAAGTTTAAATACACCCTGAAAAATGGTAAAAATCTGGACCTTTACTGGATGGACGGCGGAATTACACCGGAACGGCCTTTGGAATTGGATCCTGACGCGAATATGAATGAAATTCTTGGCGACTGGCCAGCCGGAACAAACGATTATGAAGGAAGTACCTTATTTATCGGTACTAAAGGGAAAGCTGCCTGTGGCTGGGGCGGACGCAATCCGATCCTGCTGCCATTGTCGCGGAATAAAGAAATTAATGTTCCGAAGAAATATCCTCGTGTTGAAGGTGATATGGACGGACATTACTGGCAGTGGATTGACGCCTGCATAGCCGGTTACGGAAAGGCTGAAGTTGATTCGCCGTTTGAAGGTTATGCCGGTCCGCTTACCGAAACGGTACTGATGGGAAACCTGATGCTTCGTAGCTTCAACATCCGTGAAAAAATTAGCAGAGTTGATCCGGTTTATGGAGCGATGGAAGGTTTTGCCTTCCCGGGGCGATACATCAATTTCAAATGGGATGGCCCCAATATGCGGATTACGAACTTTGAAGCTGCCAACCAATTTGTAAAACGCGAGTACCGTAAAGGCTGGGGAGAATTGAAACTATGAAACGAACCTGTTGTCATCAACACAAATACCACTGAAAATAATTTTCAACAACATGTGAGTTCCATCAGACAATTAAAAAACAAATTATTTACTGATGAAAATCGAAATAGCCGATTCATATTATGAGTTAAGCCTGAAGGCTAAAAACCTGGTTGTTCAGGAAATTGAAAAGAACAAACGTTTGTTGCTTTGTACGGCCACTGGCAACAGCCCAACCGGAATGTATCAACAGCTTTGTACTGAATTTCAGAAAAATCCTGAACTGTTTGCTCAGATGCGAATTATCAAACTCGATGAATGGGGCGGAGTTCCGATGGATCAACCGGGAACCTGCGAACATTATTTGCAGCAAAACCTCCTTCAGCCGCTTCAAATTCCGGAATCGCGATATACCAGTTTTAACAGTAATCCCGAAAATCCCATTCTGGAATGTGAGCGAATTCAGGAGAGATTAAAAACGGAAGGTCCGATTGATCTGTGTATCCTGGGAATAGGCCTGAACGGACATCTGGCATTCAATGAACCTGCCAACTATTTACAGCCTTTTTGCCATGTCGCTGAACTTTCGGAAATGACGCTTCAACATGCCATGACTTCGAAAATGAACTTTAAACCAAGCTTTGGTTTTACACTGGGAATGGCGGATATACTGCATTCAAAAATGATTTTGATCCTGATTGCAGGAAAAGAAAAGCGGGAAATCGTTCAGAAATTTCTGTCGAAAAAAGTTAGCAGTTCGGTTCCCGGTTCTTTTCTCTGGATTCACCCCAATGTGCATTGTCTGATCGAAAAAGATGCCATCGACGAAACCGCCTAATCCATTAAAAATCATAAAGATGAAACGAAATAGATTTCTGGTATTGCTGATTCTGGTCGTATGGTTTGTTATTTCGTTTATTACCAACATTTTGGGTCCGGTCATGCCGGTCATCATCGAAAATTTTCAGCTTAGCCTTACGCTGGCCGCTTTCCTCCCGTTTTCCTTTTTTCTGGCATACGGGATCATGTCTATTCCGGCGGGAATCATGATTGAACGGCTTGGTGCGAAAATTTCTATGCTCATTGCCTTCGGATTTACCTTTGCCGGTTCATTCCTTTTTGCCCTTTTCCCCGGTTATTTCATGGCTCTTGCATCACTGTTTATCATCGGGATCGGAATGGCTATGTTGCAGGTCATCATCAATCCGTTGATGCGCGAAGCTGGCGGCGAGGAGCATTTCGCTTTTAATTCGGCACTGGCACAACTCATATTTGGCGCTGCTTCGTTTATCAGTCCTTTTGTTTTTTCATACCTCATGAAGGAACTTAGTGGATACCAAAGCGGAGGCAACTGGTTCGTGAAAACCCTTAGCCATCTCATTCCTCCTGAACTGCCATGGAGTTCACTGTATTGGATTTTCTCGCTCATCATTGTTGTGATGCTCGTAGTGATTAGTATCGTCAGGTTCCCCAAAGTGGAATTAAAGGAAGATGAAAAAGTTGGGGCAGTTGAAACCTATATCGGGCTTTTCAGAAATAAAACAGTGATTTTTTATTTTCTGGGAATTATGGCTTATGTAGGTACCGAACAAGGATTGGCCAACTGGATGAGTAAATTCCTGAATACCTACCACGGTTTTAATCCGGAAGTGGAAGGCGCTTCGGCCATTGGCTGGTTTTGGGGTTTGATGTCGGTAGGATGTTTGCTTGGCCTGGTCGTATTAAAGCTTGTTGATTCGAAACTGATACTAAAAATCGTCAGTTTATTGGCCATGGGAACCGTGGCAGTCGCTTTGTTTGGCCCGGCCCAGTTGGCGCTTTGGGCATTCCCGGTAGCTGGATTTTTCCTTGCACTGATGTATTCCATCATTTTTTCGCTGGCCCTCAATTCACTGGAAAAACACCACGGTTCATTTTCAGGCATACTTTGCTCGGGAATATTTGGCGGGGCGCTGGTTCCGCTTATTATCGGCTGGTTGGGCGATCAACTTGGCTTGAAAGTAGCTATGCTCTTCCTGTATGTCACGCTTGGTTATATTTTTGCAATTCCTTTCTGGGCAAAGCCTTTGGTGAACAACAAAACGATTAGGTTTTCAGAACTCTTTACAAAAAAAACTCTATAAAATGAAATTAATAGGCGTTGATCTGGGCGGAACAAAAATCACGGCCGCTTTAATTGAAAACGAAAAAATAGTCAAACAATATACCTGTCCCACTCCTTATGATCGGAAAAAGATGGTGGTTGTAGAAGCTATAGCAGAAACAATTTCTGAAGTTTTTGACACAGAGATTCAGGGAATCGGAATCGGTGTTCCTAGTTTGGTTGACCTTGAAACTAACGAGGTTATTGATGTAACCAATATTCCTTCCTGGGATATTGTCCCGTTAAAGCAATTGCTTGAAGAACGCTTTCTAAAGCCTGTTTTTGTGAACAACGACGCCAATTGTTTTGCCCTTGGCGAAAAACATTTTGGCAAAGGGAAACTCTATCGGAATTTTGTGGGTCTGACTATCGGAACCGGATTAGGAGCCGGAATTATCATCAACAATCATCTGTATTCCGGACAATTATGTGGCGCTGGTGAGTTCGGAAATATTTATTATCTGGACAGCAACATCGAAAATTACTGTAGCGGCATGTTTTTTAAAAACCAGCATTTAAGCGGAAAAGAAGAAGCAGAAAAAGCCCGAAACGGAGATACACGTGCACAAAAACTGTTTGACGACCTTGGTCACCACATTGCTCGCGGATTAGGAAATGTCCTTTTTGCACTTGCTCCGGAAGCCATTATTCTGGGGGGCTCAGTCAGCCAGTCTTTTCCTCTTTTTGAAAAGAGCATGCGGAAAACATTCGAAGATTTTCCGTTTCAGCGGTTATATCAAAACCTGAAGTTTGAAGTTTCATCTGATGACAACATGGCCGTACTGGGTGCCGCGTCGCTGGTGATTGATAATATGTATGAAGATTGATTTATTGCTTGTTGACTGTACTAGATTTCCGCCAATTTGCAGATTGGTTGGCGAACTACCCTTTCAGGATAATGCTTTGGTTACTTTGTTGTTGAATTCACTTTTTCCCAAATAAATTGTCTGCCTTTTGCAGTTTTCAATTCATTCTCCCTTTTCATGGCTTCTTTCCGTGTAGAGAATTCCTCAAAGTAAATAAGTTCCCAAGGTTGAAAGTTTTTAGTCCAGCCAGTGTTTTTAATGCTGTTGTGGGTTTCTAACCGATGATGAAGATCACCAGTCTGGCCAATATAGATTCTATTGAAAGTCGAAGAAAATAAAACGTACGTGAAATACATTTCATCTTTTTAAGAAGTGGGCTGTACTGGATTCGAACCAAGTGGCATAAACCGCTGAATGTCATCTATTTAAAACTCTCCAACTCAAGCAACTCACGGAATTACTCATCAGGACAAAATGATGAGTAAGTCACTGATTATTAATTCAATACAAAGATAAACAAAAACATCAAATTATACCAGAATTTTGCCTTTTTTGTGTCCTTATTTTTTGAAATTTCAATCAACTTTGATGGAGATATCAGCAATCTTAAAGGAGGTTTTTTCCCATTTTTTTAAGAACCGGGGCAACATAAAATAAGATCAGATCTAAAATAGAACTTTACCGGATAATAGCAGTTTTTAATCTGATGATCCTAGTTTATATATCAGGTTATCCAAATTGAATTGTATCTGCCAAATGAGTAAAATACTCAGTCGACCAAATATCCATCTCTCCGGGATTTTTAATGAATGGCCTAACATCAGCTTTTACCATTTCTATGTTGGTCTTTGAAATCTTATCTTTAAGCAACTGTAAAAAATTGCTCTGCGTCAGCTCACCTTCAGGGAGTGATCCAAACTGGCTGGTTCTTTGTCTTAAATGATCAAAATTTAATGCTGTGTTGTTCCGGACATACCACTCGAAATCGTACCAGTCACGCCCTTTTACCCTGTTTTTCCAGTTTCTGAAAAGCAACGCATGCATCTTCCCTGCATACAGGTCAGGCAATGTATAACAACGGGCCATAAAGGAGAATGGGAGCAATAAGAATTTGTGTTCAGTAGAAAACCCCATAGGTGGATTTATATCGACTTCAATCTTGATTTTAATATTCCGTTCTGTCCTGAACTGCACGTTGTAGATGGCCGTATCGTCTTTTAAAAACGCAGATTCAACATTCGTCTGGTTTTTCTTTTCTTTCTTGTTGATCACAACCTCCCTGCCCAGTGCATTAAATTCAATTTTTATCGGCTCAAAATAATCTTCAAGTTTAAAATCAGCATCTGACTGTATCAGGGAAAAATCCATGTCCTCAGAAAATCGCTGAAGTCCGTAAAAAATACGAAGGCAGGTACCTCCATAAAAAGCAGCTTTATTGAAAAAGCCGCCCCGATATAACCCGGCAAGAGTAACCTGCTGCATCACCTCATGCTGGGCATTGATATAATCGTCATCGGTTCGTATCTCATAACGGGATAACATCTGGTCAAATATGCTCATCTTTCCAATAGTTTATACAATTGTGTGAGTTCTGTTTTTTTCCTTCCGGCATCTATACACTGCCTGATTATTTTGGTATCGAAAGCTGCAACGGATGAGAAATCGATCCGTAAATCTTCTTCAAGATAAATCTTCATCGCCTTTACGGATTGCAATCGAAGACCTGTAGTTGTCATAATCATATCACAGATTGCCTTTTCAGGCGAAGCAATCAGGTAGGCGTACCGGTCATTGACAATCTCCTGGCATATTCCAATCGGATAGTAGTCCTTTGGTGCTGAAATATAATCAAAGTTACCAAGGGATGTGGAAAAGTTCCTACTCCGTTTAAGGGTCATGGAACGGGTCGTATAAACCCTTTCCGGAATAAGCTTATAAAAAGAAAGTGCGGTCTCAAATGAGATATAGGAAGGACCGTAAAGGTGGTTCGCAATCAACTCTTTGGAAATGGTCATACGATGTATATCGGGTGACACAATGAATAACCCTTTTTTAAGGCGAATCAATTCCCCGTTTTTCTCCATCTGGGATACCTTATCCTTGGGATACCTGTATGCACTTAATACGGCTTCCAGCGTATTAAAATCGATGGGTATAATTCCAAACTGCTCCAGAACATTCATATTCATTCGTAAATATCGTCATTAATTTTCTGAATATCAGAACGTACTCATGGAACTCACATGCCTGAAAAATATCGTTTCAAACTAAATTTAAATGGACTTTTGTGCCTTCACCTTGAAAATTGTTACCGTGGCATGATCGTTTCATACTTTAATAATCATCATCAAATGTAGTAAATTTTGCACAGATAATAGATAAATATTCTATTATCTGTGCAAATTTTACTATCATACTGTTTTCTGAAATTTCAAACTGGGATGTTTTGTTTCTATTTATGCCGGACTGATCATTCGTTCTTCTGTTTTATCTTGAATTTATTGTAATACCCCAGGCCAAATACATTGAAAAACTTTAAAACGGGTAAGCATCTCTCATTTGACAACCAGGTCTTCCTGCCTAAAATTTTGCAACCCGAATTTATTATCAGATAGTTTCTCGTTATAGTCCGATCGCCTGGTATGCCAAATAGGATAGGCAAGCATTATCCAAGTATATTTCATGAGATTTCTAACCGGTAAAACATATTTAAATTCAGATTTGAGACGACCTATTCATTCATATTTTTTCTCATTATCTTGTCTTCTTAATAATACATTGGAAATAAATGCCTTAAACTATAAAACGATGAACAAAACTGACGAAAAAGAAGAACTCACCTTACAGAATGTCCCCAAAGCTGTCAATTATCTTATTAATAAGATTGCTGAGATGCACGTCCTGCTTGAGCACATTGAGTCTCAACTGGGGCTCGGAGTTGACAAACACCGGCCTATCGGCATTGAAGATGCCTGCAGGATTTTGGATCAGACAAAAAACGGGATTAATAAAATGGTCCGGAATTGCTCTATCCCTCACTATTTAAAAGAAAAGAAGGTCTATTTCTTTGAGGATGAACTGGTCAAATGGGTTGAAAAAGATCGGGTTCCAACTTTTCAGGAAAAGTATTCAAACAGAAAACTTCGTTAAATTTTAAAGACATGAAAATCTCCAGAAAAGAATTGTATGATTTGGTTTGGTCAGAACCAATGACAACCATAAGCAAAAGATTTGGACTTTCAGACAATGGTCTGAGAAAACACTGTAAATCCATGAATATTCCCACTCCTCCGGCAGGATACTGGGCTAAATTGAAATTTGGGAAACAGACCAAAATCATTCCACTTCCAAAAGAATCTGACGCAAAAAAACAAAGTACTGACCTTCGTGAAGTTGATCCATCAGAAACGAAAGAAGTTGAGTTAACACCTGTGGTTGACAGATATAAAGAACGTGAATTGCAGATTCGTATAGGAGATATCTCCGCCTTTATTGTTCCGGAAGTCCTGTATGCAAAGGACCCTGTCATTATTGATACGAAAGAGAAATTCAGACAGGACTCTGATAATGGTTACCTGAAAAAGAGTCCCTACAAAAACAAGATCGGCCCTACGCTTGACACCTATGTTTCAGAGAAATGTCTGGACAGAGCGTTGTCCATTTTTTCGACTATAATCAATGCTTTACGGTTCAGAGGCCACAATATAAAGATTACCAATAGTAAGACTTATGCAGTTATTGACGGAGAGGAGATGCAAATAAATATTACGGAAAGGAAAAAGCAGGATCCCAATAGCGAGAATCCCCGCAGCAGTTACTATCATATTTTTTCCGGGGAGCTACATTTTAACATCTTTGATGATTACAACAGGATTAGTTACACCTATAAAGATACCATTCTGGAAAAAACGGTGAAATTGACCATCTGATTTCAGTTTAGAGTGGAGAAGCAAACGTATTAAAATGAGCCAAATTAATTCAATAAAAATTGGTAGTTTCAAATTCATAATAGAATGAATTACAAACTATTACAGAGGTCTCCGTGAGCAAACGTAATACAAAAAATCTACTCACGGAATAGCTCACGAATTACTTGATATGAATTGGATTATTTTGGTATGAGAAAAAAATATAAAATCCATTAAATCAACGATTTAATGGATTTTGATTCGATTTGTAGTACTAAAAAGTGGGCTGTACTGGATTCGAACCAGTGACCCCTACCCTGTCAAGGTAATGCTCTAAACCAACTGAGCTAACAGCCCTTCTTTTAATATTCTCAATTTATTACTCTAAAAATGCCTTTTTCACTAAAGAAGTGGGCTGTACTGGATTCGAACCATCCGCCAGCTGGCGGACTAAACCAACTGAGCTAACAGCCCTTATTTCGATGCACAAAAATATAAATTTTTCGCTTTCTTTCCTGTTTAGTGAATAAATCATCAAAATTTGAGAATTAAGAAACAGAAGACTACATTTGAATTCTGTTATTTTGGGTTAATCGTAGGTTAATTTGCTTTTGATTATCGTAATTTTAAGTATCTAATTTGTTTCAGATGAAGACAGTACTACGTTACTTGGTGATTTTAATCTGTTGGCTTTCATACGGATTGGAACTAAATGCCAGACCCAATGATGAAATTCTGCTGAAGCAATACGACGAAACCATTTTTGTCATTTCCAATTTTTCAGGTGTCGATGCAAACCTTAATGAAACCCGCAGCATTCAGCAACTACTCGATGAAAACATCAGCGGTTTCCGTTTTTATCTTGAATGGGAAAAGCAGCAAAACCAGTTGATGATCAAAAAAGCCGATGGAACTTCCATTTCTTTCAGGCAAACCATTCATGAAATTAAAAATTACCTCGAAAATAAACCGGAAAAGATTATCACCCTTTTCCTTGATTTCAGCACCAATGTCAACGAACTTCAGGATATTTTTCAGGAAACAGGTATCAATCGGTACCTCTATTCATATGATGTGCAGGAAGGCTGGGCTCCGTTAAAAACGATGATTGAGGAGAATAAAAGATTAGTTGTCTTTTCAATGCAGGAGCACAGAAATAGTCCCGACTGGCTTCTATATGTTTGGAATCATGCTGTTGAACCTTATTTTTCGATCTGGGAAGCTCCGGTTTTTAAAGGTGAATTCTTAAAAGGTGATCCTAAGAATAGTCTGCTCATATACAACGATTACAACTTCCCTAAAAAATCAGAAGCACCTAAAAACATGAAATTCGATACCAATCAGAATCCTTATCTGATTGAGCATGTAAAAAATACCTGGACCAATACAGGAAAAACGCCTAATTTCATTCTTCTCGATCGTTATGAGAACTGGATATTAGGTGTGCTTTCCTATGTCAGGGGCTTTAAAACCATTAAGGGAACTGTTACCTACAATACCCAGATACTTGACTATGTAAACTGGGGGAAAATGGAAAGTCAGACAAGCGGTAAATATTGTTTCCCGGTAGGACCGGGAGATAATATGGTATTGATACCACATAGTCCCGGATTTCGGTTTACACCTGAATCGGTGGCGTTTAACGAACCTAAACAGAATATCATTCAACACTTTGTTGCATCCCCACTCCAAATTACCGACAACCTTGAAGGTCATTATACCTTTGCGAAAGAAAGTCGCGATTACAGCATCAACGGATTTAACGGAAAACCTCAAAATGTAAATTTCATTAATGATTCAACCCGGTCAACAGTTGCTGTTTTTGGCGAAAACAGTTTCATCGTTTTACCTGGAGCAGAAGAATTTAAGATTAGAGATCATGATTTTTCGGTAGCTGCATGGATAAAAATTAAGGAATACCTTCCCAATAAAAATGACTATTGCATTATTGGAACCAAGACGAACTCGTATCAACAAGGAATTCACCTGCTCATCAGGGATCAAAAACCTTACTTTGGTTTCTATAACAACGATTTACAGGGCAAAACAATACTCGAACCAGACCGATGGTATCATCTGGTTTGGAGATACAATAAACTAAGTGGAGAACAGGCTATTTTCCTGAATGGTAAACTTGACAGCCGATCATTAGGACATCCTGCCTACAAAGGTCGTGACAACCTCTATATTGGTGTCGCCGGATTTAACTGGTCGTCGAACATGAATGGAGCAATCGACAATCTGAGCATTTGGTCAAGAGCCCTCGGCGAAGAAGAAATCTGGCAACTGAATAAGGAAGTGATAGAAATTGTACCCATAAAGAACATCTTTATTCTTTATCCGGTCTTATCCTGGTCGGGAATAATTTTAATAGTAGCCTCCCTGCTATTAGTGCTTTTTCTCAAATTTAAACATCGCTTAAAAAGGCAACCTTCTGCTGCTGAGAAAATTCGAAAAATTGACCAGGCTATTATCCGGAAACCGGAAGCCAATTACATCCAGCTTTTTGGTGACTTTAAAGTAGTTGACAGAGATGGAAATGAAATTACCAGCCAGTTTACACCCAAGTTGAAACAATTATTTCTGATTATCCTTCTATTTTCTAAACGCAATAAAAACGGCATTTCGACTCAGGAATTAACCGATATCCTTTGGCAGGGACATTCCTCACAAAGCGCTAAAAACAGTCGTGGGGTGACCATCCGTAAACTTCGCCTCATTCTGGAATCACTTGATTCTGTTCAGATCAATTTTCATATCGACCGCTGGGCAATGGCATTTGGCGGCTCGGTTTACTGCGATTATGTGGAGTGCCTGAAGTTGCTTAAACGTGAAAAAATTCATGACACCGATTTTAACCTGAATTTCTACCATATCATTCAGGAAGGCGAACTTTTTAAAGGTGAATCCTACGATTGGCTCGACGATTTTAAAGGGTTTGTCGGAAACAATATTGTTGACATTCTACAAAAGTTTATCAGCGAATTAACTATTGAGCACGATAACGAATTAATCCTGAAACTAACCGACCGCATTCTTGAAACCGATCCGGTAAATGACCAGGCGTTGGCTTTTAAACTGAAAGCTTTGATCAAACAGAATAATTATAACCTGGCCAAATTTACTTTCGAACGCTTTTGCTCCCTATACGAAGAGATGTATGGCGAAAAATTCTCAATCAAATTTGAAGAATTAACTGCAATGTCATAAAACATGTTTTCAAACAGGGTTAATTACTTCTAAATACACTATTATTTGCTCATATTCTGCATGTTAGACTTTTTAGACAGTGCTCGTTTTGAATAAATTAACCCCGAAATAACCTTGCTTTAACCCGCCTGTAAACTCCAGATAAAACACTGCTAATTGTACTATATTAGCTTTGATCCTAAAATTCGGTAATGCATTTTTTGCCTAATTTTAAAGAATTTCGTAAACGCTTTATTCTGTTCGTTAAAATGAAGATTTTGAAATCCATTCATACGCTCTTTTCTGCTAAAAGACTTTTGCTTTTAACCATTCTATGCGGAATCAGTGCAGGTCTGATTTTTATGCTTGCCGGAAGCAAGGTTGTTAAGGTAACCTCTACTGATGAGTACTGTGCATCTTGTCATGTTCACCCTCATGCCGAACAAAGCTGGAAACTTTCGAAGCACTACGATAACGATGCCGGAATTGTTGTGCATTGCGTAGAATGTCATCTTCCGCCAAAAGGCCATGGAATGCTATTTGCAAAGGCAAAACATGGTGCGACCGATGTTTACGGGTTATGGTTTAAAGATTCGAGTGAATACAACTGGCCTGCAAAACGCAAACTCGACAAGGCCAAAAAATTTGTATATGTAGAGTCGTGCGTTAAATGCCATCAGAATCTATTCCCTAAAACGCTGACTGTAGAAGGAGAAAATGCTCACTTAAGTTTTCTTACTAGTAAAGCTGAAGTTAGCTGTCTGAATTGTCACCTTGATGTTGGTCACTTCGACCCAAACAGTAAACACGAACACGATAAAAACTTCGGAGTAACAGTTGCCGGTAATACTGAAGTTTTCACAGAATCGACCCCTGTCACAACCTTTGAAAACTTCACTGAAAAAATCCCCGGAACAAGTGTCACTTTTAAAATGATTGCCATTCCAGGCGGACAATTTCTGATGGGAAGCCCCAAACAGGAGAAACTTCGGAAACCCGATGAAGGTCCGGCACATCCGGTAAAACTTTCAAGATTCTTTATGGCAAAAATAGAGGTTAGTTGGGACGAATATCTTGAATTCTTTAAGGCAACCTCGTCTCAGGGCCGCAAAGAAGCCGAAGAAATCCAAAATGTTGATGCGATTTCGGGACCCACTCCACCGTGGGGAGCTCCCGATCAGGGATGGGGAAAAGGTTCCCGCCCGGCTATCACCATGTCGTGGAAAGCTGCAAATACCTACTGCAAATGGCTGAGCAAAGTTACCGGTAAAAAATATAGGCTCCCAACTGAAGCCGAATGGGAATACGCAGCACGCGGAGGTTCAAAAACATCCTATTTCTTTGAAGGTGATGCCAGGCAATATACTTCCGGAGGATTCTTCAAAAAAATACTTGGCGCCGATACCACAACCATTCAGAGTTTTGTGGCGTACAAGGAAAATAGTTTCTCACAAACACTTGAACCTGGCAGTGTTAAAGAAAATCCATATGGATTGAAAAATATGCTGGGAAATGTGTATGAATTTTGCTCCGATTTTTATTCGCCTACGATTTATCAGACCTACCAAAAAGGTGTAGTAAATCCAAAAGGTCCGAAGAAAGGTCAGGAACATGTGATCAGGGGAGGTTCGTATAAAAGCGATGCCAAAGATGTACGAAGTGCAGCCCGTGACTTTACCAAAACCAAGGCTTGGTTGGTAACCGATCCGCAAATGCCAAAAAGCGTTTGGTGGTATTCCGATAGCAACGATGTTGGGTTTAGGGTAGTCTGCGAAGTTGACAAAACCATAAAATAGAAAATCTACTTCAATGGAAAACAATACAAATAAAAGTGGTATAAACCGAAGAAAATTTCTCGGATCGACAGCCCTGGCCGGTATCGGAATTTTGGGAGTAAGCGCTCTGATTTCGGGATGTAAAGATGTTAAAAATGCAAAAACGCTGGGTTTGCCTCCAATTTTAAAGGGAGCCCCAAAAGGTAAAAAATTACGGGCAGGACTCATCGGAGCTGGAAATCGAGGAACTGGCGCAGCGCTGAACTTCATTAGCAGCGGGCCTGATCTGCATATTGTTGCCATTGCCGATGTTTTTCAGGATAAAATTGATGATTGTCGCCAGCGCCTGGCCAAACTTAAAATGGAAGTTCCGGCGGAAAATTGCTTTGCAGGTTTCGACGGATATAAAAAACTGATGGCCTTGAAGGATTTAGATGTGGTTATTTTGGCCACGCCTCCTCAGTTCCGTCCCGAACACTTCAAGGAAGCTGTGATGCAAAACAAACATGTTTTCATGGAAAAACCGGTTGCAGTCGATCCGGTTGGCATCCGTTCGGTAATTGCCAGCGCAAAAAAAGCACAGGCTGTTGGCCTGAATGTGGTTACAGGAACTCAACGGCGACATCAGCAGGATTATATCGAAACTTATCAGCAAGTTGCAAACGGAGCAATAGGAAAACCAGTTTCTGCCCGGGCCTTCTGGAATCAGAACCATGTCTGGTTCCGTACACGCGAAGAAGGATGGGACGATATGACTTACATGATCCGAAACTGGAATAACTACGTGTGGTTGTGTGGCGATCATATTTTAGATACTCACGTTCATAACATTGATGTGATCAATTGGTTCCTGGGTAAACAGCCTGAAAGCGCCATTGGATATGGTGGCCGTGCCCGACGTTTAACAGGCGACCAGTACGATTTTTTTAGCATCGATTTTGATTATGGCGAGGGTGTTTTCTCACACAGCATGTGCCGCCAAATCGACAATTGTGCCAACGGGACAGGTGAATTCATTATGGGAACTGAGGGCTATACGAATTGTGCCAATACAATCTGGAATTTAGATGGTTCGGTCAAATGGCAATTCCAATACGAAAAAGATGAAAACGGAAACGAAACCAACCATATAAAGATTCCGCCATATGTACAGGAACACATGCATTTGGTGCATGCGATCCGTACCGGAGAATACGTCAATCAGGCAGAAGAGACTGCTCTTTCAACCCTTACCGCTATTATGGCCAGAACAGCAGCTTATACCGGGAAAAAAGTAACCTGGGAAGAAATCTATAAATCGGATATGGATTTAGGGCCAAAAGAAATTGCCTTTGGACCGGTAGACTTGCAGTTTGAAGTGCCGGTTCCCGGAACAGCGCATAAAGGATAAAAGCCCACAGCCTCCCCCTGCCCCTCCGAAGGAGGGGTGAAAAAACGTTCAAAAATTCTGTACTGAAAATATTAACCAATCCTCAAAGTCCCCCTTCGGGGGATTAGGGGGCCTATCTAAAACCAAATGGATATCAAAAGCTCACGCAGATCGTTCCTCCGGAACTCAATTTCAGCAGTAGCCGGAACCATTATTCTTCCTCATATCATTCCTTCTTCGGCTTTAGGAATGAATGGACAACTCCCTCCGAGCGACCGGATTGTCATGGGGTCAATCGGAGTTGGCTCGCAAGGTGTCAGTAACATGAAGGGCTTCCTTCGCTTTAAAGAAGTTCAGTTGGTATCCATGTGTGATCTGGATTCAGGCCATCTCGGAAGAGCCTCTGCAATTGTGAATCAATATTATAAAAACACCGATTGCCGCACCTATAAAGACTACCGCGAATTTCTTGAAAAAGAAAAGCTGGATGCTGTTTGCATTTCGGTTCCTGACCATTGGCACAGTATTGCCTATGTAGCCTCAGCAAACAAGAAACTTGATATATACGGAGAAAAACCTTTAGCCAGAAGCATTGGTGAGGGGCAGCAGATTGTAAAAGCCGTTCAGAAAAATAAAATTGTATGGCAAACCGGAAGCTGGCAGCGATCCATAGCTAATTTTCATAAAGGCGCTGAACTGGTATTCAACGGACGGATCGGGAAAGTTGATCATGTTGAAGTTGGTTTGCCCAATGCAACTAAACTGATTGGAATGCCACCGGTAAAACCAGTACCGGCAGAACTCGACTGGGACTTCTGGCTTGGATCAGCACCAAAAGTGGAGTATAGGGGCGTTTGTCATTGGAACTGGCGTTGGATTCTGGACTATTCCGGCGGCCAGTTAACCGACTGGGCGGGCCATCACATCGATATCGCCCACTGGGGATTGGGCCTCGACCGCACCGGACCAATTGAAGTTTCAGGCGAAGGAGTTTATCCTGCAGCAACTGAATTGTACAATGTTCCCGGAGAATATGATTTTAACTGCAAATACAAATCAGGAGTTGTGATTCGTGTAGCCAATGCTGCCCGGTTACCTCACGGAATGGGAGTTACCTGGTACGGCGAAAACGGATGGATACATGTTGATCGCGGCGATAAAATTACAGCTTCAAAACCTGAACTAATTTCTGAAGAACTGGGTGCAGACAAAAAGGCCCTATACAAAAGCGATAATCATATTGGCAATTTCCTCGAATGTATCAGAACCCGTAAAGAAACCATAACTCCCGTTGAAGTTGCTCACCGTTCAATTTCAGTAGCACTTCTGGGCGAAATTGCCATGACCACCAAACAGAAAATACAATGGGATCCTGAAAAGGAAAAGATCATTAAAAACGCGGAAGCTGCCAAAATGCTGATGAGATCATTCCGTGAACCATGGAAAATACCGGCCATTTAATCTGAACCCTAAACACGAATCTTCTCTTTTCATCCGAAAACTGGGATTCTTATCTATACCAACTGAAAACTGCCAGCGACGGAAATCTTCTTTTCCTGAACTGGCAGTCTTTTATTTCACCTTTGGTACTTGCTTCGAAATCTGTATCTTTAACCCAATCTTAGGCCTGAAAATTAAATATCCTATTCCATGTTTTCACTGATAATTCCGGTTTATAATGAAGAAGGTCTGATCAACGAATTGGTTGCCCGATCAACAAAAGCAATTGAATCGTTCACGACAAACTATGAGATTTTATTTATAAACGATGGAAGTACGGATTCAACTCTGCATAACCTCATTGAAATAAGGAAACACCATTCGAGAATAAAGATTATCGATCTATCAAAAAATTTTGGTCATCAGGCAGCATTTACCGCCGGACTGGAACTGGCTTTGGGTAATTATGTTGCCATGATGGACGGCGATCTGCAGGATCCACCTGAATTGCTTGCCGAAATGTACCGAATGATCAGGGATGAAGGATTTGATATTGTAAGTGGTAAACGAAAAGGCCGGAAAGGGAATCGACATCGACTGGCAACCAATCTGTTTCATATATTTTTTAAAAAAGTAGCCGGAATTAACGAAATGGAAAATTCGGGCAATTTCTCAATCATGAACCGAGCAGCTGTTAATGCGTTGGTTCAGATGAAAGAAACAATCCGTTACCTGCCCGGAATGCGTTCTTTTATCGGTTTCAGGCAAGGCTACGTCGAATACATTCGAGATGAACGCCTGGGTGGATATCCTAAAATGGCTTTTTCAAAATTGATTGTTCTGGGAGCCGATGCGATCTTCTCCTTTTCAAAATTCCCAATTAAAGTCTGCCTTTTCCTTGGAACCATTGGAACCATCATTTTCTTTTTTGCCGGTATTTATGCCCTGGTCGACAAAATTTTTGGAGGTGCGCTATTGGGTTGGTCATCAACTGTTTTAAGCATCTATTTCCTTGGATCAATTCAACTTATCTTTTTAGGAGTGGTGGGTGAATATGTTTACCGCATTTACAAAGAATCGCAAAACAGACCAATTTACCTGGTTAAGAAGTTTTACGATGCCGAGACTGAAAATGACAGAAAATAACAGGAAGATAATTTTCTATTTACTTGCAGCCTTCATGTTGCTTGCAATGCTGATAATAAGTCGGGATGCCGGCATTTCAGGCGACGAAGAAGTTCATTACAAACATTCTGAAATGGTTTACAACTATTTCAGCACATTTGGCAAAGATCAGTCATCGCTCGACACACCAAAAACTCACCTAAAATATTACGGACAAGCATTTGACAATCTGGTTACCGGTCTGACCCATTTGTTCGGAATCAGGGATATTTATGCTTTCAGGCACCTTATGTGCAGTTTTTCGGGGTGGCTGACCATTGTGATAACTGCACTGTTTGCCGCGTATTTCTCAGGATACGGAGCTGCGATTCTGGTACTGATCCTGTTTGCCGTTTCTCCGGGGTTTTTAGGTCATGCTCAAAATAACCTGAAAGATATTCCATTTGCCCTTGCGTATATTTCAAGTGTTTACTTTTCGCTTAAACTTATTTTTTCTGAAACTAAACATTCAAGGCAAACGATTATTTTGCTGATTTTAAGCATTGGTCTTTCCATTGGAATTCGTGCTGGTGGACTTTTAGTAATTTTTTATCTTGGCTTTTTTATGCTTCTGAAAATCGGTTTGGATTGGTTCACTAGCAAGAAACTGGATCGCCAACTTTTGAAAAAACAGTTGATTCTGTTCGTCGGAATATCGCTTGCAGGCTATCTGGCGGGATTAATTACCTGGCCATATGCACTCCAAAACCCAGTAGTAAATCCCTGGAAATCGTACCAGGTCATGATTCATTACCCAATAACCATCAGGCAGATATTCGAAGGTAATTTTGACTGGTCCGATTTTCATCCCTGGTATTATCTACCCAAATATATGGCCATTACGATCCCGATTGTTGTCTTTTCAGGAATTGTAGCTTTTCTCCTGAATGCAAAAAAGAATTACAATCGGACTCAGAAATTTCAATTGCTTCTGTTGGCTTTTACCATCATGTTTCCAATTGCTTTTGTGATCCTGAAAAATTCAAACTTGTATGGCTCCTGGCGGCATTTTCTTTTTGCTTATCCGGGAATTATCCTGATTTCAGCCCTTGGAATACATGCTTTTTTTGCACGATTCAAACAACGATTAGTTCGGATTCCTGCTATTCTGCTACTTCTGTTACTCATCATTCACCCGGTCAGGTTTATGGCTGCCAACCATCCGTATTATTACCTTTACTACAACCAAATGGTTGGTGGACTGAAAGGTGCCTATGGCAATTACGAAACCGATTACTATTACCATACTATGCGTAAAGGCGCTGAATGGCTTCAGGATTACCTGAAAAACAAGCCGGATACGGGTCAAATTGTTGTCGGCGCTAATTTCCCCATCCAATGGTACTTCAGGAACCAAAAGAGGATAAAATTTGTATATTTCCCTTACCAGAGCAGGAGCCAGTACAATTGGGATTATTCCATCGTGGCAAACAGTTATATTTCATCCTGGCAACTTAAAAACAAACTCTGGCCACCTGCCAATACAATTCATACCGTTTTTGCCGATGGAGTGCCGGTATGTGCAGTCATTGAACGGGTTACCAAAGATGATTTCCGGGGAATTCAGGAGCTTAAAAAAGGCGATAATATTAAATCTGCGTTGTTTTTTCAAAAAGCTTTAGACCTTGACCCACAAAATGAACTGATCTGTTATAAATTTGCAGAATCTTTGATCGCTTCCGGAAACGAAGAGAAAGCCAGACAAATGCTTGAAAAATCGCTTGAGATCAACCCGGATTTTGAAAAGGCACTGGAACTATCAGGTGATTTGGCTGTTAAAAATAAGAATGCTGATGAAGCTGCAAGTTATTACCGGAAAGTTATTAGCTCGAACCGGAAATATTTTAGCGCTTATCCGAAACTGGCTGATGTTTATGCCGGAACCAATGCTGAAAAAGCCCGTAAAGTATTACGTGATTGTCTGAAATTAAATTCACGGTACAAACCGGCACTCGAAGGCTTGGCTGAAACATACCGGAAATCAGATCCTGATACTGCGGCAAAGTATGACAAAATGATCATTAAATTAAAATAACTTTTAAAAATGAAAAAAATGAAAAAATTACTGATGGTGGCCATTTTTGGCCTGATTATATTCGGAGGAAACAATGCATTTGCTCAGCAAGATTCAATTCCACAAGATTCGGCTCAGATTGCAGAAGAACCAAAAGACACGATTTCAATCGATAATATGGATCCTTCTGTTTATTATTCAGATGAAGAAACAAAAGGGTCTTCTAACACAACGACTTATGCCATTATTGGCGGGATTGTGGTTATTGGCGGAGCCGCATTCTTTGTAATGAAAAAGAAAAAGAAATAAGGAAAAGTAGAAAGCATCCATGTTCTGATTTTAAACATGGATGCTTTATTTCAATTTTTTATTGTTTTGATGCCGGTCTTTGTCACGACTGGTTTTTTTTTCGATGTTTTTCAGAAAGGCTTCATTCAGGTCTACCCCGGTTTGATTGGCCAGACAAATCAGAACCCATAGCACATCGGCCATTTCGTCGGCCAAAAGCCCCCTTCCGGCCTCACCCGTGAGGGGAGGAGCTTCGGAAGCCCGATAAGATTGATCACCAAATTGCCGGGCAAAATGTCGTGCAAGTTCGCCCACTTCTTCTGTTAAAATAACCATGTTGGTTAACTCGCTGAAATAGCGCACACCGATGGTTTTGATCCATTGATCCACTAGTTGCTGGGCTTCGGCGAGGGTGATTTCTTTCGGGGTCATTAAGTGTGAATTATATCGTAAAAGTTAATATCGTTTTTTTTGGTCATTCAATTGTCAAGAATAACGTCTCAAATGAGACTAAGAACAAACATCCTAATTAAATCCCATTTTAATTCCGTCCGAAAAATTGCTAATTCTTTATTCATCGTTATTTCGTGGACGGATTAATTCTCCGTTTTCCTTTCCCAGGGTTTCGTTCGTTCCTCTCTTACCCCGGGTTATTCATATTCTGCCCCTTCAGGGCAAATACTTCACAAAATCGCTATTCCCAAAGCTTTCTCCCTTCGGGGGAATTGAAGGGGGCTTTCTATTCTTTGTTTTTCGAATCCAGAATAATCGTTACTGGCCCGTCGTTCACCAGGTAAACCTGCATATCGGCTCCAAAAATTCCGGTTCCAACTTTTTTTCCTCCAAGCACTTTTTTGAATTCATCGATCAGTTGCTCATAAAGCGGAATAGCGGTTTCGGGCCGCGCTGCCCGAATGTATGATGGCCGATTCCCCTTTTTTGTTGAGGCATGCAGTGTAAACTGGCTCACCACAATAATTTTTCCGCCAATTTCCTGAACATCCAGGTTCATGACTCCTTCCGGATCGTTAAATATTCTAAGTTGGCAGGTTTTTTTTACCAGCCAGTCAATGTCTTCAGCAGTGTCTGATTCTTCAATTCCAGCCAGAATGAGCAAGCCGGTTTCTATTTCAGAAACAACAAATTCTTCTACTTCCACCGATGCCGAACTTACCCGTTGAATAACCAATCTCATAAACTCTATTTTTAAGCAATATTATAAAAACTTACGATCTTTAATGGAGATCCGGAACCACATGACACATCGTTTAAACATAAAACCTTCAAAATCTTAAGATCTTGAAGGTTTTTTTATCATTTATTTTAAAAGTCCATTATTCAGGTAGAGGTAATTGAAAATTACCCACGACTATGCCCTTTACTGTAATGTCTTCATCCAAATTTTCCCACCGAAGAGCGAAGCCGTTCAATCGGATTTCGACCGCTTTCAGTTCTTCTTCAGTTCCTTTTGATAGAATTGTAAACCGGTCAGCAGGAAAACTAATAGTTCTCCCGTCGGTGAGTTCAATATAAATCGTTCTGCCAATGCTCCATGCATTAAGCGCAATTGGTTCTGCCAGGATTGTGGTATCAACGTACATGGTATTCCTTGTATTTTGCGTATAAAAATACGCTGTTTTCAAAAACTAATTTTTCAATTTGCCTGATAACCTTTGGATTTAAATTCCGGTTACTCGCCAGTTTTACAGGATCGAGCCAGAACTTACATTCGCCATCGGATGTTGCAATGTGAATATGCGGTGGTTCATTGTACTCATCGGAGTAAAAATGAAACCGGTATGGTCCAATTCTCAATACGGTTGGCATTTTCTAAAGTTGAAAACTTGTGTGAAGTTACTAAAAATCTGATTTACATGTACCCTGTATGACTTTTGTCGTTCAACAAATGAATTATTGCTTTACTTTTGCTTTTATGATCACACTTTGCATTAATCAAACCAATACTGATCCGTACTTTAACCTTGCGGCCGAAGAGTATTTCCTGAAGAACTTTCACGAAGATTTTTTTATGCTGTGGCGAAGTCAGCCTTCGGTGGTGGTTGGGAAGCACCAGAATGCGCTGGCCGAAATCAATCATGAATTTGTTCGGGAGCATAAAATACCTGTTGCAAGGCGACTTTCGGGTGGCGGAACCGTTTTTCACGATCCAGGAAATGTGAATTTCACCTTTATCCGTAATGTTGAAAAAATTTCAGAAGTCAATTTCAAAGTTTTCACGGTTCCGGTGGTTGAAGCCTTGAAAAAGTTAGGAGTTGAGGCTTATACAACTGGCCGAAACGATTTGTTGATTGATGGTAAAAAAATTTCAGGAAATGCCGAACATGTGCATAAAAACCGGGTACTGCACCACGGCACATTACTGTTCAATAGTCTTCTGGATGCCCTGAAAGGCGCGCTGAAAGTGGATTTGTCGAAGTTCGAAGACAAGGCCGTACAAAGTAACCGGAGCGAAGTGACCAATATTGCCAACTACTTACCAAATCCGATTTCGGTGGAGGAATTTACCGATTTCCTTTTTGGCGAAATCAGCCAAAGTTTCCCCGATTTCCAGATTTATCAGGTAACTCCTGAAGATTTGGAAGCCATTCAAAAACTCAGCATCGAAAAATACCAAACCTGGGAATGGATTTTTGGCTACTCGCCCCGATACCGTTTTACAAATACACTGGTAACCGAAAATGGTGAAATACGGATTAGTTTGCTGGTGGAGAAAGGGATGATGATAGAAGTGTCGGTTTCAGGTGCTATTCCGACCGAATTAATTACAAATACCACAGAATCTCTACTTGGATGCTGTCATGATTTTGTGGCTGTGAAAACTGCATTATCAGGCCTGAACAATAACCAAATTTTAGTTGATAAGATAATCACAGGGATGTTTTAATCCACATCAATCACCCCTTTCGAAACCACAATTTTCACCAGTGTGGCCGTATTTTTCGCATTAAATTTCAGGAGCAGATTTTTGCGGTGACTGTCCACTGTAAAGGTGCTGATAAATAATTTGTCGGCAATTTCCTGATTGGTCAGGCCGTCGGCAATGAGTTTCAGTATTTCGCTTTCGCGTTTGGTAATCATGGGCAAATCGCTGTTGTCGGCTGAAATTCCTTTAATTAGGTCTTTTACGCCTTTGCCCAGATATACCTGATTTCCGTTTAGAATCTGCCGGATACCACCAATGATGTCCTCAATATCCGAAGTTTTCAATATAAATCCATCGGCACCCTGATCGAGCATTTTTTCGACGACATGTCGTTGTGCCATGGTTGTAATGGCCAGAATTTTTTGTCTGGGAAATCTCGATTTGGCAATTTTGCAGAATTCAATACCATTCATATCGGGCAGGTTAATATCGAGTATAATCAGGTCGAACGGCTTTCCGTTGAGAAAGGCAAGTCCTTTTGCGGCAGTGGCAGCTTGTAAACATTCAACTTTCAGATCAGAATCGGCGATAATGCGTGCGAGGCTTTCGCTAACAATTGGGTGGTCTTCAACAATCAGGATAAGTTGTGACATCGGCGACAGATTTGATATACTTCAATCGCCCTAAGTTATTAAAAATTCTATTGTGCATTCTGTACCTTTTCCAGGTTGACTAATTAATTCGAACCGGCCATTAAAAGCAGTTACGCGGTCACGGATATTCTTCAAACCCTTTCCCGTTATTGATGGATCGGAACTATCCGGATCGAATCCTATCCCGTTATCGTTCACCTGAATGCAAATACGATCCTTTTCGGTAAACAACTGGATATCGATTTGCTTTGCATCCGAATGTTTAATGGCATTGGTAACCAACTCCTGCGAAATTCGGTATAGGGTAATTTCAATTTCTTTTTCGAAACGAAGATCCTCGCCAAAGGTGTTGCACCGAATAATTGGTAATCCTTCAGGTTCTACCTGTTTGATAAAATCCCTCAAGGCCGTTCGCAGTCCGTAGTGCATCAAGGTTTCGGGCATCAGGTTGTGTGCCACACGCCGCATTTCGGTGATTGACGTATCAAGCAAATCGAGTGCATGATTGAAATGCGCCAGATTTTCGCTGGTTATAATCGAATTCTCTTTCATAGAAGATAGTTTGAGTTTAACACCTGTTAGCAAGCCGCCTAAGCCGTCGTGCAAATCGCCGGCAAGACGCGAACGTTCAGCTTCTTCGCCCTGTAAGACCGATTTTGCTGCGGTCAACTGGCGTTCTTTTTCGAGTTCGAGCAGTTGTTTTTCTTTAATTTCAAGTTGCTGATCGGCAATAATTTTTTTGCTGCGGATATTTCTGAAATACGTATAACCAAACAGCGAAACCAGCAACAGCGAGGCAATCAGAATGTAAATGACCAGAGTCCGCTGTCGCTTGACTAATGTTAGTTTCTCGATTTCGGCTTGTTTTTTTTCGGCCTGATATTTTGTTTCCAACTCAAAAATTTGCTGCGATTTTTCGTTGTTGTAAACTGAATCACGCAAGGTCATGTATCTGATGTAATATTTCAGGGAATTCTTATAATCGAAAAGGTTTTCGTAGGTTTTGGCAATATCCTCATACAGAAACTGAATGCCATCGGTTAATTTTTCGCGCTCGCCAATTTCCTGGGATTCGAGCATACAAGCCAACGCCTGATCATATTTCAGTTGTCGGTTGTATATCAGTCCAAGCATACGAAGTGTTGCAGGAAGCTGGTTCCTATTTTTTGTTTCGCGATAATGATTAACTGCCTTTTGCACGTATTCCAATGCCTGATCCAATTCCCCCATGCGCCGGTACAAATTGCCGATATTTGACCAGGCATTTACGATCCCTTCCGTAAAGTTTTCTTTTTCGAGAAGTAGTAATGATTGCTGGTAGTAATTCAGGGCAGTTTCATAATCGGTTTTCCTTTGTTCCGGAGATCTTTTTTCGCAATACTCACGCGAGGTGTACAACATTCCCAAATGATTCAGGACTTTGGCGCTGTTAATGGTGTCCTTCAGATTTTGGTAGATGATAAGTGCCTTTTGATTGTATTCAAACGCTTTGGGAAAGATTTCCTGATAGAAGTACACCGCCCCCAGAAGATCATAAAAATCGGCCACACGACTTTGGTTTCCCAGTTTTTCTTCCATTTTTAACCCCTGAACATAACAGTTGATGGCTTCTGAAAAATTCTCTTTGGTCATATAAAATTGTCCAAGCTGTTCCAAAGCCTTTGATATACCTGAAACCAGTCCGGCTTTTTCAGCCACGGTGACAGCCTGGAAGCAATAAAAAAGGGCAGAATCGTTCCGGTTTTCAGAGCATCTTTTTGCTTTTATCAGAAGATTCGTTGTCAGAACAGTATCAGCCTGATTGACCTGAATTTGTTTGAAATCCCTTTTTAACAGATTTTCTATCAACAAATTGATTTCTTCAGACGATTGTGAAAACCCTGAAGTTAAACCTGAGAATACAAAGCTTAATACAATAAGACACCGTTGGGCAAACCGCAGTTTTGACATGGTTCAACTATTATTCGTTAACAAATCTATACGATATGGCAGTTCTGCCGATCACCGAAAAAGGGGATTTTGAATCAATTTGCCAAAATCACCTTTTTAGGGGATATACAAGCTTTTTCGACTTCCTAAATTTACTTGAAAATATATTCCGGAAGAAATGTAAGTAAAGTTATAGTTCATTAACTTTAAAAAGAAATTTGAAAACAGTGAAGTTTTGATGTGGGTGATGGTGAGTATTGGTTCCGGAAAAAAGTTCGACATCATAAAAAACCAAAAAATCATTAGTATGAAAACTTTAAAATTTTTATTCGTGGTTATCTTTTGTTTGGGATTTTTTAACCTGAACGCCCAAATCAACATTAAGGGAAAACTCAAAAACCAGACTAACAACCGGGCCAATCAACGTACCGATCAAGGAATTGATAAAGGTCTTGATGCCGTTGAAAACGGAGTGAAGGATCTGTTCAAAAAGAAAAAAAAGGATGGACAGGACACAACTACCGTAGATCAAAATCAACAGACAACCCAAGACCAAAAACCTGCGGCAGATACAAAACCCTCCCTGTCTGCTTATTCTAGGTTTGATTTTGTTCCGGGCGAAAAGGTCATTTTTTACGATGATTTCAGTCAGGATGCCGTTGGAGATTTCCCTGCCTTATATAATACCAATGGCTCAGCCGAAGTTGTCACAACAAATTTATATCCGGGTAACTGGATGAAATATTCAACCAGTGGTTGTATTTGGACGGATAAGTTGTTAACACTACCCGAGAACTACACCTTAGAATTCGATGTAGTACCAATTGCTGGTGATGAAGGACGCATGGCTGGATGGAGTTTCAGGTTAATGAAGTGTATTAACCAAAAATCTTGGGATGGTGGCGCGGTTCCCGGAAATGCTGGATTTCATTTTGGAGTTGAATATTTTGGAAGAGCCTTTTACCGAGCCTATAACAATAAATTGGACGGCCAATTCTGGGATCAGAAAGGATTTAATGATGACCAAAAAACATACGAGAAATTAGACCAGAAATACCATATTTCGGTTTGGGTGCAAAAAACCAGGGTGCGGATTTATCAGAACGAAATCAAGATGTTTGATGCTCCGCGGGCAATCCCTGATCCATCTGTTAAATTTGACCGGATCAGGTTTGAACAAGACGCTGCAATGATAAGCAATATCCGCATTGCTGTAGGCGCTCCCGACACCCGCAACAAGTTGATGACCGAAGGGAAACTGGTTACCTACGGAATTTATTTCGACGTGAATAAAGATGTAGTAAAACCCGAATCATATGGTACGCTGAAAGATATTGCCGCTGTATTAAACGAAGTTCCGGATGTAAAAGTTAAAATTGTTGGCCATACCGATTCCGATGGACAAGATGCTGCAAACCTCGATCTTTCGAAGCGTCGTGCTGCATCGGTAAAAGCAGAACTGGCCAAAAATTTCGGAGTAAATGCTGACCGTTTAGTAACCGATGGAATGGGTGAGAGTCAACCGGTTGCGCCAAACGATACCCCTGTAAATAAAGCTCTTAACCGAAGGGTCGAATTTATCAAACAGTAAATCAATCGCTTTCAAATATCAGCTCAACAGAAGAATTTCATTAAAAAACCTATACTATGAAGGCTATTAAATCTTTATTGGTGTTTATCTTTTGTTTGGTGTTTATCAATGCTTTTGCACAAATCGAAGAGGAAGAAAATTCGGAAGAAAGTGCAACAGAGGAACAAAGCCAGGAACCGCAGGATGCAAAACCAGCTTCGGTGGCAACATCTCTTCAATCCTATTCTAAATTCGACTTTATTCCCGGAGCGAAAGTGATTTTCTTCGATGATTTTGGTCAGGATAATGTAGGTGATTTCCCGGCACTCTGGTTTTCAAATGGTTCAGGCGAGGTTGTAACATTTAACAATTATCCCGGGAAATGGCTGCAATTAACAGCAGAGGGTTGTTACTATCCTGAACGCGATCTACAGACTTCCGAAAACTTTACGGTTGAATTCGATTATATTTGTCCAACAGAGGTAATGGATCTCGGCTTCTATTTTGTTTCGGGCAACATCAAAGACCCCGATGAAGGTGGCGCCATTCCAGGGAAAGCTGGTGTAAAAACCAGTATCACAAATACTTTAATTTACGCCTCAAGCTATAGTGATGGTGATTATGTTATGGATGGGAGCGCCAGTGTTGAGCTAAACACCAATGAAAAAATCCATTTTTCCTATTGGGTACAAAAACAGCGTTTACGCATCTATGTAAATGAAAAGAAAGTCAGCGATTTACCACGCATAATGCCTCTCGGGTATAAATTCAACGTGTTAAGGTTCGAACTAGGTGATGGACCAAAACCATGCATCACTAATTTCAGGGTAGCTGCCGGTTTGCCCGATACCCGAAATAAGTTAATTACTGAAGGGAAACTGGTGACTTATGGAATCTACTTCGATGTAAATTCTGACAAAGTAAAACCTGAATCTTATGGAACGCTAAAAGAAATTGCAGGTGTTTTAAACGAAGTACCTGATGTCAAAGTTAAGATCTTTGGTCATACCGACTCTGACGGAGACGATGCCAAAAATATGGATTTATCTAAACGCCGCGCAGCTTCGGTAAAGGCTGAGTTAGCAAAATCCTTTGGAGTGAATGCCGATCGGATTGTAACCGATGGTTTAGGCGAAACCAAACCTGTTGCGCCAAACGATACACCCGTGAACAAGGCCCTGAACCGAAGGGTTGAATTCATCAAGCAATAAGACTATAACGCGTTTAAAAACAAGATTATGCAATGGATATTATTCGATATCCTTTGCATGATAAACAACAATTTTATTTCAACAATATCAAATCTTCACTTTACTCACTTATCTCAATAAATCTTAAAACATGAAAAAACTACTTGTAATCACAGTAATTGTCCTTTGCGTGATGGTTTTAAAAGCTCAGGAAACGTTTTTCCCAACCAAAGAAGGAACAGTTTTAATCTATAAAACATTCGACAAAAAAGATAAGCTTACCAATACGGTACAATACACCATAAAACATGTAAATATCAGCGGTAGCGATATGGACATTACCTATTTGTGCGAATCGATTGACCCCAAAGACAAACTGATATTTAAAGAAGAAATTACCATTCACCAGAAAGGGGATAAACTCTATTGGGACATGAGTAATTTTATCAATAAAGCCACCTTCCAGCAAAATGGAGAAATTCCGGCAAATATTGAGGTGACAGGAAATAATATGGAAATTCCATTGAATCCAGCACCTGGTGATGTATTGCCTGATGCCAGTGTTGCTATGGCTTTAAAAGTGGGCTTTATTAATATGAAAGTATCGGCTGATGTAACTAACCGAAAGGTGGAAGCCATTGAAGATGTAACGGTAAAAGGTGGCACATTCAAAGGTTATAAATTCTCATGCGATGTAAATTCATCGGCAATGGGGATCAAGGTGAAAGCAAAAAATATTGACTGGTATGCCAAAGGAGTAGGAACTGTTAAAACAGAGAGCTACGACAAAGATGGAAAGCTTCAATCGCACACCGAACTGGTTGAGCTGAAGTAATTCCGGGAATTAATAGCCTTCTTGAAAAACATTCTGCCTGATCATATGCTCAAAATATAGACTTAAGTTAAAATACAAAGTAATCACTAAAAAAAAACCATTTAAAAATACAGTTATGAAAACAACTCTGACAGTATTTATACTGATGTTTTCAGTAAACTTTTTATTGGCACAAACGATGCCCGAAGCATTTATCAGTCTGCTGCCCAATCCTCCTGGAGGTGTATGCGCTGAGGGCGAAAATGACATTAAATCGGCTTTCATGCAGCAGATTGGGGAAGTCAGCAACAAATTGGAGGAAGAAATCTCTCGAAGGCATGATGAGATTGAAAATAATGTGGATAAAAACAAAAGTAAAATGCAGCAAAATGCGATGGCGCGCACTGGGGTATCACCCGAATTGATGCAACAAATGATGGCTCTCGAAGAAGCAAGCAAAGGCGCAACCGGCGATCAGGCGAAAGCATATAAGGCACAGAAAAAAGCCCTGGCTGATCAAATGATTCAGCAAAGTGCAAATATTTCGATGGGTGAAATTGAAAACCTGAAAACGATGGACAAAGCAGGAAAAACAGCATGGGCCGAAGCTTATGCCACTGAAAAGAAAGCAGAAGTTATGGCCGACCCAAAAGCATATCAGCAGAAAGCTGCTGCCGATATGAACGGTTATAAACTGGTACAAAAACAAAAACAACTGGCCGACAGCCTGGGAGCGCAATTAATGAAATACATGAAACAAATTGAGGATTTGGATAAAGATCAAAATGCACAGGCTCTGCTAACTCAAATTAAGGAATTGGAAGCCAGGTTAAATGAAGAGTATCAGAAAGAAAACAGGCCGAATGATAATGCAATAAAATCATTAAGTAATTCAATCAGAAATGCACAGATCAGTTATTGCAACATGCAGAGCCCAAAGTATCTGGACATTTTGTCGAAATATAAAAGTTTTACACAAGCCTCTCTTACACCTTATTACCGGCTCGAAAAGCTGACCAATCAGGTAACTGCCTCGCAAACGGGTGTTGACCTCAATACTGAGCCGGGAATGATGGGTCTCCAGGCCATCCGCTCCTATTTGAGCAAGTTAAGAGATGTCTACCGATACAACCATATCAGGCCTGCATATCAATACATCGGGGCTGAATGAAATAGTTTTCCTGATAAAAACCCAAACACTATGAAGCAAATCCAAATCCTTTTCTTGTTTTTGGTCATTTGTTTATCGGTTGCAGCCCAAAATACGGGTAACGATGCGGCTTCCATTCGTGCGCAAATGTCTGCTATCCGGAAAAGTACCAATTGGAGCGATTCGGCAGCGGCCAAGGCAGCTAATGCGAAAATTCAGGAACTGTCGGCAAAATTAACTTCGGCTCTTCGCCAGGGCAAACCACAAACCCTGCCTCCGGGAAGTGAAGGCATAAAACCAGAGGAGGCGGCCAAAATACAGCAGGAAAACGACGATTACAGCAACAAGCTGTGGAACCAAATGATGAAAATTGTTGGAGAAGGGGGAGAAGGGAAATGGGATTTGGCCGAACCGTTGCGCGAAGAAATTGTGGAAGAGTATAAAGAAGACGAAAACCCGGCCATCAAAAGCCCCGATTGGTTTCAGCAAATGCCCTATTTGCTAATCAATGTTTCAATGCCTGGCGTTCAGGCGGTAATTGACCAAATGCCACTTTTCAGGGGAATAAAAATCCTGATCATTACCTGCGAAAAAGAAGGCCTATCAGTTGATCTATCTAAAATCCTGAAAAATGCTTCATCATACCCACTGGAAGAATTATACATATTGAACTTTGGATCTTCAGTTACCCGGATTCCTCCTGAAGTTTCATCATTCGGTCAGTTAAAAATCTTGTCATTTGTCAACAACCGGCTAGACCATGTTTCCGACCTGGGCAAGCTAATCCTGCTGGATAATTTGCAAATCGATCTTAATCCGGTTTCGGAATTGCTTCCGGGCATTCGTACTCTAAAGATGCTTAAACAGCTTAGTCTGGTTAAAACCAATATTCCGGACGGCGAAATTGCACAGATTCAGAAATTATTTCCTAATTGTCAAATTACAGCAAAATGAGAACAGCGCTGATAGTATTGTTTTTTGCCGGAATTTTAGGAGTAACAACTGTTTCGGCACAGGATAAACCTCGATTTTTTCTTTACTGCACAGCTTCGGGCGATTCTTCAGCGAGATATGCCGAAGAGTTTGAAGAAATTATGTCATCCTATCTTACCAAATCTTTTCCGTGTGTTCGGGTTAGAACTCAAAAATTTATCCGAGCTAGACTTACTGAGGAAAAAATCAAACAACTTAAAGGTTTATCGGATGATACACCTTCGTTTTGCGACGATCTGGCCTGTGATTATTTCATCAACCTGGAGCTTTCTGATTTTCTTTCCGATCAAATAATCGCTTCAGCAAGCTGTCTTTTGTATAAAAAAGTTGAGCCGCTTGTCAGATATGCTAAAAATGCACCTCGCAATCCCGCATCGATCAGGGATAATATGAAAACGGTAGCCGAAACATTAACCAAAAAACTCGAGAAATACGAAATTTGCCCGTTTACAGGTCCTGTTTCAATAACAATCAGCTCTGACCTGGATTCAACAAATGTTGTTGATTATGGCGTTTACTGCAATGAATCCGACCAGCGGTATCACAAGGAAACGGAAATCAAGAATCACACATTCAGTGAGTGGAAACTCCAAAGAAAAGGAATTTCATGGACAGACGGTACGATGACCTTTTATACCGACGAAATGTCGAAAACAGTTGAAGAAGATGGATGCCACAAGTGTAAATCGGGAAGCCGCGAAGGCGGACTGGTTACCACGATGAAAAGTTCTATGAAAGTTAAAGGTCAGGGTATTTCGCACGAAAGCATACATAATGGACAAAAGCAAGATGACACCCGCATTGAAATTGAATTTTTTGAAAACGGACAATATGTCCTCAAGGCAAAAGGGACTTCTCAATCAGTTACAGGCGAAGAAATGATCTCCCTGAAAGCTGAAGGAACCTGTGACAATCAACCCGATGCTTCTAAACCTAAACCCCGGGAAATTAAAGTTCCTTTGAAAGTAATATTTGGTCCTTATACTGGAAAATCGACGGATAAACTCCTTCAGCAGAAGGATACAAAAAAAGTAAAGGATCCGATCACCGGTGAAAATCAAATCATTACAATCGATTTTTCTTTGACCCAAAAGGACATATGAGATGGGATAAAACTTTACAAATCATAAAAATTGAACCTATGCAAACATTCATAACCCTTATTTTAGCATTCATCTTAATCAATACATATCAATCAATTGCAGGTCAACTCGCAATACCTATCAATCTGAATAAAGAACTGACACAAAAAGACGACGATCCGTTGAACGGCCCTAAAAAAGAGTATTATCCAAATGGCAAGGTTTGTAAGGAATATACCCTGAAGGATGGTAAAATCGAAGGATCGTATAAATTTTACAATACGATTGGAAAATTAGTATCCGATCAGTATTTCAAAGATGGTGAACCTAACGGATACCTAAAAACCTATTATGAAAGCGGTCAATTAAAATCAGTAGGAAATATGAAGCCGGATGGCGATATCAGTGGACCTTCTAAAGAATATTACGAAGATGGTACGCTCAAAAAAGATGGCATGATTTCAGGCAAGGCTCCCAATATTTCATCGCAAACAAAACTATACTCCAAAGACGGCAAGTTACAACAGGAAATTACTGTTTCGAATGGGGAATTTGTTTACTCCGTTTCTTACGATGATCAGGGCCGGACAACATCGGAACAGAAACCGGGGCAAATTATTTCATATTGGTACGAAAGAGAAACCGGGAAAAGGCATGTTTCTATCAACGGAATTGAACAAAAATAAAAACCTATACCCATGAATATCAAATTATTCTTGCTGGCTTTTGCTGGCATCGTTTCAGGATTGGTTAATGCCCAGGAACTCCCGCTTATTCTTGACAAACAAGGCACTTTTGAAATTCTGAAACGGACGGATTATGCCAGTCCGGAATGTGGATTCACCAAAGCAGAGGTGACCGCCAATCTTCAGAAAATTAATGATCTGGTTGCGATCGTTCAAAAAAATCCAGTCCTCAGCGAGATGAAAGGGTTCGACGGCAGAGCCCGGATTTACAACTCGATTGCCTGTCAATACGAAGGTGTTTACGGAGTTCCGGTACGGATCAGCTTTGAATTTGCAGCCTGGTACAGGATGAAAGACGGACGGGTCGTTCGCGGATTGATTGAACCTCCGGAATGGTCGATTTATATGAATACTATCCAACCTGGCTGGACAAGCGGTTTCTCGCGGAAGCCCGATTTTTTTGGTGTTCCTGAAAAGAAAGAAACCATTGCGCCCGGCATCGACGTGTACGATGGTGAATGTTTTGTTCTGTATAATCCCGACCGGCCCGACTACTGGCTTCCAGTTACGGTGAAAGAGGCTTTCGACGTGGCTTATGCCGAAAATAAACGAAATTCAGATGAAATTCAATGGGGGTTTGCAAAAAAAATGCTGGATGAGGAATGGGCGGCAATTCCACAGGAAGATTGGAACAGACCAGCCACCATGAGCGGAATGCTTTCGCGGGTAGGTACAATGGAGGGTTTTCCCAAAATCATGAAAGTGAACCTGGCATACTGGGACAAATCGAAACCTAAATCCGACATTCAGTTCATTACGTTCCGAATGATAACAAATAAAAAATTTCTTGAACAGCGAACTAAAGAATACCTAAAAAATAACAGCATCAGCTACCATTGCGCGCGGTTCGAGGAATCGCTCAATCTCGATTTTGTACATTCACTCAAACCTTTAGTAATGAAATAATAGAAAACCATGATAAAAACTTATCTATTATTTGTTGTTATTTTCCTCCTGACACCGTTTTTGTGTAAGTCACAAGAATCATCCAAGTTTCTTCCTGAAAAGCCAGGAAAATGGAGCTATGCAAGCAATATTAAAATACCCGGAGCTGAAGTTGTTGCCTTCAATAAAAACGTAGCAAACCTAGCCGAATGGTTTCACCAGAATGTACCCATATTAAGCAATCCGAAAGGTTTCGATTTGAAGGCCTGTGCATACGGATCATTGGTCGACAATTACAAACAGAAGAAAAGCAGCTATGCGCTTCGTGCCGGAATTGATTTTGAATTTCAGTTGTTCTACAGTAAAGGAGGTAAATGGGTTATTGAACCACCTCATTATGAGTTTGGTATCAACGATACCGAAACAGCACACGGCGCCAATTTTGGCGGTTACGATGGATACAAGGTTCAGGGAGATGACCCCAAACTGGAACGGGTACTTACTGATGCCACCATAAAAATCAGTGAATATTTCTGTGTATTTAAACTCGAAAAAGAAATTGCACCCGGCATCAGATTGTATAAAGATGGCTCATTAGTGGTTTTCAATCCCAACCGCCCTGATTATTGGATTCCGGTTACAGTAAAAGAAGTTATGAAGGACATCATGAATTATTGGAAAATTAAAGCGGGCGACAAAGAGGTTTACAATTATTTCGAATCGGCTTATAACAAAATGAGCGAGTACGAACTGAACAGCCCGGCTTACTTCGGTTCCGACGATGCCATTATTGATGTATGGGGGAAACCTGAAGGATTGCAAATCATGCGATTCAATCCCGAATACTGGGACCGGAGTTTACCAAAACCTGCAATTCAATTTATGACCTTTTGGTATCCAGAAAAGAGTCAGGCAGAAACGGATGAGTTTTTCACAAATAATGGATACCCGATATTTGGCGATTTGATCATGAATTCAATCAAACTGGAAGAACTGGCCGGTTTGATTATGAGAAAAAAATAGGGCCTTCACGAAATGGTTTCTATCGGCTTCCTGCTGGATTTTAGTTGTTTGATAAATGCAAATAACACCACTGCGAAGAAAAACGACGACAGAATAGTCATCCAGTAATTATCTGATTGCAGTCCGGGATCAATGACAGACTCTTTCGGATTTCGGGGATTATAAAAAACTTTAATTGCAGAGTTTACCCAATATTGACTAACCACACCATTCGCCCATTCAGAAGTACCGCTTGCACCAGTTGAACTGTATCGGTCAGAGGAGTATTCCACCGAATCAACTTTATATGTATAGTTAATTATTGGACTGAATTTAGACGGTCCCTTGCTGCTGGGTATCCTTTTAACCTCTGTTGAAATAACAAAACCATTAGTATGAGGCCAACTTAAGGTTTGTAGCGCTTTTATTGTGCCAATTGCACTGTAGGTCAACCAGGCGCCAAGCATCGAAAGAAAGAGTAAAAAAACCGGAATGACTGATTTTAGAGGAGGAGTTGCCATAGTATAGCTGATTTTCAGAATAAAAATACTAATTGAAAGTATAAAAACCTCGATTTTTTCCGAACTTTTCTTCTGTATAAAAGTCCCTCGTTATGTTGGCATATAGCCCGTAAAGAATAACTGAGGCATGCAGAGAATACAATTATTTTGGCTAAAGCCAATATCGTACAACCCATTTTCCAACGGCATAAATGTCGTCGCTAGTCATAAAAAGTTCTTTTCAGCCAGTTGTGAATAGCTCCGGGCTCCGACGTGAGACTTCGGCGTAAGCTCAGTCGAACGCTCAGTCGAAGTGCTTTAGCCTGGGGGTCAGGAAGAATGATGAGAGCCGTCCGTGTGAAAGCCTTTTTCAGGGCAAAACCCATCTTTCAGACGCCTGCCTGCCGCAGGCAGGGAACAGCATCGGTATTCAAAAAAGTATTTACATAAAAGCGAAAACCCGATTGGGTCATTGCATCGGCGCCAATTATTTGATAACCGTAAAACTTGCTTCACCTCTACCAATCCGACCATCGCGTGTGATCCCCTGAACTTCGATCACAAAATCAGAGATCACTTTTCCGGCACTAATCTCAAATTCAAATTGTCCCGTTTCATTTATCGTTTGATCAGGAATCCACAACAAGGTAGTCCTGTTGCTGCTTTGTTTGGTATCTCCTGACTGAAATTCATTTGGAATACGAAATATTCCATCGTATTTATTGACTTTGATTCCCTCTTGAGAAAAGGATTCAGGTAACGTTGTTTTTTTCGTAAATATTTCGATTAACCCAACCGAATTCAGCCCGGTGTATCTTTGTATATCCATGGGATTGGTTGAAATAAAAATATGGTCAACATCGTTTGGCGAAATATTACTTATGACCGACACATCAGTACCAAGCTGCTGCCCATCTAAAACGATTAAAGCGCCGCCCTGATAATTGATGGAATTTTCGAATCCTAAAAAAACAATTTGGTTATTAGCTATTCGATACGCTTTGGTAGCTTTTATCACATCCAGCAAACTTGTGGCAGTTGCCAACATCTTCCGTTGACTATCAAAAGTATTTGAGATGGGTTTAATCGCTTTAGGAGCTTTTGAACTTAAATCAGGATTATTTTTGAAATAATTCTCATATGCAAATTTTTCATTATCCATTAAATTGTATTTCTGAATCGTTTTAGCTGCAAAATCCGAAATACGATCCTCTAAATTTTTATTTAAAATAACCTTAAGTTCATGTTTCCCTTCACTATCGGTAGCCTTGGCTGAATAGTCTTCAGTACTTCCGGTATTCAGGTTTGGAAAACTGAATCGTCCATCAACATTGGTGGTGGCGGTATGTAGCTGCATACTCTTATTATTGACCAGGCTAACCTTAGCTTTATTAATCTTAATGCCGTTTTTATCAATGACGATGCCAGAAATTCCTGTTGTTCCGGTATTCGATTCTGAGGTGTTTTCAGCCTTAAAATGCATGATTCTTTCCCAATCGAATCCCTTAATACTGTTGGAAATCAAATACACATCCATCATGGGAGTATTCGAGATTTTACCCTTAAAAGTCTCTAAAAAACCTGATATCGGAGTTTCCAGTTCGGCACCAAATAGTAGGCAATCGTCAATATGCGGTCTGGCAATTTGTTTTCTGAATTGATCGGCTACCGAAATACTCACACTTCCGGCTATTGGCTGGCCATTTTCGTTGCTCAGATTTATCCTGACTTTCATTTTTTCGCCCGCCTTTAAATCGTTTTGGATTGGCGAAACTGCAATTTTGAGTTCTTGTTTTTTGTCGATAAAAACGATTCGATGTGCCAGCAAATTTCCTTCAACAGAAAACACTGATAACTGATTAATCCCTTGCGGCAGGTTTTCTGTTGGAATTTTTATCCGTCCCATTCCATCGATTTCCATATCGGCAGCCCAGTAAATATTACTTCCCTGATTGACAATCAGTGTTACTGCATGCTTTTGTTTATCGCCAAAAATCAGATTTGTCGAAATAAATTCGGTATCAACTTTTACTACCGACAAAGCAAGACCGGCATCACTGGCCACCGGTAGGTCAAACGTTTGGTTCTGTCCCGTTTTTCCGGATAAAACAAGTTTATACTTTTGTTTGCCAGCATTTGGCAACGAAAAAAGTCCCACCCCATTTGAAAAAGTTTTTACAATACTTAACGATTTTCCATCCTGATCAATTATAGAACCTTCCACATCAACAGGCATTCCCCATTTATTGAATGCTGTAAATCCTACTTTTGATGGTGTTCCTGTTATCAGATTGCCCCCTTCCGGGAAAAAATTGATGACTAACGGATCAATGTTCGAAGGCAGAAATACTTTCTGACTCCATTCACCGTCGTTATCGCTTAATTCGCATATAAACGGTTCACCATTTATTTTTCCAGGCAAAGTAAAAAGCAGGATTGCTTTGCCCTGATTGTCTGTTTTTACCTTTCCCTTTTCAATCACTTCAGTTCCATTCAGTATCCGAAACCGCAGCGACGTATTTTTTTGGACCTCGCCCATCAGATCATGCAAGCTAACAAGGAGTTCATTTTTTTGTCCGGCAGCGGAAATACTGTCTTTTGCGCGAACTTCTGCCACGAACTGATTCGTATATTGGGGATCGATTTGCAATATTGTAGTTGAAATTTCCTCAGGTGAAATAGGTGCAGAAGTAAAGGCAACCAAAGCATAATTTCCTCTCTGTAGGGTTTCAGGAACGACAAAATCGCCTGAAGTGAATCCATTTTTAAGCTTGTAGATTTCCTGTAAAACCGCTCCGCCCTTTTTGTCATAGAGTTTAATGTAGAGTTCGGGGCTTTCATTGGAAATTGGCAAATTATTGCCGGTGGTTACAAAAGCTCTGAACCAAACAGTTTCCCCAGGTTTATACTTTGACTTATCGGTCACTATAAAAGTTTTCTCTCTTGGATAAAATTTGAAATACTCCGTCATCTGTTCACTGATTTTGGGAAGTGGACCCTTTTCCTGAGCCGACAGTACCATTCCAATCCAAATGCCAATTAAGAGTAAGGTTAAGGTTTTCATTTTGGGTGGTTATTATTTATTAAAACACGTTTTTCCTTTTCGTTAATATTAAAGAGGGTGTCGTTTTCAAGTGAATACTTCTGAAGTGCATTCCGTAAATCTTCCGAAGGTTTAATTGTATTGTAATTTCCCCAGAAACCCTCATCATAATTGGTAATTATTTCAGTAAAAATATCTTTCGGATTAAATAACTCATTTCTCTTGAAGTGAGTTCCATCGTCTGGCCTGATATCGGTAATGAGTAAATCGGAAGTGCTGTGAAAAGTTGAATTTACCCTATCTTCTTTACTCTTTACTTTAAATTTTATAGAAGCCTGGGCATGATTGAGATGCCATTGATTTTCAGACCGACGGTAGCTTACCTTGTAGTCAACATCAATCGGTCTGACATAAAAGTCTTTGGGCTTTTTTTTGATCAGCGATGAATGGGCAAACTTTAACCCTCCACGGCTTAAGCTGAAATCGGCCTGCACCAATGCAAAAGTGGACATATCAACAAAAAGTTTTCCCTGGTAACAGGGATAATCCACCTTTTCCTTTGGTTTGAATCCCAATACATACAAGGTGCGGTTATCGCGTTCAACAATATCGTCGAGTGAATATTTGTAAAATTCGCGAAATTCAGGATCCAAAAAGGAATCGAGCGTTTTCACAACATCAAGCATGGTTATGTAATACGGACCTCCCTGAATTTTGAAATCAACAAACCGAAATGGCTGTACATTCTCATTTTTTCGTCCTTTGACGCATTTTACCTTATCCTCATCATATTCGTTCCCATACATTGCTTTTTTGATTTCCAGAACAGCCTCGGCAACGTCAATATATTTACCGTCCTGTTGGAGTACTTCCCTGTAAAAAGCAGTCATAATTTCAGAATGCTGCGGATAATTCAGATTAATTTTGGATAATATCCTGCTCACAATTTCCTGTGGATTGATGCCCGTTACCTTAATTTCTTTTAATTGAAAAGTGGTTGGATGAAGGTAAATGTTATATTTCTCCTCATTAATTTCGCTTATTGGTTTGCTGAATTGCCGGTAACCTAAACAAGAAACAATGATGGTGTCTTGTTGCATGAATGCCGGTATTTTGAACTCAAAATCACCATCCGAATTTGAAAGGGTACCGATGTTGCTACCCAAAATCGAAATGTTGGTAAATGGCAAAACCTCTTTCTGGTCGTCATCAAAAACACGTCCCCTGAAAGAGATAACGGGAGGCTTTATATTTGAATCGGCTGTTTCATTTCCATTATTTTCATCAGCTTCCGGAAGCGCAATAATAATCTGATCGCCAATGGTTTTATATACAAAACGGGAAGCGAATAAGGAATCGAGGCTCTCTTGAATGGTTTTATTTACAACAGATAAGTTAGTTATTTTGTCTGCCTCAATCAGTGAGGCATCGTAGGAGAAAAAAACTTTGGTCTGTAGTGAAATTTTATCCAGTATAGAAATGATCGGTTCATTCCTGATTTCGAGGGTTATTTTTTTATCAAGTACGGAATTGATTTCCTTTTGCCCCCAGGCAATTCTGAACGACAAAAGGAAAATCATTACTAAAATTCCGCATCCTGGTTTCATTGCTAGAACATTTTTTTCAGGAAGAATTCGGTTTTTATCTGTTGGCCATCACGAAGAATGGTCATTTTGATTCTTTTATCTTCCTGACTCTGAAATAGCAAATTTATATCATTTAATGTTAATGTTTTATGAGGAGTGTTGTTTAATGAAATTATCTGATCATTTTCCTGAACACCGGCATAGTAGGCAGGCGAATTTTTTCGGATATCGCTGATTAGAAAAATAGGTATTCCGGGCAACGGATTGGTAACTTCCAAACCACTCATATTGTAGTTAAAATCATCTTTCAGATCGGCGTTTGGTCTCAAAATAATCCGTTTGTTTGGATAATCCATCGTGACATAAAATCTACGCAGAATTTCGGCCCCCAGGGTACCATTCCGGTCATTTTTACCAATTAACTGGTCAACCAATTCATTATCAGGAAAAGCAACAATAGGTTCGTATAATACCAATGGACCAACCCAAATGGCGCCAATTCGTCCTTTTTTACCATACAAATCGCCACTTAAGCCACGACCCAGAAAAGTTTCTATATGGTTCTCAGGAAGTGAAATACGACTGTCGGAATTGGTTGAAAGCCAGATTGCATCACTGGCACCGGTATCAACCAACAATTTCACTGGCACCTCTTCGTTTTTGTCGGTAACAATACTGGTTTTAACAAAGGGCTTGTTTAGCTCAAAACTGAGTGGAAGTACAATATCTCTGTCCCTTTCCTTGTAGGTATAAAATTCAGGTTTTATCAAGGTTAGTTTGTGTTCAGAATAATCTATTTTCACAACATAGTCCTTAAAAAGATTGAATCCGATTAGGCCGTGAACAGGAATACCGAGAATATGTGAAATTTGAAAATTCTCGTTGATCACCATTTGAATTTCCTGGTCATAGGCAACAAGTCCTTCAATGTTTATGGTATTATTTCCTGACCGGTAGGCGGTAAGCTGTTCACCTTCTCCAAGTCCTTTTACACTAATCGGCTGAAGAAAATTCAGATTTAGTTTGTTCACAAACGGAAGTTCGGTAATAATTGGGTACCGTACACCTGTATCAAGAATGAAATTCAGGGTATCCGAATTATTAATGGCAACCGGAATAATAATCAGATTACTCGATGTTTTAAAGTTGATCGTGATTGACTTCTTTTTTGGATTGTCAAAAACAAAACCGGTCTGGGTCGAATAATTCCTGATTTTTTTGTCATAATCCAGACTTTTGTCCTTCGAAACATAGTCACGAACCACCAGAATATTGTCTTCAATTTCAAATAGCAAATAGAAGTCCTTCATCAGTTGGTCGAGTACTGATTTAATTGGCTTGTTTGAAACGTTCAGACTAATATTTTTCCCATCAATCAGTTTCGAATTGTAGGAATAGTCCAGTTTCAGGTAGTCACAAATTCGCTCGATAACATTTGCCAGCGATTCGTTCTCAACATAAATACTGATGTTCTGATCAAGAACATTCTGCTTTTGCTGATCTTTTAATCCCTGCTTGGATGCTTGTTTGGAGCTTTGCTTAGTGGTTTGCTTTGTATTTTGTTTCTGGCTGTAAGCTGTGTACGAGTTCGAAACAAACATTACAAACACTATGAAAAATAAAATAGTCGGTATAATTCGAATAGTTTTCATGGCTTTCAATTTAATCTTAGGATCGTGCTTTTAAAACATAGTGCCCGTCAACTTTTTGAGCTTCAATTTTGAAAGTTGTTTCAATGACCTCCAAAATGAAATCAAGAGAATAATTATTGAACTGAGCAGTGAGCAGTAGTTTATTCAAATTCGAATCGGCAAGGCGAATATCTACTTTGTAAACTTTTGCCAATTCCTGAATTACTTCGTCCAGCGAAGTTGCCTTAAAAATAAGGTTGTGAGTTTTCCAGGCTAAAAAATTAGGATTCTGATTCGTAGTCTTGCGCAACGAATTGCTTTCAAAAATCAGGGTTCCCTTATCGCCCGGAGTCAGGATCAGTTCATTGGTTTGTACATATTTGTCGGTTTTGTTAAGAACCTGTACCCTACCGGTTTCAACAGTAACCTCCACCAGTTTCGAATCAGGATAGGCATTCACATTAAAGCTGGTACCAAGAACTTTAATTTGAGCGTTTCCTGCATGTATGATGAAAGGTTTATTTTTATTTGGCTTCACCTCGAAAAATGCTTCTCCTTCAATAGTCACTTCGCGGGTGCTTCGGCCAAATTTTTTCGGGTATCTTAATTTAGTGTTTGAATTTAAACTGACCAGAGTTCCGTCGGGTAAAGTAAAAGTATTCAAAACCTGATGACTGGCCGATAGTTCACGTAAATTGCGTTTTGCGGATGGGTTGAAAAACACCTCATAACCCGAAACCAAAAGCAAGGCTGCAAAAATTAGTGCCGCAGCTATCCGTATGAATGGGCTGGTGATTAAATTTCTGAATCTGGCCTGTTTGCCTGAATTCTGGATTCGAATTCTGGATTCGACTTTTCCCCAGGCATCTTCTGCCTTGTATTTTTTCAGATCAAAATATAAATCTACCTTCTCTGAAATAGCATGTATCTGTTTTCTTTCCTTTTCATCCACAAAAGAATCCAATTTCACTGTTGTTGGTTCTGTGGTGTTGGGTTCAGCATTTTCATCATAGATCGATTTTGCGATCAATTCCCAATCCTTATCTGTTATTTCATTTTTTGCTTCCATACGACTTTATGACATTATAGACCATGTTTAACCCCTATTGACGGTCATTGTTTTTTTTACAAATGAAGAACAATGTCATCAAATAGTTGCTGAAATCTTTTAATTCCTGACGTAAGTGCTTCAAAGCCAATCCCATTTGAGCCTCCACTGTTTTAATCGAAATGTTTAACGTATCAGCAATTTCTTTGTATTTCAATCCCTGTTCACGGCTAAGCCTGAATATTTCCCTGCGTTTTGGAGGAAGTGCATCAATACTTTTCTCTATTCGTTGAATCAGGTCGACTTCGATGTAGAAATGCGAAGGATCAATATCCTGGGGGGTAGATTCAAGCACCTTACTGGCATATTGTTTTTTTATTTTCTCGTGTTGAATCTGGTTTAGGCATAGATTACGAATTGAACGAAAAAAATAGTGTTTCACCGAAGTTTCGATGTTTAACAAAGCACGTTTTTCCCATATCTTAACGAACATATCCTGAACAGTTTCCTCTGCTAATTCGCTATCATTCAAGAACTGGCGTGCATAATGACACAAAGCAGAATAATATTTTCGGAATAAGGTCTGAAATGCTCTTTCGTCGCCTTCCCTAAGTTTTAAGAACAGTTCAATGTCATCTGTTTGATCCATAAGTCCGCTGGTAAATCTTCAATTTCGAGAATTTGTCTAAAGGTATAAAAAATAAGAAAGTTGCTTAGGCCCGAACGCTTCATCTGCTGATAAGCATAAAATTTATCGGCAAATTCAATAAACATTTCGGTTCAGGAATATCAGAAAAAGGAAAGTTGAGAAAAAGACTAATTTTTGTTTGAAATGCTTTGCACATAGGAATTTTCCATTATTTTTGCAGCCTGTTTACAAACAAGCCCGAATGGCGGAATTGGTAGACGCGCTGGACTCAAAATCCAGTGATAGCAATATCGTGCCGGTTCGATTCCGGCTTCGGGTACAACGACAAAAGCCACTGATTATCAGTGGCTTTTGTCGTTTATTGAAACTTCAGGTGATCCTTAATAATTCAGTTGTCGAGAGTAATTTTTAAGTTATCTGGAACCGGAAAAAAGAATTGGTACCGAGGTAGTGAAACTTAAATGGACTAATTCTTAAACTTCGTTAAATATTCTTTGTTTTGATTGGTGTAGTGCATTGTATTTCATAAAAATGACTTAGATTTGACAATAATTAAGTATTCAGATGCTTCCATACAAGATTGAAAATTGCCCTATTATAGATACAGTTGTGGAAATTAGATTCATTTCGAATCTTTTTCCGAATGCAGTTTTTGGTATGATTTATAACCATTTTCAAAAGGACTATAATCCTCAGGTTGAAAAACTACCAATACTTCAAATTCCTGATCAATTAAGAGATATTGACCCAAATTTTAAATTTAAACCTCATTATAAATTACATAGTGAGAAGTTTTCTGTTCAAATTGGACCTGATGTAATAGCAATTAGTTCTTCAATGCCATACGTTGGCTGGACTGATTATTCAGACTATATTTTTACCTTCTTTGAAAGATTATTCAGCCTTAATATCATTTCTCAGGTAATTCGCTTGGGAGTTCGATATGTTAATTTTTTTGAAGCTGATATTTATTCAAGTATAAAATTATCACTGAGCATTGATGATAACGAGCATGAATGTAAAAATACACTAATCCGAACTGAAATTTTGAAGAACGATTTTATAAACACAGTTCACATCGCAAATAATGTTAATCGCTTAGAGAACGGCAGGCCAATATTTGGTTCAATAATTGATATCGATACATCAAGAAATTATTCAAATGCACAATTCATATGTGATTATAAAAACGAAATTGAATCCGCTCATGACTCTGAAAAGGAGTTATTCTTCTCACTTTTAAAAAATGATTTCCTTAATTCTTTAAAACCAATATTTAAATGACACAGAGTAGTACAAATTTGAATTTTGGAAAACAGCTAATATTTGCAACCATAGCAGGAAGTTCTCTCGTTGCTCCATTTTACTATGAAGTTAATTCTAATCCTATGCCATCAATGACTGCAAAATATTGTGAGTGTGTAAATCGATATCCCTGGGAAAATGAATTTGGAACAAATAATTTGTTAATTAATGATTATCAGGATTATGACACAATGATATCATTTGCAAAAAAGGTCGTTTCAGAGAGTAAGGATATTGACATCGAGATTCAATTAGCAGTAAATAAAATATTTTGGGATTTATTATGAACTTTGATGATATTCAAATATATCTTCCAAAATATTTGTCTTCAGAATCAAGTAAAGAGTTATTTGAAGGACTAAAGGATTTTCCAGAAAATATAGATAGCCGTCTTTATACATCATACTTACAAGATAAAATTATTTATCAGGGAGACGGACTGATGAATATGCTCGCGGTTAACTTGCCGAATATTGATTTAAAGCCAATAAATGGCTTAGTTTTGTCTAATACCTGTGACATGAACTTTCAAATAAAAGACCTTTCCCGTCACAAATTGTTTATTCTCCAATAATTAATCTTGAAAAATATCAAAATAGCATTTCGAGTATTCTTAAAGACGACGAAAAGGTGAATAATCATATGCTTGACATAAGGAAACAAAAACTAACTCAAGTATTTTTCCTCCCCAAATACGGTGATATCTTGGATGATTCCTTAATATATTTTGATAGGATATTTAGTATTGAAAATGAATTTGTTGATTGATCAACTTTAGATAATGTTCGCATTTTCTCTTTAAGTGACTATGGTCATTATCTATTCTTATTAAAGTTGTCAATTCATTTCACAAGAATTTAGGATAAGGTTGATAGAAAATCGGTTAGAATCTAGCAATTTCATTTATTTTTCTCAGCCTGGACCCGCTCAAATTCAGGGCAAACGCATCTAAATTAATTGCGAATTAGTTTTAAAAGGTAATCGTTGCTCCATCCCGCCATTTTCCTTCGACTTTTGATCCCAACTTTTGCATCGTCTTTTTTCAACAGGTTTAATGCAAT
>Ga0209417_1000851_pt1 | contig 62876 bp, 87 predicted proteins | sample RifGroF2_FD_184002 | JGI IMG/M metagenome (GOLD analysis project Ga0209417, IMG submission 184002) | Groundwater microbial communities from Rifle, Colorado, USA - Groundwater F2 (SPAdes) (version 2) | ecosystem: Environmental > Aquatic > Deep subsurface > Groundwater | place: Rifle, Colorado... | reverse complement strand
GACCCCCCGAGGCGTATCGGCGCGCGACCCCCCTCCCCCGAATGTCATACTAAAATAGTGTCATTCGTCACCCTTCCCATCCTTGTGTTTCCGCCCGTATGTGCTATAATCCACACCAAGGAGTAAAGCCTATGACAACCAGAATTAAGTCCGACCCCCTGACCGACGAAGTAAAAGCCTGGGTTGCAAAACAACCGGGTCCCGCCATCGGAGAGATCGTAGCCGAGATGAACGAACGCTACCTGGTATACAAAGCGTACAGTTCCATGAGCGACAAGGCGGCAGACAAGCAGACGCGCCAGGACTTCCGATCCTTCGGGTCCATGGACAAGTCCATCGTCTTGACCGATGGGAAGTTCCTGCCCTACAAGCGCCAGGAGGATACGCATGTCAAAAAGTAGGCGACCCGCCATTAAACTCCCCCCGGGCGTGATCGAGCAGATATACGCCAACATCGGAATCTGCTATGAGTGCGGAGCGCGGTACGAGGCGTGCAAGTGTGACCCGACCCCAGCACGCCTCCCGCATAAGGTGCTGTTCCCCGGTACCCTGCACGCCACACCCCCGGACTACGACACCCCCGACCAGGCTGCCCAGGCAGAGAACGACCGCATCAATGAGTGGTTCGACACCCACTGGGCGACCATCCCCGAGATCCCATTCTAACCAAGGAGAATTGATATGAGTTTCAAGACCTGGCAAAAGAAGTATTACCCCGTTCCCGCAACCGCACCGACCACCATGCTTGGCGCGCTCAAACACGCCCTGCGCAAGTGGCGCGGACTACAACCATCGATCCTGAAAACGCACGGCTTGAAGCAAGACGGCGCCGCCATCCATGGAGACAATATGAGGGTTATGACAATCGACATGGACTCCTGCGCTGTGTGCATAGCCGTCAAGGACAAATGCAAACTCTGCCCTCTGTACAAGGTGCGAGGAGTCCGATGTGACGGTCTCAGGGTGGTAGAGATCGTATCCCCGTATTACGCTTTTTCCGAATACGGCGACCCCATCCCCATGATCGGCTTGCTCCACGAAGCCATCGAATACGTCAAACAAGGAGAGATCAAATGACCCAACCCAACCCCACCACCGCCATCACCGTTTCAGACTTCATGCGCCAACCGACCAACCTGGCACGCTTCGAGGACTTGCTCGGCGGGAACGCCGCCCCCTACGTCCAGAGCGTCCTGATCGCAGTCAGCGCGTCCCCCGAATTGACGAAGTGCACGCCTCCCAGCATCATGCGCGCCGCCCTGCGCGCCGCCTCCCTCGGTTTGTCCTGCGACCCCGCCCTCAAACAGGCGTGGTTGGTTCCGTACAACAAGAAGGTGGCAGCCACCAAAGACACCCCGGAACATTGGGAGAAGGAAGCGCAGTTCCAACCCCACTACAAGGGCTTGCACACCCTTGCCATGCGCACCGGGCGCTACCACATCATCAATGTCGGCCCCATCTATGAAGGGCAGACTGTCCTGGAGGATCCCCTGACCGGTATGCACGTTGTCCAACTGGAAAACGGGCTCGTCACCATGCCCGAAGTGGAATCGCAGTCACGTGTCAACCACCGCTACTCCGGGTATGCCAATGTCACCGTGCGCCGGGATCAGGGCAAGAAAACGATTGGATGGATGGGATACTTCGAGACCGTCAAGGGCTTCAAGAAATCGGTCTATATGTCCTGCCAGGAGATCGAGGAACACGCCCGGCAGTACGTCCAGAAGTATGACTCCAACCCCAACTGGAGCGACCCCTCCAAGCGCCATGTAATGGAAATGAAAACCGTCCTGCGCCAACTGCTGTCCTGGGCAGACCTGTCCGGCACCGAGAACCTGCAACTCAAGGAAGCCCTCTCCGCCGACCGGGATGCTGAAGTTGTGGACGCAGAGTCCGCCACGGTCGAGAACGAGGAGATGATTGTTGGTGGCAAATATGTTCCGTCCGAACCAGAACCCGCCAAGTCCATGCTCCCCCGCACAGAGGAACAGGCTGCGGACGCGGTCGAGATCGACCCAATGGAAGTGGAGGCGGTCAAGTTCGCCGCCCAGAAGTGGAACATGTCCACCGGGCAGGCTGCCAAAGAAATTGCCACAGGCATCAAGTCCGGCAAGTTCACCAAGCCGATGATCAAGGCTGCGTTCAAGAAGGCAGTCACAGGAGGATAAGATGGCACAACTAATACAAATTGGAAACCACGTTGTAAATCTGGATCTCGTGACGTATGTGCGCTATGAACCGACCCACGAAACACGCACATCCGAGGGCGCGCCAGCAATTGCAGGGGAAAAAATAACCCTGTATCTTGTCGGAGACTCAGATGAGTGCTCATTCTATGACAACAAAGCCAGGGCGCTTTGGGCGCTCATCCGGGAAAAGTCTGAATGTTGCGTAATTGCGGAGGGCGAATAACATGCCCACCACCCGCCGCATCGGAACCCAGCACGAAAAGAAGGTGCGCAAGGTGTACGACTGGATCAAGAAGTACCAGGAGCGCACCTCCATCACCCCGTCCCGACGTGAGATCGCAGACGCGTTCGAGACCTCCACCAGTGTCGTCAACTACGACCTGGCTTGCATGGAACAACTTGGATGGGCACGCATCATTGCGCGCCAGTCCCGTTCCATCATCCTGCTACCCGCAAAGGAGTAACCATGGATACCCTGCTCGAGAAACTTCGCACAGTCCGCGAATCACAAGAGAAAGCCCGTTTGACCATGAAAGAGATGGTCGATGTAATCCAGAAGTCGGATGAGTACACCTCCCTGCAAGCCGTGTCCGCCCTGGCTGAAGGCGAGGAGGAGCGCCTGGTCAACGAGATCAAGGAAAAAGCGTTGCAGCAATTTGCCATTGATGGCAACAAACACGTCCATCCCAAGGTCGAGGTCAAGACCTTCAAGACCTTCAAGGTGGTGGATGCCGTCCGCGTCTGGGATTGGTGCTTCGTCAACCTGCCCGCCGCCCTCTCCACCGACTTCAAGAAGGTCGAGAAGTACGCCAAGGAGTTCGGCGTAGTGCCAGGCACGGAAACCGACGAGGAGAGCCGGGTTCAGATCGCAAAGGAATTGTGATGTCCAACGCCTACCGAACCACATCCGTCCCGATCTCCAGGTCGCAGGAAGCCATCTGGAGAGGAAATACTGGAGGGAAGCGCAAAGGAGATTTAACATGGACGCCCTTGTCTGCCTGTTGCCGGTTGGATTGATCGTAATGCCCCTCATGGGATTGTTCGCCTACGCCCTGTGTGCAACAGCCAGTGGCGCCGATGCCCACATCGTCCGATACATCTCGGAAAAGGAGTCCAATGCAAAAGATAGTGGTCGATGAAACCAAGCGTGACCCCCGTCACAAGAAGTACGACAAGATGTTCAACCGGGAGAACCACGTCAACATCTACGCCAAGGAACCCCCGCGCAAGGTGCTTCCGGTCGAGAACCCGCAGGGCAAGCGCATCGGGACCGCACGCCAGATCAAGCACTACCGGGACGCCGACAAGCGCGCCAAGGGCATCTATGAGTATGTCATCGAGTTCCTGGAAACATGACTTTCGTCACTACCTTGTTTTTGAAGTGTTCGATTATGATGAGACTACTGGTGGACGCGAATTAGCGTTGAGCATGAGAAAGTCGGAATAAACACACGTCGAAAGAGGTGCAAACCGATCAAACCAGGAGTTCGCCACCCTGCCGTGCAAGGCACTGATGATCGCCGATAAGTCAGGATAGACGGCAGGGCAAGTGGTTGACAACGACAAGGAAACGATTATAATGATGTTGTGGGATGGCAACCCGCAGCAAGAGTGACAATCAGACGTAAGGCGATAAAAGTCCTTCGGGATTTTGAGAGGTGCTTAGGTTATTTCGGCAACGCCAGCCGATTCAATCAAAGCCCTTGCGTCGCCTGAGCATCTCTCAAAGTTTCGGAGGATTTTGTTATGACAGAGCAACAATCAGAATACATTACAGACGCGGTTGAAATGTTGGGGAAAGGATACGAGATTCACCCTCCACAAAGGGTAATCAAATCAGACAGGAATGGGAAGCCCATTGAGATAAGGGAGGATGCGTGGGTGAAAATATCCATGGCATTCCTGGAGACCATGCGAAACCTTAAGGGCGCGCGCCTCTCTGTTTGGATGGCGATTGCCATTAGAATAGACGAGAACTATGTTAGTTACCCGTCTATCGCAAAAATGCAGAAAGACACCGGCCTTAGTAACAGGGAGATCATAGACACGGTTAGGGAACTTGAGAAAGAGGGGTATCTGACAGTAAAAAACACACGTGGCCACAATGTTTATAGGATACTTTCTTACGCCGCCTTCGGCACGTCTGACCCCGTAATTCCGGGTAGTGAAGAAACTTCACCAGTGAACTCTGACGCGGACTTAGTGAACTCTGACGCGGGAATCGGTGAAGAAACTTCACCTAAACAAGAGTATAACAAGACAAACAAAAGCGGGGATCTGGTTGATGGAATCATCAAATACTCCCTAAGTCCAAAAGCCATTAAAGACGCACTTGCAAAGTATTTCCTATACACACCCAACTTCGAGACGAAGTACGGTCGTCAATTCATGGAATGGGCAATCGAGAACAAGGTCACTCCCGAACAGATCAAAACTGCCTCCGAGACATGGAAATTCGACAAGCGTTTCAACTGGAAACAGTACGACCTGAAGGGCATTCAAGAACACTGGCTGGAACTGATCAGTGCCCAGGTTTCCTCCGAACCCATCCCGGAATATCACAAGCCCTACGTCCCGGAGCCGGAGACTGGCAACAAAATGACAGCAGCGGAGTACAAGATATGGAAGGAGAGCCATGAGCAAAAATAGGATAAAAATAGCGTGGTCGTGTTCTGATTATGTTCACCACGAACATAAAACAAAACTTGGCGCGTGGATTTGCGCGTGCTTGCAATTCCTAAAGGCAGGTAGGTCATGAGCAAAATTAACCTATCCCCGCTTGAGAAGTTCCTTGAGAAGCACAAAAGGACATGCACGTTCTATGTCTATTCTGGTGATCGCCACTGCTCCTGTGGGAGAGACGAGGCGGAGAAGGAACTTGCCGCGAAGGATGCCGAACTCACTATTGCCGATAAATTGTGGGATGCTGTGGGCACTCTTTTTTACGGCAATTTCGATGTCCCGGCAGACAGGGTAAAGCAAGAGGATCTTATTGTTGACTTGCTTCGTGAATACGGAAGGATTCAAAAAGCGAGGAAGGAATGAGCGCAACAAACAATATTATTGCAAAGAGATATGCCGAAAAAATTGCAGGAGAAATCTTGAAGGATATTGACCTCTCCGCCCTACTCGCTGAGAACAACCAACTTCGCGCCCGTCTTGCCGCCGCAGATGATGAAGTGAAGCAGGTGGTAAAAGGCAATAGAGAACTCACCGCCGAAATCGAACTTGCCAAGCGCGAATATTCATCCTTGCTCAAAACGAGTCTAGAGTTAGAGAGACAACTATCCGCCGCAGAGAAGTTGGCGGAGGCGGTGGAGGAACGATTGCCGGTTGCGGGAGCATTTGGGTACATATTGAGCGCGCGTATTGTCCAAACCCTTGCCGACTTCCGAAAGGCAGGTAATGAAAAATGAGCAGTTCTAACGATTGGAATAAAGCGCACCGCGATAAATGCCGGGAGGCTAATAGGCGTTGGAGAATTGCGCATCCTGAGCAGGCTTTGGAAATCAGTCGCCGTTATGCTGACCACTTAAATCATTGGGCTGAGTGGTGTGCCAACAACCCAGAAAAAGTAAGGGCGCACAAAAAGGAGTGGCGCGAGAATAACGCAGAAAAAGTAAGGGCGCAACGCAGATTGAATTTTTCTGTTGAGAAGGGAGAAATAATAAGACCAACGAAATGTCAGGTATGCGGTGAGGCGGGGCGCATTGAGGCACATCATTGGAGTGGATACGGCGATGACCGCGCCCTTGATGTTCTATGGTTGTGCGGAAAATGCCACCGTATGGCAGACAAGAAACTGGCAGGTAAGGGATGAGCGAAGAAAACATGTTTGAAACAATCGCTAAGTTACGAAAACAACATGATGATTTTGTGGCAAATATGAAAACTAAACTTGAAAAAATAGAGAGGCAACTATCCGCCGCAGAGAAGTTGGCGGAGGACGTGGAAATTTTCAAACGACATACAGAAAGCGGGTTGGCTTATGAGGACGCCAAAGCGCGAGCGTCCGCGAAAAAGCAGATGTTTGTTTCTCTTGAAAACTTCCGAAAGGCGCAAAAATGACCTCCTCCGAAGCCCGCGCCATCGTCAACCAGATAGGAGACGAAGCCCTCGCCCTGCTCGAGAAGGTCGAAAAGCAGCAGGAGTTCACAGACCGGGATTCCGCGGTGTTGGTGGATCTCCAGGCTCGCTACGTGGACTATCTTGATCTACTCGAAACCGACCCCATCCCGGTCAAGCCGTGCCTGGACTTGGATAAGGTGGCGGATTATGTGATGAGTTTTATGGAGCAGAAATGACAGTTACATTGTTGCAAGGCGATTGCATTGAACTTTTCAAATCCACCGAGTCGGAAAGCATAGATATGATATTTGCGGATCCCCCATTTAATATCGGGAAAAAATACGGCGGAAAAGCAAGTAACGATAATCGGGCGGATTACTACAGTTGGTGCAAAGATTGGATTGCTGATGGCTTTCGGGTACTTAAGCCCACCGGAACATTCTATCTGATGACCATTGCTCGCCATGTTTTTCGTATGGGGTGCGAGATGGAAAAACACGGGGTGTTTGTCAATAAAATCGAGTGGCGAAATGTTTCCGCCTCTCATGCCAAAAAGCAGTTCTGGCCTTCCACGCAATCCATCGTTGTCTTTGGAAAAACGGCAGAATATAAATTCAACACTTATGCACAAACAAGGAAAATCTCAAGCCAGAATTTGCGGTGGGGCGGATATTCAACGGAGCCAAAAGGACAACTTCTTGATTATTGGGATGATATACCCTTTGTGTACGCCGGGTCCGTTTCGCATCCCGAGGCGATACTAAAGCCCGGAACAAACGAGAAGGCGCACCCGGCACAAATGCCAGTAAATCTTGCGTGCCGAGCCATCTTGTTTTCCACAGATAAGGGCGATACCGTGCTTGACCCATTTTGCGGAAGCGGAACAACAGCAATCGCATCCATTAAAACGGGAAGGAATTTCGTCGGGTTTGAATTACAGCCGGAATATATTGAACTTTCAAACAAAAGAATAGAGCAATATCAAAGACAAAGCCAGATGGAGTTTGCCCAATGAATAACGACCTGACCTTCGAGGCAGAAAAGGCACTCATCGGTTCCTTGCTCAAGGCACCGAAGCAGATCGAGTTGGTCCACGACATACTGACCCGGGATGACTTCCTGTCGGATGTCCTGCGCTGGACGTGGGACGCCATGCTGTCCCTGCGGGAACGGAACATGGGCATCGACGTGATCACGGTCGGAGACGAACTGGAACGCAACGGTATGATGGCGGACTTCGGGATTGGCGGGAAGTCGGGTCGCAACGCCCTCGCCTACATCCGGGAGGAAGGGTTCCCGGGGAACGCCCCCACCTACGCCAACAACGTCCTGGATTACGCCGCGAAACGCCGGCAGATCGAATTGTGCAAGCGTGGATACCAATGGGCGGAGAACGGCAGAAGCGCCTCGGAAATCTCAAAGGACTTAATTGCCGCTTTTTCAGATGTACGGGTTCCAAACCACACCGCGGATACCCACACCATGACCCTGGGAGAAGCCGTGGGCGTCGCCAGTGACGAAACCATAAAATCATCCGAGGGAGGGCGCAAAATCGTTCCTACGGGCTTCTGTGACCTTGACAGGCTGTTGGACGATGGCGCCTGCGCCCCGGACGTGCATATTCTCGCCGCCCGTCCCGGTCAGGGTAAGACCGCGCTCCTGTTGAATATGGCGCACAACGCGGTCAAGGGAGGTAAAAGAGTTGCGTTTTTCACACTGGAAATGGCGAACATCCAACTCGCCATGCGCCTGATCGCCATGGAATCAGGCGTGTCATTCGGGGATCAACGCAAGGGGAACCTATCGTCGGAAGGGTGGGAGAAGTATTACGACACGATAAAGAACATCGAGCACCTTCCCCTGTACCTGTGTGACCTGCCTGCCATCTCTGTCCGGCAGATGTCCCGCACCCTACGCACCCTCGAAGCCCGGTACGGGGAGATGGACATGGTGATGATGGACTACCTGCAACTGGCGGATGCGGAAGGGCGCTACGAGACGCGCCAACTGGAGGTCAGTAAGGTCATGTCGGGACTGAAGGTGCTTGCGAAGGACTTCGATGTTCCCATCTGGGCTGCCGCGCAACTCTCCCGGGCAGTGGAACTTCGTGCAGACAAGCGTCCCATCCTGTCCGACCTGCGGGAAAGCGGATCCATCGAGAATGACGCCGACCTGGTTGCCTTCATCTACCGACCTGACCAGTATGAAGCCGACACTGCCAAAAACGGGATTGCCGAGATCATTATAGCGAAGCACCGCAACGGTCGGGTCGGAAAAGAGGACCTTCTATTCCGCAAGGAACTCACCAAGTTCGAGAACTGCACCAAGCGACACGTTAATTTCAACGAACCCGACACCAGGCGTAGAGATGTCTTTGGAGAGGATTGACATGAAAATACTGGTTGCCTGTGAGTTCAGCGGAATTGTCCGGGATGCCTTTGCAAGCAGAGGGCACGGCGCCATGTCCTGCGACCTGTTGCCATCCGAAAGACCCGGCAAACATTATCAGGGTGACGTAATGGACATCCTGAACGACGGTTGGGATATGATGATCGCTCATCCTCCATGTACGTATTTAGCGTCAAGCGGGTTGCATTGGAATAGCCGCCGCCCGGAACGCTGCAAATTGACCGGCGAGGCACTGGATTTTGTGCGGATTCTGCTCAATGCTCCGATAGAAAAAATAGCGCTTGAAAACCCCATTGGTTGCATTAGCACACAAGTAAGGAAGCCCGACCAGATTATTCAACCATTCCAATTCGGACACCCGGAAAGCAAATCCACCTGCTTGTGGTTGAAAAACCTGCCGAAACTTGCTGCAACAAACATTCTTGAACTGCCGGAATCGGGACGATGGCAGAACCAAACACCCAGCGGCAGGAACAACATCCCGCCCAGCAAGACAAGGTGGATGGAAAGAAGCCGAACCTACCAGGGAATTGCCGATGCTATGGCGGAGCAATGGGGATAATGGACACCTCAACCAAACTGGCGATTGAATCCCAGAAGTACGACGTCATCCTCGCAGATCCACCGTGGAACTTCGAGACGTGGGACAAGAAGGCAAACTCCCGCACCCCGTCCGCCCATTACGATGTGATGTCTGTGGATGATATTTGCGCCTTGCCAATTGCCGACCTTGCCGCTGAAAACTGCGCCCTGTTTATGTGGGCGGTCTGGCCTCGCATATTCGACGCCGAAAGGGTGATTAATGCCTGGGGATTCAGGTATCGGACACTTGGTTTCGAGTGGGTAAAACTCAATAAGTCTGGAATGGGTTTCCATATCGGTCTCGGATATTACACCCGCGCCAACCCCGAACCCTGCCTTCTGGCTGTCAAGGGAACCATGAAAGTTGCCACCCGAAGCGAAAGAAACCTGATAGTGACACCCATCCGGGAACACTCACGGAAGCCGGACGAGCAGTATGGCAAGATCGAGCGCCTGTACCCCGGCAGGAAGTATCTTGAACTATTCGCAAGACACCCTCGACAAGGGTGGGCCGCGTTCGGTAACGAAGTCGAAAATTCAATCGTTCTTGATAAGGAGTAGCCATGACATATATTATGATTGGAGTTGTAGCGTACCTAGTTGGGTGGTTGTTTGGGTACGTTTACGGATGGAGAGCAAGGAGTAAGATATGACAATCGTAGAATTGATCGTCCAGGAAGGTCTCGCTGAAAACGGATTCGCCGCCCAGCACATTGCCGAAGGTCTCCACCTCGCTCAACTCAAGACCGAGGAGGAGATGCTGGAGAGGGTCCGCAAGTATCGGATACTTCGTAATTGCGGAGTAAAGTCGAAGGTGGCGTATGAGCAAGCCATAAAACTAACCGCCGTTTTGGAGTAAAATTGTCGCATAGATGACGGAGGTCAAATGCAAAAACTCAAATGTGACCACTGCGGGGGAACGGAGTGGGCGAACAGGGGAGCATGGTTTCAGTGCAAGAAGTGCAAGAAGTATCAGAAACCAGATGCGGGGAAAATGCGGTTGTCCGTCAAGGGCGAAAAGGCCGAGATGGAAGCCTTTGTGCATGAGCGTGTGATGAATGAGAAGGACGCCATCCGAGCCTGCAACATCGACACAACTGAATGGGCTGTGGACCGCTGGACATGCGGCGTGGACGAAGGGTGGCGCAAGGATAGGTCTGTGGAATGGGTGGTCAGGGACGGAGAAGTGCTGCAAGGTGATGTCCACGACACAGGCAAGATCATTGCCAAACCCGTGTACCGCGTCAAACTCTGGCTTGTCCGCAAGACCGATGAGATCCACGCAAGGAAGGCGGTCGATGACATCCTGGCAGACCTGCGCAAGCACTCCCCGAAGGTGGCGCGCATCAAGTACCCGAAGGCGCCGGAGAACCTGATCTACGAAATCGACTTCCCCGATTTACATTTCGGCCGCCTAGCCTGGGCGGAGGAAAGCGGTAAGGACTACGATGTCAAGATCGCACGCAAGACTGTCCAGAAAGCCCTTGCCCGTCTCTTGTCCTATGCAGACAAGTTCAAGATCTCGAAGGTGCTGCTTCCGGTCGGCAATGACTGGTTCAACGTCGATAACAAGCACGACACCACGGTCAACGGCACCCCACAGCAGGAGGATACCAGGTGGGCGAAAACATTCCGCCTCGGTCGGCAACTGGCTTGTGAGATGATCGAGACCTGTATGCAGATAGCCCCGGTGAGCGTCCTTATCATCCCGGGCAACCACGACGAACAAAGGTCATTCTACATGGGGGATTCTCTCGACTGCTACTTCAGGAACAATCAAAATGTGGAGGTCGATAATAAGGCGAACAAACGCAAGTACAAGTTGTATGGCACGAACCTGATCGGTTTCACCCACGGAGATTACGAAAACGTGGATCAACTCCCTTCCATCATGGCAACCGAAGTGCCTCTCCTGTGGGGAAAGTCGAAAGTCCGGGAATGGCATATCGCCCACATACACAAAAAGAAGTCCCTGGAACTGCGCATTGACGAGAAGTTGGGCGTCACCATCCGGGTGCAGCGTTCCCTCGCCCCGGCAGATACCTGGACGCATGACCATGGCTTCGTCGGGTCGGTCAAGGCTGCGGAAGGATTCCTCTGGCACCCATCCGAAGGGTTGGTTGCACAGTTCACAGCAATAGGAGAATAATTCCGAACTGTATCGGGAGATTGACAAGGCGAGAGAGTGAGAGTAGAATAGAGCAAAAGGAGACCGCTATGCCAAGAAACAACTTTGGGGAAAAGTTCAGCCAGTCCGAATCAAAGGCTATCCGTTACCATTTCATCACGCGCCTGCACATTGTCCTCCCCGCGCTATGGAGTGCCTGGAACAAGACCGCCGACCAACTCTCTGACGAAGTTGAACGTCTTTCCAATGGCGAAATCACTCTCTCCCCTGACGAGATCGAACTGATCGCCGGTCGGATAGTGCCATAATGCAACACTCTGACCGCGCCGGGGAGTTCCTTTTCATCTGGAAAGTGTACGGCACACTCATCCAGCCCGAGGCGGAATATCCTTTCGACAAGCACCTCGGCAGGAAACACCGCTTTGATTTTGCGTTCCCGGACTACAAGGTCGCAATCGAGGTGGAAGGCAACGCCTGGGGCGCGCCGGGTGGCGGAAAGCACATGATGGACCGGGACTTGGAGAAGTATAATATCGCCGCCACGCTCGGTTGGCTTCTCCTGCGCTTCTCGCCAACGATGTTGCGCAAAGACCCGGAAACCTGTGTCAAGCAGGTCATTCAGACAATGGAAGTGAGGAAAAAATGAACGATCGTGTTGGTGGACTTTTGTTTATTCTCGTTGTCGCCGCGCTTATCGTGTTCTCGGTGTGTCTTTTCACTGTCGGTATTGAAGGGGGGGGGGAGTTATAAGATTTGTTGATGGAACAACTGTTGTTTGTTCGTATGTCCAAGTCAACGACTCGTTCACAAGTTGCCGTAATGAGGTAACTGGTAAATACGCCCTCTTTCAAAACAGCACAATTCTTTCAATAACGAAGGAGACCAAATGAAACAAATTTCAGATCTCGCTGAAAACAAACGCTCTGCCGAAGTCAATCTGGAGAAGCAGAAGCACGAAAAGAAGGAACAGACCAAGCGCAAGATCGTGCCAACTCTCGCCCTGATCGCAGCCAATATCATCTTCATCTCACTGGATGTGCGCGCTTTCGATGTGGTCGCCAAGATGACCGGCAGTATCTTGCTCGCCTCGGTCACAGTCATCGTCTCCGGTGTGTTGGCATTGTTCTGGTGGGACTTCCTGTACCCGCATTCCCGCAAGTACAGCAACAAGAGCCAGTGCAATATTGCAGCAGTTGGCACAGTTGGCGGTATCCTGCTCTCCCTTGTCCTCGCCTTCCTGGACTATCTGGTGGACGTCATCTCAATTAACGCAGCCCTGCTATGGGGTATTGTGATCATCCTGACCGGCGCCCAGGCTATCATGCTTGCCTGGTGGTGGATGATCGATGAAGGCAGTAAATCTGAGGCCAAGCGACAGAAAAGCATTGCCTCCCGTCTCGAATTACAGGAAACTACCAACGACTTCCAAGCCGAGATCGAGAGCATGGCGAAACTGTCGCAACGCCTTGAGGAGATCAGGAAGCAATTCCCCGGTCCCGGGCAGGCTGCCAAGACCGCAAAAGCCATGGGTTATCCCATCCTTGCGCAGATGCTCGAGGATGACGATGGAGACGGGATTATGAACTATCAGGACCCGGATTGGAAGGTTGCGCCCATTTCCAAAAGATTGCACTATCCTCCGACTTACGATACGGACGACATCAACAAACCCGGTAAAGAAGAGGTGTTTGTCAATCCTGCCATCTACAAGGATCCCGAACCGCCCGAGGAGCCCAAGCCTTCTTTTTGATTTCGCCAGAGGCACTTGCAGAATCAATCCCGCGCCTTGCAAATGCCCATCTTGTCAGTATAATCAAAACGGATAAAGAACCAAGGCGAGAATGGCGAATTAACGCAAAAACTGGCGAACTTAGAGGAGTGGTATGGCGCACTCCAGACAAGCACAGGAAGTCTGTACGTTATATCGGCAAAGGCCGGAAAGGATCAAGGCCAACAAATGACTATCTCTTTCACAGGAACGCCTTCGAGCAATGGAAGCGAACCCACCGATCTGATGAAAATACTGACGTTTGAGTACATCGGAGAGTTGGCGAAGCGCAAGGAAGTTGAATTAATGGAGGTTCCAGGAAACGGAGGCATTCCACTGTTGGTTATCATCATCCCGAATGCCAAAGTCGAGGATAATAAGATCGTCTCCATAGTGCCGACTGTGCCAACCGAAGGAAAAACCAATGAACCGTAATCTTATCCTGCTATTGATGGTCGGCGCTTTGATAGTTGGTTGTTCATCTCTGGAAAACAGGTATCGCCAACCCTCAGAAACCCCGTTGCCAACCTTATCTGCAACACAGTCGCCAACCTCGACGGTCACAACTTACCCGCCAAGAGTGTTTTTTGTCACCACAGACCTGCGCCAACGCACTTGCCCCTCCGTAACCTGCCTTGACGTTGGCTTTTACCCGGAAGGCTCCGTCGTTCTGGTGGACAGTTGGCTTTACGATGCCAACCTTGACGAGTGCCAATCCTGGGCACATGTCTCCAACCAGGAACATTGGGTCTGTGCCAACTATCTGACAGAGAGCCAATTCACCCCGGATGAAGTGTACAACCCGCTTGATTATGACCCCCATGTTTACGTCATCTGCGGGATAGATGCCCCTGTCTATGGAATGCCTGCCGGAACCAATATTATGTACGTCCTGCCCATTGGAACCGAAGTAAAGATCCGCGAGATGTCGCACGGCGTCCTGGGTTGGGCTATGATCGAGGACAGTCGTTGGGTATGGCATGAGTATTTGTGCAGGAAGTAGTGACGAATGTCATATTGTATTCTGCGCGGAACCTGATAAAATGAATTGAGATGGGAAGGTATGGGTGCTGCTCCCATCCCTGCCTTCCCAATCTTTTTTAGGAGACCATGGCAAAAGAAATCCACCTAACGCAAGGTCAAGTAACTACGGTTGACGATTGGTGGTACGATGAACTAAGTCAACATAAGTGGCAAGCGCATTACGATCCTAAGATGCGTTCATTTTACGCAGTCCGAACATCATATATTGACGGTAAAAAAGTAATTATTATGCACTCTGTTATAGCCGGAACTCCGAAAGGAATGTACACAGACCACATTAATCATGATACGTTAGACAATCGAGAAGAAAACTTGCGGGTGTGTACTTGTTCTCAAAATCAAATGAACTCAAAAACAAGAGAGAACAACACAACTGGATATAGGGGGGCGTATAAAAAGAAAAACATAAACAGATGGTATGCGCTGATACAAGTAAGAAAGCAACCTATTTATTTAGGATCGTATCTAACCATAGAAGAGGCGGCACGCGCATACGACGAAGCCGCAAAACGGTTGCACGGAGAATATGCAAAGTTGAATTTTCCAGAGAGGGAAAATGGATGAGAAATTAGCAAAATTATTTCGCAAGGCAACAGAGGCGTACCGCCAAGGCGACGCAAAAACTTGGGTTAGTGCGTTTTATTGTGGTCAAATAGTCGGTAAGTACGAAAGGGGCGCAACTATCGGACTTGCCTCCGACATGGGAATCTCTGTTGATTCGGTCGAAGATTTGAGTCACGCGTATCAAATCTATAAAGAGTTGCGCCAAATGCCGCGCGCCGCCTCGTTTGTTCGTGGTGCAAGAAAATCTCCGTACATTTACCGCGCTCATTTCCGCGCCCTGTACGAAGCCAGGGAGCGCTACCATCTGAACAACGAACAAATTCTCAACCTTCTTATGGACGTTTTCTATGGGGAAGGTCAAATCTCATCCCGGGACGTGGACCAACACGCCAGAGACAGGTATGGTGACACACGAACCTGGGAATACTTCGGAGCAAAAGCAAACAAGGCAATCGCAACTCTGTTGAACCAACCCGACTTACCTACAGACGGGCGCAAGATCATAACCGAAACTTTCGAGTGGCTTGGTGATCATTCTTAAGGAGAAAAATGGAGAACGAAAATTCTGGTCAATGGGCAGTTGTTGAATTGATGGGACGCAAGGTTGTGTCTGGCTTAATCCAGAAAAGCGTGGAACTCGGACCACCGATGCTCCGCGTGGACGTGCCTGCAACAAGCGAATATCCAGCATTCACGCAGTTCTATGGAGAGACCTCACTGTACTGCGTGACGATGGTCAGCGAGGAGGTTGCCGGGCTGACCGCCGAACAATGCAAGGTCAATCCTGTCAGTGTGTATGTGCCGAATCTGATCTCGAGGGAAAAGCACGAAGATACAATAAGGCAAATGAAGGAAACGCTATCGCGCCTTCTTCCCGCAGGACGCGAACCGTTTGATGACGACTCAGAGGAGCAAGAATGAAAGTATCACAGATCATTTCACTTGCATCGTGGTTGTCATTCCTCGCCCTGTTATGGCTGATTGTTCTTAGGTTTGTCGAATTACAACCGCAGTCCTACACCATTGCAGGTATCTTTTTCTTCGTCGGATTATGCGCTGGTGCGCTTTCGTGGCAGGGAAAATAATTGACCGACTACCTGAAACTCCTCGTAGAGCGTGGTTCCATCCTCGGAGAATATGATCCCGCCAAGGTGTCCGGCCTCGAGCCGCAGTGGTTTTGGGACAGGCAAATCGGGTTGATTGACTTCCGTGGTGATCTACAGATGCGGTGCAACCAATCCATCACATTTGGGTTCAGGGTGAACATCCTGACTGCCAGCCATGACCTAAAACAGGGTGGTGTAGGCGAAATGGTGCTGAAAAGGTGCTGGATAGAGAAGGGCGTCTTTGTAGGCTCTCTGGCGCTGCTTTATGACTGTTGGTTGCAGGATCACTGTGTTGTTTCAGCCGGGTCAGTAGTAAGAGGCATGATCATCCCGCCCTACTGCATGGTCGAGGGCAACCCCGCTAAGATCATCAAGGAATACATCGATGGGCACTGGCGAAGCGTCGGGAGAATAAAATGACATTTACTCAAGGCGCGAAAGATGGAAAGCATTACTGGCTGACGCCAGACGAATTAATGGATGATCTGCGTGCCGAGTTCAACTTCGACTTTGACCCTTGTCCCTACCCCAAACCGGATGATTTTGATGGTTTGACCGCAGAATGGGGTCAGTCTAACTATGTCAACCCTCCTTTTGGCGCAATTGTTTATCAGGACGGAAAGAAACGAGGGGCAACGGCGTGGGCTCGAAAATGTATCGAGGAGTTCAAAAAAGGCAAGCGTGTCGTAATGGTTTATCCGATTGATAAGTGGGTTTTAATGTTGTTGGATGCAGGCGCAAAAGTCCGAAACCTAAAAGATGTTCAATGGAGAGCCATCGAGGACAAAACCGCGCACAAGGGAACGGGCAGGCATATTGCGATGTTTATATTAGACCCGGACAACAAATAAATGGAACCAGAACCCCCAACCGTCATGGATGATGTAATATACACACTCGCAAGTTCGCTTGCGAGTGTGGTTACAATTATGACCACCATCCGTCACAGGAAGTGGGACTTTGGAATGTACGTTGTCTCCATCGACATGAAGGAGCCGACGATCAGGAAGTACACCGACGAATCACCGCTTGAGGCGCACGTAGGGTGATGGCATCTCGTTGTCATCGAGCAGGACAAGCCTGCGGGTGGCAATATAGTTCACGCAGCAGTGCAGTCCCATCAGATCCACTTGTTCTCCGCCAGATGAAACGAACGGCACAGGTACATCCAGTCCGCCCAGGTGCGGGAATGGATTGACCACGTATGTCCCGTGCGGTGCCTTTGCTCTGCGCGGGAAGTTCTCTGCGTATGCCGGTTCCGGTCTGCATGTGGTCGCCGTGTGGATGAAGTATCGGTACAGGGGGTGAGCGAGGATTTCCGCTGAAGTCGGAAGTTTCGTGGCTTCGAGACACAGGACGCCCTGGAACGGCACGCCGCCGATGCTTTTTTCTCCGCCCCACATGATCACCTGGTTGCCGCAGGTTGTGACGCGTTCCTTCCCTGCGGGTTCCTCGGTCAGGTTGGACGTTTGGTTGATGAAGTCGTAATAACGCTTCTCGGTACGGGGGTTGCGAATGACACCGCGCTTGTTGCAGAACGCCTTATCTCCGGCAAGCAAGTCCGGCCACCTTTGCGTTTTCAGCACCTCAAACGGGATGGTCAGAACGCCATTCACTTTGGCACTCTCCACCACCAACTCAAACCACATCCATTGGAACGGCTCATACAGAATGTCGTAGGCGTTCTCTCCCGCCTTCTCTGTCTCCGGCAGTCCGATGGGTTCCCCATCCACCAAGCGCGGGGTGCCGTCCGCATTACAGACGCGTGGATAATAAGCATTGAAGTTGTCGTCATCACACTGGAAGTCGTGGAGCATGAACTCCCGCTTCCCACGTATTTCCTCCGGGATGACGAGTGGAGGCGTGGCGTTGCGCGTGGCGTGGATGGTTATGGTTCTCATATATGGTTTAACCTAAGTTGTGGTTTATATTTGAAAATCAAACATAGAACATGCCAGTCTTTTTATCTCATCCATGTGTGGAGAAAAATATCCTATTTTCAACTCTCTTGTCAACCTCTTTGTTAGTTTTGCGTGTATTTCTCGATGACATTTTTCGCAAAGAGTTACAACAAGATCCGGGAAAAAGAAGGCGCCTCCCCAAGACGCAGGAACGACATGGTGCAGTCGCAAATCGTTTTTTGCTTTACAAATCTCGCAAAATGTTTTTTTCGTTCCCTCCCTATTGTGTTTTCCTATATTTGCGTTTCGGACATGAAGATAGTCGTTGTATTTTTTATGCCTCCCAACGATTTTCCCTTTCCAGCCGAGTATTCTCATTGACACTTTGAATATTGATCTCTTTTCATTTTCTACTCTTGACCTTCCAATATAATACTTTTCGCAAAAACGATAAACCTCTTCAACCTCAATCTCCGAAAACGAAAGAAGGCTTCTCATTTCCGAATATCCACACTCTCCCCACGTGTTTATTCTGCGGACACAACCCCCACAAATATGTTTTTTTGTATGCTTTCCGCACAAACGGCATTTCACTGTTACCTCGCTTTATATCGAATAATATCACAATATCCAATATAAAGCGAGGCGTTTTAGTGTACCGCGGGCTACTGCTTTGTGAGCGTACCCTTGTACGTCTCACCCGTGTCATCAAAGACCAGGGTGGTCGAGATCGTGTCCACGGGCGGTACTGTCACAGGGACGATGGTGCAGCGTGGCGCGCCACCATACACGGTCGCAATGAACCAACCGTCCGTGAGTTCGATCCACTTGTTTCCATAGGCGTCTAGCACCTGCTCCTTGTCTGAATAGACGACCGCGCCCAAAGGCAGGACGCCGTCCGTGGGGGTGGCGGGGTAATAAGGTTGCGCGCGTTTGGTTGCCCCGTCTCTCCAGGTGATCGTAATTTTATTCATGTGTTCCTCCGGTGGTTCTGGCGGTATGGTTCCGCCAAACAGTCTTGCAAGGTCTGCTTCTGATTGTATCCTGTTTTCGTCCACAGCCTTCTTGTACGGGACGCCGTAAAACTCCGGGTCTCCTGTCCATGAATACTGGTGGATGAGGTAATCCGGGAACGGAGAAGGCGCCTTCTTGCCTGCTTCTCCAGGAGCCCAGATGGGGGGAGTTGGAACCGGACTGTCGGGATCCGCCAACCAGATTCCGTCAAATATATCCAACCAGGCAGGTGAGTTGCTTGCGTGTTCCAACCAATATGACCAGTTGGAGTATGGTATCAGCACCTTGCGAAAACCCAACTCCCGCATCCGATAGCCGGACGCCCAGAGTTCGTCCTTCCCCGGAATATTGTCAAGATAACGCTCAAAGTCTATGGCAATCGGGTTTCCGAGTTTCCCAACTTCGTTGTACCAAAATGTCGCTTGCGCCTTGGGGTCCGCATAGATTGCCGCATCCAACCAACAGTATATCAGGACGTACTTCCCAAAGACCGCAGTCGCATCCCGATACGCCTCGTGAAAGAACGGGGTCGGCTCCAGTCCGTCGCAACCCTTCAGCCCAACAAAACGCACTCCGTTGGCTTTGGCTTTGGCAAAGTCGATTCCGCAATAAACGAGTTGGTTGTTCTCGTCTCGCTTGCACCAATCCGCCCAATAATGATCAGGACCGAATATTTCGCCCATTTTAGTTAATCTGTACATAATCCATATAAGAACCGGCATATACCGTTGTATTACTTGGGTCTGCTGTGACTTGCCCCCAACCAGTTCTAAATGTTCCTCCGGCAACGATTGGGATGAGTAGTGCATCAAAACGAATAACACCAATACCAGAAGCGGCGCCATTAATGGTAACACCAATGGACGATCCAATGCTGATGTCGTGTACTGGCGTAGCACTACCAACATCAAAACTTACCGATTTGAATACGACAACATTTCCGGTTCCGGCAGGATGATGAAAAGCGACTATAAAATCTGCCGCGGCATTGGAATAAACAAACATTGCGCCATGAATTGAATACCTTTTGTTTGGCAACATTGTAAAATACAGGGAATCATCCCATACACCAACGACACTGTTATTAATGGTTTCATTTGCGGCTTTTTTTGCCGTTCCTGAATAAGACGCCAAAAAAGTATCGATCTGAGCGTGCGTATTTGTGCCGATATTGGATAATGCAGTGTGGTTTATCTGCGCGCCATCACCGCCATTGTGATCATGAGAGTTTCCGTTTGTAACCAGCCCCGCATCGCCCGACGGAATATAAAGCGGATCTAGCACGGCGCGTATGGATGACCAGTTTAATTTTTTTGATGCACCGCCCCTTGCGACAATAAATTCGTCTGCGCTTCTTGGGTCGCCGCCGCTACTTAAATCTGATATTCTTGGCATGTCAATTTACCTGGATGTATTCTAAATACGAGCCGGCATTGACCGTTGTGTTGGCGGCATCCGAAGTGTTCTGCGCCCACTGAAAACCCAACACCCTGGCGCTGCCGTCGCAAACAAGCACTCCGTCAAACTCAATATATCCCCCATACGCGGCGCCCAAGAGGGCGACTGTTGTTCCGGGGGTTGCATTGTCATTTGTGACCGTTGGCGTAGAACTTCCTGCCGGATAAGACGTATGTAAAATCCACATGGATGTTCCGGCGAACGCAAAACGATATTTGAAGTCGGGAGTTGCGGCAGTCGAAAACCATATTCTGCCACGCACCGCGTATGTTTTATTTGCGGTGGCCGTAAACTGCAAGGTGCCATCTGTGCTTAGGGTGGTGTCCAAACTGACAGACTCGTCGGCCGTTTTTTTAACGGTAGTCCAAGAACCAGACACCGCCAAAAAAGCATCGATCTGAGCGTGCGTATTTGTGCCGATATTGGATAATGCAGTGTGGTTTATCTGCGCGCCATCACCGCCATTGTGATCATGAGAGTCTCCGCCCGTAACACTGTTTGCTATTGCGGCATAAATTGTACCGAGCAATGTCAAAATGTTTAACCACGTTATTTTGAAATTGCTTCCAACGCGCGCAACAGCAAACTCGTCCGCGTTTTGCGGCGCCCCCCCGTCTGCGAAATCTGAGATTTTTGCCATATTTTCCTCACAACATCATTATATCACGATGACCCTGGAGCAATAATTCGCCACATTGCAATCGTACTGTCATAATATAAATCCACTATCTTGTTGGTTGCCAAAGCGTAATTACTGGCGGTGCTTATGTAAAACCTGTTTGCCGCCACTGACAAAGCAGAATTGTATATGAGCGTAATTGTGAATGTGCCTACGTTTATAATATGAAGCGAACGTCCCTTGACGCCTCCAGAAATTCCCGTAATGTTTCTTGCCGCGTCCGTTGAGAGGCGTAAAACAGAATAGTTCCCGGGGTCATAATCGTTTGGGTTAATCGTAATCTGATCCGGTGTATTTTCGTTTGCCACATCATAGGGAGATTGTACAGAATCAGACCTGCGTATATCTGCTTTGATTTTCGCAAGTTCCCTTATGATGCGCAGTTGGGGGTCATCTTGATTAAATTGACTCACGTTTGCTCTCCAGAATTATCGACCTCATTCCTTCCGGTTATATTTTCCTGACCTCTATCGTTGATTGAAACATATACAATTACCACCTCACAATCAAACCTTTTTCCTGCATATTCTACCGGGAGCAAATCCCCCAAATCCCAATCAATACCATACAAAGAACTTGGAGAATCTTGACTTTGCGGAACGCTTAAAAAAACAGCCGTGACTTGCTCAATCGGCTCTCCATCCCACAGCGCGGATTTGCCCAGATCGTCCAAATTTGACGCATCCGGTTCGTTACCGGCATCCAAAAAACTCTCACAACGGTTCCAGCGGCTTGAATACACACGCTCTTGATCCTGAACAATACTGACAGAACGACTGTCACCGCGCCCAAGTCCCTTGACGATAACAGTATTCACTTCTTCGAGATGATCCTTGGAATAGAATGGAGCGCGCAGATTGTTGTTTTCGACAGAAAACACTGTTCCTTTGGTCCTGTCCAATCCATACAGGTTTGCATAAGTGATAAAGCGAAATCCGTTTTTTGAATAGACGGCAGCACTATCTTCCGCTTCTAGTAAAATGCCGTCCTCGTCCAGGATAATGTCGTAATCTTCCTCCAGAATAAAACGCAGAGCCGCGTCCTGTTCGCTTGGTGTTACATCAAATCCAATGCGGATATTTGCGCTATCTTCCTTCGTTTTTTGAAAACTCATATCCCTTAATTCGTTAAGAACGTCCAACACGTTTCTGTCTGCGTATTCTACGCTAACAGACGGCCCCAAAGATAAATTCTCCTGAACAAAAAAACCAGTTTGCGGATACGCCCGCGTGTTATCAACTGCTCCGTTTTCGTCCAACGCATCGTTGTATAACATTTGCTCCCGAACAATTTGCTTCATAATATCGTCAATAGTGCCGGTTTTGGTTGTGTATATTGAACCCGCAGCCTGAATGATTACCCTTCTGCGCAAAAGATCAATGGGGCTGCGCCCAAACAGTTCAAGGATTTGCACACTGTCCGATTCTCTTGTGTAAATACGTGGCTTTCTAAGAAGATATACATTTTCCCTGCGCAACGGGTAGCCTATATCCGGCGATCTCCACACCTCTACGCGTCTGTCAACCTCGAAATATGGCGAAATCTCTGTAACAAACTGCTTATAGGGGATACCGATGTTGAATGTTCCAAGTCCAAGCAGGGAGCGAGAATAGGATATAAAGGCATAGTTTTTTAATTCCAACAGACGCGTGCCCACGTCGTCTGTCAGCCAAAGTTGGTATGTTGATGGCATTACAACGAGTCTCCGCGTTGGGTTGCGTCTGCGCTCCAGTGGCGGGGCACATAGTACATGTATGCACTGGCGCCAACATCCTCTATAAATAAAACGGCAATATCATTGTTTCCAGGAAGCAGTTTCCAGGCGCTAATATCCGAGCCGGAAAGAATTGTATAGGTTAAATCTCCGCGCACGGTGCTTGTTATTTTCCCCGTTGCAAAATCTAAAATCACCTCCTCATCCTCAAGAATTTCAACGTCTCCATAAACGCGTTTCTGCGCTACTTGATTTTCGACCCACCGCAATGTTCCGGGTCCTATCAAGTAAAGGATTGGATTGGTTTCCGCCGTTCCAATGTTATTAACAGGGGTAATGGATGCGAACTCTGTAACAACTCCAGATCCCGTAAAAATATTATCATATTGGTCAAACATTATGGCGTACACCGGGGCGTTAATCGCCACGTCAAGATTAACCCACGACGACCCGTTCCAATATCCGACGTATTTCGAGTTCACATTTCCGAGCGTAGTGAAATCGCCACAAGCAAGAATGTAGCCCGATTTAGATACGCTCAAACATCTTACAGTGTTATCTGCGCCTCCGCCTATTTCGGCCCATTGCGCACCGTTCCAATACGCCATATATCGAAGTTGATCTGATGTTGCAGGAGCCAGCGTGAACTCTCCACAGGCATATAGCCTTCCAGAGGGAGCATACACAAGATCAAGAACCGTGTTGTCAAAGCCGTCGCCAAGTTCAAAGAATGAGTTTCCAGATACTTCGTACCCAACGATCTTTTGAATATCCAAAGTTGCCGGGTCTCCCCACTCGTCCGTGAAATCACCTCCGAGATAGACATAAGAGCCGTCTGTTGAGATTGCTATTGCATAGACGTAATTATTCAGACCTGGTTGCGAACTTAGCGAGTGCCACGCACCGTCGTACCTGGCGCAGTAGTGCATGAGTTGTCCGCCTGCGTGAGTGAACGCGCCGACTACATACACGTCTCCATTAGGCGCAACTGCCACATCGAAGCCTGCGCCTCCGGTAAGTCCAGCGCCGAGTGCGGTCCATGTGGAAGTGGCTTTCACCCATCTGGCTATCCGGTTGGCTGCCGCGCCTCCAATGTTCGTGAAGTTGCCTGTGACGATCACGTCTCCGTTGGGCGCCACTGCCACTGCGTTGATGATGCCGTCCGCGCCAGTACCGTAGCCTCGCCACTGCCTGCCGTCCCAATAACAAACGTAGTTGGCGAATATCTGCGGGTCAATGGCTGTCACCTTATTGTTCGCCAGGATGAAGTTGCCGACCGCAATGATTTCGCCCTGGCTGCCGATTGCCATATCCAGCACTTCCGCGTTCATTCCGCCGTTCATCTCGCTCCACTGTCCATCAAAACGCTGCATGATGTAATTGACCGTGGCTTCGTCCCGGATGCCCAACTGCGCAGCTTCTTGTGTGTCCTCTGTGAAGTATGGGGAGACCACCAGAAGGCGCACGGGGAATGAGTTGATCCACTGGTTACGAATGTCCCATTCGCCTTCCATCCCGCCGTCATAGACAGCCTTGAAATACATGGGGTAGGCGCCGTCCTGATATTCAATCAGGAACTCCTGACTTCCCGGGGTGCGGTCCGGCTTGATGACATCGAATAGTTTCTGCCGGAGTTGGTGCAGTTTCTTTAGGGATGCCTCGAGCGTTTTCCGCCTCGTATCGGCAGCCTTGACATTGAATGAAAGCGTCACCACCCTGTCCAGTGTCTTTGAGTTCTGGTGGTAGGAGCCCGGAGCGTTGGCGTAGGACTGCGTGTTGTTCCGAATGGGAGCCACGCCCATCCCGCCAATCACCGTCAAGTAAATATCCGGGTCGTCCCGTTCACATCCCGCAATACTCACCCAGCGTCCACCTGCCCGTGTGAAACCAGTTCGACTGGACTGACTGGCGTGACTGGTTCCCGCCCACATACAATCCTCCTGGTCTCCGTCACAGTAGGTCGTGGAGTAGGGGTGTCGTTCCATCTGCGCGCCGTCCACATAGAACGTGACGGCCTGCGCAGTCTTGTCTGTCTCGACATACAGGCGCATGTCATCCGAGCCCGTGGAACGCCCTGTAACGGTCAGGCGCAACCAACGATCTGTGCGCAGTCTTTTTGCCTTGCTTGTCCATTGCTGCCCGGATGGGTTGTCGATCAGGCGCAATCTCACCGTCCCGCTTCCCCGCACGTACACGCTTGCAGAGACCGGTTCGCTGATGCCAGATAACCTGCTCACCCGATAATACAAACCCTCGTACAACGCCGAGCCGTTCGTCACCACCCGACAGGATGCCACATTCCACCGGGCTTCGGTTAGGACACGCGTCAAAGCGGATCCCACCGCAGTCCATCCGGTTGTTGCGTAGCGGAAGGCGGGGTTCTCAATGTAGTTCGTGGTAGCGTCAGGAACGCAAATCCGAAGTGTCGCCATCTTATCCTGCCAGGCTTTCCAGCATATTATAGTCGGAGATGATGTCCTCCGAGTTCGCACCGGATGTAATGTTCAGGTTGTAGTTCCGGGTGTTCTGGTAACTGTTCGAGATCGACCTGCCCGGGGATGCGGTGGCAGCCATTGCGGGTGCAGTCACCTGTCCCATCACACTACCCATTGCGCTTCCTACATCCTTTGCCATGCCGGTGATACCTGCGATTAGTCCTTCGTCAATGGAATAGCCAACTTCCATGAACAACTTGGACGGGGAGCCGGTCTGAAGTGCAGCGGTGAGCGCGTTATAGGCATCGACCGCAAGAGTGACAACCGTCGTAATTAACTCGCTTCCTTTTGACACAACGCCGTCTATTATTCCCTGAAGCATATCTGCTCCAATCTCAAACCATATCGGTATTTGAGTAACAGTAGTTCTGATTTGTTCCCAGATGGTGCTGAATTTACCAAGCAGGTCTGCGAAACTTTCATCGATGGCAACGCCAGCATCGGCTCCCCAAGAACGAAGTTTTGTTATAAATCCGGCAATGGCATTGTCCACCTCCACACCGGCATCCGTACCCCAGGCGCGAATGTCTGCGATGGTCGTAGAAGCCCACGTTTTGATGGTTCCGTCAAACTCAGTGGACCATGTTTCTCCCTTCTTTTGGGTTTCGTCAAACCACGTTTGTATGTCGGTAAGCGTAGTGGATGTCCATTCCTTTACACTACCGTCGATGTTTGTGGACGCCTCTCCCATCTTGATTTTAGTTTCATCCGCCCATTTCTGAATAGATGTTAATGTCTCGGCGGCCCACGCGTCCACAGGATTGCCGGATTCCTCAAGACCCTTTTTGAAGTTTTCGTTAAATTCATCTGCCCACGCTTTTATCTTGGTGGCGTTATCGCTTTTCCATATCTCAAATTTTTCGTTGATCTCGGTTGCCCAATTACCGACATCAATTACGGTTTTGTCCCACCACCCCTTAAATTTGTCTATAACTCCAGCACCCCACTCGTCGATTTTTTCGTCAACGCTAAGCAAACTTCCGGCTACTGCCGCAAGCAACAAGGCAAGGCCAATTACCGCTCCGGGTCCCAACATTGTAAAAACGCCAATGATGGAGAGTATCACTCCGACAAGTATGAGAAGAATACCAATAACAACTCCCCCCACAGTCTTGACTATCTCCCAGACAACGGCGAGGCGAACAAAGTTCTCGATAAACTCGGCAATTCCATCCTTGTTGTCAATTACCCATTGCATGATTGTCTTGAGAGTTCCCAGGAAACCCTCGCCTTCCCCTGGGGTTTCTCCGAACAATCCCTCCAGAACATCAGAGACGATCTCTCCAAGTGTGGAGAAGAACTCATCAATCAACGGTTTGTTCTCTGTAACCCAATTTGAGAAGGTGGTGAGTTGATCTACTATCCACTTAATCATTTGTTCTACGCCTGGAGCGACCCTCTCGATAAAATCAAAAAAGCCAGCGAGAGCGCCTTTCTCCCCTTCTTTCTTATCTCCAAATATAAATTTCCATACCTTTTGGAGCGTTGGTAAAAAGGATTTTTTGAACCACTTGACCGCGTTCCTAACCCACTCAACGACAACATCGTGGTTCTTGAAAAACCACGCCGAAATCTTTTGAACAGCATCAACGATCTTGTCTGCTATTGTTTCTGTGGACGGAACCATTTCGAGCAGATCATCGACAATGAGAGTGATTGTCTGACCAATAACCTGTAAGGCGCCAACAAGTTTATTCCAGCGCGTATCGCTGTCGGCAATAGCGTCCACGATTCCCTGTATCCAACCGCCGAGTTGCATAAATACGGGAAACACAACGTAGGAAGCAAGCATGTCGCGGATCATGCCGCGCACGTTCTCTGCCGCCACGCTGAACACGGTTCCTAATGCTTCCGCCGCGCCCTTGAAGTTTATTCCAACAAATTCCTCAAAGGATTGGATGAATACGTCCACCTGATCGGCGGACAATTTCCCAGCAGCCTTGAGTTTGTTGAACTCCTCGGTTGTCAGACCGAGTTTTTCTGCTGTGATTGCCAGAATTTTATTAATAGGAACAAACGCGCCGCGCGCCAGGTCGCGCAAGTCCTGCCCGTTCAACTTCCCCTGCTGCCGCAACTGACCGAAGTTGATGACCACTCGCTCCAATTCCACGTTGGTCAAGCCCATGCCGGACGCAAAGTCGATAACTGCTTCTGTCAATCCCTTCGCTTCGTCGGCTGTAAAGCCATAACCGAGCGCAAGGGTGTAGATGTTGGCAATATCCTTGGCGTCGTAAGGAGTCTTTGCGCCAAGGCGTATCGTCCAGTCGAGTTGCTCTTTTGTAAGTCTGGTTGCCTCCTTCATGGCTTCGTTGTATTCCATGCCGGATTCGGTGAGTGCGTTGAAGTTCAGGCGTTGCAAACGTATCTGGAGGCGCGAAAACTCATCCCCTGCGTCGATAACATCTTTTATAAGGTCGCCTATAAAACTGATGACCTTCTTAATGGCATCTGCCAATAATTGACCAAGGGCATATTCCAGTGTTCGTACCGCGCTACTGGCAAATTTAGAAATCGTGTCTCCAACCGAAAGGAACGCCTTCTCCAACAGGGAGTTCCCTGGGATAAGGTCGCGGATACTCTTGTCCATCTTCCCCATGCCCCCCAGGAAAGATTCGAGTCCTTTAAGTACGGCCTCAACACCGACCTGTTCCATTAATGGCGTTTTCCTCTCATGGCAGTCTGCCTCTTGATGGCTGCGCTTTCAGCCTCGGACTGGTGCCCTTTGGAGGCGTTCTCAATACGCCGCACGGCGATCACCATGGCGCGCTCCATGGGTTCCATGCGATACCACGCCTCCATGCTGATATTGCGCTCCAGTCTGGAAAGTTGTTCCTCATAAATGGGAACGAAACCTTCTCCGAGTCTCTGCCAGTAAATACCTGCGCTCACCGCGTTATCCAGTTCAACGCGCGTGATGTTTTCCTGCACTTCACCGACCCGCTTTGTCACTCCCAGGAAACGTCTCGGCGGACTTGACATCCTCCTCCTTGACGCCCGAAAGTTTCTTGACTGCATCTCCAATGGCGGCTGTGTCGGCATCGATCACCGCAGCCTTGAACAAGACCCAGGTCATGTAGCGCCACGCAGGGCTGTCCTTCATGGAAGGCAGACCAAGGGCTTCGTAGTCCCTGATCCACGCATCGTCGTCCGGTCCGGGCATTCCCTTCGGCTTGGAGACCAGTTCCGTGCCCAATCCAATGAGTGCGTTCAGCATCCCATTGTTGTAGTCCATCTGCCACGCCTTGACGCGGGAGACGTAATCGGGGTCGTCGGGGTTTTCCATCTCACGCCCCATGACCTTGTTGAAATAGACCGGGGGAACGGGACGCCGTTGGGACGTCATTATGCGGATCAGGACGTTGGGGTTTGCCTGCTTGACCTTCAGCACAACGCCCGTGGAGAGGCGGACGAGGTTATCATCCGCCTCTCCCTTCGCAACGTCGATTGCTTTCGCAATCGTTTTATCGCTATCGGTTACTTTTGACATGCTTCCTCTTTGCTTCCGGTTCGTCTATCCTACCCGACCATCTTGAGCGCAATGCCTGCGGTGCCGTTGGACGCCAGACCCGCAGCGTAAGCGGTGTTGGCGTACTTGGAGCAGACCGCAACATCGGTCAGGTAAGTGTTGTCGATGGGCGTGCCTTTCTTGCCTTGGGGCAGGACCACCCATTCGTTGCCACCGGTGATGGTGCGCAGGACATAGGTCTGTGAACCATCAGCCGCAAGCAGATAACCTTCCGCTTCGGAGATGAACACGATCTTGTAGATGCGGTTATAGGTGGCAGGCAGACCGATCTGTGTCCAGGTTGCGCCGGAGTTGACGGTCAGCCAGAGTTTGCCTGTTCCGCCAGCACCCTCACCAACCAACCAGACCTTCGCATCCCACATCCAGCACGCGCCGAGGTTGACACCGATGGCAGGACCAGTCACGCTCTCCCAAACGCTTCCACCATTACTGGTGTAAATGACAGCGTTGGAGTTGCCGACCGCAAGCACATTCTGCGTGTCGTAGGCGTGGATGGCATTGAGGTTCTGCGTGGTGGCAATACCGGCTTCCTGTACTTCCACATCGACCTTGAAGTTCTCGGAGAAGTACACATACCCGCCGTCCGCGGCGATCCAGATATGGCGGATGTCAGCAGCGGTGATGGCATTGGGCGCCTTCGCAGCCACGAACCCGGACGCCACTTGGTTCCAGTCATTCGAGGCGTCCTCGAACAACTCCATGGCACTCGTCCAGTGAAGTTCGTTGGCGGTGTGGGAGACGATGATGAAGTAGTTCCCGATCACCAGACCGTCCACGATGTCCTCATTCGAGTGCAGCGTGTCGATGGATTGTGAGGAGAAGGACTCTCCGGCATCGTCCGAATACAACAGGGTGGGTTGCGTACCAGGCGTGGCGCCCAAACCCGCCATGGTCATCAGGACGCGTGAGCATTGATCCGGGCAATTCTCACACAGGTCTCCGGCATAGGTATCCACGGTGTAGATAAGCCGGGTTGTGACGGAACTCCCCATCTGATCCTGCCGCATGTACAGGAACTCGTAGTAGTCCTCTGCGGTCATGGGCACGGCTTCGTTGGTCGGGTTGTTCTCATCCAGACCGTAGGCACCGAAGTTCTCGTAGGCGTGCCCGGAGATCTTGCCGTCCGGGAAGTACACCCACTTCTCTCCGCCTTCGGTGAAGTCCTGTGGATTTCCGCATTTACCGCTGAGGGCATAGATGTCCACGCGGCAACGCTTGTTTTTCCAATCCAACAGGATCGACTTCTGCGCTGTGGAACGGATGCCGATGGCAAGCGTGGCGCGCTCCGATTCCCCGGGCATGGATCCGATGGAGATGTCCCGACCGAAGTTGTTCGGATCGGGTGCAGAGACCTTCGTTTCCTCTCCGATGGTGATTGCGGGGTCATCGGAGAATTTGCCAAGCGCCAGGAATTGTGGTGCGCGTGAGGGATGTACACCCCCCTCGACATACCAGCATCTTTGATTTATCGCCTGGAGTTGTTTTAGATCAGTCATGGGAACCTCCTAGATGGTTTCTTTTTCATAGTTCAAATAGGCTTCCGCCAATTTCTGAATGTCGGTATTCAACGCCTCTTGCAATGCGCCAAGTGCGGCGCGTTGGTTCGAGGATATATCTTTGAACGTGAAAATGCCTCGGTCGCACAGGGCGTTGTGCAGGCGGGTTGCAAATGGTTCAGGCAGTCCCATTTCGTCCACCACGCCTTCCGGTGGTCCAACAACAATGGATAGTTCGTCACCCATGCTTCCATCAAGAAGGACTTTGTACTTGCGTCCCTTCTCGTCCGTGTGGATGATCTCTCTCATTTGTTCACCTTCAAATCTCCTTGATGAATGACACGCCATGCGTACAAGGCTCCCATACTTGTCCCGAGCCGGTTGGAAGCCTGCTCGGAGGTCATGGTGAAACCGCCTTCGTTCATTGAGGAGTACGCCCCATCCCTGCGCCACTTTTCGATGAACTGGTTGACGTTGCTACACCCACAGACGGGTCTCTCGAATTTCGAGGCGGCAAAGACCGCCACGGCGAACTTGAACCTCGGAGACATCTCGGCGTAGGGTCGCAGGAGGTTCTCGTCTCTGTAGCCACTATAGTACCACAGGCGTATTTGGTCCGGCTCCCTGCACGCCGACCACTCTGCGGTGTCGAACTCCTCGTCGGTCGCATCCCAAGTGGCGGGAGCCGGGACAAGTATGCCCAACCTTTCATCCCGCAGGTGGAAACAGGCGTCCTGTGTCCCAATGGTGCAAGCCTGGCAAGTTCCGCAGCAGTTCGGATAATTCTCCCATAGGAGTTGCGCCTGCGTCGCCGGGTTATTCCAGACACGGTACACATCCACGGTGGTCTCGAAGTTGCCGGCAGTATGGGCATCCAGGGCATCCGCATCCAGTTCCTCCATCTTTTCCCACTTGACGATCTGCCACGCCTTGAATGTGATGGTGGCGAACCCACCGGAGATGGCAACCTTGATCGGGCGGACTTCCCACTCATCCGCGCCAGACTTGGTGTTGTAAAAGACGCGCACTTCGCTTAGATCGGTGGTGGTGATCGCCACGATGACGGTGCAGGTTTCTGTGAACCCATCCCCGTCCGCGTCCGTCCTGACCACAGCCGCACCCGCCTCGAGCAACGTCTTTGCGCGGATCCCGCCTGAAATGACGTGTCCCTTGCTCGCCTCGACAGACTTCAACTGCCAACGCGGGTTGACGCCGATCAGGTTGTATGCTTCCGGGAAGGATGGACGAGGATACTGAAGGCGCTCGTTCAGCGTCCAGTCGGGCATTAAATTGAACCCGATCTCCCGGGCAATCTCATACTCCGCCTGCTGAAGAACCAACGCCATATCCTCCCGACCTACACGGTCAGAATGTTGGTAAGCGTACTGGAATGTGGTCTCGCCGCAGGTGTTGTTCGGGAACAAAGACGAACTGGTGAGTTGATTGAACCCGAGGGGATTAAAACCCATGAGTTGTGCGAACTCGTCCAAAGGAAGCCAGGTCTTATATTCAGAACGCGCCATAGTTTTCTCCGCGTTTTTGAACTCCCTCTGCCTTGTGCAGTGTCTTGGCGAAATGCCACAGGAAATCCCTGCGCGTTGGCGAGAGTGCGTTCAGTTTTCGCATGGCACCTGCGAGAGATGCCGTCAGAGCAAACACCGGCTTCCATTCGTGACAGTGCTTACATGTGAACCCTTCCATCGTGACCAGGTTGGAAACGGGCCGGGTTTCCATCCGTTCCATGTCAACCATTGTTTCCTGGTGACAGGCGTCACACCGCAAAGGCAGTTCACTCGACATTATACTTCACTTTGGCGAAATGTGACCTTCAAACAGGATGGCAACTGCGCTCAATGCGAATGGAATGGCGATCAGTTCGGTTTCCTTCGGGACAAGATACCAAGCGAGAAACCACAGCGCGCCCACCCAGATTGACAAGCACCATACACAACTTAGAAGTTGAGCAAAGAAGGTATCCGGGATCTGGAATGGATCATCGTCTATATAGACAATTCCCGCCAATTTGCGAATCCGCAGGAACACATTGAACGGCCCCGCCTCTCCTGTGAGCAACTTCGAGACGCGCCAAGTGGCAAGGGACAGAATAACGAATGTGAATATGTTCATATAGAGAACTGGTCGGGTTTCCCCGACCAGTCATCGAATGGTTAGCCCGCGTCGAGTTTTGTTTCAGCCACTTGTACAGAAGCGGCAGCCGCCATGTGTGCGGCATCCTCTGTGGCTATGCCATTGATTACCGCCACGAGCACTGGTTGGACCGCGGCAATGACACCGAGAATGAAACCTCGGGTCTCGATGTCGTCCGCCAGATAGAGCGTTGTCGCCATCGTCGCAATTGAGATCAACGCGTCGATAACGGCAATCCAGAACTTACGACTCTTGAATATGTTGGGGGAAGTCATTTTATTCTCCTTTTTGGTGTGGACAATACCCGTAGATTCCTTTAGCCTGATTACAGTTGTAACACAAAACCTGAAATCCATCGGGGAAATTGTTGTTTTTTAGCCACGGACATATCATTCCGTTAATTTCTTTTCTGTGTTTGCTTCCGCCTCCATTAATGTGATCGATTGACAGAAACTCGTATTTTGTCTCGCCACAACAGGCGCATTTCCCGCCGTAGTGTTCCAGAACTTCTTTCCGTAAAGTGATTCGCTCGAGCCTTTTTTCTTCACTGTGTTTCCTGCTGTATTCTCTTGAATAGGAATTTTCCTTTTCTTTATTTAGTCGGTGACGTTCTCTCTCTTTTGTCAAAACTTTTTCGAGGTGCGTTTTGCGGTATTTCCTAGAGTAATTTCTAACGCTTTCTCGATGTTCTGCGCGCCATTTTCTGTAATACTCATTGGTTTTCATTTTACACGCCCTCCCGGAGCGTTGTCTGGGACAGTACCGGGAGTACCATCCCAGACGTGTTTATTATACCATTCTCCTTATGAACTGATTGGTTGTCCGAGGAAAGCAATCGGGTCATAGGGTATGCCCGCGCCTCCCTGGTTGACGATACGGTAGGAAGCGTTGCCCTGACCATCCATCATGGAAGTCAGGAGTTCCGCATCTCCCAAAAACACCGCACGGGCTTTGTGCCCGGGATTATTCCCGAAGCGGTATATCTTGGTCTTGTCCACACGGGACCGAATGGAGAACGTGCCTTCCATTGGTCCAATGTATTCCAACATGACCATCTGGTTCTGGTCGGACGTTTCCATGGTCTTGATGGCATCCGCGCTGAAGTTGCCGGAGCTGTTAAGGGTGCTTGCCGGAAGGGGCGCCGAAGGTTTCTTTTTGGGTTGCTGGCATCCACACATGAATGGTTTCTCGCCTTTCCGATACGCACTCCACTTCTTATCCATGTAGGCGCGTATCAATTCGATTTTATTATAATCCTTTTCCCGCTTCGTGGATGAAAGCATTCTGTACACAAATAGCGGTTCGTCTATATGATAAGCACAGAAGCCGAGGTCGTGGACGGCATACTGGAAATCCCAGTCCTCCATACCTGGTATCTCGGTGTCGTATCCACCCTGCTTATCAAAGACTGCCTGCACGACATTACGGGGGTATAGGACGGATGAACCCGGGTAGCGCATGGACAGTTTCAGGCGTTGCGGGTCGAACTCGTCATACCGATAGACCTTGTATGTGTCCTGTAAGGCGATCAGGTCGGAGAATATCACGCCATCGTTCACTTCGGCGTATCCGACCATCTTCTCGAGAAACCAAGGCAACCAGTAATCATCCGCGTCCAACCAGACGATGTACCTGCCACGCGCAAAGCGGAAGCCTGCGTTACGCGCTTTGGAAGTTCCCTGGTTGCCCTTCAGGTTGATCACCCTTGCCCACGGCGCGCCCGGAATGTCGTTATTCCATTCCTCGCCAGTGTCGTTGACCACCAGGCATTCCCAATCCGGGAAGGTCTGGGCTTGCACAGAGTCCAGGGCATCGATCAGGTAATGCTTGTGCCCGGGTCCGCAGGTGACAATAACAGAGACAACCGGATAAGCGTAGTCGTGGACGTACCAGAACTTCATGCCGTCCGGGGGTTTGCCCTGCGCCCCAAACGGAACGATGTATGGAAGGCGTATCTGCCCTTCCAGTTTCCGAGCCTGTTCGGAGTTGGCTGCACCCGCCCTCCACGGGAACCAGGCGGTCCAGTCCGGTTCTCCACCTTCGTTTTTCCACTCCAATGCGCCCTTGCTGTCATTGCGCTCCCGGTGGAAGTAGGTGACTGCCTGCGTGAACTTCTTTGCCCTCAAGCCAAGCGAAGTGGCGCGGCACCAGAACTCCGCATCCTCATTGCGCTTCATGCGCTCCCGGTATCCGCCCACCCTCTCGAACACTTCCCGCCTTGCCATTGCGCAGGATGGGATCTGGTTCATGTGCGACATCTGCTTGTGCCAGTCAAATTGTTCGGGAGGCCATCCGCCACGTATCGGTTGCTGATGTTTGTCCAGAAAGCGCGTCCCGTCCTCCCGCACTACTTCCAGATGACCATAGACAATATCGGTTCCCCGATCCTTGTCCAGCGCGGCGACTTCCAACTCAAGCGCGTTCGGTGCAAGGTAATCGTCAGCATCCAGATGTCGGATGTAATGCCCTTTAGCCTGCGAGCAACCAAAATTTCTAGCACCGGGCAGTCCAAAATTGTTAGGAGTTGGTATGTATCGGATGCGTGGATCTCGGACGGCATAGTTCCTCACAATCGTTTCTGTGGACTTGAGTTGGGCATCGTCGATGACCAGGCACTCAAAGTTCGGATAGGTTTGAGCCTGTACAGAATCTAGGCAAGCCGGAAGGTAGGTGTCCAGTTTATAGGCGGTCAGGATGATACTGACCTTCGGAATGTCTGTCTTGAAGCGGTCATGCACCCGCTTGAATATATTGGCGTATTGCTCGATACGCGGTTCCCATGTCCACCTTGCCCGGACGTCACTGACTGCGTTCCTGGAGAGCCTGTCACGTTCAGAGAAGCAGCGTTCCACGCATTCCGCCAGCGCCACGAAGTCTCCTGGGGGAGCAAGATAACCGGTGTAGCCATGCGAGAGGATCTCGGAATTGCCACCCCAATCGAACGCTGCCACCGGTACGCCGCACGCCAGGGCTTCCAATATTCCAATACCGAAGGTCTCCCGGACCGTGGAGAGATACACGCCTGCCTCTGCCACCAGTTTGTGCATGGCCTCATAGGAGATCGCGCCGGTGATGGAGACGTTCGGGGTTTGAGATCCGATGGTGGAGACGAAACTCCTGTTCTGCATCCTGGCAGCAAGTCTCTGCATGTCGTCTGGATTGGAGACGTAATCTTGGCGAAGCTTGTTCCAAAGGATGTAATTTCCGGGCGTCTTGGATGGGAGAAATTCGTCAGGGTTAACCCCATGATACACCGTGACGGGGTAGAAATATCCGCCCCTGCGCATCGCTTGATTAACCCAATCCGAAGGCGCTGTCCATGCGTCAGACCTGCACATTGATTCTACTACCTGTTTATTTACTTCGTAGAAACCGTCGCCCCAAGGTTGCCTGCTCCAGTATAAACCGTGGCACGAATTTACCATTGGCGTTCCGCGAACCTCAACAAGCGCGCCGCCGTGATTATTAATAACATCGGCATCGTTTGGATTGTGTACGACATTTATATCGAATTTATGCAGATGTTCAGCCATGGCAGAAATCACTCTACGAATCCCGCCGTTGTCCTTCTGCTGAGGCGTGTTTGCATAATCTGGATTAATATAAACATTAACCGTCATAACAGAACTCCCTGCCTGTGTGTTTCCGAAATCCGTTTCTTTGCGATGGCGTAGTATTTAGGATCAATCTCGCAACCGATAAAGTTGCGGCCCAACCGCGCGCAAGCCACACCTGTTGTTCCGCTACCCATGAATGGATCAAAGACCAGTGCGTCATTTGCATGGGTAAACAACTTTATTAAGCGCGACGGTAATTCAATCGGGAAAACAGCAGGATGGTTTTTATTCCTTTCGGGTGTAATAAACCAGACATCTTTTGTTTCGTCCAAAAACGGAACTGCGTCTTTCCCTCGCCTACCCGTGCCGCCTCTATGAAACCATCGGTTTTTTGTTCCCAATAATATTAATTCATGCGCCGGTCGCATATAGGGGTCGCTATCGCATCCCATTCTGTAATCGCTACTTATGGCGTTTCCCTCACTTCCTTTTACCCACACAATCGGTTCTCGTATGTGGCTGTCTCTATCTTCCATCATTTGAAACAGCCTGAATCCAACAGGCTCAATTCTCCCCTTCCCGATTACCTTTACTCCGTTTCTGTGAGTCTTGTATGACGCGTCGAAGTCTGTCCACGTCTCAGAATATTTATGCTCTGATTGCCACCGGATAACTCCAGGAATATTTATGGCAACTAATCCGCCGTCTACTAATACCCTATAAAATTCGTCGAGCAAATGTCCCATCCAGACATAATATTCCGACCACGGCATTTCGTCCAGAAATGTTCCGTAGTCTTTTCGGCAATTGTACGGTGGCGAGGTAATCACCGCATCCACCGACTTTTCCGGCATCGTTTTCATAAATTCTATGCAGTCGCCCTGAAACAGTTGCGCGCTCATCGTTTCGCTTCCTCGTTGTTCCACCATTTTGCGGTGTCCTTCAGTCCGGCTTCCAATGAAACAACTGCTTTCCAACCGAGTTCTCTCCTGATCGCAGAGACATCCAATGCCACGTCACCACGCGGGTCAGGGGAGTTTGTGTGTTCCCACTCATATCCTACCACATCGTACAGGCGTTCCAGGATGGCAAGCACTTCGTTGACCGAGTGGTTTTTGCCAGTGGCGACGTTGAACGTGCCTGTCACTTCGGAAGTCAAGGCAAGCAGGTTGGCGTAAGCCACATCCTCGACATTGACGAAATCACGTTTCTGCTTTCCGCTTCCGGTTACAAAGAAGTCGTCTCCGTGGATGAAGTGGCTCAACGCCCGGGCGATCACCTGGTTCTGTCCGACAGGTCTCTGGTGGCGTCCATAGACATTCCCATAGCGCAAGATCATGTGGTTGGGGTGCATAAGACGGATGTAGTGTTCACAGGTCAACTTGGAGATGCCGTAGGGGGAAGTGGGAGCGCAAGGCCACTTCTCGCTCACTCCGCCGAACAACGGACTGGTTTCCCGGTACACGGCAGATGTGGACGAGAACACGAACCGCTTTGTCTCAAAAGCCTGTGCTGCCCGGAGCATGTTCACTGTGCCCATCCCGTTGATCTCTAGGTCTTTCTGCGGGTCGTTGATGGACGTGGTGATGGCACTCTGCGCAGCCAGGTGCAGAACCGCATCGGGACCGAACTCGTAGAACGCGGCATCCACAGACTTGTAATCCGTGATGTCGGCAATGACCACCTTGCCCTTGAAACTCTTGAGGTTCTCGCTCCTGCCGGTTGAGAAGTTGTCAATGACCAATACGTCGTGCCCGCGCTTGGCAAGCAACTTGACGGTGTTGGAGCCTATGAACCCTGCGCCACCGGAGACGAGGATTTTCATTCTTTCCCCTTGTTGAAACAATCAAAGCAAACCCCGTCATCGTTAACGTCCACCAACACACCACAATGTTTACAAGGCGCATAATGTATTCCGTATCTCGGAACAACGCCAACTTTCTCTGCTATCATTTTCTTGTACCTCGTAGCGGACCAAAGATGTTGCCTGTCGTGGTAGATGGTCTTGACGTTAATGTTTGGACGCGTGGTGCTTCCCTTGTGGTCGTTTCCGACGATGCGCACATCTGGATGAAGCGTTTCCAGCAACTTGTCCAATCCTTCCTCGCTTGTGTAGGGTATGACATCATCCACATACTTCAGGGCGAGTAAGGCGGTGGCGCGGTCTGAAAGTTCAAAGACCTGGTTGGGTTTGTCGTGGAGCAGCACCGTGACCTTATGGCACAGTTCCTTCGCTTCCCGCAGGAGATAGATGTAGCCCGGGTGGATGACATCGAAAGCCCCGGCGACCACGCCATGCTGATACTGCTTCCAGTTGTAGGGCTGGGAGATTGCATCGAACCCGCCTTGCCATAGAATGTCAACCATCGCACTTGCGGCGAACAGGTTCGTTGAATGTATCAGAAAACGCGGTCTAGGTCTTTGATCGAAAGGCCATCCGGTTTTCTGAAGGTAGCGGAGGATCGCCATTCCGCTTGTAGATTCGTCCGGGTCTTGAAAATCTTGACCGTTCAGGTCGTGATCGAGAGAGACAACCGACAGGTTATTCCCACTCATTTGACGTAAGGCGTCCGCCACAGTATGAGCAAGAATAACTTCGTATTCATCCCCGTATCTTTTGATGGCATCCTCACAACGACTAGGCTTGTCGTCCACAAACAACAGTTTAGGCTTCATAGATTATGTCGCTTCCTTTCGTATCAATCCTGAAATCAACACGGCGCAATTCGGTTGCCTTGGCGATCCTGTCCCGGGCGTCCGGGTCGCAGTGGAATAGAAGGAATCCGCCTCCACCCGCGCCGCACAACTTGCCTCCATCTGCCCCGTTTTTCGTTGCCACCTCGTACAACCAGTCTATCTTTTCGTTGGAGATGGCGTCCGAGATGGACTTCTTGAGCAACCAGTTCTCATGCAGATACTCGCCAATCATGTGAAAGTTTCCTGCCTGCATCTGCCTGTACAGTTCATTGGCATACGCAGCCATTTCAATTCCCGCTTTCATGGTTTTATCCAAGGCGGAGAAGTTCCTCATCTGGCTTCTAAGCGGAATGGACGATGGGCGGGTGATGCCAGTCCACAGGAGAACAAGGTGCTTTTCAAATTCCACCAGGTCGCTATCCTCCGCCTCCACGGGCTTGATGGTGACAGACTTCTTGTTGAAACGGAACAGGTTCAGTCCGCCACAGGCTGCGGCGTAGTGGTCTTGCTTGCCGATTTCCGGGTGTCCGGTTGCCTCGATGTCGTAGGCGAACTCCGCCAATCCGCCACCCTTGGGGTTGTTCTTATGCAGGTGATGCCCAAGAGCATTGACCAATCCGACCGTGAATGAACTGGATGAACCAAGTCCAGTTCCAGATCCCGGAATGTCGGCAACGGATGTTATCTCCAGACCCGATACAACTCGGAAGGTCTGTAGCGCCCTGCGCACCAGATCGTGTTGTATCCCGTCGATTGTCGCTTCGTTCTCTGTCCTGGAGTAGGAAACCCGAAAGGTGCCGTCGAACTTTTCGTTAACGGATACATAGATATACTTCGATATGGCAAAACTCACCACCGCGCCGGGGGCTTTTTCATAGAATGCCGGAGTGTCTGTTCCTCCGCCGACCAGACTCACCCGCAGAGGGGTGCGCGAAATGATCATTGGTGTATCCTATTGTGGCATGGAACGCACAGAACCATCGTGTCGCCCATCTTTTCGTGCCATAGATCGTCATAACTCAAGTGGTGTACCTGCAATGGCTTTCGTCTCCTTCCGCAATGTTCACACACATAACCCGCTTTCAGAAGTCGCCTTATCCGGTAGTGTTTCCAATGCCACGACTTCAAGTAGATGTTGCTGTACCAGTTCCACCAGTCGTGCTTCCGAAGCCACTGATGATACTTCCAGCGCAGGAGCAAAAACACCACGAACAGGAAAACCAACAAGGCGAGAGTGTCGTTCATTTGTGAAACACCTGCAAGTTGGCGGCGAGATGCCCAAGCGGACTTTGGATGTGCGACCACAGAAGGGCAAGGTTAATGGTGTCCATGCGGTTGTGGGTCAGACCTCTGTTGGTGAACTCCTCCCGCCAGTATTTTGCTGGGCGCATGGCAACGTGTCCAGTTCCGTCCTGTCCTGGATGCGCCGCGCTAAAGATAAGCCTTGCACCTATGCCAGGCACCATGTTCTCTACTATGGTATCCATGAATGTGCTGTGCGCGGTTTCGTGGATATGCTCTGCAACTTCCAGACACAGCACCATCTCTACGGGATGATCCAGCCTGAAAGCGTCCACGAGGTTTCGATAATAATAGTACGGAGGCCAGTCGGGTTGCACCAACTGATCGATACCGTAGGCCTCCACTCCCAGCAACCGCGCCAGTTTGACCATTGTGCCATCCCCACAGCCAACATCCAGCATTGATTTCGGTAATCCAAAATAAGCGAAGGTGGAGAGTATGTGCTTTGCATTGTGGTCACTCATTCCATTCAGACCACGCAACCAGGTCTCTGCTGTCTCGCCATCAAATGTAGGATTCATACCCTGCCTCCAATTCCTTTCACGACTTTGGCGATATAGTCCACATCCTCCAGTGTCATGTTCTGGTGGCACGGGACATACAGGTGGGTGTGGGCGATACGCTCTGCATTGGGGAACTCCAGGACGTTATCCTTTGAGTAGGGTTCCTCGTCGGTCGGGATGCAGGAGAAGAACTTCCTGCACTCAATTCCCGACTCCAATATCTCGAACATGGCACTGTTTCTTGCCATCTCCGTTTTGTACTGGATGGGGAAACCGTGCGGGATGATCATGGTATCGCCTTCTCGATCATAGAAGCCGCCTACCGCATCTTGCATGGCGACCATGATCTTGCGCCTGTTGTAGATATACTCGCTGATGTGTCCCATCACGGCAATCCCAATGACCGCCTGCATGGTGGTCATCCGGGCATTGAAACCCATGATCGGGAAGGAGAATTTGTCAAACGGCGACATGGAACGGAAACCATGGGCGCGCAACTGACGGCACAGACCGGCAAGTTCAACGTCGTCCGTGACGATTGCTCCGCCTTCGCCGGTCGAGATAGTGTGGGAAGGAAAGAACGAATAGGTTCCCATCTTTCCAAGCGTACCAGAGAACTTGTCGCCCTCGACAAAACTACCAAAAGCCTCGCACGCATCCTCGATGAAGCGATAAGCGGGTGCGGGTCGAGACGACACCCTGCCCATTAGGTCTGTGATAAAGAAAAGGGTTTCGCTGTCATACGAGTGTTCCTGATCGTACTTCAGCATGTCCATCTGCCAGTCATCCGTTACATCCTCAAAGACGACTTCCAGGTTGTTGTAGCGCACGGAGTTGGGTTGGGCAATGAAGGTCAGGGCAGGCACCACCACTCGCTTGATGCCGTACTTCTCCTTCATGGCAGCCACAGCGACCGCATCCGCCATCGTTCCGTTGGAGATCGCAACGCAATACTTGGAGCCCACGAAATCTGCGATCAGATGCTCGAATTGCTCCACGTATTCGCTTTGCCCCACCTTGCCGGCGCGCAAAGCCTTCTCCATCAGGGGATAGGTCTCCTCTGGAATGTTCACAGCCGAAAGAGAGATTTTGTACGTCATAGTCTGGACCCTGCCGTTTCTGCATACTCGTCCGTTCTCCAGATGCCGAGATGCCAAATTGGTTCCTGGTAATGCGGAGAATCCTGCCCGAAACGCATCGGGACAGCGACCGCAGGACCGGGATGACCATTGAAGCGTGCCGCACCATTCAGTTCAGCCTGCCCCGGCACGTTGGGAGCGCAGGACGGAATGTCGCCATAGGCATCCCAAAAACGCCTGTGGTACAGATGCGTTCCAATGCTGCACATGTAGCCGTCCTTGGAACGCTCCTTACTCAACTTCCACCAGTGCAGTCCATGGAACTGCAACAGATCGGCGGATGTCTCCGGGTCTCCAGACCCGCTTCCCCAGAACGCCAACCGCGCCATCCTCACCACGCCCACATCCTCACGGGACATAAGGAACTCCACATCGGGCGTGATGTTGATTGGATAGCGTGGGCAGAAGTCATCCAGGGTGGTCAGCCACACATCCCCGCCGTTCCGGGCGCAGGAGTTGACCATATCCGCCAGGTTGTTCGTGACTTCCACCGTCACCTTCTCGCCTTCGAGGATCTTGAGATAGTAATCAATCTCCTCCTGTGGACTGCCGCCATCAGCAATGTGGAACTTGCGCGGACCGTCATAACCAAGCCAACCCTTAAGGCAGTTAATCGTCAGCATCCCATAATGAGGGCGCTTATAAGTACAGATGCCGATTGTCAAAGTTGGAAGTGTCATAGTCTCCTACCATGTACGTGAACTGCCGATGTGACCCCAGATGCCCCAACCGCTTATCTCGGCGGGTCTCCAGATGTTCGGACCGAAGTGGTGTCTGTAATTGTGATCGCACACGATCTCAATGTCTCCGGGCGTTTCCACGTTTGAAAACCAACCATACTCCAGGTAGCGAGTGTGGCGAATAAGCGGGTTGCCAGAATAAGCCATGGAATCCCGGTCTCCTTCCCGCAACACCTTGAAGTAATGGATGCCGTTATGCCCATCCACTTCCAAGCGAAGTCCTTTGGATAATCCACGCATGGAGATCATGCCCACATCCTCCCGTTCCAGCAGGGCGCGCATATAGGGTCGGATGTCAAGTGGCTTTTCAAGATGCCAGTCATCCTCAAGCCAAAGAACGTAGTCCGTCAGATCGTGGGCGCGGCGCAAGGCGTGGTTCCATCCCCTGCCGCAATAAGGACGCTCTGCGAATGTCTGGTTGTGCATGGCATACAGGTTTTCCCCTCTGGACTTCAGTTCTCCCACCAGTCTATCAACGTGTTCTCTCGAACTTCCGTCGTCAGCAATATACCAGGTGCGCTGTGGATAGTCGAGGTTCTCGCACACGCCTTGAATAGTGCGCAACGCCAGAGGGGTTCGCTCGTATGTAACAAGGACGATGCAGAGAGTGGGGGATGGTATCTTTGCGCCTTCCCCGAACTCCTTGATGTCCAGGAAATCAGCCATTGAGCAACTCCGTGAGTTGTTCCTTTGTCAGTTCCTTTGCCCCTGCGCTGTTGAATGGCTGGATGTCGTTATTCAGTCTCTCGGTGGTGGTGGGATGCAGGAAAAAGAAACTTTCGGATTCAACGGCGAATGCGGTCTCCTCGAGCGTCAGGAGTTCCTCGTCCAATTTCTCGCCCGGGCGCATGGGAATGAGTTCCATTTCCTGTTCGCCAACCGTGTACTCTGCCAGTTTTCCAATGGACAGAGAGGGAAGTTTCGGAATGAGTATCAATCCCGAATCCAGTTTCACGGCAAGCTGTACTAGATCAACGGCTTGCGATGGAGATAAAAAGAAACGCGTCATGTCCGGGTCAACCATCTTGATCTTCTCACCACGCTCGATTGCATTGTTCCATATTTCGATTACTGAACCGGTGGACTCGAGGACATTTCCGTACCGCGTCAAGTGAAATCTTGTTCTCACCCCCAAACGGGAATATTCCTGCCAGATTTTTTCCATCGCGTATTTGCTTGCGCCATACGCGTTTGCCGGATGGCAGGATTTATCCGTGGAGATCGCCAAGACATGCGGAATGTTCAATTGCATTGCAGCCTGCGCAACATTAAGCGAACCGGTGACGTTGACGCCGAATGTGTCGATTGAGCTATATTCGCCGTCTGGAATATGTTTTTGTGCCGCCAGATGCAGAACATAGTCCTTTCCAGACATCGCATTATAAAGTGTCGTAAAGTCTCGAATATCACCAATAATTGACTGGACTTCTGGATATTCAGAACGGATGGCGTGATGTTTCATCGGGTCAGTTGAGAAAATCGCAATCCTACAATCCCACTTTTCATCGAAAGCGCGCTTGATAATTGCTCTCCCCAAAGTTCCGCTTCCGCCAAGCAAAAGGATTTCGCCAGTTAGCATGACACACTCTCCTGTGGGATTTCATTCAATTTTGCAAACTCCCCATAATATTTTATTGCCGCCTCGTTGTATGCCCTTGCGGCATCTATGATATTCGAGAACATGCCAACGTGTGTTACTTTCCCGTTTACTATAATCTGCGTTCTCCACTTTTTGTTTGTATGCCAACTAACCCCCTTGTATCCGCTGGAGTTGTCGGAACGGCGCTCTGCATTTTGGGTGTTCTGGGCGAATGTGCATATCCGTATATTCTCCCTGCGATTATCGAGTCTGTTTCCGTTGGCATGGTCTATTATAAAACCATCAGGCGGGGAGAGAATTTCCCGGTGCATGTGAATTGCCTTTCCATCGCCCATTCTCCGAGCATACCCACAATGGCAATACCACTTAAACTTCGACAGACGTTCATAATCAACGTCATCAACAATGGCGAATTTACCTTGCGTTAATGGGATTTTTTTCACGCTTCCTCTTTCGCTTCCTAATGATGGACAATCGTGAGCGCGCGAGGCAATGGAAGCGGTTGCGTCACACAGTTGGCCTAGAACTATGCTACTCGCGCACTCACGATTATACACCAATGCAGAAAAATTGCAATACGCGGTGCGCGCCTGAAATTACTTGAGTATCAAGCCGCCGATTGCTGTTGCGATCATTCCAATGCCGATCATAACCAACGCCCACTCTCTTGTGCGTTTCTCTTTGTTCTGTTCTTTTAGTTCGCTTATCTCTTTCCTGGTCTCGACGTGAAAGTTCTCCACGTTCGTCCTGACGTGTGCGAACTGCGTCACAAGACCCTTTTCGGGGTCTCCGTTTCCAGTGATGATGATGGATAATTTCTTGGATATTTCCTCGAATGCTGCTATGCGCTGTAGTTCCAATGCACATTGCGGAAATGTCGCCCCTTCCAGCGCGTCGTGAATAGCGTCCTTGATAATGACTGCAATTTCTTCATTGGACATATTGACCTCAAGGATTCCAAAAAGGGAGGCTGTTTCCAGCCTCCCTTCAGTTGTGGGAGAGTTACGCCGTTACGCCGGGTCCAGAGAGGTTGTACTCACTGAACGGAGAGGCAAACGGGTAGCCAGTGGTCACGCCACCGTTGACGTGGTAGTCCTGGCTGGGCAGAGGATCATCGGTGTGCTGCAACGGGACATAGACAACATCGGTCAGGCGGCCTGCCAACTGCGGAGTACGCAGGATGATGCGAGGCTCGACCTTCACGGCGAGGTCAATACACCAGACGTGCGGTGTCAGCATGGTCCACAGGAACACGCCATTGTCCGACCAGAAGTACTTGGGAAGGGATGCGGTGGAGGGGATGGCTGCGTTCGAGCCATTGAAGTTGAAGTATTCCCAATACAGGGTCTTGATGGTTCCGCCACGGGCGGACAGCGGGACGATGTAGATGTCGGAAGCAAACCCACCGGCAGGGATGTTCTGGTTGTCGGCGGCGTTCTCCTCCATGATGCAGTCATCCACGATCACGGGGATCTGCCGACCGTCGATGAGCAGGTACATTCCGTTGCGCATTGCGTCACGCATCGTCACCTGGAAGTCATTGATCATGTTGATGCCACCGGTCAGACCGTTGGAGGCGGAGCCGATGCAGGAGTCGGTGTTGTACTGGCAAGGCCAAACGCGGGTCAGTTCATAGAACAGGGGTTCGCGCATGACGATTGCCAACTGCACCGGTGCCAACCCTTGCTGGACAGCCTTGCGGGTCAGAATGCGGATCATGGTGGTCAGGGTGCGGACAATATCCGGGTCGGTTGTGCTTGAAACCTGGCGATAACCGAAGGATTTGATGTCCGAGTACAGGCTGGGGCAGAGAGTACCGGTGATGGCGTCCAACTTGGTCTTGGAGATCAGGAGGTCAAGCCCCATGAACTCCTTGTACCCACCACCCGCGCTTGAGTTGGCGGGGTTGCCGGTGTACACCTGGGGGCAGAACCAACGCTGATAAGCAACGCCGACTTCCACCATGCGCATGACCACATCGTTACCTGCGATTGCGGCAGCCTGGTTGTCCAGACCAAAGAACGACGCCATGAGTCCGCCCATGGAGGCGACCAATGGGGAGTTCTCCAACTGCAAGTCCATGAACTCGCCGCGGTTGATGCGCTGTCCAAGCCGGTTGACTTCGAGTTCCCGGGTCTTGAACTCCTTGCGCCCAAACACGGTGGTCTGGATACAGGTCTTGAAAGGTGCGGCTTCCTCCGGCTCGTCGCAGATGCCGTCCTTTTCCTGCGTATCGGAGCGCAGGAAACCCGTGATGTACGGGAACAGGGGATTGGTGTCCATGCTGGGCATGATGGGAAGCATCTCGCCCAATGACCCGGTGATCTGGGTATGGGTGGAGATGATGCCGCGCGAAAGACCACGCACGCCGAACAGCCCACCGGGGCCGTGGACGTATGGTCCAATGGACGCACCCGTGCCTTTTTGCATCAGTTGCGGTCCACCGGCTTTGACCATCATTTCAGCGATGGCAGCACCGAGTTTGACGGGATCAACCGTCCCATCGAGTTTGTTGGGGAACATAGTTCACCTCCTACTTGGTTTCGAGAACGAGTGGCTGGACGCCGAGGGCATCACCAAGCCAGTTTTCGGGAAGTCCTGCCGCGGTTTTCTTGAGTTCCTCGTCGGCAGCATCGTCTTTATTCAAGACGTTGGTTTCGTCTCCCGAAGCGCGTGACCAGAGGAACCGCTTTTCGGCAGCGGGAGCAATCTTTTCCGCCAACCAGTCGTCCCGGTTGCCGGAGAGATCCTGCACAAGTTTCTCCAGGACAGGCACCTTCTCGAGGGATTCCTGCGACTTCTTGAGGAAGTCCTGCAATCCTTCGATGTCCAGTTCCTTCAGAACCTTCGCCACGATCTCATCCGTGTTGGGCGCGGGGGGAGCAACGGGAGCGGGAGTTTCAACCGCAGGAGTTTCAACCGTTTCCGGTTTCACCTCTTTGGTCTCCACGCCAGCCGCCTGCAACGCCTTCTGTTTGCCCTCGGTCTTATCGAGGTAGGCTTTCGCCTTTTCCTCGCTGCCGAGAATTGCGGCAAGGTATTTCAGTGTATCCATATCAGCCTCCTTTATGAGGGTTGAAAAATCTGTGAATGGATTGGCCGCGTTTTCCAGCGGCAGGTCAGACACCTCTACCATTCGATACTTGTTTATGATGCGCGGGTCTTGCGGGTCGCGCTCGAAAACCAATGAACCATGTGACATTCCAATGTCGGTGAGTTTCTGTGCCTTCAGCAAGGCGCCGGCTTCCGCCTCGGTCAGTGGCGCACTCATCAGCAGGAAACCGTTCTCATAGGAAACGAAATCCACCGGATGCTCCCGAACCAGTTCGGGTTTGTGCCAGGTCGTAAAGACGGGAGCGCAGTCCATATTCTTATTGACCCATTCCACATATTCAAGATGGGCTTTTTCGGAGATGATCTCCCCGTCCCAATCCTTGAAATTGTTGGAAGGCCACATCACAGCGCGCCACGTTCCACTGGCGTCCTTCTCGATCACCACCGCGCTTTGCGTTTTCTCGATACTGCCAATGCCCATGCTCTTTGCGGCAGTCTTGATCTTGGGAAGTTCAGCGCGCGCCTGTTCTGCATCCTCGCCGCCGCGCCTGATCATCTGGGCGGCGCGCGCCATGGCAATTCGGACGTGCGTCTTGTCCTGGAGTTTGTTTTCCACCGTGGATCCCATGATCGCCTTTGCAACCCAATTTCCGACACGTTCGGCAACCGGAGTAGCGCGCGTGTCTTTTGCGATCAGCGCCTCCAACTCCAGCAAGTCCATATCAAGTTCCTTCATCACGGGCTTGTCCATAATGGATTCCACCCGCGTTCCGAACTCGTTTCCAACGGCTTTGATGGCGTTGGACTTTTCCGCAGGGGTCAGCATGGGATGGTAAACGATGTTACGGACGAGTGCCTCCACATCGTAGGCGGTCGATTGCAATTCGCCGTTCTTTGCCTGCATCTCACGCGCCATATCCAATTCGCCAAAGGAAGTAGGACCGCCCATCGAAAGTGCGACTTCGCCTGCTTCCATGGACTTTTCCGATTCCTCTGGTACGTCGTCCTCGATGGGTTCGACTTCCTCCTCGGTGAACGGCTCATCGGAGTTGATCATGGCCTCGTCCCGCGCAAGTTGTTTCTTGAGTTTTAGGCGTTCTCGCTCCAAGCGGTCACGGCGTTTTTCTTTTTCACTCTTTTTTGCCATAGGAACCTTCCTGTTGGTTTGGAGTATTGTACTACAAAAAACATGACATTTGTCACTTGACTATTTTTCTCTTGCCGCTTTGTTAAATGCGTCCTGCATCTGGTTAATGAACTTGCGCTCGAACTCTCGCTCAATGAGTTCGGGGAACTTGCGCGCCTCGAATCCGGGGTGGTCTGGAATTTCAAAAGCATTTACATATTTCCCGGAACGGTAGGCGCGTCCAGACTGAAGTTGCCCGGGTTTCGTTGCGGCTTTATAGCCAGGGCGAAACCACAACAGTCCACCAAAATTCTTTGGGGGGATCCTGTGGTGCGGAGACCCAGAACTGACGAGGTTCCAGGTATCCGCGCCTTCTCCCGCAGCATACATGTCTATCACCGCACGATCTCCCTCCCACACGTGGTCGAACTTTGCGCGTGGCTTCGTGCTCCAACCGAAAACCGTCTGGTTGAACAACTTCTTAAGTTCCGGCTCGGACTTATACTTCATGGCGCGCAGAATTTCCTCCTTCCACTTTTTATTGCGGAAGGTGCCGTCTTTGGGGAGGGTGAGCGAGAAGTGAATGGCAAGCGACATTATTTACTCGCTATCAACGCCACGGCGTCATCCGCCAGAACCTTAATGATGTCTATATTTGCGTCCACAATGGCGAGGTTCGCCAATACAGTTGTCAAGTCCACATTCAGCACCTCCACGCCCACAGCGGACAGCATGTTTCCAGTTGCGTTCTCTCCCTGAAAGCGAATAACCAAAGTAACATCTGCCGTTCCAGAATTTGTATAGGTGTATGTGCTGTACTCCCACGTATCAATACTGTCGGTCATAGTGAACGTGTTTAGTCCAGCCCCTCCAGTGAACGGGTCGGTGGACGCCTTATTGAACACAATACAACGAGGGAGATATGTCATCGCCGCCGTTTTACGCAGGCACATTGAGATTGTTGCGGACGCGCCCGACGCTACCAATACCTCCTTCTGCCAAAATCCTTCAATTGCGGCGTTCTCCAATGCGGTTGTCATGTAGGTGGTAAAACCAGTCGGGAGAGTCGCGCTCGCGTTGGTGGTTATCCCGCCTTTTGTCCACGCGGTAAACGCTCCTGCTGTTGTATCGTGATCTATTGACTCGGAATAAACCTCTCTCGCCAAACTTGTATATCCGGTGTTTTCTGTTGATAAGAAAGACGTATTAAATGCCTTTACGGACGATAATGCCACATCAGAGGTTGAGTTGTTTGAGAAGGTTGCATTTTTAATTTCAAACGCGCTATTATATAACCCATTTGTACAGTAACTAAACGTCCCTCCGGTTATAATTCCGAATGAAGTCCAAAACGCATAAGTGCAATACGAAAACGACCCACCCGACACAACAATCCCAAAAGCATCAGAAAAGGGATAATAGCCGCCAATGAATGTCCCGCCAGAAACTTTATGTCCGTTTCCTGAAATGCCATTAGAAAATCCAGAAAAAATACCACCGGAAACAGAGAATGCAGTACATACGTTAATTGGATTGGAGTTTCCGGTAAACACACCTCCCGTAATAGACGCAGAAGTACAACCTCTAAACACAACCGCACTCCCATGAAATACGCCACCCGAAACTGCCATGCCCGTACAAGCATTAAATATCCTATAGCTTGTTGTCCACTCTCCGCCTGCTATGGTTAGTTTGCTAGTTGCAAAGTTTTGAGCAACAAACCCAGACGCGCCAACGCCAACCAAGCGGACGTTGCGGGTCGTAAGATGAACTAGCGAGCCTTGTAATTTGGCGGCGGTAAGTCCGGCAGTTACGTCAATGTGCGCCGCGTTCCTTCCTCCTGCCGCAATCGTGCGCTCCTCGCTATTGTCTATTTTATTGATATTGTCTATTTGTACCGTATCCCCGTCCGCCCAAATATCTCCGGTTATATCTCTGTCCAGGCCCAACTCGGTCTGCCCAATCGCCTCTGCACCAGATAAGTAAGCGGTAGGGATGGCGGGTTCTGCGGCATAGACCGTCATGGTCAGTCCGCCCGACCCCTGAATGAACCACGCCGCGCCGCCCGTGATCGTATGCTTGACAGCAAACGGAATGGCATCTCCCGCAGACGCGCCGCAGTCGAATGTGCCAGCCCCAGCGATTGTCGTTGCCGCTTTCATTTTCAGATAGCCGGATGTGGTGCGGGACAATTTCAGCGTACCTGTGATGGTCATTCCAGCAATACCATTTGGATACGTGACGGCGCTCGACCAATCCGACTCGTAGGTAACAACATCGCCAGCGGCGATTACAACAGTGTCGTTATCAATGGGGGCAACGCCGCCCACCCAGGTCGCGCCCGCTGAAAACAACCCGCCGCCAGTACCGTTACTTGTTTTAGTAGGCATTAGACCAACCTATCCCGCAAGATAATCAATGCGTCCAGCCTAGCCTGTAACTGCGCTGCTTCCAAGTTTTTTTGATCGCCCTGATACGCCTGATACATGGAGTTTGTCAACGCGACTATGCGTGCGTTTTTGGCGGGTGTCCACTTCCCAGCGATTGCAACCAGCAAATCCGCCACATCACTGGCATCTTGGGCGGGGGATGGATACCGTAACAATGTGTCCCGTATCGCTTGAATATCCGCGACAATAAACGCCTTGTTATATGTTCCAACAATTTCAGATGTGGTGTCATCTGTTTCGATCCACCATTTAGCACCCGGCAATTTGGTTAGGGTAGTTGTCATATTATGTCACCGTTATATCAGTCACTTTATTGTCGACGTCGCGCGTGAATGTCCATGTATTGATTGTGTCTGTGATGGAGGTAATATAATGATTAACGTCTCTTGTGATTGTAACCGTTCTGCCGCCAGTTTTCGTGACTGTTGAAATATATCCACTTCCATCTCTTGCAAGCGCAACAGTCCTGGTTGCAACGAAGTCCATCCCCCGCAAATCCCCAGTCATAATATCGCCAATTACGGCAACAAATGCGGCGGCATGATTGCTGTCCAGTAAATCCGCGTCCAACCCAGATCCCGCACCGTCAATCGCAAGAAGCCCCGCAAGAATTTCTGCGGGGGCAAGTACATAATCAAACTTTGCGGTAAACGGATTGAATACAATTCTCATGTTGACCAAACGCTTGTCAAACGATTACTTCCATCATAGGTCATGGTGAGAGTGCAAACAACCGCGCCTGCCGGACCTCCTAATCTGAATGTGATGGAAGTCAGGTTGCTGTTAACGTCATACACAAAGTCTCCAATGTAATCATATAAATCCGGGATAAGGGAGTTGAGAACTTCCAACTCCGCAACCACCGTCGCCATGTCAACAGTAATTGCGCTATCAATATTTACATGCGGAATATGCTCGCCGTTCGCGTCAACGGTGGACTTGATCTCGGTCTGGGATGGCGAAGTTCCGGGAAGTCGAATTGGGCTCATGTTTTCGCAAGCCTTCCACTCTTTTTGTCGTTGGTCTTTCCGGTATCCTGGCGCTTGGTGTCATCGCCAATCGTGGAGCCGCCAATCTCGCCCACATTCTGCTTGGGCTTCATTTCATCCAGACCGTAGTCTGTCGGGATGCCTTTGACCGTTTCCTTGGTGTAGATGCCGCGCTTCACCAGATCGGCACGGGCGGCTTCCGGGGTGAGGACGAAGGCGCGTACAGCCATCACGACTTCCTCGATAGCCTTGGTGCGGATCTCCTGCTTTTCCATCTCCTCCTGCTCGTTGCGGTCATTGAATATCATGTCGTACCCGCGGGGGATGGCGCCGTAATTCTTGAATGCCTCAACCAATGTGCGCATGAAGATGCGCGGTCCCTTGCCACTGGTCTTTTTATGGAGCATCATGGACTGTGCGCTGGAGCCAATGTTGCCGCCCGGGAGAGGAGCGAACTCCTGATAATCCACGCCGAAGGAAAGCGCAAGACCGGATATGTACCACTGCATTTCCTGGTCGAGATTGAAGCCCTCCGGCAGGGAAGCGAGATCGATCGTGGCGGTCGAGACCGGTTTCTCCGGGTCAAGGGATGCAATGATCACGGGGTCGATGTAGCGCATCTGCCCTTGATTGTCCGCCTCCTCCCTGCCGCGCTTCTTTGCATCCTCGAGTTCCATGCGCGCCACGCCGGAGACGATGTGAATGGACTTGAAGTGCCGTCCACCTATCTTTTCGTCCTTGAACAATTCGATGGAGCGCATGATCTGCGCCAGGCGTAAGGCGCGCGTCACCGCGCAGTACCCCACACCGTTCATGCGCTGAATGGAGGATGGGTAATCCGAAAGCGGGATCACCTGCCACCACTTCAGTTTATGAACTTTTGATTTTGCATCTTCATACAGGATGGGATATTCGGCATTTCCAGTACGAGTGCATTGGTTTGAGTCGAGGTGGGCAATTCCAATGACAGGTGCCATCACGCCCTTGAATTTGCTATTGGCATCCATGCCGGGCTCGCGTATCAATTCGATCATCGCCCCATTGTCCTGCGAGTATAAGTCCTCGGAAATCTTGTTCATAAACGGTGCCCAACCAAAGGAGTCGCCTGAAATAGCAGACAGGAACATCTGCGTGACCGCCTCGACCACCTTATCCGACTCGCCCTTGATCTCCCAATCGAATGCCGAGTTGCGGAAGGACACATTGACAAGCGCGCCAGCCAGGTAGGATTCGGTAGGCCAGAAATCCCGCAACTGCTTATCCCGAAGTTTGACGTTCCTTCCCCACGGCGAGATCTGGTCTGCCACGGACGCAATGCCGATGGTCAGCATGGTCGCCAGGTCGCCGTTCCACGTCGTTGAGGCAGTGGGTTCGGGCTGCACCTGCACACTTTGCCGTATGGCTTCCTTGGGGAACTGGTTGGTCGGGGTTAGTCTTGGAACATTAGGCATTGTGCGCCTTCCTATCTGTTAAAGAAGTATCCTAAAACTTTGCCGGTGCGCGTGCCGTCCGGTTTGACTTCATCCACTGGAACCGCCCTGCCTGTGCGTTTCTCGATATGTTTCTTGAAACCATTCGGAAGCCAATACACACTACGGGCGAACCACGTCATACTTGGGGGTTCTGTGAAAGTTGCCACGCCCGGGGTGCAGTCATGTACGTGGATAAAGGCGTTCTGAAAATGCACCATGTCTCCGCCACCCTGACCGCATTTGGCACACACCATGTTCTTGATGAACCTTGCCCGGAACACGGTCTGGGTTGCGCGCATCTCCAGGTTGGTGCCGCACAACGAAACCTTGCCCGGGATGATCGGATGGGTCGGATGACAGAACGGGCATAGCAAGGTCGGCTTCCCATCTTTTCCCTTGCCTGCCAGTGGTGCTTCAATACGGATGGTGGTGCGTGGTTTGAAATTCGATTTTTTCATTAGGCCTCATTTCTTTGGATTGTACTACAAAAAAGCCCCGTCTGTCAGAAGGGGCGATAATCTATTGTCTGTGTATGCTTGATGCTATTACACGAACCGCAGAGGGGCTGGATGTTTTCGATTACGTGTTTTCCGCCAGCGGACAACGGAGTCGCATGATCCATCGTTAGTTTTACATCATCCCTTCCGCAGCGCAAACATTTATTGCCGTATTTCGTTTTCAGGTCTTTCCATTCCCGCGCTGTTACTATTCCGCCATCAGCATGTTTTAATGCCCTGCGTTTTTCGGCAGACAATGCACGCCTGTCTTTATTCGCATCCGCCCACTCTCTTACGGTTTTCTTTATTCTTTCCACGTTGTTTTCGCGCCATTCTTTTTGCTTTGTTTTTACATGGTCTATGTTTTTATTCGTCCATTTTTTGACATATCCATTAAATCTTTTCGGGTCGGAAAAGTACAACTCTTTCGCCCTGACGCGTAAACGCTCCTTATTGTCCTCCCTATATTTTTTATATTTCGCAAGTCGTTCTTCTATGTGATTCTTGTAATAAAGATTAGACCTTTTTTGGGAACATGCTCGGCACACATAAGACAACCCATCCGCCCTGCTTTTGTCTTTATTGAAATATCGCGTCTCTTTTTCTTTCTTGCACAACGAACACGTTTTCTGTGCTACAATATTTTTCATCAGAACCTCCAACAGGGTTTTGGTCAAACACCCGGACGCCTCAACGTCGCGGGTGTTCTTATTATACCATCTATAGATTTAGGCGGGAGAGTTCGTGACAAGCCATTGATGCCGAAATGAGGATGTCAATTTTGAGTTGTTCCGCCCTCTTGACGATGCGAATTTTCCGATCCTCTGGATCCACCTTTGCGTCCGCGTTTTGCACATGCTCCTCGAAATCTTTCTCGCCTCTGTACCATAGTTTTCTGTCGCGAATTAGATTCCTTATGCCGCTGTCAGCAATCAACCGGTCGTCACCTTGGATAAACGGTCTAAACCACGCCAGCCCTTCTTTCCGCAGGCGGTTGGTGAAGTCGTGCATTTCGTGTGGGTCATAAGCCACCTCGATCACGTTATATTCTTTTATCAATCTTCGCAATTCTCTTTCGGGGCCGGGATGTTCTTCGGTTCCCTGAAAATCTATTTTTCCGTTCTTTGGAGGAGCCCACCTTCTAACATATTCGGTAAGGACTTCTTCCGGGCGCGTTGGGTGACGGCAACCCATGTACATACCGAAGTTATCATCAGAGACTCCGGCGTCTAGCCCAATTATCATTGCCTGATTCTTTTTATCAAATTCGGGCCACTCCTCATTTGCTCTTTTGCACGCGTAAAACCAAGCCATCGGGACGAAGGTTTCTGTTGACGTAACCCATTGGTTTCTGTGCATCCTGTCAAACTGGATGGGAGTTAAGATTGTTCTTTCAGAATCGTAGTATTCCTTGCTTTGCGCCGAGCAGCGCGGCACTGTATTCCACAAGCACAACATGCGAGCAGGACGATTGACATAAAGTTCCAGAGGAGAGGGGTCGCCAAAGTTTGTGTGATAGAGACGGTCGGGCCACAACATCTCTCCCTGCTTAACCCCTAATTCGTATAGGGAATATAGCAATTGGCTTTCCCCTACAAATCCCGCATAAGACTCCACCCAGCGAAATGCCTGCCCGTGCTTTCCTGGGGGTATTGTCATTTCCGCCCACATGTTCTGCTTTGCGTCCTCGTATGCGCCCCATAACTCGCTGAAAGAAATCTGATCCGCGTTGGTTCCGGCCTCACCAGAAGGATCAATGGGAATCGCCTCGATGTAGGAGCCTGACGGCACTTCGATACGATACCCCGCCATCTTGCATTTTTTTCTTAGTTCCGGGCTGAGTAGAATTGCGCGGCGCAAATACTGCGCAACGCGCGAGTTCGCCTGTTTTAGATCATTTGCAATAATATAATACTCACCAAATTCCGTGTGGATGGCGCGGTAAAGGTTGACTGCCGCGCAGATGGTGCTTTTGTAACTTTTCTTGATGTCGGACCAGACGATGATGGAATACTTGAAATTTCCATTTTCATCCCTCGATAACGCCTCCCTCAATGCGTCCCTCTGGTAATCCTCCAGACCGATCCTGCCCTTCAATTTCGGATCGTTCTTGGTCTCCGGGATATAAAAATTCCTCTCTATCCACCGTACCGGATCCTGGCTCGATAATTTCTTCTCCGCTGCTTCCCCGATCATCCTCCCCATATCCCGCTGAAGCGTTGTCACCAGACTCTCCGATGATTCGTGTGAACTCATACTGCACCTGTTTCATTTTCTTGGGGTCATCCTCGACACGCATAACGGCGGCAAGGAGTTTGGCGGACAGTTCATAGGCGTCCTCGACAGTGATGATGGCTCTGATCTCTTTCAGTATCTTGACTTCGCTCTCGACCATCTTCCTGTCCAGGTCAAGCGCGTCGAACATCTGCTTCCAGGCGGCGTAGTCGTGGTACACCTTCTCGAACTCGTCATCGATCTCTTTTTCCTTGAGTTTCGCTTCCCCATCCCGATTGGCACCCCGCAGCGCCTCGTACTCCTGCCACAGTGTATAAAGTTTCGCCACCCGGTCTGGCGCCTCATCTATGTCGATGCGGTCTGCCAACTGCTGAATACGCATCCGCACGATCTCGAGCGACTGACGGTTGCTCAATACCCGCCCATCACGGAGCATCTGGTTGTACTTGGATGCCAGTCTCATCAGCGGGAACTGGCTGGCTGACCCGTTCTTCATCGTGCCCTTGCCGTAGAAATTTCGATCCGGCGCAGGGGCGCCATGATACGAGCAATAAGCGTAGCCAGGTACAGGATCATGCCCACAATGCAGGTCAGTCCCGCATACAGGACAATTCTCCTGCCGTTTCCCCAACCCGACGCGCCACCCGCATTTGCAGTTCTTTTTGAGTGCCCGACATTTCGCCACATCATTTATCCTCTTTTTCATCGTACCGATCAAGTGCTACTTTAATCTCCGCGCACGTTTTGCACTGCGTGGGCCAGTAATGCTCTGCGCTGTCCGCTGAAATGCCGGTTACGTGTTTGAGCCAACCGAACAAACGATCCTCCACCTTGAATGCTTCGGCAAGCAGTTTCTTCTCCGGGCGCTTGTCGCAGGTTAAGGTGTGATTTATTACTCCCGCCTTGTCGCTCTTTTTGTTTGTGTGACCACAATAAGCGCACATTATTTTGTCCTGCGCCTCATACATCTCCCGAATCTTTCCTTCGGTTAGTTTTTCTCGTACCTCTTTCCATTCTTTTCTGTTCATTCCCCCTCCTGCATCCCACGCGCCAGTGCGTGACACACCATGCTGTGTATATCCTCCTGCACCCGTATGTCCGGCACCCTCGCATGGACCAACCTTATGTCGCCTACCAGGTGAATACCGGAATCGTTGTCAATCCCGGTCAGCCCAGCCGCAGACCCACCCGACTCGATCACATCTTTCAGTGCCCATATCACATTCTCACTGCTCCCGCTGCACGAGATCCCAACCGCCACATCCTTCTCCGGGTTGAAATACTTTCGCAGCATGTTGGCATACATGTTCCCCCACCCCTCATCATTCCCGTACGCGGTCATTACGGGCACCTGGTCACTCAAGCAGTGCGCCCTCAACCTGCCCATCTTCACCAGGTCGTTCGCAAAGTGGCTGGACGTCGCCGCGCTCCCCCCATTTCCAAAGATGTAGGCCGTCCCGCCTAAACTCCTGCACGCTCTTAACAACCGCAGGACTTCGGTTACTTCGTTCTGATCGAGCAGGGACATCCCCTCCTCGACTTGCCTCAAATGTTTCAAAATGACATTCATGGGATTATTCTCCTGTTCCTGCACATTGTATCACTATTATTCCTATTAGGAATAGACATAAGACCCATTTTTAGGCAAATTTTGCGAGAGGGGTAGTGCATTAGCGAAAATTCGTTTCGGAAGAACATTTGTTCTGCGTGCGCGTGTGACATTTGTCATATAAAATTCATTACAATAAACATTGACAAGAATGCGCATATAGCAGCCCTTCTTACAATGTGCATACATGGGCGCCTAATGTCACATTACACTATGACAAATCAGATCAGCCAGGCGCATACTTAGAACATGTGTACAGTGCCGGCGTCCAGGTAGAAGGCATATATTGGTATCACATTCAGACCTTGTAAAAGTGGCTTATATGTACTAGTGAAAGTATAATACAGGCATTCAAGGAGCAACCAATGAACAAAACGCTTTCCACTCTAAACACAATCTTTTTTATCCTGCTTGCAATTGGCGCTTATCTGCTTGTCAATTGGGCATTCACATTCATAGGACTATAAAGGAGCATACAATGAATGCAAAAGTTTACTACCGTGTAATTACACCCAGCACATTCGCCAACATGAATTTCGACACACTGCCAGAAGCACAGCAAGCCGTCGCGAGATTCGGCGAATGCTCAGATCGTGGAAACGCAGCATACTGGAAAGAACAGGCCGCCTTGTGCAAGATTGTAAAGGTAACGGAAACGACTGAACCCGTCAATCCCTAGTCTTGTGCCATGCTATCAGCCATTAATCAGTTAATGGCTGAACTGGACGGCATAAGCCGAATCTAACATAAGGAGCATAAAATGGTAGCATGGAGTGAACGTAAACCGCTGGCAATGTCATACTTCTGCATTGATGGGGATAAAGAACGCGTCCGCGGGTTCACAGACGGCAGTCACTGGAATGGATGGGCGAATCCCAAGTGCTTAAAATCAGACGTTGAAAAATGGCTGAAGGAATGCGAGATGGAATATCAATTCAAAGGCAACGACCTTATCATCACTTTCGAAGGGTCAGACCCTGATACATTCCATTCTGCCGTCTATGATACCGCCCGCATTGGTAAGGTCCGCTTATATGACATGAACGGGCTTATTTGGGATGATGTTCGGGAGGTGTAAGGCATATCAGGATAAAATCACGTATAACCCAGGCAATTTGTGCAATGTCAATCTACAATCGTAAAGGAGCATAGAATGAGCACACCCAATGCCGTTTTAGCCGAAAACCTATTTCGGGCAGTAAAGGAAGTCAAGATTACAAAAGGCTCACCCCTGCCAATCCTGAATCATGCGCGTCTCACTGTGAAGGACGGGCAAATCACCATCACCACAACTGACCTTGAGAAGGTTTATAAGGCAAGTGCCCGCGCACGCACAGAAGAGCCTTTCGAGACTTGCATCCCAATGTACCTAAAAACCACATGTCACCCCGGCGGCTATGGAAAGGGATCGAAAACCATCACTACTCACCCGTTCTTTGACTGGTGCAAGGTTATGGCTACATGCGGTTACGGCATCCTTGCCCTTGAGTTTAATCCCAGCGTCCAGATCCTGACCATCCGCGCCGAGAACTCGCGCACAGAGTTTAAGTGCCTTGACGCCCGGGAATTTCCGCCGCTCTAAAAGGAGCATACCTTGACAATTACGATCATCTGCAACCCGGGAGTCCTGCCCTCCCTTGTCCTGGTGGCTGCGGTCCTTGCCATGGGGCTGTGCCTGGGGTGGTTCGACCCCGGCAAATAGTGACAAATGTCATATTAGGAAGGGTGACTTTCATCCTCCCCCACTATATATCAGCCATGAGATAATACATCATAAGGAGCATACCATGAATGAAAAATGTACAATCTGCGGGAACCCCCTCCCTGAATTTGGGCGTGCGCACGGCGTCAAATACTGCCAAGCCTGCGATAATCCCCCGGCGCCTGTCCTGTTTACTTTCGTTTATCATTCCCAAGATGTACAGGGAGTTTATCAGGTCATTGCAACCAGTGAACAGGACGCCCGGGACCTGATGGTTAAGGACGGCAGGACCGGCGCGGCATTCCAGAATATTTACAGCCTGGAGACATTTTACAAATTGGCGGATGACAATCATACCCCCTGCATTCCCTGGACAATCGAATTTGAAAGGAGCACACCATGACCCCGAAGTACAAATTAATCTGCATGTCATTTGACGGCGATTATAAAACCGAGACGCCCTACCATGAGGACGCATTCACGGACATAGAGTCCGCCTGGGAGCATTCTGGCGACATGGGCAGCAGGTGGTATTTTTACCCGTTCCACTTCGTTGTAACCGAGTCGGGTACAACCATCGTTGGCACCCCGGATGATCTGCGCCGGTTTAAGGGAATGAGAGTCCGCACGGTCGCACGGGAGTTTAACCGGTTCGCAGCCATGCCTGAAGCGCAGAACATGGGACCCGAGGAGTTTTCCTGCTTAATCTCATAACCCCTCCCGTCCCTATCCTGGGCGCGTCTCCCTGGACGTACCCGGGCTAGAGATGGGATGTGCCCATCTCACTATTACCGACATGAGTCGGGAAGGAGCATAGAATGGACATACCGCTAAAATCTGGACATGCCGTTAAACTGGATTATGTAAGGGGGAATAAAAAGGCGCCTTGGGAGCCGTCCGGCCGTTGCTATGAAGTAACAATCAAGACGGGAAGAAAATCAAAGGTTGGAAGACGGTCTTATACTTTTGACTTCTGGGGGAGCAGGCACGACATGGAGACCGGGAAGGGTTGCGACCTCCGAGGCGCGGCGGCATGTTTCGCGTCCGACGCTATGATAGCGCGCTTCGAGGAGTGGGAAATTTTAGAGGGTTGCAAGGGTAACGACATCCCTAGGATAATAAAGGGATGTCAAGAGTCGGATCAGGCAGCCGTCAGGCTTGGATTAACCGATGGCGACCTGCAAGAACTGGCGGATTATTAAGGAGCCTGCTATGAAATATTGTATAAGTTACTGGTACCACGATCCGAATTATGCCTATGAAGTAAGCGGGGATTACTTCACCGATTCGCTAACCGATGTTTTCGCATTCTGCGATATGGTAAGGCGATATGGTGGCCGCTGTACGTGCCGAATCTGATACACAAGGAGCATACCATGATTAAGAATCCCCCCTCCAACAATGACGACTATATCGACTCCCGGGATATAGAGGAACGTATTAACGACCTCGAATCCGCCCGGGATGATTTTCAATCTGAAAACGACCTCCCGGATTATCTGAACACGGAGGCCCCCCAGAATCAGCCGGCGATCATTAAGAACTGGACCGATGAACAGGCGGAAAAGTGGGGAGAATGGGACGACTCCGACGACGGGCAGGAATTAAAGGTACTGCTATCCCTCCGGGATGACCTGGAAGGGTACTGCGACGACTGGCGCCACGGCGTAACCCTCATCCGGGAGTCCGCCTGGATTGACTACTGCAAGGACCTTGTAAGCGACCTTGGTGCATTGCCGCGCGACCTCCCGGAATATATCGCCGGTAATATCAATTGGGAAGGAGTCGCCGAGGACTTGCAGCAGGATTACACATCTGCCGAATTTGACGGCGTGACCTACTGGGCGCGCTAACCTCCCGCCCCTCCGATATTGCCCCGGACCCGGTAAGGTCTGGGGCAAGCCGGACGGCAGGAATACCGCCTGCCCCGTAAACAAGGAGCATAGAATGCTAGTTAAAAATGTTACAGTGCAAGACTTGGAGTCCGCCCTGGAGAGGGTTAATCAAAACTTCGGCGGGAATGTCCGTTTTCGATCCGTGACCCCGTGCGGTAAGAACATCCGCTTCACGCTCACAGTCAACAACTCCCGCGGTCCTGGTGGGCGCCTGGGGCATGTAAACAACAAGGGAGTGCAACGTCATATTGCCTCCGCTTGTTGGCATGTCCATGGAGAATTTTTTGACGCCCTCCCCCCCGCCGCGGTCATTGTGGCACGCGGCAAAAACATCCGCCCCGGCGATCCATGGCAAGACGACAACATCGGCGGAACTTACCACCCCCTCTACTTTTCGGAGGCGTGCGACTGCGACCATAAGGAGTCAAAATGAAAACCATCACCCTGACAGTTTACCCCTTCAGTGAATTAGACGAGAAGGGCAAGGCGCGCGCCAAGCAGGATCATCAGTCCATCTGGGGCTATTCCTGGAGTAAAGACGCCCTGATGTCTCTGGCAAAACTGGCGCAGCATTTCGGCGGGAAGTTGGTGAACTATGAGATAGACTGGTTCAACTGCTCCCCCTCATTCGCAACCTTCGACATGCCAGACCTTACCAAGCAGGAGATTCGCGGCGCCATCTCCAAGTTAGGATCCTATAACCGGCGCACGGGTAGGGGGGATGGTGAGTGCGTATTGACCGGGTACTGTGGAGACGAGGACGCGATAGACGGACTCCGCGCCGCGTTCCGCCGTGGAGTGACCGACCTCCCGGAACTCATGCAGGCAGCATTTAAGACCTGGTTACACGCCTCCCAGGTGGATTGTGAAGGGCAATACTCCGACGATCAATTTGGGGAGACGTGCGACTCCAATGGGTACCTGTTTTTCGCCAACGGCAAGATCGCACCCAAGAGCGAGGCGTAACCATGGCGACCAAACACACCCCCGGACCTTGGAAGGTTCACAACAACATCGGCAAGAAGGGCGAGACGGGAGTCATTGCAGACGCCGCGCCCTGCATCATTTGCACAATGGGCAACGCCAAAGAATGGCCAGTTGAAGCCGAAGCCAACGCGCGCTTTATAGCCGAGGCCCCCGCCGTGTTTGACGCGCTAAAATCTCTTGTTAAAATTGCCGCCCCGAACATTTACCCCCAACCAGACAGGCCGGGCGAGGCATGGGATATTTTGCAACGTGCCCGCGCCGTCATTGCCAAAGTCGAGGCGGAGGTATAATAGACTCATGTCCCGCCGCCGTCGATCCTACCGTTCGCCTTATGCTGCAATGTCCGGGATACTCTCCGGGCTTGCCGGGATGATGGGCGCCCCGCGCCGGTTACGTAAGGCGCTTGATAACATCACCCTGGAAAAAGTAAAGATTGAACAGGGCAAGTTAAAGATACAGCAGGAGCAGGCTAGAATCGCCAAGGAAAACAACGCGGTACTACTGCAAGACCTGGAGATTGAACTCAAGAAGCTGCAACTCCTGGAAATGCAGCACAAGTTAAGCAGCCTTGGCATTGGCGAGCCTGAATTAAATCCCCCGTTCTGGGATGGATGAGGAGGCAACCCCATGAAATAACCCCCCGTTTCAAGTGTTTTAACATAACCCGCCGCGTTCCGACACGCGGCGGGAGTTATTTTAGATCCTGCTTGTACTGGCTGGATATTTTTACGTTCTGCATCACTTCATCGAAGCGCTTACGGTCAGCAGGTCCCAGGCTTGCCAGGTACTTGTCAATCCCTGCCTGGATCATGTCCCGGGCAGCCGCGCCGAACGCGCCCCGGCGCCCCTGGTGGAAGGACACGGCGATCAATGTTTGCTTCATGGCAGGCGTGACCAGGATGTTAAGCGGAGTCGGGTAGTCGGACGTCAACTTGGGCATGTCCGCATTATACCACGCCAGGGCGCGGGACGCGGTACGTAATGCGCGTACGCGGTCTGGTACGTGTGGGCGCGCCCCCCCCCCCCCCCCCCC
>Ga0209417_1000848_pt1 | contig 63037 bp, 55 predicted proteins | sample RifGroF2_FD_184002 | JGI IMG/M metagenome (GOLD analysis project Ga0209417, IMG submission 184002) | Groundwater microbial communities from Rifle, Colorado, USA - Groundwater F2 (SPAdes) (version 2) | ecosystem: Environmental > Aquatic > Deep subsurface > Groundwater | place: Rifle, Colorado... | reverse complement strand
TGCTATCAAGAAGGGCTTACGGTTTTAGAAACTTTGAAAATTACAGATTGTGGGTTAAAATACTATGTCGTTAATATCTGGATTCCCCCATCTTCGGAGTAGAGCCAAATCTTGGCGCGTGTTATAATTGACGGGAAGCCTACTGTTAATTGGACTGAGCTTGGGAAACTACTATATAATAATGCCACTTGTACAAAGTGGCTCGCCCGCAAGGATTCGAACCTCGACAAACTGGACCAAAACCAGTTGTGCTACCATTACACTACGGGCGAAATCTTAAGGAATTATAAGAAATAACAAGGAATTATGTCAATAACTATTTTTTTAAACATATTTTGTGAGCAACTTGTTGACCTCATTGGATATGCTTGCCAGTTTATTGCTCGTTGCTGATATTTCTTCCAACGAAGCGTTTGATTCTTCGGCTGCTGATGATATTTGTTCAGCGGCAGAGGCGTTGCCCTGAACGATCTCAGTAATCTTGTCCATGGAAAAAACAACTTCGTTTGCACTGGCAGCTATCTCTTCAATAGCCGCAGATATATTTTCAGCCTGCTCAACAACTTCATGGATGCTGGAGAATATATTTTCCAGTGCAGTGGTTGTTTGTTCGGCAGTATTAGAGCCTTCTTTGACCTTTTCGGTTGTAGTGTGCATTGCATCAATAGAAATATCGATATCAATTAAGATGTGTTTGATAATATCAGCAATCTGTTTTGTCGCTTCTGTTGATTTGTCGGCAAGTTTTTTGACTTCCTCCGCAACAACGGCAAACCCTCTGCCGTGTTCGCCGGCTCTTGCCGCTTCGATAGCCGCATTTAATGATAAAAGGTTCGTTTGGTTCGCGATTTCTTCTATAACCTGAACAACTTCCCCAATCTGTTTTGATTTGTTTCCTAGTCCGGATATCGTCTGTGAAGAATTTTGTGCTGCTTCTTTAATATTATTCATATTGGTTAGCGTTAATTTAACTATATCCGACCCTTTTAAGGACATTTGCGCTGCTTTGTTTGATTGTTCGGTGATTGTAGACGTATTTTGAATTATAGAGTCAATTGCTCGAGCAAGGTCTTTAATTGTGAAGTTAGCTTTGTAAAGCATATTGCTCTGATTCATTGCGCTTTTGGCAATCTCTTCAATTGATTTGGATACCTGGAGAGATGATGAATCCGCCTCTTTGCTGAAATTAGATAGCATTTTGGATGAATCTTCCATATCAACCGCAAATCTTTTCATTAAAAGTATAAATCCATTGAATTCCTGGAAAAAAGAATTGTACAGGAACGCGCTATCGGCGAGAATATCCTGATCGTCACATGTTAGTGACGTGTTTGTAACGCCTGTGTTGGCATTTTGAAGAGATTCCTGTAATTTTTCAGAAAAGAAGTGAACCCGAATTGAGAGTCGCCAATGCTTGAACATGAGGATTATAAAACACAGAAACAGTGTCATGTACGAAGTAATGATTAGTGTTTGAGACTGATTCGTAAGTGAAAGAATAAGCAATCCGATTGATATTGATAGGAAAACCAGGTAGATAATAAATCTATATATTTTGGAATTTGAATTTTTTTTTGCCACGAATTTAAATCCTTTCTCTAATGATACAGTAAAAATTAATTAGCTAAGGTAGCTTATTTATCCTGGAAAAATGTATGAGATAGCTATTTGTATGTATCTACTTAAGTATATACATACTGGAGAGTTAATTCAACTTTTATAACTTGCCTGGTACGAAAGGTTTGTTGTTCTTATCACTATTATGTTTGGTTGAGTTTGCTGTTGAGGGGGCAGATTTCCTTCTTGTTGCGGGTAATGTAGCGAGGTCTGGGTATTGTCGCTTGCATTGGACCTATCATTATGCTAGTATGTGGTGAACGTAGAAACTGTACAAAGGAGTGGGAGGACCCCACTCTTTTTTATTATAAAAATATAATCATATTGATGAAAATAGTGAGTAATGATCCTGATTAAAGTGGTGTAAAAGGGAGGATTTGAATAATGATACTGATAGATAATTTTTCACAGGTGATGGCTCAAATAGAAAGCGAACGGGGTGTTGATAGGTCTGTATTAGTGCGGGCTATATCCGATTCGTTACTTTCAGCATGCAAGAAGAAGTTTGAAAATGCTGAAAACTTGAGAGTAGAGCTCAATGAGCTAACCGGTGAGACTAGAGTGTTCGCAGAGAAAGAAGTTATCGAAAAAGTAACTGATGAAGAAACGCAAATATCTCTTGAAGAAGCTATGGAATATGATGACAGCTTTAAGGTAGGAGATATTCTTGAAATAGAGGTTACTCCAGATGATTTTGGTAGAATTGCTGCTCAGACAGCTAAGCAGGTAATTATTCAGCGGATAAGAGAAGCAGAAAAAAATTCAATTTTTAATGAATTTAAAGGCAAGGAAGGTACTATTATTTCTGGTGTTGTTCAGAAGCTTGAGCGCAGAAATATTCTTATTAATTTGGGAAGAATCGAAACCATTTTAGGTCCGAGTGATCAAATCCCTGGAGAGATCTATAAACCTAAGGATAGGATTAAACTTTATGTCGTAGAAGTTAGGAAAACACCGAAAGGACCTCAAGTTGTTACCTCTCGATCACATCCTAGGATGCTGCAGAAATTGTTTGAATTAGAAATACCGGAAATACAAGATGGAATTATTGAAGTTAAGGGTGTATCCCGTGATCCGGGATCGCGATCAAAGATAGCTGTTAAGTCAAATAACCCGGATATAGGTGCGGTAGGTACGTGCGTTGGAAAAATGGGAAGTCGGATCCAGGCAATTATCAGGGAGATCGGAAATGAGAAGATTGACATCGTTGAATGGTCGGAAGATCCTGAAACGCTTATTTCGAATGCTCTGAAGCCTGCGAAAATAGCCAGAATAAAAATCGTAGATTTAAAGGAAAAAAAGGCTGAAATTACAGTTCCGGATGACCAGCTTTCATTAGCGATTGGAAAAGGTGGACAAAATGTCAGATTGGCAGCTAAATTAACCAATTGGAAAATTGATATCTTGAAGTTATCGGATATTCGAGCAGTTGAAGAGCAGCATATTAAAGAGCAGGAAGAAATTTTGATTAAAGAAGTAGCGAAGAGACAAGCAGAAGAAAACACGCTTCCGACAGAAGATCAGGAATGACCTGAAAAACTTACGGAGTGGTAGATGCATATTGAATTATTTTTATGGTTATTATACCTATAATTTGTTAGTGAGGGGGATATAAACTCTTATGTCAAGAATTAGAATATATCAATTGGCAAAGGATTTGAACAGAAGTACGAAAGATATAATCGATGCTCTTGCTAAGCTTGGAGTTAAGGTGGTTGGGCATAATTCAACGATCGACGATTATCAGGCAGTCAAGATAAGAGATTATTTTGTCCCTAAAAATGTTGTTCAAAAACCTAAGTTAATTATTCGTAAGATAGGCGAAGTTAAAGAAAGAGAAGCAGAAGCAGCAGCTGTGGCAGCAGCAGCGGCAGCAGAAGCTCTTAAAGTGGAAAGTGCTCCGGAAGTAATAAGTAAACCAATAGAAGCTATACCGGAAATGAAAAAAGAAGGCGAAAAACAAGAAAACCCATCTGAAATCCAAAAAACTAAACCGCAGACGATAGAATTACCAGACACAAATAAGAGATTGCCGCAGCAAGTTCAGCGTGTTATTACAATGAAGGAGTCTGAAACAAAGCCTGAAAGACGGCAGGAAACCACAATTGTTATTGCTCCTGCTCCTGGAGAGAAGCCAGCTGGAGAAGCGGCTCCTGCTACAACGGCGGCACCTAAAGAAGAAAAAAAGCGAGATCAAAAGTCAGATATTAAAAGTAAAGAAGAACGACAAGAGTTAATAAAGGAAAAGCAGAGTCAGCGACGTCAAAAAAGAGAAAAAAAGAGAAAACAGAAACAAGATAAAGAGCCTGTCATTGAGCAGGAAGAGAATGTCGAAGACGATGGTAGTGTAAAGATTATTCAGATAGATAAACAACAGTTTACAATTAAAGAATTGGCAGATACTCTTCGGGTTGGGCTTGGAGATATCATGAAAGTTGTTTTGTCAAAAGGGATGCTTTTAACACTTAATTCGGAAATTGATTATTCTCTTGCCGTACAACTTGCCGAACCCTTTAATATTGTGCTAGAGCAAAAAGAAGTTATTAGCAAAAAACAAGAAAGGGAAGAAGCGATGCTTCTTTCCCAGCTCGACGAAAAAGAGGAAAATCTTATATTGCGTCCCGCTGTTGTTACTATCATGGGTCACGTTGATCATGGTAAAACAAAGCTTCTTGATACTATTCGAAAAGCAAATGTTGTAGATAAGGAAGCTGGCGGTATTACGCAGCATATTGGAGCTTATCAGGTTAAAGTCAAGGATAAAATGATTACATTCCTTGATACTCCTGGTCATGAAGCTTTTACGGAAATACGGGCACGTGGTGCTCAAGTTACAGATATTGTTGTCTTGATTGTCGCTGCTGATGATGGCGTTATGCCACAGACGAAAGAAGCGATTGACCATGCAAAAGCAGCAGCAGTTCCAATAATTGTTGCAATTAACAAAGTTGATAAAGCTGATGCCGACCCTGAAAGAGTTAAACAACAGCTTACTGAGTTTGGACTCGTTACTGAAGAATGGGGCGGAGACACGGTATGTATTCCGATTTCTGCTAAGTTCGGGCAAGGTGTTGAAGAACTTCTGGAGATGATCACCCTTGTAGCTGAACTAAAAGAATTAAAGGCGAACCCAAATAAAGATGCTCAAGGTATTATTATCGAGGCTAAGCTTACCAGTAACCGTGGCCCTGTTGCTACAGCCATTATTAAGAGCGGTACTTTACGTGTTGGAGATTCTTTTGTTATCGGACCGATTTTTGGAAAAGTACGTGCAATGCTTGACTATAAAGGGAATCCGATTACTGAAGCCCCGCCATCCACCCCGGTAGAAATTTTGGGGATATCTCAGGTGCCGACAACTGGAGACATTGTACAGGTTGTAAAAAGTGAGAAGGAAGCAAAATCTATTGCCGATAAGCGCAGAATAGAGTTAGAGGAAGAGAAGCGTCGTAAACGTACGTTATCACTTGAGAGTTTTTCAAAACGTATTCAGGAAGGTGAAGTAGCAACCCTTAATATCCTTATAAAAGCTGATACTCAAGGATCTGTAGATGCTCTTGAGAAATCTCTTACCGAACTTTATTCAGAGAAAGTGCATTTAAATATTGTTCATAGCGGGACAGGTTCTATTACTGAATCTGACATAATGCTTGCAAAAGTTTCTGAAGCTATTGTTTTCGGATTTAATGTTCCTGTTAATGGCGAAGTTCGAAAGATTGCTGAAGATGAGGGCGTCGACATAAAGTTGTACAATATCATCTATAAGATAATTGAAGATGTTCAATCAGTACTCGAAGGTATGGAAAAACCGGAATTTGAAAAGATAAGAGTTGGTTTAATTGAAGTCAGAGCGCTGTTTACCTTTTCGAAGGTGGGAGCTATCGCGGGATGTATAGTTAAGTCCGGGCGTGTACAAAAATCCTCGAATATTGTAGTTGTGAGAAATAATGCGGCTATATTTGAAGGCAGATTAAGTTCGCTTAAACGATTCCAGGAAGATGCAAAAGAAGTTAAAGAAGGCTATGAATGCGGACTTGTTGTTAAAGATTTTAATGATTTCCAGGTTGGGGACCTTGTTGAGGTCTATGATTTGGTTGAGAAAAAGTAGGGATGACAATGAATCGCGAAATTCGAATCGCCGGAGTAATAAAAAAGGAAATATCACATATCATTCAAGCAAAAGTGCATGATAACCGTATTGGGTTTGTGAGCGTGACGAATGTTGAAGTTACCAAAGATTTGTCTTATGCCAAAGTCTATATAAGTACTTATGGTACGGATGAGGATAGGAAAAAGGCAATTGCCGGGCTGAAGCATGCCAAAGGGTTCATAAAACGAGAGCTAGCACAAATACTTCAGATACGGCAGATGCCTGATTTAACATTTATTGATGATCGGTCAATCGAGCATGGAGTTGAAATGATTGGAAAATTAAAATATTTAGACCATGCGCGTGAAGATCTGACATCCGATGACAAACGTTAGATAGTATTTTATGGTTTACCAAACTGAAGAAATATATCATACATTTACGAAGGCATCGAGGATTGGAATAGTCGGGCATATGAATCCTGATGGCGATGCATTAGGTTCTATGTCCGCGTTAGCCTTTCTTCTGGAACAGATTAATAAGACCATTATTCTTTATGTCCCCAATGAATATCCCTATAATTATAATATTTTACGGTTTGGAAAAAATATTAAAACTACTTTTGAAGAGGAAGATGCTCTCGATGTACTTGTTGCACTTGATTGCGGCAATGAAAAGCGGGTCGATGGCTATCAAAAGTTTCGTCAGGCTGTTCCCTGTGTAGTTAATATTGATCACCATTCCGATAATAACATGTTTGGCGATATTAACTGGATTGGTACCTATTCATCCGTTGGGGAAATGATCTATATATTTGCGGAGCAGAATAACTTATCCCTTACAAAGGATATTGCCGCTTGTCTCTACGTTTCGGTTTATACTGATACCGGGGGATTCCGCTTTCCTAATACTAATTCACATTCACTTATAACCGCAGGTAAGTTGATGGAATACGACTTTAATATGCCAGAAACTTTGGCTGCTATTTTTGAAAGAAAAAGCCTTGAGGAATTGCGAGATCTTGGCACGACACTTGCAAGTGCGGAGGTGGACCTTGATGGAGCTATTATTTGGACGGTACAACCATTGGCGGCGTCTGCATTGTCTTACGAGGCTGTTGATTTTCTCAAGACAGTAGAAAATGTTCAGGTAGCCTTGATATTTAAAGAAGTAGAAGAAAAAAAATATAAGGTAAGCTTGCGCTCCAAGGGGCACGTTGATGTTAGTAGTATTGCTGCCCATTTTGGCGGAGGTGGACACAAAGGGGCTGCCGGGGTAGTTATGACGGGTGATGCCACTGATGTACAACACCAGGTACTTGATTATATAAAAGAAGTAATTAACAGGTCGTAGTTTCGGGGATAGTAGCCTTTGCTGCCCTGTCTTTAAGTCTAAATATGGAAAAAATGTTGTAGTTGGATATGCAGCTGTTATTCAGTATGTCAAAAAGCATAATGTTGATCTGCACTACGATGGGGGGATTGGCTTGTTATTTATGCTATCCCTGAAATATGTTTGTGTAATATCAACTGAATAACAATAAAAATATGGACAAGGAATAATGGAAGAAATACAGGGAATATATAATATTTGGAAACCGCTCGGATTAACATCTCATGATGTAGTTAAGAAAATCAGATGGATTTCTAAGGTGAAAAAAGTAGGTCATGCAGGAACACTAGATCCCGGTGCGGAAGGTGTTCTCGTTGTTTGTATCGGAAGAGAGTATACCAAGACTATATCTTCTATAGCAAATACTACAAAAGAATATGTGGTAGGAATGACGTTGGGTATTATTACCGATTCCTATGATAGGGAAGGGAAGGTTATCAAAAAAGAGAGTGTAGCTATCGCCGATGATCGTATCCTTGAGATTGTGAAGAAATATAAAGGAGAACAGGAGCAAATTCCACCGATGTTCTCCGCAGTCCATCATAATGGAAAACGTCTCTATGAACTGGCTAGACAGGGGATAGAGGTCGAGAGGGCACCGCGTAAGATAACCATCCATGATATTGCCGTTGAAAAAATAACTCCCGGAGATAATCCTGAAGTGACGATGCGGGTTTCCTGTTCAAGTGGAACGTATATCCGGACATTATGTTTCGATATCGGAAATGATTTGGGGTGCGGCGCATTTGCCTCGTTTATTATCAGGACTAGGGTCGGTAATTATAATGAACGTGATAGTATCACATTAGAGGAATTTGAAAATGCCCATAAAAAATAAGGAAATAATAGATTATCATTATGAAAGAAAAGTTGCTTTAGGGGTTTTTGACGGAGTTCATAAAGGACATCAAAAACTGATTGAAAAATCATCTTTTGTTATGACATTTAATCCTCATCCGCAGATATTGACGAAGCCATATAATGACGGAATATTACTACTGACAACTTTAGAAGAAAAACAAAGCTTGATACCTCATCTCCTTGTCTTGCAGTTTTCTCAAGATATTGCTGCATTATCTCCTCGGGAATTCGTTGAAGAGATATTGATCAAGGAGTTGTCGATTGATGCCGTTATTGTTGGGTATGACTATGTATTTGGAAAGTCCAGGTCCGGGACGGTGGAAGACTTGATCCGTTTCGGGAAGGAGTATGATTTTCGCGTAGAAGTCATTGATAAGGTCAAGAAGGATGGTATTATCATTAAAAGTTCTTATATCAGAAGTCTGATCGGTAACGGCATGATAGAAGACGCAAATAAATTGTTAGGGCGAGAGTATTTTGTTTTTGGAGTTGTCGGTCATGGGAAACAGCTTGGGAGAACTCTTGGATTTGCTACTGCTAATCTTGTTGTTCCTCCAGATAAGCTCCTGCCGCCTCAGGGCGTTTATGGTGGCAAGATACTAGTTGACCAGCAGATACACGACTGTGCAATTAATGTGGCTTTGGAAGTTCAGGAAGGTTCAGTAACTACTAAGCATGATGACCTGATTATCGAAGCCCATATCTTTGATTTTAATCAAAATATATACGGAAAAAAAGTCGTACTTTATTTTTCTTTTTTTGTGAGAAATGAAATAAAATTTTCTTCGCTTGATGACTTGAAAGCTCAAATATCAAAAGATGTGTTATGTATTAGAGAGAGAATCACAAGTCGATGACGAGTGCTTATTGCTTATTGCTGGGCATGAAGTTTTTGTTTATATACATCTTTTTATAAATATGGTAAGATAAAATCCACAGTATTTACTATGGATAAATTATTTTGAGTGTTAAATTATTAGGAGGTTGGAAATGAGTTCAACGGTAGAGCTTGATAAGCTTGAAAAAAAGGATGTTATTAAAGAGTTTAAACTTCATGAAGGCGATACAGGGTCTGTAGAAGTTCAAGTTGCTCTGTTAACTAAAAGGATAAATCATTTAGTTGAGCATCTGAAGGTTAATAAAAAAGATAACCATTCACGTCGCGGTCTTTTGATGCTTGTTGGTAAAAGAAAAAGACTTATGAAGTATTTTAGTAAAAAAGATCCCGGCAAATATAAAGAAGTTTGTCAGCGTCTAAGTCTTAAAGAATAAGGCGGGTCATACCCGCTTTTTTTTTGTAAAAAATTAGCACTTTTAGGAAGGATAATAGATGAAGCAAGTAGTTAGTAAAGAGATTTTCGGTAAAACAATTATTATTGAGACAGGGAGAATGGCAAGACAGGCTTCCGGGTCGGTCCTTGTTACTTCAGGAGGAACTGTTATATTGGCAACTGCAACAGTTTCGTCGGCACCTCGGGAAGGCGCTGATTTTTTCCCGTTAACAGTAGATTATATAGAAAAGATGTACGCTTCAGGAAAGATTCCTGGCGGTTTTTTTAAGAGAGAGTCGAAGCCTTCAACGGTTGCGACCTTAACATCACGATTGATCGACAGACCAATTCGTCCTTTGTTTCCTGAAGGATTTCGAAATGATGTTCATATTGTTATAACAGTATTGTCGTACGACGGGGTTAATACTCCTGACGTTCTTGGGATGGTAGGCGCTTCGGCAGCTCTATCAGTCTCGAAAATTCCATTTGCGGGACCTGCTGCAGGAGTTATCGTGGGATATGTTGATAATGAGTTTATTATGAACCCTTCTCCTGAACAATTAGCTATAAGTCAGCTTGACCTCGCTATTGCCGGAACTAAAGCAGCCGTTACAATGGTTGAGGCAGGCGCAAAAGAAGTGTCTGAGAAGCTTTTGATCGACGCTATTGAGTTCGGTCATAATGCAATTAAAGAAATTATTACGCTGCAGGAAGAACTGGTTGCTTTAGTTGGGCAACCAAAAATGCAGTATACTCTTGATCTTGTCCCTCAGGACATCGCTGAATGGGTAAATGGTAATTTTTCCCAGAAGCTTGAGGCGGCAATTAGAACCGAAGGAAAACAGGCACGTTACGATGCTATTGACCAACTTCAAGAAGAAGTTTTAGAAGCTGCAAAGACGAAGTTCGGAGAAGAATTTGAGAAGCAGAAAACGATTGTCAAACGTGCTTTTCATGAGCTGGAAAAGGCTATTTTCAGAAAAATTATCATTAATGATCATGTAAGAGCTGATGGTCGAAAATTAGATGAAATTCGAGCGTTGTCCAGTGAAGTCGGTGTGCTTCCGTGTACACATGGCTCAGCACTGTTTACGCGGGGAGAAACCCAGAGTCTTGCGGTTACAACCTTAGGCACTGCTGGTGATGAACAAACCATTGACGGGTTAGATATTACGTCTTCAAAGAAGTTTTTTCTGCATTATAACTTTCCTCCATTTTCTGTTGGAGAGACGGGCTTTATGCGTGGTCCAGGGCGTCGAGAGCTTGGACATGGTGCATTGGCAGAGAGAGCAATTATGCCTGTGTTGCCGCAACCGGCAGATTTTCCTTATACGATCAGGTTAGTATCTGAAATTTTAGAGTCAAACGGTTCCTCTTCTATGGCTTCCGTATGCGGCGGAATATTGTCGCTCATGGACGCGGGGGTTCCGATCGTTCGTCCGGTTGCAGGTGTTGCAATGGGATTAATTAAAGATAATGAAGAAAAGTATGCTATTTTGACTGACATCATGGGGCTGGAAGATCATTTAGGGGATATGGATTTTAAGGTTTGTGGTACCAAGGAAGGTGTTACTGCTTTGCAGATGGACATCAAAATTCTTGGGGTAACAAAAGAAATCATGCAGAAATCTCTTGCTCAGGCAGAGACTGCAAGGATGGCACTGTTAGATCATATGGTATCTGTAATAGATAAGCCAAGAGACAATATTTCAAGCTATGCACCTAGAATAGTTTCTTTAATGATACCTCAGGATAAAATCGGTCTTTTGATCGGTCCCGGAGGAAAGACTATAAAGGGAATTATTGAGGAAACCGGAGTCGAGATCGATATCGCAGATGATGGAAGAGTAATGATTGCTTCGGTTGATGAAAATTCATTAAATATGGCGAAAGAAAAAATATTCAACTTGGTAAGAGATGTAGAAGTTGGCGAAGTATATAATGGGAAAGTTGTGAAAATAACCAATTTCGGTGCATTTGTTGAAGTTTTGCCTGGAAAAGAAGGTCTTCTGCATATTTCGCAGATTAGTGAAAGAAGACTTCAGACTGTTGAAGAAGTTCTTCATATCGGTGATCGAATCCGAGTGAAAGTAAAAGAAATTGATAACATGGGCAGAGTCAATCTTACTGCCAGAGACGTATGAGTATAGCTATAAAATCAAGGTAACATATAAATACAGAGCTTATGTTCTCATGAGCTCTGTATTGTTGTCTATTAATGAATTACGGAAATATGTGAATTATTATGTATGAAAAAGAAGTACTTGCGAATGGCTTGGTAGTTGTCGGAGAAGAGATCCCTCATGTGAGATCTGTGGCTTGTGGAATCCTTGTAGGTGCCGGGGTTAATCAGGAAACTTCTCATAATAACGGGATATCCCATTTTATCGAGCATATGTTTTTTAAGGGGACCAAGCGCAGAAGTGCGCTGGAAATTGCAAAGACACTTGATGAACTCGGTGGCAGATTAAATGCCTATACGGACAAAGAAGCGACTATGTTCTATAGTGTTGTTCTGGATTCCCATATATTCAGGGCAATGGATCTTTTATTCGATATTTTCCTTAATTCCACGATAAAAAGCAAAGATATCAATCTGGAAAAAAAAGTCGTTCTCGAAGAAATAAAAATGTATCAGGATACCCCTGATGAACTTATTCATGATTTGTTTATAACCTCATTGTGGCAGGGTCATTCAATGGGCAAGCCGATATTAGGTGATAAGTCGATCATCAAAGGCTTGGAGAGAAAAGATCTTGATGCCTATATCCAGGACATTTACGTGCCCAATAATATCGTTATTTCATTAGCCGGTAATTTTTCTTTTCAAGATGTCATTCCTGAGATACGTGCTCGTTTTGACTCAATGAGAAAACAGAATGCTACAATTGTTTACGAACCGCCTACCTCTTTTCCTGGTATAAAAATATGGAAAAAAGATACGGAACAGGTCCATATTTGCCTTGGAGGTAATGGATTTTCTTATAAAGATAAGAGCCGTTATACATTGGCTGTGCTTAATTCGATATTAGGTGGGTCGATGAGTTCCCGGCTTTTTCAAGAAATCAGAGAAAAAAGAGGCCTGGCTTATAGCATATATTCTTATCAATCATATTATCGTAACGGAGGACTGTTCGCTATCTATAGTGGCACAAGTCTTGAAAACTCAAGGCAAGTTGTTCAGCTGATAATGGCTGAGCTAAGCAAGATCCGGGGCGGAGATATTTCCGAAGCAGAGATTAAGAAAGCGAAAGAGCATCTTAAGGGAAACATGGTCTTGTCGTTGGAAAGCTCTAATAGCAGGATGAGCTGGAATAGCAAGAACTTTTTTTATTTTGATAAGTTTTTTACTGTTGAGGATGTTTTTTCTTCAATTAATGCTGTTACCCTTGAAGACGTTACTTCTATCGCAAATACACTGTTCTTGCCAGAAAAATTATGCTTAACTGCTATCGGGCCATTTACAAATGAGGATCATTTTTCAGGTATTCTATGAAAATAATTGGAGTTAAGATACAACAGTTACATAGTATAGATCTTCCGTTGCCGGGTTACATGAGTGAACAAGCCGCGGGCATGGACCTGTACGCTGCAATCGATCAGCCTGAAATGCTTTTACCTGGTGAAATAAAGGCAATTTCAACCGGGATTTCAATAGAAATTCCTGAAGGGTATGAGGCTCAAATTCGCCCACGAAGTGGATTGGCCCTTAAAAAAGGTATATCAATTCCTAATGCTCCGGGAACAATTGATTCTGATTATAGAGGTGAGATTAAGGTAATATTGATCAATCTTGGGAGTGAACCTTTTGAAATCGGAAGAGGAGATAGAATTGCCCAAATGATTGTTGCGCCTGTAGTGCAGGTGCGTTGGATAAAAAGTGAAGATCTTACGGTAACGAGCCGGGCAAGTGGAGGCTTTGGACATACCGGGGTATGATGAACTAAGAAATTATAAAGATAGGCTATTGATTATTTGCAAGAATTTGATTAAATAATAATGCATATATAATTGTGAAAGGCAGATGATAGATAATGATAAACGTAATCGTAAGCGGTTATAAAGGCCGTGTGGGGCAGGAAATTGCTAAAGCTATTGTCAAAGATCCTGAACTGCAGATGGCAGGAGGCGTAGATGTCGGAGATGATCTCGCTCAGATGATTAAAGATACGAAAGCCGATGTTGTTGTTGATTTTACTCATCCGTCAGTTAGACTGGAGAACTTTTTGACTATTATCGAGCATGGAGCTCGTCCTGTTGTAGGTACCACTGGTTATAACGAAAATGAAATAGCTGACCTTCAAGTCATGTGCAGGGAGAAAAATATAGGTGCAATTATTGCTCCTAATTTTGCCATTGGCGCGATTCTTATGATGAAATTTGCCGCTCAAGCAGCGAAATATCTGGATTGTGCAGAAATTGTTGAGCTGCACCATGAGAAAAAAGAAGATTTTCCATCAGGGACTGCTGTGAAAACAGCTCAGCTGATGTTAAATGTGAGGCAGGAATTTAACAAAGATGTTAAGGATAAGGTTGTTAATTTAGAAGGCGCTCGAGGAGCAAATGCCGGGGGTATTCACATTCATTCAGTGAGGTTGCCGGGGTTCGTTGCTCATCAAGAAGTGATTTTCGGTACTCTTGGTCAGACGCTTACTATTCGGCACGATTCAATTAGCAGAGAATCATTTATGCCGGGAGTTATCATGGCTGTAAAAAAGGTTATGACAATCAATGAATTAATCTATGGGTTAGAAAATATTATTTAAACCCTATGATCACATTCTTTCGAAACATCCGTGTGTTATTTCGTGCTGAAGAATTATGAAAGGGGATTTGATATGAAAAAATATAATGTTGCAATTGTTGGTGCTACCGGTGTAGTCGGGACAGAAATGATAAAGGTATTGGAGGAACGAAAATTTCCGGTTGCTCAATTGTTCCCGCTAGCCTCAGCGAGGTCAGCCGGCACAAAGATTGAATATAACGGCGAAAAAATTATGGTTAAGGAATTAACCGAAAGTTCTTTTGATAATATCGAGATAGCTTTGTTTTCAGCAGGTGCATCGGTAAGTGCTATGTTCGCACCTATTGCGGCTGCCAAAGGAGTTAAAGTAATTGATAATACTAGTCATTTCAGAATGGAAAAAGATATCCCCTTAGTTGTTCCTGAAGTCAATGCACACGCCTTGAAAACGTATAATTCTAATATTATAGCTAATCCAAACTGCTCTACTGCGCAATTAGTGGTTGTTCTTAAGCCAATTCACGATAAAGCAAAAATAAAGCGTGTCGTAATCTCCACGTATCAGGCAGTGGCTGGAGCCGGTAAGGCTGGAATTGATGAATTGGCAGCTCAAACGGCTGCTTTGCTAAATGGGAAAAGTGTTACCCCAAAAAAATTCACGAAGCAGATTGCCTTTAATTTGATACCTCATATCGATGTTTTTTTTGAGGATGGGTATACTAAAGAAGAGAAAAAAATGATTTTAGAAACACAAAAAATTATGGAAGATGAAACAATTGCAGTTACTGCAACCACTGTGCGTGTCCCTGTTTTTGTCGGACATTCCGAGTCGGTGAATATTGAGACAATAACAAAAATAACAGCCCAGGAAGTAAGAGATCTTTTATCGAAAGCTCCTGGCGTCGAAGTTGTTGATGATCCGCAGAATAATAAATATCCGACTCCAATTGAGGTTGCCGGAAAAGATCCTGCATATGTCGGCAGAATTCGGGAAGATTGTTCCTGCCAAAACGGAATAGATCTCTGGGTAGTCTCCGATAACCTGCGAAAAGGGGCAGCGCTGAATGCTGTTCAAATTGCTGAAGAATTAATTAAACAAAAAATAATTTAGGAATTTATGAATAAGATAATTGCAAGGCATTATGACAAGAATGTAGAATTATTTGGAAATGATTTCCTTGCGTTAGGTTGGGCTTCTATTGAAACCCAACAGGTGCGCTTTGATACGTTGACAACTATTGCGGACCTTAATAATTCCCATGTATTGGACGTAGGTTGTGGGTTAGGTGATTTATGTAAATATTTGAACGAATATTATGAGGGTATCAAATATACTGGAATTGATGTTTCCAGCGAGATGATTTCTTGTGCGAGGGAAAATCATCCAGGATCGAAGTTTCTGTTGCGAGATCTAAATGATGATGATAATGAAGAGTATGACTATGCTTTTGCTTCCGGCTCATTTAACATTAAGGTAGGAGATAATTATAATTATCTTGATCATTCGATTGAAAGAATGTGGGAGGGTACTTCGAAAGGTATCGCTTTTAATATTTTAAGCAGCTATGCCCCAGAGAAAATGAAAGATGATTTTTTCTTTTATTACCAGCCCGAAAAGGTATTTACGCTTTGTAGTAAGTATACTCAGTATATAATTGTTCGGCATGATTACCTGCCTAATGATGTAACCTATATTTTAAAAAAATGATTTATAATAACAAGGAGGAAAATAATGAGAGAAAGATTCGGAAGATTATTAACCGCGATGATAACTCCATTTGATGGACAAGGTGCGGTTGATTATAAAAAAGCTGCAGACTTAGCTGATATGCTTGTTCAAACCGGTACTGAAGGAATTGTCGTTACAGGAACAACAGGCGAATCTCCTACGTTAACGCATGAGGAAGAATTTGAGCTATATAGGGCAGTCAAATCTGCAGTTGGTAAGAAAGCCTCAATCATAGCCGGGACGGGTTCAAATTGTACAAGGACTACAATTCATTCGACCCAGGTGGCTCAGGATATAGGTATTGACGGCGCAATGGTGGTTGTTCCTTATTACAATAAACCATCTCAAGAAGGGATGTATCAACATTTCAGCGCGATTGCCCAGTCAACAAAGCTCCCTTTGATAATCTACAATATTCCCGGGAGGACAGGTGTTAATATGCTACCCGATACGGTTAAGAGATTATCGCCGATTAATAATTATGTAGCAATTAAAGAAGCCTCCGGCGACCTTAACCAGATCAAGTCCATCATCGAACAGGCTCCTTCAGATTTTATGGTCTATAGCGGGGATGATGCTCTGACGCTACCTGTACTTAAAGCAGGAGGGTATGGAATTATTTCTGTTGCAGCTCATGTGGCTGGTCAGGAAATGAGCCAAATGATAAATGCTTATGTTTCGGGGGAGGTTGCTGCCGCTGATGCTCTTCATGAGGTGCTCATGCCTTTATTTAAAGTTTTGTTTATCACAGCTAACCCTACACCTGTAAAAGCTGCATTGTCGATGTGCTGGAAAGAGGTTGGCGTGCCTCGTTTGCCGCTTATTGATGCTACCGATAAGGAAAAAGCTGAGATCTGCTCAGTCTTACAACAAATAAAGAAGATTTAATTTGAATAATAAAAACTTAAAATTAATTATTTTGGGGGGTCTTGATGGTATAGGAAAGAATATGATGGCTTTCGAATATAACGGGAGCATTATAATTGTGGATGTCGGGATGATGTTTCCTGATTCTGAGATGTTTGGAATTGATAAGGTTATTCCTGACTTTACTTATATACGGGAAAACAAAGAAAAAGTTAAAGCAGTTATTTTGACCCATGGGCATGAAGACCATGTCGGGGCACTTTATAATCTGTTTAAAGAAATAACGGTGCCTATTTATGGAACAAAGCTTACCTTAGCATTGGCCGAGTCAAAACTAAGGAAAAATATGTATTCTGAGGATTTGCTTAATGTTGTTAAGCCGGCACAAAAAGTTATCATCGATGAATTCGAAGTCGAATTCATGCGAGTCAGCCATAGTATCCCTGATGGGGTGGCGTTAAGTATTAAGACTCCGGTTGGAACAATTATCCATTCCGGCGATTTCAAAGTTGATCATACGCCGATTGACGGCAAGGTCATGGACTTGAACCGTTTTGCGCAGTTAGGTGACGAGGGAGTGCTTGCGCTCCTTTCTGATAGTACTAACGCAGATACCGAGGGATTCGGGTTGTCAGAAAGAGTGGTCGGGGAAACTTTTGACCGAATTTTCCGTAAAGCCTCTCATAAAAGAATTGTTATTGTCACCTTCGCGTCCAATGTTCATCGTATCCAGCAGGCAATTAATACTGCACGCAAACATCATCGCAAAGTTGCTGTTATCGGGCGAAGTATGGAAGAAGTTACATTAAAAGCACACGAAAACGGATATCTTCATTATCAAGATGATACCCTGATTTCTCTGCATCAATTGCAAAGTATTCCTCCTGAAAGAACTCTTATTATTACGACGGGCAGTCAGGGAGAATCCATGAGTGTTATCGCTCGAATGAGCAGGGAAGATTATAAAGGTATCAGTATCAATGAAAATGATTGTGTGGTACTGTCCGGTACTCCTATTCCCGGGAATGAAAAAGGGGTTAATAAGGTTATTAATAATATATTTCGCAGAGGGGCTCAAGTTATCTATGAACAGGACTTTGAAGTTCATGTAAGTGGGCATGCTTGCCAGGAAGAGCTTCGATTGTTAATAAATCTGGTCCGTCCGAAGTTTTTTATTCCGATCCATGGTGAATACCGACATCTCGTTGCCCACGCAGAATTGGCCGACAGCGTTGGAATCCCAAGGAATAATATTTTTGTTCTGGAAAACGGAGATGTTCTGGCTTTTTCTGATAATGAAGGTAAAGTTGTTGATCACGTTCCGGGTGAAGCTGTTCTCATTGACGGACTTGCTGAAGATGAACCGTATAATATAGTTCAGGCGGACCGAAAGCTGCTTTCACGAGATGGTATTCTAATAACTTCGTTTGCACTCAGGAAAGATACCAGCCAACTGTTGTCTGAGGTGAAGTTGCATACAAGAGGGTTTATCTATATGAAAGAAGCTCCAGAACTAAGGGCGGACATAATACAGAAGATTGAAGAGATCATCGCAGATTATAATTCGGCAGAACCTGAATATGAGAAGAAAAGTCTGAAGAAAACCTTGATGAAAGATCTCTCCGAGTATGTTTATACGCAGACAAAGCGCCGGCCTTTAATTGTTCCCAGCATTTTGGAAATATGAAGAAAATTTTGTTCCATGCCTGCTGTGCCCCTTGTTCCAGTATAATAATTGACTGGGTAGAGGACCAGCCATTTCTGTCCGGAGCTTTCTATTTCTTCAACCCATATATTCATCCCTACGTTGAGTTTGAATTGCGGTTAAAAAGTTTTGAATCCTTTATGGAAAAAAAAAGACTCGGTTTTTATATTGATGGCACCTATGATATCGAGTCAGTTATTGGTCACAATTCATTTGGTCTTTCCCGGTGTGAGCAATGCTATAAAAGAAGGCTTGAGGCAACTGCCGATCAGGCACGCAAAGAAGGATACTCTTCGTTTTCAACCACGTTGCTGGTAAGCCCTTATCAGAACCATGATTTGATTATTCGTCTTGGACAGGAGGCTGCCAAGAAATATTCCGTCGATTTTTTCTATCATGATTTTCGTTCTCTGTTTCATAATGGGAAGAAGAATGCTATTAAACAGAAACTTTATCGACAACAGTATTGCGGATGTATTTTTTCGGAATATGAGAGATTTTCTGCTGAAAAAAAACAGAAGGGGAGTATCAAACAGGTTACTCGGATATTACAAAAGATTGAGGATGGATCAAATAATGCATGATGAAAACTTTCAGTTGTCATCGTACGAGTATCAGCTCGAAGAGCGGTATATTGCCCAAAGTCCGGCGCAAAAACGAGATAATTCCCGATTAATGGTGCTGGATAAACAACATAACACAATCAATCATGGACTTTTTCACGATCTTGTTCATTATCTTAATCCCGGGGATGTTCTTGTGCGAAACAACACGAGTGTATTTCCTGCAAGGATCTTTGGCCGGAAAGAGACTGGCGCTAAGATTGAGTTTTTGTTGTTGTCAGAGAAAGGACAAGATATCTGGGAGGTAATCTGTCGCCCGGCAAAACGCCTGAAATTAGGCGACATAGTATTTTTTTCTAATAGCCTGGCGGCTGAGATTATTGGTTTTTGTGAAGAAGGAAAACGGCTTGTAAAATTTCGGTATCAGGGTGATTTCTGGGAAATCATTGATGCTATCGGAAATGTTCCGCTTCCCCCATACATTAATTTACAGAGCACCCGGCTTTCTCCTTGTGAATTGAAAGAACGGTATCAAACGGTATTTGCTTCGAAGCGAGGATCATCTGCGGCTCCGACCGCCGGCCTGCATTTTACTGAAAAATTACTGGGAGAAATTGCGAAAAAAGGCATAACCGTAGTTGATGTGACGCTCCATGTTGGGTTAGGTACTTTTTTGCCGGTCAAAGCAGAAGTGATAACCGACCATATCATGCATGAAGAGTATTATGAAATTACCTCCTCAGCAATACAAGCTATTAATCAAGCGAAAGCTTCCGGACACAGGGTTATTGCTGTTGGTACAACTTCCGTTAGGGTTCTTGAGACAATCGCTGACGAAATGATTACTGGAGAGATAACGCCGTTATCAGGAAAAACCTCTATTTTTATTTATCCCGGATATCAGTTTAAGGTAGTTGATGGAATTGTGACTAATTTTCATCTTCCCGGTTCATCGCTATTGCTTCTTGTCTCTGCGTTTTATAACAGGAAATCCATCTTAAATGCTTATACTATCGCCAAAGCAGAAAACTATAGGTTTTTTAGTTTTGGGGATGCAATGTTTATATCCTGAGCTTACAATTTTTTTTGTCAAGTTCTCACTATTTGACTTACTCTTTATTTAAATATTATAATCAAAAATATAGTTGTCTTTATTATTTATCTCAATGTAACCTTTAAATCTATGTTTATTTGATTTACTCTAATATTTTGAATATCTAATGCGTTTTGTTTTTTATTGATTGATTTTATATCCTGTTTAAGTAAGAAGGAGCTGTATATGTCAGATAAAGTTAAATTAACCCTTCAAAAAAAATTATTACTCATCGGAATATTTTTGACAATAACACCTTTGCTTATTATCGGTGGTGTTGTCTATAGTCAAAATAAGAAAGTAATAACGATAGCAACTCAGGAAAGCCGGAAATTAGCTTATATAACGCTAGACAATGCGGTGAAAGATGTATATCTGATGTGCGATATTTCACAAAAATTAATTGAAAATAGTATGAATAATTCCTTGAATGTTGCGAAAGATATCTTAAGCCGGGAAGGTGGGGTATTTAGCGCTTCTGAAAATATCACGTGGGAAGCAAAAAATCAATTTAATCATGATTTGACGAAACTTGACCTTCCCAAAGTGCTGGTTGGAAAAAAATGGTTTGGGCAGAATGCCGATAAAGGACAAGAAACTCTAGTAGTTGATAAGGTACAGGAGCTCATTGGAGGTGCCTGTACTGTATTTCAAAGGATGAATGAAGACGGAGACATGCTTCGGATTGCGACTAATGTTATTACAAAAGAAGGAACGAGGGCTATCGGAACTTATATTCCCTTTAAAAACCCGGATGGCAGTCCTAATCCCGTATTAGCGGCAATCCTAAACGGGCAGCGTTTCGTAGGGCGGGCATTTGTTGTGGATTCTTGGTGTATTACTGCCTATGATCCTCTTTTTAATGCTGATAATAAAGTCATTGGAATGCTTTACGTCGGAATGAAAGAAGATGCTTTAACTAATATCCGCGAACAAATTACGAAAATAAAAATAGGGCAGTCCGGATATGTATATGTCCTGGATTCCAAAGGAAATTATCTTGTATCAAAAGATGGCAAACGTGATGGGGAACTTATCTGGGATGAAAAAGATACGGAGGGGAAATTTTTCATTCAAGATATAATTACCCGTGCTAAAAAATTAGGTATCGATGAAATCGGAGAATCTCATTATCCCTGGAAAGGCATAGATGAAAAAGAGGCTCGAATGAAGACCGTTCGTTTCGTTTATTATAAACAATGGGATTGGATTATTGGTGCCGGTACCTATGATGAAGAGATGTATTCTTCTGTTAATCTTATTTCTTCAACCGGAAAAAAGAATTTTTTAATAATTGCGGTTATATCATTCATTGCTTCAGTTCTTGCTTTTTTTATCTGGCTGTTTGTATCACGAAGCCTCGTTGGTCAGATCGCTTATATTGCAAATCGCATAAGCTCAGGTTCAAAGCACGTTTCTTCGGTATCAGAGCAGGTTGCGACCTCTAGTCAACAGATGGCAGATGGTGCCAATATGCAGGCCTCCAGTTTGGAACAGATATCCTCGTCCTTGGAAGAAATGGCATCCATGGTTACCCAGAACGCTGATAATGCAAAACAATCTAATACAATGATAAACGAAGTCCGAAATGCTGCAGATAAGAGTATGAACGCTATGATAAATATGAGTGATGCAATTTATAACATAAAATCTTCTTCTGACGAAATGGCAAAGATAGTTAAGACAATCGACGAGATTGCATTTCAAACGAATCTGCTGGCACTGAATGCCGCAGTTGAAGCAGCCAGGGCCGGAGACGCCGGCAAAGGATTCGCCGTGGTAGCCGGAGAAGTAAGGAATCTTGCCCAGCGTAGCGCAGAAGCCGCCAAAACGACGGCTGCTCTCATTGAAGGTTCTCAGAAGCACGCTGTAGCTGGGGTGACAGAGACTGGAGAAGTCGCAGATATATTGACTAAAATAATAGACGGGATTGCAAAGGTAACTGATTTGATCGGAGAGGTTACTGAGGCCAGCGAAGAACAGTCAAGAGGCGTGGCCCAGGTGAATATGGCAGTTGCCCAAATGAATAAGGTTACGCAAACAAATGCTTTTGGCGCAGAGGAGACTGCATTAGCAAGCAGTAAGCTTTTGGGTCAGGCAAAAGAGCTTAATGATATGGTAAAAGGATTAAATGTAATGATCTATGGGCAATCAGACTCACAGGATGCCGGGATCTCTGATTTAACCAACCCTCTTCCAAAAAAAAATGAGCTGCGTCGTCCTGATATCAAAGATTCCTCATATGAAAAGGAACCCCCCCAAATTAATAAGAGGCTGAAACTTGCAGAGAAAGTAATACCTCTCGATGATGATGATTTCTCGGAATTTTAATGGATTTGCGTTTTGCTCGAATCGTGTTGCGTTAGGTAACGAGTTAACATGGCCTTCCCTTTGTCCTGGGTGTTATTTTCAAGTATAGTTTTTTTGCTGTTTTAGGGATGCGGCAATTTCTATTGCAATTAACAACCAATCGCTTAGCCGGCGGGTCAATAATCAATAGCGACAATATTGCATGTATTGCTGATAAGTATATTTGTTTTTCCGGCTTATCAAATTACTCTGCGGCTAAGTTTTTTGACTTGTATAATGTATTATATTTAATATTTTTTAAACAAGCATAAAAGCCGTTAATTGTTGAGAAAATTGACTTTAAGGTTTTATAAAATATATAATAAAAGTAAATTATAAAAGTGTTTTTGCAAAAATGCATAATTCATATGCGCTGTTTCAAGAATAAATTGTTTTCTCCTTCTGATTATATAGTCTTGTGATCAGGGGAGTTATGTCCGTATTGAGGAGGAGTCGCTGTGACAGACAATATCAAGGAGAAAGTAGAAGGTTTAGCTGAAGCCCTTGTTTTAGCAGATTATGCTGACTTGCAAGCTTTAGCGGACCTTCATACAAGACTTGAAGAAATTGCGGAATTGACAGCGTCAGGGGATTTTTCGTTGATTTCGGCTGCTGCCGTCGAACTTACTAAGATTATTGGAGACATAATGCTTGAGAATGTTTCTGATGTTTCTGCTTCATTTGATGTTATTGGCAAAACTGTAATGGTAATTCAGGAAGTTATTTGTAACGGGCGCACAGTCACTGAAATTGTATTTCCCCCTGAACTTGCTATCGATGAAAAAGAACTTCCTGTCAAACAAGTGGAGCCAAGTAAACAAGTTGGCGTCGAATCAGGAAGAGAACCCAATAGTCTTAAAGGAGATCTTGACCTTCTGGGGGATTTTGTAATTGAGGCGCTGGAACATGTTCATGATGTTAATAATCAATTATTGATTTTAGAAAAGGACCCAGCAAATGAAGATGCTATTAACGCAGTTTTTCGAGCGTTCCACACAATAAAAGGTGTTGCCGGGTTTCTTGAATTGGACGAGATCAGATCTCTTTCTCATGAAGCTGAAAATTTGCTCGATATGGTAAGAAAAGGCAAAATTATTTTAGTCGGAGATCTTGTCGATTTAACCTTTGAAATCGCAGATTTAATGAAGGAACTCATAGAAAACTTTACTAAATTTATTTCCTCCGGGACCACAGTTTCTACGGGGAACGCTGTTTTAGTCTTGATTGATAAGATTAAGTCGGCGGTGTCAGGAAAAAGGGAAACGAAAAAAACAAGTCCGAATAAGAAGGAAATCACTGTCTTAGAAGCGGGTACTCTCCCTGAAGTTAAACAAAATATTTCAACAAATAATATTCAAAATAATAATAACAATTCGTTTCGAGAAGCTATAAAAATTGATGCCGAGCGGCTTGACAGGTTAGTTGATATGATTGGAGAACTTGTCATTGCTGAATCAATGGTAAGCCAATGCCAGGAGGTAAAAGAGATATCTTCTGCTCACTTTATTCGTTATCTAAGCCAATTGGATAAAATAACTCGCGAATTACATGAAACTGGAATGTCGCTTCGGATGATACCCCTTAAGACAATGTTTCAGAAGATGGCCAGACTAGTTCGCGATCTGTCCAAAAAAATCGGTAAAGAAATTGATTTTGAGATGCATGGAGAAGATATTGAATTAGATAAATCAATTGTCGATAAAATACATGATCCTTTGGTCCATATGCTTCGTAATGCTCTTGATCATGGCATTGAGGGTTCCTGCGAAGAGCGTCTTAGTGCAGACAAGCCTCCTAAGGGATTAATTCAATTAAGAGCTTATCATAAGGGTGGGTGTATCTATGTTGAGATTCAAGATGATGGACGTGGATTAGATAAAGAAACCATACTTGCAAAAGCTCAGGAGCGGGGGATTATCCGGGAAGGTCAAGTCCTTGCCGATTGGGAGATATTCAATCTTGTTTTTGAACCTGGTTTTTCAACGGCTAAGACGGTTACGGATGTTTCTGGCAGAGGCGTTGGTATGGATGTAGTAAAAAAGAATATCGAAATGTTGCATGGGCAGGTCGATATTTCTTCGATTCCCGGGAAAGGGAGTCTTTTTGTTATGAAATTACCGCTCACTCTTGCAATTATCGAAGGTATGTTTGTTCGTGTCGGTAAGGAGAGGTATATTATTCCTTCTCTTTCCATTATTAGATCGATTAGGCCAGATGAAGATATTATTTCTACAGTTGTGAACAAGGGTGAAGTGATTTCTCTCAAGGATAGGCTTATTCCTGTTTTCAGGATAAATAAATTATATAATATTGAGACTGCCGAGCAGATATTGTCTCAATCAATTATTGTTGTCGTTGAAAATGAGGGACATCAGATCGGATTGGTTATCGACGAGTTATTAGGGCAACAACAGGTGGTAATTAAGAATCTGGGAGAAGCAATGAAAAATATCCCGGGGATATCAGGCTGTACTATTATGCCGGATGGTAATGTTGGACTTATTCTGGATATCTCAGGCTTGGTAAAGCTAGCTGAAGGGAGAGAAGATGTTCGGTAGATAGGTTCAATGGTTATTATTATAGTGTGGTGCCCAGAATAATTTGGTTGATTTTATTGGATGTAAACAAGGAGGTGCAAGAAATGAATGCAATTAAGACTCAAGGAAATGATACAGCAATAGCCTTAAGGGCAGGGATTACTGAAAAGTATTTGACTTTTCAGCTAGCCGAAGAAGAGTATGGTTTGGAGATACTAAAAGTACATGAAATAATCGGTTTAATGAATATTACCCATGTGCCTAAAATGCCGGATTTTGTTAAGGGCGTAATCAATCTCAGGGGGAAAATTATTCCTGTTGTTGATATCCGGCTAAAATTCGGGATGGATTTCAATAATTACAACGAGCGAACGTGTATTATTGTTGTTCAAATCTATGCCGAAAGAGGTATGATAGTTATGGGGATTATTGTCGACAAAGTGTTGGAAGTTCTAGATATTTCACCGGATCAGATTGAAGATACTCCGGTTTTTGGGACTAATGTAAATACCGAGTTCATTCTTGGTGTTGGCAAAGTAGGCCAAAGAGTTGTTATGCTGCTTGATATTGATAAGGTGCTGTCTGCCGATGAGCTAATGACGGTAAGTTCTGGCTTTTGAGTTTTTTTTCACTGTGAGCACTGTGGAATGCAAGTAAAAAAAGGTTTGAGAAAGAATTATGGATAGGGATACTTTTAATAAATTTCGCAAAATTATTTACGATAAGAGCGGTATTACCTTGGGTGAGGGAAAAGAATCGTTAGTGTCCGCACGAATCGCCAAGAGAATGCGCTTTTTGGAAATCGATGATGGTAAAGTATATCTCCAATATATTATTGATGACAATAAAGGTGATGAAATTATTCATCTTCTGGATGCTATCTCGACGAATGTTACCAGCTTTTTCAGGGAACCAACGCATTTCGATTACATCGAAACACTAATTCCGAAATGGATTGCTCAAGGTAAAAAATCGTTCCGGTTTTGGTCATCAGCAAGTTCGACAGGTGAAGAACCTTATTCTTTGGCAATAACTTTATTAGAAATGATAAAAGATCCTTCGATTGATATAAAAATATTAGCAACGGACATTTCTACCCGGGTTTTGGATAAATGCGATGAGGGTATTTATAATAAAGAAAAAGTTAATGTGATACGGCAACCATTAGTGGACCGATACTTTGATTGTTCTAAAACAAATAAAGAGACTTTTTATAGAGTGAAGAAGAATGTAAAGGACCTTGTTGTTTTTAAGCGACTTAACCTGTCATCTCCTCCGTTTCCTATGAAAGGACCTTTTGATGTCGTGTTTTGCCGGAATGTTATGATTTATTTTGATAATATTGTTAGAACTGCACTTATTCGTGAGATATATCGATTGTTGAAGCCAGGCGGATATCTTATGATCGGCCATGCGGAGAGCCTTATTGGGTTGTCCACTGATTTTAAGCTTGTGTTACCTTCAATCTATGTAAAAGATTAGCCGACTGAAGTCTATTCTTTTGATTTAATGCGAATAGAGATCGAGTATTATATGAACCAAGTAATCGTAGATATTGGCGACCTGAAGGTCTCAGGCAAAATAGATGAGGTGCTCATAACGTACTCTTTAGGGTCCTGTATTGGCCTGATGCTATATGATCCTGTTGCACGTGTTGGAGGTATGGTACACAGTATGCTCCCGCTCTCGAAGATCGATTACGTTAAGGCCCAAAAAATGCCAGGTATGTTTGCTGATACGGGGATAGTGTTGCTTCTTCAAGAGTTGTTTAATATGGGCGCAAAACGCAAAAATATTGTTGCTAAAATTGCTGGTGCGGCATCAATTTTAGATGAGAAAAAACTATTTAACATTGGGGACCGCAATTACGAAATAGCTCAAAAGATCCTTCAAAAAAACAGTATTTTCATAGTTTCCGAAGATGTAAAGGGAACTGTTTCCCGTACAGTGTCTCTCTATATTGCTGATGGCAAGACTGTGGTTCGCAGTAGTGGGAAGGAAACGTTTCTATGAATAAAAGAAAAGAAATTATAGCTAAAATCCTTATGATTCCATCGATTCCTACAGTAGCTGTTGATATTGTTCATATGGCGCAAAATCCCAACATTGACATTCAAGAGTTATCAAAGAAAATTGAATGTGATCCCGGACTTACCGCTAATTTTTTACGAATGGCAAATTCCAGCTATTTTGGAAGTACAAGGTCAATTACCACGGTTAAAAACGCTGTCATGAGACTCGGGGTAAATACGATCTATAAGATAATTATTATGTCCTCTGTCTCTCCGATGATGTGGAACACGATAGGCGGATATGATTTGGCACCGGGAAAGTTACTGGAACATTTACTAGCTACAGCTATCGGAACAAATAAACTTGCTAATATCTTGCATCTGAAAGTTCCTGATTATGCTTATACTGCAGCTTTAATCCATGATATTGGAAAAATCGTTCTGGGGATGTTTGTTGCGGTTGATATCGATCCGATTATGGCATGTGTTTACAACGAAGGTATTTCATTTGAAGCTGCCGAAAAAAAGATACTCGGCATTGATCATGCGGAAGTAGGCGCTTTATTGCTGGAATCCTGGAAATTGCCGGAAGTTATAGTCGAGGCAGTTCGATTGCATCATAAACTCGATACTATTTCCGCGCAGGTATCTGTGCCGGAAATAGTTCATGTTTCAGATATCCTTTCACTGCTCGGAGGCTGGGGCTGCGGCTGTGATGGTCTTAATTACGCTGTCTCTGAAAACGCCATGGCTAAATTAAAACTTACTGAAGATCAGATGGACACACTTATGTATCAGGTTTCTACTGAATTGTTGGAATTGCGGGGACTGATGGTAGATCCTACTTAGGATTTCGATAGATTTGTTAATAATGGTTGGTTTATTGCCTTAGGCTAATAATAAAATAAAAATAATAATTAAAGGAAACACATTCTTGAAAGTTCGTGTCTTAATTGTAGATGATTCATCTGTTGTCCGGCAAATATTTAGCCGGGAGCTTGCACGTGATCCGGAAATAGAAGTAGTCGGATCAGCTCCCGATCCGTACGTTGCTCGAGATATGATCGTGCAAACCAATCCGGATGTTGTTACTCTTGACGTAGAAATGCCCCGGATGGATGGCATTACTTTTTTAAAAAAGCTGATGCGTTATTATCCGGTTCCGGTAATCGTCGTATCTTCGCTTACAAGGCAAGGTGGCGAGCTAGCCCTGGAGGCAATAGAGTCGGGTGCGGTAGATGTCATGTGCAAGCCGGGAGAGTCTTATACTGTTGGAGACATGGCTATCGAGTTAATTGATAAGATCAAAGCTGCAGCCCGTGTAAAAGTGCAAAAAAAAGATGCTGCTCAGATAACAAAAAAAACTCCGGGTTTTTTGTCATTAACCAGAACGACGAATAAGGTAATTGCTATAGGCGCTTCTACCGGAGGGACTCAAGCATTGCAGTCTATTCTTTCGGTTATGCCGGCTAATAGTCCGGGAATCGTAATTGTGCAACATATGCCAGAACATTTTACGCGTTCCTTTGCTGCCCGGCTTAATGAAGAAAGCCAGATGGAGGTGAAGGAAGCTGAAGATGGCGATACTGTCATTCCAGGAAAGGCCCTTATAGCACCAGGGAACTATCACATGGTGCTCAGGCGTTCAGGTGCCGTCTATTATGTCCAAGTTAAGAAGGGGCCGCTTGTATCCCGTCATCGGCCTTCTGTTGATGTTCTTTTTAAGTCGGTATCCCGATTTGCCGGGCGTAATGCCATTGGTGTTATTCTAACTGGAATGGGAAATGATGGAGCTTCCGGGATGAAGGAAATGAAGGATGCCGGTGCCTTGACTGTGGCGCAGGATGAAAATAGTTGTATTGTCTTTGGCATGCCTAAGGAGGCGATAAAAAGCGGCGGAGTTGATTTCGTGGTCCCACTTCATGAGATACCTCAGAAAGTGATAAGTTTAGTGGAGAGCGAAGCTAATTGTAAATAATTCTTGATGAATGAACCGGTTTTTTATTACAATAATAAAGTATAGATCTTTTAACTTAAGCTAATAAATATTTTGAATGGGGAAAGATTTATTTCCGCAGGAGGTGCGGGAACCTGATTGGGTTAGGTATAAATGAATACATAGTCTAAAAAGAGGAGTGGAATAATGAATGAACATAAATATAGTAAATTACATGATTTGATTGCGGTTTCAGCATCTGAAGTGATAGAAAAAATGTTTTACAAAACATTAACTCCGGTTGATGAAGATATAATGTTTAACTTTGAAGTTGTGGTGACTATCAGCTTTAAAGGAAAATATGATGGAACTTTTTGGATTGTACTGGGAAAACAGCTTTGTTATGAATTGTCGGCAAGTTTCCTCAGTATGAATGCTGAGGATTTGGATGATGAGTTAGTTCATGATACTACTAAAGAGATAATAAATATGGTTTGCGGAAATGTGCTTTTTAATTTTGATAAGCAAAAGAAGTTCGATATTACCATCCCTTCGATTTTTGTTGATACCAATGCTCAGAGCCAGATTCTGACAATGCCTAGAACGACATACCCATTTTCATTTAGGATAGGGAAGCATCCTTTAAAAATGATTTTGGCCTTAAAGATGGGAGATATTGATGGTTAAATCATATTCTATACTCGTCGTAGATGATTCGAGGTCGCTACGGATGGTAATAAGGAAGTTGCTTGAATCCACTGATTATCTTTTCTCGAATATCTATGAAGCAGGTAATGGAAAAGAAGCTCTCGACTTATTAAAAGACAATGAAGTCAATATGGTTTTAACTGACATAAATATGCCGGAGATGGACGGTATTAATTTGGTTAAGGTAATGAAAATGCGGGAATACGATATCCCGACAATTGTCGTATCAACTGATGCAAGCCAGGAGACTGTTATTACTGCAATCAAATTCGGTGCAAAAGGCTATATTAAGAAACCATTTTCTGCTGACAAAATTAAAGATGTACTCGATAAGTTTTTGAAATAATAAAACCTAGAATTAGGGGATATGAATATGGAACGTAATTATAATGCGCTTTTAGTTGATGACTCAAGATCCTTACGTATGGTGGTCCAGCGACTAATTAAATCTTCAGGGTATTCATTTAATGTTTTTTGGGAAGCTAATGACGGGCGGGAAGCCCTTAAGATAGCTTCGAATAACGAAATCGATATTATTTTTACCGACCTGAACATGCCTGTTTTGGGTGGCATCGAGTTTATAAAAGAATTTCGAAAAACAAAAAAAAGCATTCCCATTATTGTAGTGACAACCTTAGGAAGTCAGCAGATAGTGATGGATGCACTTAAATGTGGCGCTAATGACTATATTATTAAACCGTTTTCCCACGAGCGGATTAAATCAGTCCTCGGGAAATTTTTAAAATGAGAATATATTATCTTAAGTTTATTGAGTTTTAAGCAATCTTATTGTTTCTTAAACACAAGCCATATGATACAATAACGTCCTATGGATTATAATAATTTAAAAATAAGAAACTTCTCTATAATCGCGCACATTGATCATGGGAAATCAACCCTTGCTGACCGGTTCCTGGAGGTAACAAATACTATTCCTCAGCGGTCAATGAAAAAGCAAGTGCTTGATATGATGGACCTGGAGCAGGAACGTGGAATTACCATTAAGCTCCAAGCCGCCAGGATACTTTTCACAGCTAAAGATGGCGAGCAATACGTATTAAATCTTATTGATACTCCTGGACACGTCGATTTTTCTTATGAAGTGTCCCGGTCTCTTGCTGCTTGTGAAGGTGCTTTGCTAGTTGTCGATGCTGCCCAGGGAATAGAAGCTCAAACGCTTGCGAATACCTATTTAGCTATGGAACACGATTTGACCCTTATTCCGGTTATTAATAAGATAGACTTGCCTAATGCCGATCCTAATAAAGTAATCGGTGAGCTTGTCGATATCCTTGGGATTGATCCGGAAGAAGCTGTTTTATGCAGTGCCAAAGAAGGCACAGGGATCACGGATATCCTTCAAGCAATTGTTGATCGGATAGCCCCTCCAAAGAATCTGGTTGCAGAACCGACCAAAGCACTTATTTTTGATTCGCTTTATGACCCTTACAAGGGGGTTATTATTTACTGCAGAATTTTTGAAGGTTCTATATCGCCTAAAGATATTATAAAAATGATGAGGACCGGTTATGAATACGAGGTTATTGAGGTTGGGGTCTTCACTCCTTATATGACGCCTTCTTCCAGTCTTAAGGCTGGAGAGGTCGGTTACATCGTTGCGGGTATCAGAGATGTGCGGCATGCTAGGGTCGGAGATACGATTACCTGTAAGAATAATCCGGCAAATGAGGCTTTGCAAGGCTATCGTGAAGCGAAGTCCATGGTGTTTTGCGGTTTTTATCCGATAGTTGGCGAAGACTACGGACTCCTAAAAGATGCAATCGAAAAACTCCAACTGAATGATGCGGCCCTTCACTTTGAACCAGAGACCTCAAAAGCGCTCGGGTTTGGGTTTCGTTGCGGATTTCTTGGATTACTCCATCTGGAAATTGTGCAAGAGCGCTTAGAACGTGAATTCAACTTAACTATTATCGCAACAGCGCCAAGTGTTGTCTACAAAGTTATTAAAACTAACGGGGATATTGTTTTAGTCGATAATCCGATCAATCTGCCGGAGCCAACTGAAATTGAGCATATTGAAGAACCCTATGTTAAATCAACTATAATTTTGCCGAATGATTATGTCGGATCGGTTATGGAATTAGCTCAGCAACGCAGAGGGCACTTGACTAATATGGAATATTTAACCGCGACAAGAGTGGTCCTTCATTATGATTTGCCTCTTAATGAAATAATAACCGATTTTTATGATCGGCTCAAATCAATTTCTCGTGGGTATGCTTCCTTTGATTACGAAGTCGGTGATTACAAAGAAGCTGATCTCGTTAAATTGGATGTGATGCTCAATAATGAGGTTGTTGATGCTCTTTCTACCATTATCCATGAAAGTAGCGCATATTATAAGGGTAGGGAGCTTACCAAAAAATTAAAAGAGATTATTCCGCGGCAGATGTTCGAGATTCCTATCCAAGCTGCAGTCGGAAATAAGATTATTGCTCGAGAAACTGTCAAGGCTATAAGAAAAAATGTCTTAGCTAAATGTTACGGCGGAGATATTTCCCGAAAAAGGAAGTTATTGGAGAAACAAAAAGAAGGCAAGAAGCGAATGAAGAATATAGGTACTGTTGAGGTTCCCCAGGAAGCTTTTTTTGCCATCCTTCAAATTAATAAGTAATTATGTGGTCAAAACGAACCGAAGATAGAATTAGCGTAGAATTATGTAACAAATCCATTATGGAATCCATTTATATTCATTTCCCCTTTTGCGTGAAGAAGTGCGGTTATTGTAGCTTTTATTCTTTGGAAAATCAGCAAGATCTGATGGAAGAATATAGTTTTGCCTTGAAGCGGGAGATAAAAGCTCTTTCCCAACAGTTTTCTAGAAACACCATAAAAACTATTTACTTGGGCGGGGGTACGCCGTCTCTTATCAGCGCAAAATTATTAGAACGGATACTCTTATGCCTAAAAGAAAACTTTCGACTTTCTAACCCTGAAATAACGATCGAAGTTAATCCTGGGACCGTTGATTATTCGAAAATCAAACATTTTTTTGAAGTTGGCATTAACCGGGTTAGTATCGGTGTCCAAAGTTTTCTGGACAGCGAGCTGTCACTCCTTGGCAGGATCCATAGCCGGAATGAAGCAATAAGAACTGTAACTGATTGTGCTGCAGCTGGGTTTTCAAATATCAACATTGATCTTATTTTTGCGCTCCCGAATCAAACCAAAGACCAGCTCTCACAGTCATTGTGTGTTGTGAAGGATTTGCCGGTTGATCATATCTCTACCTATAATTTGCACCTCGATCCGGGCACACCTATGTATGAGGCTTTGAATCATAACTGTTTTACCCTTCCTGATGAAGAAATCGATGCCGAGTTCTATGAGTATATTATTGATACTTTGCCCAAGTTAGGGTTACAACACTACGAGATCTCTAATTTCGCGAGGCCGGGAAAAGAGTGCCGGCATAATCTTGCCTATTGGGATTACTATGATTTTTTGGGGATAGGAGCGGGCGCTACCTCGATGATTGCCGGTGCCCGGTATACGAATACTGAGGATATTAATGATTATTTATCGGTATCTCCTTTGCATCAGAAAGAAGAGGAGATTCTTGATGAATATACTCAAATTGCAGAAGCCATATTTATGGGGCTGAGAAAACGAAAAGGGATTTTCCTGAATGACCTGTCCTCTCGATTTGGTGTCAATATTATGCAGCACTATGAAAAAGTAATTTCTGAACTGGTAAATAAGAAATTAGTTATCACTGACGCCGATGTATTATGTCTGTCAGATAACGGATTACTTCTTGCGAATGAAGTCTTTGAGGCTTTCCTTCCCTGATTCTTTTCTATTTTATAGCTGCTTAGTGGAAACCTGAAAAGAATTATCTGGGTTAATTGGTCGTTTTAAGGCGGCTGTTTTTATTGTTCAATTGGTATCTATTAATTATCGGAATATATACGTTATTTTGCATGAATACGATTAAATGATACAATGATAATAAATTGTTGCATGGTAAAAGCCTGGGTAATCGGGTATTCCTCTATAATCAAACAGATCGCTGTTACTAACCATGAAACAATAAATAACCGATTTGTAGAATGTAAATAAGGGTTAGTTGCATGCTAAGAAGATTGTTTATCTTTTTATGGGTATTCCTATGCTTTACCAGCGGTAATGGTAATACCCTGGAATTCAAACCTAATATTGACGGTGTAAAAGAATGGAAACTAGGGAATAAGTATGTTCGTGCTAACAATGATGCCCGTAAACATATCCAGGACCACCCATATTATAAACTTTTGCCTTCAGACCTTTATGAAGGGTCGCTTTACTGGAAAGAACGGCTTAACCTTAAGATCGATGGACGTTTAGATAGTAATCTCTATGTAAGATATGACATCGAAGAAGAATCTGATTTTCCCAGCAAGCACAACATATTTGTCCAGTTCTATAACCACGAATTTACTTTTGGGGATTTTGAGCCGCAAATAGTCGGCGGTCCTTTTGCAACCGTCAACAAGAAGATCAATGGGTTCATGTATACAAGTAAAGATGATAAGTATAGTGCTTTCGCGACTGTGGGGGAAGAGCGTAGTGATACGGATATTTTTTTGGTTAATGGAGACGGAGTGAACAAGGTCTATAAGATGCGGTACAATCCTATTGTTGAAGGATCGTTAAAGGTCTATATAAACAATGAAAAATTACAGGAAGGAAAAGATTACACTGTTAATTACATTAATTATAATGTGACGCTTGAAGATGCTCGTAGCGTTAAAGATGTAATTAAGTTTGTCTACGATTATACTAATCCGGTTGAAGACTTTATTAGTATTGATAGACAGCAGTTCAAAGCGGCCCGGATGTCATTCATGATGGATGCAGAGACCGATATGGTAAGGAACGAACTTAAGACCCAGGAATTTCTTGATATAGAATCAAAAACCGATGATGTAACGAACAATACTGCGGTTAACTATGATAATGGCACATTTACTTTAGCAAATAAATATATTTTAACAAACAGCGAGACCATTTATTTTAATGAAAGAAAACTAGCTCCAGCGGAATATATGCTTGATTATGCGAACGGGATTGTTAAGGTGCCTCCGAGAGTATGGGATCCATTCGATAAAATAAGGATATCGTATTCTTATTATGAGCACGGGGAGAGCAAGGAAACGTTTGCCGGAGTCGGAACCATCGGTCCTTATCCACTTAAAAATAAGGAGATAGTCAAAGGCTCTGAGTCCGTTATTCTTAATAAAAATAAATTGAAGATAGAGGAAGATTATTTCTTCAATTATGCTAAAGGCGCAATTACTTTTCGCCGGCCTGTTAGCGGGCAAGATAATGTCGAGGTCAATTACGTCTACTATGCTTTGAAGCTGCCGGCGCAAAAGAAACCCAAATATAATTGGTTTTCCGGGGGAATGACATATCTGCAAAAACGAGCAAAATCAAAGGAAAGCACTATTACTGTTGGTGCAGACAATGAAGTCAGACGGCCATCTGCCAGTTATGGCAGGACGGTTGTTTATAAAGCTGATAACTGGCCGATCAAAGAGGAATCACTTCGAATCCTTGTCAATGATAAAGAGTTGAGCGTAGGCGGCGTATCGATTAATTATGATAGTGGAATTGTAACTGTTAATTATGATGTCGCCTCATACAATAATGGGGTTACGAACGATCTGCAAAGCCTTGATGTTATCCAGGCAGGTGTTAAATTCTCTTACCAATATTATCGTCCTAAGGGGCCGCTGACGTATTCATTTTATGGAAATGACAAAGATAGTAAACCTGCAGAGTATACTTCGCTCAATAAAAGTGCTCAAAAATATGTTTCGGCAGTTCCCTATAACATTAAAGTCGATAGAGATCTTGATGGCGGATTGATTAGTTTGCGGCATAAACCAAGTGCTGGTTCTTTTGATGCCCTCTCAAAATATGGTAAGGATTATGAGATCGTCTATGAACAAGATGATCTGGGGCGATATAGTGGGCAGATAGGTGTTGTTATCTACAAAAGATATCAATCTCCAGAGGATGGTATATGGTACGGTTATGCTCTTAGTGAGGACGATGTTTTTGAGGTAAAATATAGTTATGTGATCCGGGATGCTGCTGATCCGGGGTTCTTCCAGCACGATATTGTTGCAACCGATGTACATATGAATTTCGATGATCGAATAAGAGTCAATTTAGATGCCGCATATAGTACGAGAGAGTTTGAGCGCGGAATCGAGTCGAATAGCGTGGGCGCTACAATCAATGGGACCGGACAATATAATTCTACCTATCAGCTACCCCATCCCGATATTGTGAAAGGTTCCGAATGGTTTTCTAAAGATGGGGTTCGTAAAAGCCTGGAGCCAGGTATGGATTATTACATTAATTATGCTAAGGGAGAGCTTAAGTTTATTGGATTTGCGCCAAACGCTCAGGATAATTACCGTATTTATTATGATTATTACACTCAAGCAGCTTCAGGAACTAAGAAACGTAATGTGGACAAGGGTGTCGCAGCACAGCTGGATACTACCTACACTGATGATAAGTTATCGCTAACCGGTGAGTATAGCTCGGTAGATAAGAGTTTTACCCCGTATGCCGGTACAAATACTATGAAAGTTCCCGTCGGCAGTACCCAATGGAGAGGCAATATTAAATACAAGGTCCTTAGCAGTACTGACGTGTATTACGATAAGAAAGAAACCAAAACGCAATCCGGAGAATTGCAAGGGGATCCAATTTATAGGGTAACCAGAGAAGATAAATACGGTGCAGTTTTTTCTCCAGCGCCATGGCTTTTTGCGGATGGATATATCAATATGGTTACAGATGTGACGGACAAACTCCTTGTTCCTGCTATTACTGAGAATACTCATACAATAGATGATCGAAGTGCTGAAAAAGGCATTAAAGTTACCTTTGGTCCTGAGTACCTGTCAACTAAAATAGCTTATATAGAAAATGAAAAAGAAACAGGCTATGTGGATAAATATCAGAATCAATTAAATACAACGAAGGTATGGGAAATAAAAAATACCTTTATTCCGGTGAACAATGTGAATTTGCAATCGGAGTATGGTTTTTCAAAAGTATATGCTCGTGATGAAGGTCGTGCTTTAGCTTTGAGTTCCGATAGGCGAAGGTATTATGGTACAGCATTACAGTCAAGCTGGTTTGGCAGTATTAGTCTCGAAGGGAAAATAAAGATAACGAATGTCGATTATATCTCTTCTTATAATGTTCAAGGCGAAGCAGTTTCTACAAATAGAGATAAATATGAACTGAAAGATACCAGCTATTCGGTTATTTATACCCCGCAATGGGAAATAGATATGTTCAAACATTTGAGAGCTCAGTATCAGGAAGATCATTCGGAGCAGGATGGACTGGCACTCAGCCAGAAAGGGAAGATATCAAATAACCGGACTTATTCGCTACAATTAAGTCCTTACGGGCTCAGGTGCAGGTATAATGGAAGAGGCTCTGACAGTGAAGAGAGTAATGGGAATATTTTGCGCAACTATAATTCAAATCAATATGATATATCTTCTTTTTCTCCTGTTAGCTGGGTTGCACTGAACAATATCTCTCAAAGCAACAATAAATCTCATTATCGTAGTTATATAGTCCAGGATGCTTCGGCAAATATGACAGATAGCAGCGGTAAAGGTTTTAGCTATTCCTATTTGTTTACCCCACTGCCAAATATTCGATATAATAATAGTTATGCTCAAGAATCTAATAAGGAGCATCAACTGGTCTTGAAATACGCTACCTCGAACACTGTTACTACAGATAAACCTAAATTTTCTCAGAAGAATGATCTTTATATTAAATTGCCGGAAATAGGTCTGACAGGGCTTACCGGGATTTCTGTCATGGATATGCTTACTTTGGGAGACTCGGACCTTTCATATGTGGTTGAGAATTCTGAAGAAAAAACTGTAGTTGATAAGCGGTACTATCCTTCTCAGAATCTATCAATTGTCGAAAGTACTGAACAAAGCCGGAGTGTATCCAATACTTTTAGAACGAAAATGCTCTATAATGTAGTTCCCTTTCGAACTGTTAAATCCTCCTATTTATATGACAAAATTGATAATTTTATTATTACGCAGAGAACCGATAAGACCAATGATACGGTGAGGAATAGCGATGAGACAAAAAAAGTGAATATGCTGATGCCTTTGATAACGAATCTGACCTTAGAAACATCCTGGACTGGTAATTCCCGAAAGGAATGGGAAAATAGGAATACTACGGAGAATCTGTCTTCTGGAGAGGTCCTGAATGATTTTTCAAAAAGAAAAGCTACGAAAAATGAGGAATATTTAACCGGTTTGCAGTGGGCTGCGATTTCTAATGTCGATTTTAAAATGTCCGGTATTTACTCTCGATATGAAGAAAACAGGCAGGAAATGCCTGCCACATTTAACAATTTGTTCTATAAAAAATATTCTATTGTTCCTGGAGCGATTATCGGGTGCGACAAAATCATATATCAGATGTTCCGCGTAAATATTGGTAAAATGACCCTTGGGTACAATCATTATTTCGATTTTATATCTGAGAAGGGGAAGCCTTCCGTAAAGGGGTTCCGGTCGCTATTAACGCTTGATTATGTGCCGTTTCAAATCAACAATGTTAAGGGAACTGCAACCTATAAACGAAATACGGTCTGGGGAACAAATACGAATGAAGCTCAACAACAAAAGGACATAAGTACCGGAGGTAATACGGAGGACACTGTCATAAGTCGTCAAAATTACCTTGAACAGGAAGGGAAAATTGATTTGGAAATCCTTGTGCCTATTAATGGACTGCTGGTTAAGGAAGTCGTTAATAATATCAAGATCAACCTTTCTGCCATCCTGGTAGAATCGAAGGACTATATTCAGAATAATAGCAGTAAGAATTATTACTTATGGTCACTTTTAGGAAACGTCGCTATTAACTTTTAAATAGCTTATCAATTTCTTTCTGCAATGTTTCGTAAGAATGATGCAATAGGGTCAATTCGTCTTCATTGAGTGACGGAACTAATATTTCCTCAATTCCTTTGCTGCCAACTCTTGCAGGCAAGCTAAGGCAAATGTTCTCGATTTCATAGATATTTGAAGAAAAGGTAGAAACCGGAACAATGTTTTTTGAATTGAAAGCTATGTTTTCTATGAGCAGGGTTGCTGCAGTGGCTGGAGCATATGACGGAGAACCTCCCAATGAAATTATTTTTTCTCCGCTTTTTCTGGTTTTTTCTATAACTTCTTTTTTTATGAGGTCATCGAATCCTATTATTTTGTTTAAGGGGATTCCGGCAACATTAGCTGATGAAAATAACGGTACCATGGAATCTCCATGTTCCCCAATAATAATGAGATTAATATCCCGAGGGTTGAGTTGAAGCTTTGATGCTATAAAATACCTCATTCTGATCATGTCATTAAGTGTTCCCAGTCCAATAACTCGTTCCTTTGGGAATCCGGAGACTTTAAGCGCTACATATGTCATAATATCTACCGGATTAGTAGCAACTATGAGAATACATTTCGTGTTGTATTCGGCGATTTTTTCTGTAATATCCTGTACAATAGGATAATTCTGATATGATAAGTCAAGGCGGGAATCTCCTTCTTTTCTTCTAATTCCTGCTGCTATGACAACGATATCCGCGTCGATGAGCTTTTCGAAGCCACCTGAAAATACCTTTGTTGAACCGACAATCGGAGAGGCTTGATTGAGATCGTAAGCGGTTCTCGTTGCCTTGTTAATGTCTTCATCAATGAGTGTGATTTCATCCAGAAAATTTCTTAAAAACAGGGTATATGCTAAGATACTACCAAAATGACCACAGCCTACAATACTTACTTTCATTCTTATAGGTACCTCCGTTTTAGTATTGATTGCTAACAAAGAGTACTATCATAGAGCAACCAATCCCTAATAACTCTCTATGCACATTTATTGAATTTACATTATACCATGTACAAAGTTGAGTGTCGATAATAGGGATGATATAATTAGAGTATGCTTATCCGTTTAATCGCTGTATGTTTAATTAATTCCCTTTTATTTTGTTATACTGCGCAGGCAACTCAACCTAAGCTTCCCTATAAGGAAGGTGAGGTTATTGTAAAACTAAAACAGGCTGCCATCGCTCCGGAACAACTACTGCATGTACTTGATGGGAACCTTAGTCAAATGGCTATAAAGCAAGACAAACATGTGGGCATCAAAAAGATAATTAAGCGACAGAATACTCAATCGATGCGAGTAACCAGCTATAAATCTTTTGAGTCGAAGCTACGGCTGCTTGAGATTTTAAGCCATTTCGAGAGATATTATCTGGTAACCTTTAATGCTGAGATCCCAGTCCTCCAGGTTGTTGAGCAACTAAAAAAGACCAATTTGACAGAGTTCGCTGAGCCAAATTATTATGTTCACCTTTCATCACAGCCAGTACCAATCCCTAACGATCCTTATTTTAATTTCACTGATAAATATGATCTGTTCGGGCTAAATATCTCTGCAGCCTGGGATATCGCTTCAGCACAGGGTTCCCCGATAGTTGCAGTAATTGACACCGGTGTAGATTATAACCATCCTGATCTGGCTGCCAATATGTGGGCCGATGGAGAAGGGAATCATGGGTATGATCCTTATTATAACGATTATGATCCGATGGATTATGATGGGCACGGTACCCATGTTTCTGGTATTATCGCTGCCGTATGCAATAATGGTATCGGAGGCGTCGGGGTAGCTACTAATGCTAAGATTATGGCAATTAAGATGTTCACAGATCTTATTGTTGAATATGGTACCTGGGTCGTTAACGGAGGCACTTCTGATATGCTGGTTAGTGCAATTCAGTTTGCTATTAGTAATCATGCTGATGTGATTAATATGAGTATCGGGAGCCGCTTTTTTTGGAGTGAGGAAGAAAATGTTATAAGAGATGCCTGTAACCAAGCGTCTGCAGCCGGGATCGTTTTAGTTGCGGCAGCCGGAAATGATGGAGGAGATGGTGAGCTCGCAGACTATGAATATCCTTCTGCAGTTCCGGCAGTTATTTCAGTCGGTGCTCTTAATCAAGACCTAATTACGCGGGCTGATTTTAGTAATTATGGAAGCTCTTTGGACCTGGTGGCTCCTGGAAGCCGAATATTCTCTGCTTTAACGCATTTGTATGGCACAAATGGTTATACTCCCTATATTGGAAGTGATACACCTGTTGTAGCAGATAATGCGAAGTATATGCATTTGAGCGGGACTTCACAAGCTACGCCGATTGTCGCAGGATTGGCAGCGCTCATGAAGCAGACGAACCCGGACCTTACCGGAGCACAGATTAGATCAATTATGGAACAGACGGCCGATGACCTGGGTACTCCGCATTGGGACAAATATTTTGGAAATGGCCGGATCAATCCTGTGAGAGCTCTTATTGCTGCCGACACAGTTAAACCTACGGTGACAGAATCGTCGGTAACGTATTTCCTGCCTCTCAACCCAATTATAATTACAGCAAATATTGTTGACAATATTTCTCCTGTAATGACCGAAAATATAACTACTGTATTGTTTTGGAAAACAGCTTCGGAGAATACTTATAAGCAGGAAGTTATGAGCCGGGTTAGTGCTGGTAGTCCTCTTTTTCAAGCCATTGTTCCGGCACTTGATATAGAAACCTCCCTTAACTATTTTATTGTTGTATGTGACTTGAATCCCGCAAATGTTGTAACCGGACCAGTTCGGACTGTCTATACCTACGATATCGATCCACCGGCAGTGACTATGAAAAATCCCTCGATTATGAGTGCGGGTAGGTATTTGTTGCTCACAGTTGTTGAGATTAGTTCTATTGTGGATATGTCTATAACCATAAACAATAGCCTGGGACAGGTAGTTGCTACTGGGAGTATTTCTAGCGGAACGGTAACTCATTCAGGTGGTTTTTATCAGTTTTTATTGCCGCTGAGCATGCCTGCCGGCCACTATTCAATTTATGTTGGAGCTATTGATGGCAAGAATAATCTCTTGCCGCAAACGCTGATCGGATCGGTACGTATATCAGATGACCTAGTCCTTCTCGGGCCTACTGCCCAATCTTCCGAAGCGGTGGTTTATCCCAGTCCTTTTAATCCTGCAAAAGATCAAACAGCCGATTATCTGAGGGTTGGCTTTCGACTTACGAAACAAGCGGATAGTGTTGAAATGTCGGTTTTTGATCTGAATGGTAATAAAATTGGACAAGGTTGCCTACGGCAGGGATTCCCGATTGTCGCTGACCTCTATTATGAACTTACCTGGGACGGTAGGGACGATTCAGGCTCCTATGCTAAGAATGGTGTTTACCTTGGTGTTATCAAAGTAGTTTGTAACGGTAAAAAACTCATAAATAAGGTAAAAATTTCAGTATTGCGATAATCTATGTGTCTCTGCTTATCAACAAAAGGCTCCTTTGATATACTCTATCACTTTTCCCGATATCAATAACGCGTCAAACCGGCAAGGGCAAGTAACCTGGTTTTTTAAAAGATAGTATCGAGCAGTTTTGATGATTTTCTGCTTTTTTTGTTTTGATATCGCATGGTAAACCGAGATATAATTGCGCGGAGAATAATTTTTTACTTCAATAAAACAGAGTGTGTCGTTATCGAGTGCTATGATATCAATTTCTCCATAACGGGAATGAAAGTTCGTTGTTACGATAGAGATTCCTTCTTTTTTAAGATAATCTATCGCCAAGTGTTCTCCCGTATCCCCGATAGTTTTATTGTTATTTGGCATTATTTCCTTTTTAGAATAACTTCAGCTGTTTTTTGATCTGGAAGCTTTTTCGATGGATAGGGGATAATCCTTGGGTGAAAATGACTTCTTGATGGGCTGCTGTTCCATACCCTTTATTCGACAAGAAATCATATTGAGGATACCTGTTATGCATGTTGTCCATGATCCTGTCTCTGGTCACTTTTGCGATTATTGAAGCAGCGGCAATACTGGCGGACTGTCCATCTCCACCAACAATAGCTTGCTGTTTAATTGTGAGGTCAGGGATTGTGCGGTTTCCATCTACTATGACATAGTTTGGCTTAAAGGGCAGTCTTTCAAGTGCCTTTTTCATCGCCATAAAAGTTGCTTGCAGGATATTATGCTTGTCTATCAGTTTATGACAGACAATACCTATTCCAATTGCTGTTGCTTTTTTGTTTATTTCATCGAAGAGTACATTGCGTTTTTGCGGTTTGAGCTGTTTTGAGTCATTGAGGTGGGGGATGTCAATGTTAATAGGTAAGATGACAGCAGCTGCGACAACAGGTCCAGCCATCGAACCCCGACCTGCTTCATCAACTCCGGCTACTTGGATATAGCCTTGGATTCTCAGTTGGTATTCTATAGCTGTATTAACAGCGGACTGTCGTGCCATTACTTACTATATTTTTTAAAAATAATAACCCCGTTATGTCCACCAAATCCAAAGGAATTCGACATCGCATACGTTACCGTTTTTGACGCTTTTTGGTTGGGAGTGTAGTTGAGGTCACATAATGGATCAGGTGTAGAATAATTGGTTGTAGGAGGTATTATGTTATCCTGTATAACTAAGGCTAGCGCTACTGCTTCAATGGCACCTGCAGCACCTAGAAGGTGTCCAGTCATTGATTTTGTAGAACTAATTGTGACATTTTTTGCATGAGCTCCAAAAATAGTTTTTATAGCCATTGTTTCATATTTGTCATTGAGTTCTGTGGATGTCCCGTGTGCATTTATATAATCAATTACTTCAGGTTTTATATTGGCATCAATTAAGGCTTCTTTCATAGCACGGGATGCGCCTTCTCCATCATCTGCCGGAGCAGTTATATGGAAGGCATCTCCTGAAGACCCGTACCCAACGATCTCTGCATAAATCTTTGCTCCGCGAGCAAGTGCATGCTCAAGTTCTTCGAGCACCAGCATGCCGCTGCCTTCACCCATAACAAATCCATCCCTATTGAGGTCAAATGGTTTTGAGGCTGTTTGCGGATTCTCTGTTACGGTTGACATTGTTCTCGCAGCACAAAATCCAGCAAATGCTAACGGGGTAATCGCAGCTTCTGCTCCACCTGTTACCATCGCTACCGCTTTGCCATCTTGAATAAGATTATATGAATCACCGATTGAGTAAGTTCCTGAAGCACATGCGGTGACAGTGCATGAGTTCGGGCCTTTTGCTCCGATCGAAATAGAAGCCTGTCCTGCGGCCATATCTGCTATCATCATCGGAACCATAAAAGGGGAACATTTATTCGGGCCTTTATCCTTTAAAACGTATGCTTGTTGTTCAAGTACTTCTATGCCGCCGATGCCAGATCCGATAATAACTCCGATTTTGTCAGCATCTTTAGAGATGTCTAAATTTGAGTCTGCAACTGCCTGTTTTGATGCTGCAACTGCAAATTGTATGAATCTTGACATCCTGCGAGCTTCTTTTTTCTCCAGATATTCTTCAGGATTAAAGCCTTTTACTTCTCCGGCAACTTTGGTTGTGTAATCACTCGCATCGAAGCGTGTGACAAAATCAATTCCGCTTTTGCCTGCACATAAGTTTTCCCAATATGTGTTTACGTTATTTCCTAGTGGGTTTACCGTTCCTAGTCCGGTGATGACTACTCTTTTTTTCATTCTAACCGTTCCCTTCTAATTTGCTTCCGCTTCTTTTACAAGTCGTGAAAATATATCTTTTACTGGAAGGATTTCTTTCATTTTCCAGACATTCTCACCAGAGAAAATAATTGCATTATCGATGTCACCTTTCTGTGCATTTATAAGTGATTCAATAATGCAAAATCTAAAAGAACATTTTTTCATGCATTGGTATGAACATTTAAAAAACTCAATCGATCCATCAAGGACTTTTGAGACGAATTTGTTACGTAATGCTCTGCCAGGTAATCCGACAGGGCTTTGAAAAACGACGATGTCTTCTTTATTTGCAGAAAGGTACATTTGTTTGAATTTATCAGAAACATCACATTCTTTTGAAAGTACAAAACGTGTGGCCATCTGCACACCTGCTGCGCCTTTTTTAATTAGCTCGGCAATTTCAGTGCCATTCGTAATCCCTCCGGCAGCTATTACCGGTAATCCTTTGATAACTTCAAGAACTTCTGTAAGAACTTCTCGCATTGGTCTATCAGTCCCTAAGTGTCCACCAGCTTCTTTTCCTTCAACAATAATTGCATCTGCACCGCATTTTTCTGCAAGTATGGCTGTTTTTACTGAAGAAACAATTGATACTATTGGAATTTTGTACTTCTCTCCATATTTGAAAACATCTCGCGAAAATCCTGCTCCGGTAATAATCAAGTCAACTCCGCTACTAATAGCAGCTTCAACTAATTGAAAGAATTCTCTTGCGACGAACATAATGTTTACGCCGATTATTCCATTTGGTGCAAGTTCTTTGGCTTTTTTTATTTGGTCTTTTAGTTCTTCGATGCCCATTCCTGAGCCACCGATTACGCCGATACCACCGGCATTTGCTACTGCAGCTGCTAATGGTGCAGTAGATATTCTTACCGCCATTCCCCCTTGGATTATGGGTATCGCAGCAACAAGATTACCAATTTTTAATTGAGGTAAATTCATGAATTGATCCTTTTATGCAAACTCAACATACGCGGATTTATCAATATAAATCCGCGTTATAGCGTTAATAAAACAATTATTATATATTAGAAACAATGTAATCTACAGTACTTCCAACAGTGGTTAATTTTTCAGCGTCTTCATCTGGTATCTCTGTATCGAATTCTTCTTCAAGTGCCATAACTAACTCAACAGTGTCAAGAGAATCTGCTCCTAAATCGTCTACGTATGCAGCATCTCTGGTTACTTCATCTTCAGAAACTCCTAGTTGATCAACTACCACGGCTTTAACTTTATTAAATACTTCCTCTTCTGTCATCTTCTGTTTTCACCTCCTTTATATTACCTATATTATAAATTCTATTACATTACCATGCCACCATCTACAACAAGAACTTGTCCTGTTATATATTTAGCCTCCTCAGAAGCTAAAAACAATACCGCATTAGCAATATCTTCTGGTGTACCCATTTCACCAAATGGGATTTTTTTATTTACAGCTTCTTTAACTTCATCAGATAACTTATCTGTCATATCTGTAGCAATAAAACCTGGTGCTACTGCGTTTACGTTAACCCCGCGAGATGCCAGTTCTCTTGCGGTTGTTTTTGTGAGACCGATAACTCCAGCTTTTGATGCGGAGTAATTCGCCTGTCCAGCGTTCCCTGTTATTCCCACAACTGATGCGATGTTAACGATTTTTCCTGATCTCTGCTTCATCATGTTTCGGTAAACAGCTTTTGTGCAGTTAAAGACACCTTTTAGGTTAACGCTTATTACTGCATCCCATTCATCTTCAGACATTTTCATGATGAGAGTATCTTTTGTAATGCCAGCATTGTTTACTAATATATCAACTTTTCCCATTTGTGTATAGACTTCTTTGAAAAATTCTTCAACATCGGCAGAATTGGCAACATTTGATTTAAGAGCAATACTTTTTACGCCTAAGCTTTCGATTTCTGAAGCAGTGGCTTGCGCAATTTCCAGGTTAATATCACTAATTACTACGTCCGCTCCAGCTTTTGCCAGTTTTAACGCAATTGATTTCCCGATTCCACGGCCACTTCCTGTTACAACTGCAACTTTACCTTTTAAATTCATTTGGACCACTCCTTTTTGATTTTATTGATAAGTCCGGAAAGAACTTTGCCCGGACCAATCTCTGTGAATGTTACTACTCCTGCCGTAAGCATTTTTTCTATTGATTGCTGCCATAATACGGATGAGTATAGCTGCTTTACCAACAGTTCTTTTGTTAGGCTGGCGGATGTTAAATAATCGGCGGTTACGTTCATGATAATCGGAATCTTTGGTTCATTGAATGGAGCTTTATCTAGATAATCACGAAATTGTTCTGCAGCGGGCTTCATTAATTGAGAATGAAAGGGGCCACTTACTGGTAGTGGAATTGCTTTTTTCCCATAAGTGTCAGAAATTAGAATACAACACTTTTTTATAGCGTCAGTTGTTCCCGAAATAACAATTTGTCCGGGGGAATTATAGTTTGCAATTTGTGCTTTGCCGTCAACCGAATCACAGACTTTTTTGAGCGATTCCTGATCCATTCCGAGTATGGCTGCCATCGTTCCTTGTCCAGCAGGAACAGCTTTTTCCATAAGTTGCCCACGGACACGTATGAGAGTGAGCGCTGTTTCAAAATCCAGCACTCCTGCGGCGCAAAGTGCGGTATATTCACCGAGACTATGTCCGGCTACGATGTCCGGTTGCACCTCTTGTAGCTTGAATTGCATATAGCTTACAGTAAAAATTGCCGGCTGAGCATTCTGGGTTAGCTTTAGTGCATCTTCAGGACCGTTTAAGCATAGTTGTTTTAGATCAAATCCTAAAACGTTATTTGCCTGGTCAAAAATTTCCTGGTTTGGAAGGTCTTTTCCCATCCCTACAAATTGAGATCCCTGTCCTGGAAAAACGAAAGCAGTCTTCATGTTATTTATTTAACTCCTTTAGCATCGCGGGTATAATTTCGTAGAGATCACCAACAATACCGAATGTAGCTACGTTAAATATCGGAGCGCCCGGATCTTTATTGATGGCGATAATAATGTCAGAACTCTGCATCCCGGCAAGATGTTGAATTGCCCCTGATATTCCGCAGGCTATATAAAGTTTCGGACAAACAGTTTTCCCTGTCTGGCCTACTTGATGGTAGGCAGGTATCCACCCGGCGTCAACTGTGGCACGGCTTGCCCCGATAGCTCCGTTTAATACCTTAGCAAGCTGCTCAAGAAGTGTAAATCCTTCCGGCTTACCTATCCCTCTTCCTCCAGAAACAATAATATCTGCTTCTGAAATGTTAATTTTGTTTTGCATTTCGTAAACGACTTCTTTTACCGTAACGAGGTTGCTGGTTATATTTGGTGTGAACGACACGATTTTTCCTTGATGTGCGCTGTCTTTCGTTGCTTTTTTAAATACTTTGTGACGAATTGTTGCCATTTGCGGTCTGTGATTCGGGCATATTATTGTTGCCATAATATTGCCGCCAAATGCCGGTCGTGTTTGTAAAAGTAATCTTTTTTTCTCGTCAATTGCCAGTTCTGTACAGTCAGCTGTGAGTCCTGTTTTAACCCGGATTGCAACTCGAGGAATAAATGCGCGTCCGACGCTGGTTGCTCCTGCGAGTACTATTTCCGGTTTAAACTTTTTAATGAGATCGCTCATAACATCAGTGTAAGATTCTACAGCAAAATTCTTTAATTGAGGATTCTCAGCCATATAAACGTTTTGTGCTCCGTATTCAATCAGTTCTTTCGCTGCCTGTGAAACATTGTCGCCAAAAATTACGGCAGAAAGCTCAACTCCTAATTCTGCGGCTAGTTTTTTTCCTTCGCCAAGTAGTTCGAGTGATACTTCTTGCAGCTTTCCTTCGCGCTGTTCGGCAAATACCCAGACTCCTTTATATTCATTAAGGTCTTTGGCTGTCATTTCATTTCGTTCTATCGTGATTGCCTTGAATTTGCAGACTGATTCACATGAGCCGCAAAGAGTGCAATTGTCAGCAATGATTGCCTTTTCTTCTTCGATAACTATTGCACCAAAAGGACAGACTCTAACGCAAAGGCTGCAACCTATACAATTATCATTAACTGAAATACCCATATTTTGTCCTCCTAAATAGCTTTCAGATCTTTAAGTTTTTGGCATAAACATGAAACTGTTTCTGAGATTTCTCCGCACAGCATTTCTCTTTTGCCTTTTGGCGGCGGCGTAAATATTTTGACTACTTGCGTTGGTGATCCGTTAAGTCCGCACAATGAGAGATCTGCATTAATATCCTGGGCAGACAGTTTGTCGATAACCGCAGTTTTTGCCTTCATTTTTCCTTTGAGGGATGGCATTCTTATTGTGTTAATTTCTTTAAGTACAGTTATTGCACAAGGAAGTTTGATGTCAATAACTTCATAGCCATCTTCAAACATTCGCTCAACGGTTATTATGTTGTCTTTAACTTCAACTATTTTTCTTACGTAGGTAACTACCGGGATATTCAAAAATTCTGCCACCCCCGGTCCAACCTGTGCTGTATCTCCATCAATTGCTTGTTTGCCGAAGATTATTAAATCGTATTTGCCAAGGGTTTCTATGCCTTTCGCCAAGGTATACGATGTAGCCCAAGTGTCTGCGCCTGCAAACGCGCGATCGCTTATTAGTACGGTATTATCTACCCCTAAAGCTATAGCGTCTCTCAGAGCACTTTCAACTTGCGGTGGGCCCATACTGACGACAGTTACGTTGCCTCCAACTTTTTCTTTGAGATGCAGAGCAGCTTCAATTGCATTTTCATCGAATGGATTCGTTATGCTGGGAACCCCTTCTCTCATTAATGTATTGGTTTCAGGATTGATTTTAACGTCGCTTGTATCAGGAACTTGTTTTATACATACAATAATATCCACGAATATATCCTCCTCGTTATGAATAACGAAAGGGGCAAATATTATTTTGCCCCCTGAAATTAATTTATTTTTTAGATGCTGCTTCTTTGACGAGACATTGTGCTATTACATTTCGTTGAATCTGATTTGTTCCTTCATAAATCTGAAGAATCTTTGCATCTCTCATCATCTTTTCAGCAGGATATTCTTTCATATAGCCATACCCGCCAAGGATCTGAACGGCATCGGTAGTAACTTTCATCGCTACATCAGCCGCAAAGCATTTGCTCATAGCTGACTCTTTGGAATAGCTGCCGCTGTCTGCGTCCATAAAACGTGTTGTTGCATATACGAGAGCTCTGGCTGCTTCAGTCTGCATTGCCATATCTGCAAGCATATGTTGTACGGCCTGGTTTGCAATAATCGGTTTGCCGAATTGAACGCGCTCTCTGGCATATTGGACAGCTAAATCAAGTGCACCCTGAGCAAGCCCTACACCTTGAACTCCGATACCTGGTCGTGACATATCTAAGGTTTTCATTGCAATAAGAAACCCCATACCTTCTTTCCCTAGAATATTTTCTTTAGGAATTCTGCAGTTTTCGAATACGAGTTCTCGAGTTGCGGATGTTCTTATACCCATTTTGTTTTCTTTTTTTCCGAAAGAAAACCCTGGTGTGCCTTTTTCAATAATAAAGGTGCTCGCTCCTCTGGCGCCTTTGGCTTTGTTTGTCATCGCAACAACGGTGTAAGTTTCTGCTTCTCCGCCGTTCGTGATCCATTGTTTGGTACCATTGATAACATATTCGTTCCCATCAAGGACTGCCGTGGTTTGAATGCCACCGGCATCGCTTCCTGCGTTTGCTTCGGTAAGACCGAATGCTGCTAGTTTTTTCCCTGCTGCTATATCAGGTAAATATTTTTTCTTTTGTTCTTCGGTCCCGAATAATAATATTGAATAACTTCCCAATCCGCTAGCTGCATAAGAAACCGATACACCGATACATGCTTTGCTTAATTCTTCTATTGCAAGAATTGACTCGAATGCTCCTGCACCAAAACCGCCGTACTCTTCTGGGATATAGATCCCGAATAAGCCTGCTTCTGCGCAGCAATTCATGATTTCCCAAGGAAATTCTCCATTTTCGTCGAGTTCTGCCCTTGCCGGGAGTACTCTCTCATTAGCAATTTTTGCTGCTAAATCTCTGATCATTTTTTGTTCTTCAGTTAAGCCATAATCCATCATATAATAATGCCCCTTCCTTTTATTTAATGAATCTCTCTTTTTTCTTAAAAAAAAACGTACTCGTATTTGGCTGTTGCATATTTTTGATGTGCCTATTATCTTGTTATGCCATCCATCTGAAAATAGCAGATCCCCAAGTCAGACCCCCACCAAAGCCCATAATGGCAACCAAATCTCCTTTTTTTACTTTTCCTGCAGTAACCGCTTCGTCAAGAGCAAGAGGTATAGATGCTGATGAGGTATTTCCGTAATTCATGATATTAACACAGACTTTTTCTTCGGACAAGCCTAGCCGCTCGGCAGCAAAGTCAATTATTCGTTTGTTCGCCTGATGAGGAATAAAGTAATCGATATTTTTCTTTGAGAGCCCTGCTTTTGACAGACTCTTTTCGATAGAATCGATAACGATGGAGACAGCAAATTTAAAAACCGCCCTTCCATCCATTTTAATATAGTGATTTCTTTCTGTAATATTTTCAGGAGTAAGGGGAGTTCTTGATCCCCCATTCGGAATAATAAGCAAATCGCCGCCTGAACCTTGTGCTCCCAAAGTCCATGAAAGAATCCCTTCGCCGTGAGGAACGGCCGATAGGATTACTGCTCCTGCGGCATCTCCGAATAATATACAGGTACCACGATCTGTCCAATCGACGTTTTTTGCGAGAGTATCAGCCCCAATGACAAGAATGTTTTTAAAACTTCCGGCTTCAATAAATTGAGATGCGGTGGCTAGCGCATAAACAAATCCGGAACAAGCAGCAGACAGGTCAAATGCAGCTGCGTTTTTGGCCCCAAGTTTATCTTGGATTATGCAGGCTACGGAAGGAAATAGCGGATGATCGGGAGTACAGGTCGCAGTAATTATAAGGTCAATTTCTTCAGGTCTTTTGTTTGCGCTTTTTAGTGCATTTATTGATGCCTGAAGGGCCAGGTCAGATGTGCTGAGGTTGTCAGCAAGCCTTCTTTCTCCGATACCGGTACGTGCACGAATCCATTCATCGGAAGTTTCGAGCCCCATCTTTGCAATGTCATCATTTGTTACAACTTTTGGCGGTACACAAGAGCCAACACCAATAATACCTGCAGAGATTTTGTTTTCTGCCATTATTCAACCTTCTTCCTGGTTAGTATGACTTTTTGATAATATCAATTATTTTGTGATCGACTGAATCAATTGCTACCTTTATAGCATTCTGGAATGCCTTTTCGTTAGCTCTGCCGTGGGCTTTAATGCAGATACCGTTAATGCCTAAAAGAAGGGCGCCTCCATATTCATCGTAGTCTATGAATTTTCTTATGCGCTGTAATGACGGATATAGGAATACAGCGCCGATTTTTGCGAAAATGCTGTTTTTGATTTCTTTCTTTAGAATGTTACCCAGATAGAGCCCCAATCCTTCTCCGAACTTGAGCAGCATATTTCCGACAAAGCCATCACAAATGATTATGTCAGCACGGCCTGTGAGAACATCTTTTCCTTCGATATTCCCTATAAAGTTTATCTCTTTACAGGCTTTTAATAATTTGTAGGTTGCAAATGTAAGCTCATTGCCTTTTTCTTCTTCTTCTCCAATATTTAATAATGCTATTTTGGGGTGGGCGATGCCTAAAACTTCTTTTGCAAATACATTTCCCATAAGTGAGAATTGGTAGAGATGTTTAGGTTTACAATCAACATTGGCACCCATGTCGAGGAACATGGTTTTTGAATTATGAGTGGGAATTAGTGTAGCGATAGCCGGTCGTTCGATTCCGTGTATCCTTCCGATATTCAGGAGAGCGCTTGTCATATATGCGCCAGTGTTGCCGGAAGATATAACGGCATCTACTTGCTTGGTTTTTAGCAGGTTTATTGCTACATTAATAGATGAGTCCTTTTTTTGTTTTATAGCAGCAACAGGACTTTCATCCATTAAAATAATTTCGGAAGCATGGTGGATTGAAATTAAATCATTCGGGTATGAGTATTTGTTTAGCTCATGTTGGATGTCATCTTTTCTCCCTACAAGGACAATTTCTACCTTGTAGGCTCTTGCTGCTTTAACTGACCCTTCAACTACTGCAGCTGGGGCATTGTCTCCCCCCATCGCATCTACAGCCAGTCTCATTATTTAGCTATTGCTCCTTACTGCTTTTTGTGGTAAGAATTTGTCTTCCTTTGTATTGTCCACAATTAGAGCAAGCTGTATATGGTCTTATTACTTCGTTACATGCCGGACATTTTGTAGACTCCGGGATTGTTATTTTCCAATGTGCTCGACGAGATCTTGTTCTCGCATTAGAATGTCGATGTTTAGGTACTGCCACTTAATTATTCCTCCATTCATTATTTTTATCTTTTAAATGACGCTCTTTAAACTCTTTCAGCTTTGCAAACCGAGGATCTATTTCCTCTTTAGTATCGGTTATTACTTGTATTCCTATACAATCTAGGCTGCAAAGGGGTTTTATTGGTATCTGTGCTATAATATTTTGCCTTATAATTTCATAAAGGTCAATAGTATTGTCTTCTTCTATTAAATAGACAAAGTCTTCATCGGTTAACTCTATTTCACCTGTAATGTCTTTATAGTCTTTGCTGTTTTTACAGTATTGCTCTTCTATTCGAAAATGTAGCGGGAAATTATATTTATTTAAGCATCTTCCGCAATCAAGTTTGATTTCTGTACTAACGACTCCCTTAAGCAGTATTGATTTTCCAGTATTAGTAATGTCAGCGTTGACATTGACCGGTTTCGTTAACTCCAAAGGCTCATCATGAAAATCCATGGCCTCTGATATCTCAATATGCTGTTTGCTTCCAACCTCTTTGAGGATAGAAGATAAATCAATTTTCACTAGGGTGGCCTTCTTTGTCATTGATCTTGAAACGCCTAAGCATTATATAGTACGTTTTTGTTAGTTGTCAACATGAATAGTCAATACGTATGGTGACCCATGATCAGGGTTTTGCCAGTCTGGCTCGCCAGGTTCACCTGGTTGATGGCAGGATTGTTACCTGAATACGCTGAGTATTCTCCGGGCTGATCGTATGAACTACGCTCTCAGCGTGACAGACGTGTCCGGCAGCTCTAAAAAGAAAAATTGATAAGATATTTTTTGTTCGCGGTGAAAGTCCGATTCTGATTTTACACCCGCTAACATATACTCATGCTCATTGAATAAAATCCAACATAGGTATTTATTATCGGCGATGCTTCAGCGATAATAACGTTTACATAAGGAAATGTAGCTTTAATCCTTTTCATAAGTTCGTATGCTTCCTGGTAAAAATAACTATGGGTAATGCCTACATACCGGAAGATCCGTCCGTATTCTTTTTCGTAATCTTTGATGGATTTGAGCAGTTTCGTCACCGCTTCTTCCGGATTATTCGTGCGGTCGGTGACAGTGAATTTTCCGTATTCCGGGTTGTAGAATAAAATGGGTTTGTAATCCAGTAAGGTATTTAATAGCTCTCCTTGAATAGTTGTTTTATCTACACCCTGAATGAAATAATCAAGAGAATTGATGTACATGATTTGCCAGCAACGTTTTCTTTTTTCTTTAATTTCTGCGATTATATATGAAAATTTTTTTTTCTCTTTAGCCATCTTTGCTGCAACATAGGCCAAAAGTCCCATTCCCAATCCTGTGTTAAATGAATCAACCACTTCGATGTGAACGTTGCTGACTTGCTTTGCCGCTGACTGCGCGGTAGCGAAGGTCTCACTCCAATGGTTGGCGATATGAATTGATAAAATTTTTGTGTATCCGGACTTTGCCAGACTTTGGTAGAGCTGAACCAATGACTCTTGCGAAGGCGGGGCCGTCGTTGCTTTGTAATTACTACCGTTCACTTTATTAAAAAAATCGATAGCATTAATGTCGACCCCATCTTTATACGTTTTCCCATCGAGTATGATATTAAGTGGGATTATCCGGATGTTCAGGTCATCGATTATCATTTTTGGTAGAGAAGCTGTGCTGTCCGTAACGATGACAATGTTTTCTTCCTGATCTATATTCTCTACGGATTCGTTTGTCAGTTGTTCTTTTATCTGTGTTAACGAGAGAAATTCATCTTTTTGTAAACCTCGTATTTGTTTAATTAACTCAACATCTTTTTCGGTAAAAAGCCTCATCCCGCCAGGAGTCCTGGTTACTGAGCTTAAGAGTCCTTCCTGCTCGTAATAGCGTATAGTTCTTGTAGTTATTTTAAGAATATCGGATATTTCACTTATTTTATAATATTTTCGATTATCCATAGTTTTCATATCCTTTCAAAATCAATCAATTGTATTTTCGCATAAAGTATAGCCTAAATTTATTAAAAATTATAGTTAATAATTGGACCGTATTATTATTTGACGTTAATAAAATGCCAAAAAAATATTTAAAGAGCAGTTCCTGTGATGACAGAAGGGTTTATGAGGGTAAGGACTACAAAGTAAAGACTTCCGATGACAACTAATATGCCAACCCAGAATGAGACCATACTTACTGTATTATCCCCTTCTGAGAGATTAATGAGCATTGTTCCGATTCCTATAGCGATAAGCGATAATAAACCAACGAGAATTAACATTTATTCCACCATTTTGTTGTTGATTGCGGATGTTTTATACTTTTGCCGAGCAGGAGCTTGTTGAGGCCCAGCATATTCCAGCAAGAAATAATCAACGATTAATAATAGGGTAACATAGTAATAATATACCGGTCAAGAAAAAGCATCAGTTTATTTTCTTTTGAAAGGAAATTAGGGGACGAGTGTTTTACCCGGGATAACTTTTTGCCGGGCATCACAATGCTACCATGAAGCTCTCATTATTTGTCATAGACCCTCGTAATAATTGGAGGAACTGATGGGGTAAATAGCCTGCTTGTCGACCTTATATATATATGATTCTTTCTGGTCTTTTAGGTAAACTCCATAATCATCAAGAAGATAAATCATATAGGTGGTGCTTTTTTGATTGGTCTGCCCGAAATCTATCGAATATGTTTCGTGTTTCGGAAGCATTTTTTTTATTTCTTTCCTGGGAACTTGTTTTTCTACAACTAAATTGTGAAATGTTTCGAGTAGCTTAGTTGCTTGTTTCGTATATGATTTGTGGTTTTCCGCCAGCCAGTTGTTGCTGGTGGTTTTTTCGTATACTATTTTCTTGTCAGGGAATTTTATGGTAATTCTGTTTATCGAGGGTTCATCAATTAGGGGTATTGTGTTCTCGATCCATCGTTGGCGTTCAGGCTGGAATGAATCAGCCAGTTCTCCATTTTCCTGAAAGACTTGAGGCTGTTTTTCTTTCCTTATGAATGTTGAATTGTACTGCGGGTTATGTTTTCCAATATAAAACTTGCTGGTTAATTGGGAATGTTTGAAGGTACAGAAAACAAAAGCAGTTTCGTCAGTGACGTTAAAGTATTCATATTTTTGAGGATTTTCTGAGATAATCTCATGATACTTGAATCCGTTAATTGTTTTCATGAGTTTATTAAGCATGGTCATATTGATTTTTAAGGCATCTTCGTCGTTGGTTTCCCACACGTGTTCTTTTGCTTTGATGAGATAGAGTGATGTGGAGCCTTTTCGTATTTTGATTTCTTCTTGTGCCTTAATCTCTAATTGGCTGTTCGATGCCGTATCAGCTTTGCGCGATGTATAAAGAGGTTTTGATACAATAATTGCAATAATTGCGAGAACGATAATTGCGAGAAATAATTTAATATAGTATTTTTTCATGCTAGGCTACGGTACCTTTTTTGTTGCTAACACATTAAAGTGCTGATTATTCAAAAGGTACCATCAATCGAGAATATTGTCGAGAGTACTAAGAAAAACTTTCCGATGAAGCTTTTGTCCCGAACGAAATATTCCTATGAGATTGAATTTTGTTCAGATGAGATTCTCTGTTTGAATTTTTTTCTCAAATTATACCTGAAGTAACCGACAACCATTATAATGAGGGTGCCGGTTGACGTTGCAATAAATTTTATGAGTACTTTTATTTTGTTGTTAATGTCACTGAGCGGCTTATCTTTGATGTTTTTTGCCCTTATTGAGATGAGGTCATCTCCGATAGCAATAAAATCTACTGCATTCATAAGAAAGTTAAGGTTGCCGGAAAATCTCCTGGCTATATCATCGAGTAAGAAGTCGGAATCACCGACGACAATAATACTTGTCTGAGGACTAAGCTGTTTTGCGTCTGGCCTGTTCTTGTAAAAACTGTGGAAGCGGCCTTTGAGGATCGCTCCAATTGTGTGCTTGCCGGTGTTTTGGTAGAGGAATTCCTGTTGGGGGTTCAGGTCGAAATCTTTGTCCTGGGTCCAGGCTTTTTCCGTTGTGGATAGTAAAGGAGTGAAGGATATTCCCGGAGATTTTTTGTCAATTAAGGAGCTTGCCCAGGGAAGAACGATGCTATCAAGCCTGGATGTAATTGGATTTTCTTTGTCGAAATTGCTGTTTATGAGCTTTGGCCAGAGCGGGTAGGGGATGGAGAAGGTTATGAATCCGCTGTTGAAGGCTACGCTTGTATTGCTTTTGTCGAGAACAAGGTTGGTCTTTATTTTTACTCCGTAATTGTCGAGCAGTTCCGCAATATTTGTATTTTTTGTGGCTGCATTAAGGTTTTCTATTCTAAGGGTGTCAATAAGGAAAATTGCTTTTTTCCCTTGCATAATGAACTGGTCGATTGCGTATTTTTCTTCTTCAGAGGTGTTTTCAGGGCCAGCCACAATTAAGGCCATGGCGTTCTGGGGGAAACGTTGTCCTTTTGCAATGCTTACTTCCTTTATATTGTATTGCTTAGATAGACCTTCATTTAAAAGGCGATATTCGCTGCTCAGGTTTCGTTCGCCGCTTCCGCTGAGATATGCGATGGTAAAATTGCTTTTTCTGGTTATTTTCAGTATAAGGCTTGTCAAATCATACTCGAGATTGACTGTATTCTGGATAACCGGGATAACTTCAGTTTTGTCTTCATAGAATAGCGCAAGACCAAGATATCCCATCTTTACTTCGCGTTTGTCTTTTTCGATGACATTCATCTGTATTTCAGGTATGCCGATTTTTTGCGCTTTGGACGTTGTTTCCGGATCTTCTGCCGGATCGATAAATTGATATTTGATTTTGTTGTTCGAACATATCCTGTATTCTTCCATTATATCCGTGACTTGTCGTTTTAAGTTAACAAACGAAGCCGGCAATTCTTTAGAGAAATAAACATTAACCGAAATGACGTCATCAAGATTGGTGAGAATTTTTTTTGTTGAGGCTGAGATAGTGTAAATATTGTTTTCTGTCAGATCAGCGCGAAAGAAAATTTTTGAGGAGATAACATTGAGTAAGATAAGGATTGTCGATACTAACAATATTTTTGAATAAATGATTGTCGTAACAGATGGTTTATATTTTTTTAGGCGATCAAGTATTATTGCCATTTACGTTTTTCCAGTGACTGCATATTTAAATAAATAAAAAAGAAAATTATAGAGATATAATAAACGATATCTCTGCTATCAAGGACCCCCCGGCTGATGCTTTCGAAATGAGACCCTAGACCCAGATAGTGAAGGACTGTTGAGACCGAATATGGTAAAGAATATAATACGATGTTCTCTCCTAAGATAAAAAGAATAAAGGATAACGTTACGCCAAGAATAAACGCAACAATCTGGTTTTCACTGAGACTGGAGACAAACGACCCGATGGATAAATACGCCGCACCGAGTAAGACGCTGCCAAGATAGCCGCAGACAATAACCCCATGGTCCGGACTGCCGAGCAGTGAAACGACAAGATAAAGAGGAAGTGTTAAGAATATCGCTATCGTTACCAACAGGAGGCTTGCAAAGTATTTTCCCATGATTACCTGGTAATCCTTAACTGGTAAGGTTAATAGTATCTCGATCGTATCCATTTTTTTTTCTTCTGACCAGGTCCTCATTGTTACTGCCGGGATAAAAAATAAAAATATCCAGGGCAACAGAGAGAAAAATTCCCGCATTGTTGCTTGTCCGTATAAAAAGAAGCCGCGAAAGAAAAACCATCCGGTAAACAGCGTGAATATAGAGATGTAAATGTAGGCTATCGGAGATGTGAAATAGGAGGTGAATTCCTTTTTAAATATTATCCAGATTATTTTCATTGGACCTCTTGGTTCTCCTGTGTTGTTATGTTAAGAAAAATATCTTCGAGCGTAAGCTCTTGCGCTTTTAATTCCGATAACAGCCACTTGTTCTGGGCGACTATAGAGAATATTTCCTCCGAATTAACACTCTCTTGCGATAATTGGATTGTTAATCTAAGCCAGCCCGAGGATTTGTACTTTTTTTGTTCAATGACAATGTCATAACCATACTTTTTCTTGAGTAATTTTGAGAAATAATGAAAATCTCCTTTAAAGGTTAACTTTATTATTGTACCACTTGATTGGCTTTTCGATAACTCTTTGGGTGTGCCGGAGGCTACGATTTTGCCATTATTGATAATGATGATCCTGTTGCAAGTGGCTGAGACTTCCGGGAGTATGTGCGTACTCAAGATGATTGTTTTTTCCTGTCCTAGTTTTTTTATTAGATTACGGATATCTATTATCTGGCTCGGATCAAGTCCGCTTGTGGGTTCGTCGAGGATCAGGATTGCAGGTTCGTGGATGAGCGCCTGAGCTATTCCAACCCTTTGCCTGTATCCTTTTGACAGCTCGTAAATATCTTTGTGCAAAACTTCTTTCAGACCGCAATCTTCAATAACTTTTGCCAGATGTTCTCTGATTTTTGAAGGGTGGATTTGGCGTAGTTGTGCAATGAACTTGAGGTATTCGATGACTCCCATGTCTTGGTAAAGAGGTGTGTTTTCCGGCAAATATCCGGTTTGCCTTTTTACTCCCAGCGGATCTTTGAGTACGTCAATTCCTGCAATGTAAGCTTTTCCATGTGTTTGGGCAAAATATCCGGTGAGTATTTTCATTGTGGTTGTTTTACCGGCTCCGTTAGGGCCAAGGAATCCAACAACTTCACCTTTGTTTACAGTGAAGGATATGTCTGAGACGCCTCTGGACTTGCCATAATTTTTCGTTAAATTTTCTACACGTATCATGCATTTTCCTTGTTTCTATATTATATGCATTTACTATTTTGGCATAAGCTATGATGCCAGTATTGATTATATCAAAAAATAATTTAATTCATAGTATTGTTATATTAGGTAAATGTGATTGTGCCGGCTTGGTAGTTGTTGGCTTAACCCAGGCTGTATGATTTGGTTAACGGAAACGTCAACTTGGACAAATCAGAGAGTATAATAGGCGAAGAGCTACTTGTGTATGTGTTTAAAAGATTATCGGCGGTGAGAGAAAGAACATAACACTGGATCAATATATATAATAACGAAAGACCGCATGAGTTGTTAGGAAATGTTCCGTTAGCAAATGACTTCCTTAAATCTAACTCTAAGTAAGTCATTTGCTGGATGGGGTGCGAAACTGGCATCTGAAGTTATCAATTGCTGCTAAATAGTAAAAACACTGACTTTATCTTCCAATGTCCTGGTTGTAAGCTCTAGATCACTAATTTTCCCTGAAAATGTTTCAATTGTTGCCAGGACTTCTTCTGCTGAACCAGAAACCTCTTCAGTTGAAGCTGAGTTATCTTCAGAAATTTTTGCAATTTCATTAATATTAACTGCCGTATCAGTAAATCGCTGCTTGATACTTTCAGTTGCTTGAAAATTATCTTCGGAAATTGATTGTATATTAGATATCGCATTAACAACATCTTTTGACCGACTTGTCAAAGCCTGCATCGAGTTATTATTAATTTCGATGTTGTGGGTAAGATTATTCATAGTACTTACAACTTGTTCGCTTGATGCCGTCATTTCTTCAGCAGCAGCAGAAATATTCTGGATCTGAATAACGGTATTCTTTACAGCATCTATGATTTTCTTAAGTGCTATATTTGCCTGATGGCCCAGGTTAGCACCTGTTTGCACTTCTGTGGTCCCATTTGCCATTGACTCAACTGCGGTATTTGTATCCCGCTGTATTTGTTTGATCAAAGTGGCTATTTCTTTCGTCGCTTTCCCTGACCTTTCCGCAAGCTTACGAACTTCATCAGCAACAACTGAGAATCCTCTACCATGTTCACCGGCACGCGCAGCTTCGATTGCAGCATTTAAAGCTAATAAATTAGTCTGCCCTGCTATATCATCAATAACTTCTATGATGCTTTCAATCTGTGCTGAACTTTTCCCTAATTCAGTAATTTTTTCCGCAGCTAGCAATACTGTTTCTTTAATTTTATCAATCGCAATAATAGTATTAGATACAATTATTTCACCTTCTTTTGCAACAGAAGCCGTTTGGTTGGAATTTGCAGCAACATGCGATGTATCCTCCGCAACCTGATTAATTGCGTTATTCATTTGATTGATTATTTTTTTTGTGTTTTCAATGTCAACAGATTGTTGTCTTGTTACCTTCGCAATATTACTTATTTCTATGTCGTTTTGACTAATGGTTTCTGCCGTTGTTTTAGTTGTTGCAACCTGACGTTGTGCTCCGCCAGATACCAACAGAAGTTCTTGCTTTATGATATCTAGCTCCTTCTTGATTTTATTCACAGCATTAAGTTGTTTACATGATCCTGCCGCTACATCCGTTATTGCAACAGTAATTTGAGAAACAGAACTCATCGAGTCTTTTGACACTATTTGCAGTTTTTTAAATTCCTGACGCACTTCAGTAGTTGAATTAAGTACGTGACGAATTGTTTCTCTTAATTTCTCAGTCATTTTCCTTAAAGCGCCAGCATTCTCACCAACACCATTATTTATCTCGACAACGAAATTGCCATTAGCAATTTCAACTAAAACATTATTTGTTAATATTATAGGTTTACGCATTTCTTTAGACAAGTAAAGCGCTATAATAACAGCAAATAAAATGGCAATAAATATTGCGACACAAGCTACCAGCATTCCTATCGAATTCATTTGAATGACTTTATTTGAAGATTTTTTTACGTTCTCAATATTACTTTGTACAATAATCTGCAATGACTTATAAAAATCTTCATTATTTTTGTCAATTTGACTTTTTACCAGTTGATCCATTTTCTTTAACAATTTGATGGCTTTTTCAGCATCAACAGCTTGAGTTCCCTGATCAACGCCAATTACAAGGACATCAATTTCCTGCTGGTATGGATTTTCAATATTCAAATTTTCATATTTTTGCTCAATTTCAAGCAAGGATTTAATACTTTCACTCCAATTTTTCTGCGCTAAAATAAAAGCATTCCACTCATTATGTGCTTTCATTACATTAAATTGTTCTATTGATTTTATTTCTTTATTTAAAAGGGTTAAATTATTTAATATGTTTATGTCTATTTGCTTTCGTGAGTCAATAGACTTCATCGGATTAAGCAGTGCGCTTATGTCCTCCATCGTTTTAGCTTGTATTAAATTCATATTCCAAAGACTATTAACAATAGGCATGTCCTGTTTAAAAAAAGTATTAACAAGAAAATTAGACTGACTTGTACCTATCAAAAACACAACGCTTATAAATACAGATATTAATGCTATGGAAACAAAACCACCCATTACTTTATTCTTCAAGCTAAGATCGTTAATCATTTAATTCCCCTTTTTTATTAATAGAAATGCTATAATAACATGATAGGTATAAGCATATCAAAAAAATATCATTATCAAATAAGAAATTTTCCAGTTGCAAATACCTTCAATGGGTTCCGCCGTTTTTTTTTCTCAATTCTAAAATATAACCTCTAATATAATTAAATATGTTATCTAACATGAAAAAATAAATTGATTATAATATAATTTTTTTGAGCTTTCTTCCGTCGCCATTTCAATGCTTAAGTTCTAATAGTTTCAATAGAATCAAGATTTAAACCATTCAAGCTAACTTTATTAACAATTCGTTTATTCATTATTAATTTTTGCTTTCTTTTTATTGGAAATCCCCAGATCACTTAGTGAATTTAGAGCTCCCCCAATTTTTTATTAGAGGACTATTGTTAGTAATCACTTTTATAAAAATTGGGGGGAGCTTTTCTATTTCCTCAAGTGCTTTTAGTGCCCATTAAAAATATCTGTACTCGTATTTTATTTTTTATTTCTGACCATTACTTTATCTTTAGGAAATTTCTTTCTTATTTGAGCCGGAGATACATCGTATAAACCTGAAGCTACTAAAAATTTTTCTCCATCCATAGTGACCATTTTACAATAGGAGATTTTAGGTGAGCCAGCTTTTTCCCCATTTTTTGGCCAAGTATATGGGACCCAGCCTTCGCCATTTTTATTTACCATTTCATAAAAATCCTTAAATATAACATTGCCAGCAGGATCTCTCATATCAAAAAGTTCTTTGCCTTCTAGTGCAGGTTTTAACGGATGCATAACCATTTTACCCTCAAATGACTGAACCCAAATATAACCCTCTCCCTGGGCAAAAATAAATTTCCCTTTTAGGTCTCTTAGCTCAGCATAAGCAGCCGGGCCCTTTTTCTCCAGTAATTTAACAGCTTCATTAACTTTCTTCTTAACAAGTTCAGGACTTATTACTTCAGCAGCATTACCAATTATAGGTAAAGATACAACAAACATCATAGATATCGTAAATAACATTGAAATAATCAAGCTAGGTTTTTTCATTTTAAATGCTCCTCGTATAATACGTTTCAGAATGGTTAGTCAGATCGGCAAATATTGCATTGATCTATAGACTAAACATTTAACAAGAGAAGTCCCTATATTATAATCTCTTTATAGGGATCATTAGAGG
>Ga0209417_1000846_pt1 | contig 63242 bp, 47 predicted proteins | sample RifGroF2_FD_184002 | JGI IMG/M metagenome (GOLD analysis project Ga0209417, IMG submission 184002) | Groundwater microbial communities from Rifle, Colorado, USA - Groundwater F2 (SPAdes) (version 2) | ecosystem: Environmental > Aquatic > Deep subsurface > Groundwater | place: Rifle, Colorado... | reverse complement strand
TAGGCCTTCAGAGGAATCACAAAAATTCCGCCCGCCATTCCGAGAAAAATCAGTATTATGAAAAGCACCGGATAAAACATGAAAAGGCCCATGTCAACACACGGCCCCTGCACAAACGCCGTGAGAATGAGAAATACCACCATCCCGATAGCGCCAAAAGGAACAAGCCCTAATTCGACTTTATTCCCCGAAAGATAACCTGCCAGAAAACATCCCGCCCCCATCCCCAGCGCCGGGGCCAGTTGAAGTATCCCTATGTCCACGGCGCTTGTCCCGGGGGGAATCATATTGTATTTCGCCAGTATTATCAGCACGGACTGTATGAATGCACCCACCGCATAAAAATATGATTCCCCCAGAACTGCCAGAAAAAGAGATTTTTTTGACTTCATAAACTTGAAGCCTTCTATATGTTTTGCAATGAAACTCCAATCCCATTTCCGTGCTTTGTTAGCCGCCGGTACACTGAATATTTTCAAAGAAAAAAGAAAACCGGCAAGCGAAATAAATGAAAAAATAACACCGCACATGTATAATTCATTTCCGCTTATGCTTTTGATTATGAAGCCTCCGCTTACCCCCAGAATTATTGCTGAAAAACTCAGCATCCCCGCAATCCCGTTCACTTTTGAGAGGTCTTTTTCCGGAAAAAGTTCAGGCAGGATACCGCTGAAAGGCGGGCTGAAAAAAGTGCTCTGCGCCGCCATCAGAAACATAACGCCGATAAGAGGCGAAACACCCCATTCGGGAACTTTGCTGAATACGTAAACTCCCAGAAGCATTATCAGCAATTCGGCGGCTTTTGAGAGTATCAGAGTAACCCGTTTTGAAAACTTGTCAGCGAAATACCCGGCACTTTCGGAGAACAGTATGAAAGGCGCGACAAAAGCTATTGTCATTATAGATAGAAAGGCGGTGTCTGTTGAGTAATTTCTGGAAATACCCACAGCCGTAAGTACTGTAACCATTTTAAAGGCGTGATCGTTGAAAATCCCGAGAAACTGAGCGCCGACAAGAGGCGTCAGGCGTTTCCATATTCCTTCTTCTTTCATCTTTCAGAATGTATCCCCCGGGATTAGAGCCCATCTATACTGAAATCATTCTCCGCAAAAGAATAGGTTTTATTGCAGAATTCGCATTTTATCCTGATTTCCTTCTCTTCCCTGAAAATATCATCTATTTCTTCTTTTTTCAAAACGGAAACAGCCTGTTTCATTTTTTTGCGGGAACAGGAACAGACATAATCGGGAGAAGATGAAAACTCGTAAAAAATTTCCTTTTTTATTTTATTTTCCGGTGAATCCTCCACCGAAATCCCGAGAAGCGCCCCGATAATGCTCCACAATTTCTTTTCTTCCGTCATTTCAGACGACTTTATGACGGCTGTGAATTCCGGGCTGTTCATGCGGTTTCTGCATACGTCAAACGCCTTTAAATCACATCCCGGCATGGCCTGAAGCATAAAGCCGCAGGCCTTTTTTACCGGTTTCTGCGGATCGCCGTTTAAATCAATTATCACTGAAATGCCCGTTTCAAGCTGGTCGCTTGTGGAAAAGAAAAAGGCCATATCTTCGGCAATATCCATCAGCGCCGCTTTACAGCAGCCGGAGTTAAGTATCTTGCCATCAACGGATTTTATTGCCGTCACTTTGCCGTCATTTCCGAAAAGTTCATCCTCTTTTGAAACCATTGAGGCAAGCTTTGTTTCTCTGGGGATTCCTCTTACTTCACATTTGGCATTGACATCTACAAGAACTGACGAAATCTTTCCGTCATATTCCCAGCGCAGTGAATATTTTTCATCCCCTTCCAGTAAAGGAGAAACAAGCGCCCCTACAGTAAGGGCCTTAGCGAAGATAAAGGAAGATACCGGATCGGTATCATGCACAAAAATGCCTTTTGTAACGGTTGAAACCGTATCCGCAAAGGAGAATCTCGCATTGATGCTTTTTATGATGCCTCTGACAAGAAAATCGGAAATATTCAAGAACGTTCCCCCTTAAAATACTTGGAAACGGGAAAATACCGCTTCCTGCGGAAAGTTCCCGTTTCAGAAAAATAAATGGATTTGTTAATCGACTCTTTCGACTTCGATTTCGGGGTCTATTTCTTCTCTCAATATTCTCTGTATTCCCTCTTTGATTGTCATTGTGGCGTGAGGACAGCAACCGCATGCGCCGCGCAGACGCAGACTGACATTTTTTCCTTCAATCGCCGCGACTTCCATATCTCCGCCGTCCGCCTGCAGGTGAACGCGAAGCTCTTCCAGTTTAGCTCTGATTTTTTCTTCCATCGTAACTCTCCTTATTTCGGATTTTTATTATTCTGCCTGCTAGAAGATAAACTTAACGCCGCTGAGCCTGCGTTCAAACTCGTTTAATACTTCTTCTTCTTCATTTTTTCCGCCCCTCGCTACAAACGTGGCTGAAAACCTGACATAATGCCCGGCATCGTCCCAGGGAACGGAACTGATGAGTTTTTCCTTGATGAGCCATTGGCTGAAATCTTCTCCGCTCGCAAAGGAAATCCCGTCCGAGGTTCCCTTAGGCGCTCTTACATACAGGTAAAAGGAGCCTTCCGGCATTCTGGCGGGAAAACCAATTCTCTTCAGGGTTTCGGTCATGCGTTTGAGCCTGTGTTCATACTTCTGTGAAATCTTCGGTGTTATATGGGCCTGATTGTCCAATGCCTTTACGGCGGCTTTCTGAATTGCGGCGAACTGTCCGCTGTCGGCATTGTCTTTCACATCGGAAAAAGCCTTTATCGCGAGTTCATTGCCGCAGACCCAGCTCAAACGCCAGCCGGTCATATTAAAACCCTTTGACATACTGTGAAGTTCGACCGCCACTTCCTTTGCCCCGGGAATGGATAAAATGCTCAGAGGTTTTCCCTTGAAATTAAGAGGCGCGTAAGCGGCATCGGAAACTATCAGTATATTGTTTTCCTTCGCGAATTTTACCGCTTCGGCAAACATTTTTTCATCGGCGGAGGCCCCTGTCGGATTGTTGGGATAATTGAGATAAAGAAGTTTCGCTCTTTTTCTCTGGTCTTCGTTCAGAGAGGAAAGATCGGGGAAAAAGCCTTTTTCCTCAAGGAGCGGCAGGTTGATAACTTCTCCACCTAAATATTTGGTCCAGGTGCCCATTACGGGATATCCGGGTACAGTCATAATGGTGATGTCTCCGGGGTTTATGAAACATGCCGGAAGGAAACTGAGGGCAGCTTTGCTGCCGATGGAATGGTTTATTTCCTTTTCAGGGTCCAGATCGACTTTGTAGAGAGATTTCATATATCTGGCAACCGCGTTTTTGAATTCGGAAATGCCGTTATCGGCATAAGTGCGGTTTTCCCATTTGGCGGCTTCTTCAGCAAGCGCGTTGATAACTTCCGGAAAAGCCATATCATCGGGTTCTCCGACACCCATATCAATAATGGATACTCCTGGATTGGCTGTCATGGCGGCACGTTTCGCGCGTTTGATCTTTTCGAATTTGTAAATGGTGGTATCTTTTCCGTAACGGGCCCCGCCTATGCGTTCGGCAAAATTATTCTGCAAAAAACTTTCAGACATATTATTATCGATCCTCATGTTATTATATTAAAGCTGAGATATAGAATACTGAAAAAGAGCGACAATTCAAATATGATAAATCAAAAATCACTTTTTCAATAATGTTTTTTCCCTCTCTTTAAATAATCATCCGCATTTTGATGTTCATTTTCTCAAACTCATTTATCAAGCCGCCTTATCATATTATCTGATTTAATTGTATAGAAAATTGTTATCCGGGGAATGAATTTGACAAAGCAAATCCGTCTTTGCCGGGACTTTAAGACGGTTGCGACAACGCGCAACCCAATTATTGATTGGCAGTTTACTACGTTCGACTGGGACAGCACGGTGCAGGCTAAGTTCAAAAAGATAAATGACACCCTTAATATAATTTCATTCCGTGACGGGTACTATTTTAACGTCATCGAACCATGCCGTTCCTTTTGCATTCATAATGCGAAGACGGATATAGCCGGGATTTTTATTGTTCGGGTCTTTTTCGGCGGTTTTGAACTTGAAACCCTGCTTGGTCCAGGGAACAGCCCCTGTATAGAAGTTCGCGGGAAACCAGAGGTTTTTGTCATAGTTTATATTTACGCAGACCCCAGATGCGCCTCTTTCAAGAGGAACAACATCCTCCGTCTTCAGAAAAAATGTCAGCAGATACTCGGTATTTGCTTTCATTTCCGGAAGGTACTGCGTCAGGCAGACGCTTCCTTTTTCCGGGCATTTGAGCATCAGGGATTTGCCGCCATTTATAAACTCATCCGATACAATTGCCCAGGATTCCCCATTTTTGATATCGTTTTTCTGAGGCCCGGCCCATTTGCCTGCATAACGGTCTTTGACTTCGGCGGTGAAATCCCCGTTATTCACAATGTTTCCGTCATTTTTTTTTTGGAAGCGGATGCTTCCAAAATTTTCCAGCTCATGAAAACCATGTCTTAAAAACGGGCTCCAGGTAAAGAGTTTGACATAATCGCCATCTTTTTTGAGTAATATTCTGTTCCTGTTGAAATTCACCGGGAAGCCATCAGGATTAAATCCAGGCAGATTCTTTATCGGTACCGCTATTTCGGCAATCCATGAACCTTTATTTTTCTTTACCGCGACAGTCGCGCCGCTGTTCCATGCCCAGTCATGGGTCTGCGATGCCCCTACCTTTTCAGCTGAAAGATCCGAAAGTGAACCCGAAGCGTTTATCATGAGCTGATAATATTTTTTTCTGTCTCCCGATGGATTGAGAAATACTTCGACGGATGGATCTTTCCATATTTCCTTGTCGTCGGCTTTTCTTTCCGAAGATGAGACGATGGCCATTTCCGGCTCCTCGCACTCAAAGGAAATATACAGATTGTCTTTGTCATGAATGGCGCGGACTATAGTCTTCAAAGCCCTGTCATTCTTGCCGCTGTCTTTGCCGAACGGACGCAGAAATACTTTTTCAGACTCATTCCAGACTTTTTCATCAAGAGTTCCATCAACGCTTACAGGCGCGTCAGTCGAAGGAGAATAGAAATTCAGGTCGCTGATTTCCTTTTTGTTTTTCAGGTAAAGTTCACGGGCGTCTTTCAAGGGTTTGAACATATTTTCACGCATGAAACGCACTCTTTCATTTTCTTCCTGAGAAGACGCGGTGAGCTTTTCAGCTTCACCAAACCGCTTATCAAGAGAATCTATTTCATCCTGAGAATAAATTTTTTCCCAGAGTTCATAATCCGAAACGGGAACACTGGCAGGGCCGAGGGGCGTTTCTATAGGCTTACCGATTACTTTCAGCCAGTTTTCTTCAAAGCGCTCATAGATTTTCTCCATTGTACCGGCGGCGGCGCCGAACATTTTCTGATAATGCTCCTTAAGGATTTTATCCACATCGGAAGAATTATTCCAGCAGACTTTTGAGAACACATAATAATCAAGATAATGGAAAATATACTTGTCAGTTTCAGATTCCATATATGCCCCGAAAATATAAGGGGCCTGCTCTTTATAATATTTGCCGATGCACTTGGGAGTAACGTCAGGTACCCCCAGTATTTCCCTTTTTCCGTACTTGTTCGTGTAATTCCAGAGCCATATTTTTCTCTTCTGCTTATTGTACCATGCCTTGATTTCATCGACTTCTTTTTTGTATATGTCGGGGATATGCATTATCCAGGGGCCGGCTTCGGCAAGCATAACGAGAACATGAGAGGGTATTTCCCTGTCGGGCACTTCACGATAGGGAGAATATGCCATCATGGTTATATATCCGGGAATATTGTTCTTTTTAAGTTTTTCGGCGGTATCGCATACAAAGTCCCACATGAATTCAGATGTTGCCTTCGGTCCTTTTGAGAAATGCTTTTGGCATTCCGGACACCTGCAGAGGTACATTCCATCCTGGGGCATTATATTGAAATATCCCGTCTGAAAACCGCTCTGGTCCCATATACATCCATACTTTGACATTATATTTCTGGAGCTTGCGGGCTTGCCTGTGAGAAATGCTTCCGCGTCCTTATATATCTCATCCTTTATTCCGCTGCTGTAACAGAGCTGTCCGGTATGCTGTAAAGTGGGTGAAACATATCTTTTGCCGTTTTGCATAAGGGCGAAATATTCAGGGTGTGATTCGCCGAAACGTTCAACATAACCGAGCCTTCCCAAGCCGTGGCAATTGGGTATATACCTTGTTTCAAGCCTCAGACGGTAGTAATTCATATTCTTGAAAGACCATGAATCTTTGCCGTCGCGTCCATCCGGGAGCATACCGGAGAAACTCGAAAATTTCCGCACTGTATAATCCGGTTTTTCCGTAATGTTCATAGCTTCCAGTTTGAGCGTTTCGTGTTTAGGGATAACCGTTCCTATTTTTCCGGGAAAATAGAAACGAATTCCGGCATAACGTTCCAGAAAATCATATACACCGAAGAGTGTCCCGCGCTCAAAATACAATCCCCAAATTCCGCCTTTCAGTCCCTTTTCCGGATTGGCGTCCATACTGTCGATACCGGCTATAAAAATATTATTGCCGGAAGATTTTATGATGAAACCGTCACGTGGCAATTTGCTTATGTCAATACCAGCGTTTTTGAGATATTGATTGTTTCCAAGGATGATTGACGTTTTCTTTTCATCCGGTTTTTTTACGATGGGGACATCGGCGGATAATGACTGACTGAGCAGTTCTTTCAGTTCCTTTCCGGCAAAGGCCGCTACAGGCCCGGCATCGTCCGTGACGACTATTTCACAACTTAAAGTTCTTTTAACATTCAGGACATGTGTTCCGTTGCCGGGAGCCCCGTAGGCGATACATGCGCAGAAGAGCGTTACGACAATTGAGACTGACAGTTTTTTCATTCGACTTTCTCCTTTTTTTCATTATTTTTATTCATAGACATATTTTTTCAGGCTTCCATAGACTTTTTCCAAATTGACATTTGATACATGCATATCGCAATATAAGGTGTTCATCAAGTTGAGATGCCTGAAATCGCCGCCCAGCAGCGGTTCGGCATCGCTCTTAAAAGGCCAGGTATTCACTGAAAAAAGTAAAGGATAACCGATTTCTCCGGCCACCGCATTTCTTTGTCCGTCAGCAAGATATATTATAGTTGAAGGGGATATTATGTTTGAACCGCGTTTCATCTGTCCACCCGTACTGGCCTCTGAATCCCATCTGCAATAATAATTCAGCATATAACTGTTTCTGAACATAGATGCACTTTCCCTTACTTTATCTGACGGACAAAAATATACTTTTGCCCTGGCAGCACTGGAATTAGCCTTTGACGCTTCAATATTTGTATATGGTTCCAGACCAGAGAAAAAGTATGCTGTACCTGTAACCCCGCCCGGAAAAAGTCCGCCCCAGTCATTTTGATACATGGCAACCGCGCTGCCCAGTTGTTTGAGATTTCCGGCGCATTGAATCTGCCGGGCTTTGTCTTTGGCTTTTCCCAGAGCGGGGAGGAGCATTCCGGCCAATATAGCTATAATCGCCACGACAACGAGGAGCTCGATGAGCGTAAAAGGTATTTTTCTTTTCATATACTTTCTCCTATTTGCAGAGTTGCCGGGACAGTATAATTCTGTTTTTTCTGGAAGTTTGTCCCGTTTATGCGGCTTAACAATATTTCAACGGCCTTTCCGCCCATCTCGGAAGGATGTACATCGACAGTAGTGATATGGGGTTCCCTGAGAGTGGAAAATCCCATTCCTTCAAAGCCCATAACTCCCAATTTGCCGCCAAGCTTAATGCCTTTTTTAGTAAAAACATCAATCAGCCAGCGCGCAAAGTTGTCTGTCGGGGAAAAAATAAGGGTTTTTAAATTATGGTCCAGCTTCTTTTCGATTAACGCGAAAGTTTCCTCGTATGGAGTCATATTATATTCAAAACAAAACATTTGTTTTTCAGGGACATTATTTTTCCGTAGGGTCTTCATAAAAGCTTCGGTGCGTTCTTCCTGATTATTATTAATAAGCATGGCATTTCTGCCGATACAGAAGAACTCATAATTCATTTTAAGGCACAGTTCGACGGCTTTTCTGGCCCCGTTTTCATTGTCAGGGGATACGGTATCGATATCGAGGCCAGATTTTCTGCCGACAATTACGATTGGTTTGGATATTTTACTTTTCACAGAGGCTATGACGGCATCCGGTATGCGTTCGTCTATTATGAAGCCGTCGGTTTTGCCGTCAAATTCAAGGATTGCGGCCTTTACGTCTTCCAGCGCGTCCTTATCCGGCTCTTTATCTGCAAATGAATAATTGCAGAAAGGATAAACGGGATTGAATTTTCCTTTCATAAGCTCTCTCTGGACGGACTGGTTTATATTATTGAAATAATTGTCATGGAGAGTTGTTTCCCTGGAAGGGCGAGTAATGCAGCATACGGAGGCAAAATTTCTTTTCCCGGCGTCCTCTTTCTGAAAATTGGCGAAATAGCCTCTGCCTCTTATGTATTCAATGTAACTTTCATCCGCCAGTTCCCTGAAGACCCGCATTGCCGTTATATGGCTGACACTGTATTTCCGGCGTATGTCGCTGACGGAAGGTACTTTTTCCCTGTATTTTATCTTTTCGGATAAAATCAGCTCTTTTATATCTCCGCTGATCTTTTCATAGAGGCAGATATCGTTATTTTCAGCCATTTGACACCTGATATTACTAGTTAGTTACTGGTAATAGTATATACTATAAAGAAACTTTTGTCAACAGCAGTGAAGAAAAAATTTGTTTTTTCCCGCAATATGAATCAATATGAATCAAGGTTCCGGAAGGGCTTCTGCCTTTTTCCCGAAAATACGAAGTACCAGAACGAAAAAGAGCGGGATATAGAAGATGGCAAGCACAGTGGCTGTAATCATTCCGCCTAAAACACCCGTTCCGATGGAATTCTGAGCGCCTGAACCGGCTCCTGTGTTTATCGCCAGGGGCAATACGCCGAGCATAAAGGCCAATGATGTCATAATTATGGGGCGGAGGCGCAGTTTTACGGCTTCAAGCGTTGCTTCAGTCATGCTTTTTCCCTGCGTCATCAGTTCTTTGGCAAATTCAACTATAAGTATGGCGTTTTTAGCGGAAAGTCCGATAGTCGTAAGCATGCCTATCTGAAAATAAACGTCATTGGAAAGCCCTCTGGATGAAGTTGCTATGAGAGCGCCCACTATGCCGAGGGGCAGGACCAGCATGACGGAAAACGGTATGGACCAGCTTTCATAAAGAGCGGCCAGACAGAGAAAAACCACCAGTATTGAGATCGCATACAATACCGGGGCCTGTGAACCGGACATGCGTTCCTGATAGGAAAGTCCCGTCCATTCATAGCCTATGCCGGAAGGCAGCTGCGCGGCTATTTCCTCCATGGATTTCATGGCGTCGCCTGAGCTTTTTCCCGGGGCTGCCTGTCCCAGTATTTCAATTGACGGAAAGCCGTTATACCGTTCAAGGCGGGGGGAGCCGTAAATCCATTTTATTTTTGCGAATGATGAAAACGGGACCATTTCGTCTTTTTTATTGCGGATAAACCATTTTTCCAGATCTCCCGGCTGCATTCTGTAAGCGGCACCTGACTGGAGATATACTTTTTTGATACGGCCCCGGTCAATGAAATCATTGACATAAGAGCCGCCCCATGCCGAAGAAAGAGCGCTGTGGACATCATTTATGGAAAGGCCCAAAGCCCCGACGCGTTCCCAGTCTATATCGACTTTGAATTCGGGGGTATCGTCCATCCCGTTCGGGCGCACCATTGCAAGGTTCGGATTTTTTGCCGCCATTCCAAGGAGCTGATTTCTGGCCGCCAGGAGTTTTTCATGTCCAAGTCCCGCACGGTCCTGTAATTTAAAGTCGAACCCGTTGGCGTTGCCGAGTTCAAGTACGGGAGGAGGAGGAAAGGCAAAAACCATCGCGTTACGTATGTGTGAAAATGCCCCCATTGCCTTTCCTGCCACGGCTTTTACCCTGAGATCAGGTCTTTTTCGCAAATTCCAGTCCTTGAGTTTTACAAAAGCCAGCCCGGTATTCTGTCCCCTGCCGGCAAAACTGAAACCGGCAACGGCAAATACCGATTCCACCGCTTCTTTCTGTTCAATAAGAAAATGATCACGGACTTTCGCCATTACCTTTAATGCCTGTTCCTGAGTCGAACCGACCGGGAGCATTACCTGAACGAAAAGTATGCCCTGGTCTTCATCCGGCAGATAAGCTGTAGGAAGGCGCATAAAAAGAAAAATCACTGCGGCGATAATCAGAACGTAAATAACAATATAACGCATTCCCCTCTTCAAAATACGTTCCACGATGGACTGATACTGTTCGCGGCTGTTGTTGAAAACCCGGTTGAACCACCTGAAAAACGGCCTGAAGAGAAAGAAGCCGCTTTCCGTAACATTATGTCCTTTTTCTACTGATTTAAGTATTGTGGCGCAAAGGGCCGGAGTGATTATGAGGGCGACCAGTACGGAAAAGAACATGCATGAAATAATGGTGATTGAAAACTGCCGGTAAATAACCCCTGTCGAACCGCCGAAAAAAGCCATAGGCACAAAAACCGCCGAAAGCACCATGGCAATACCTACCAGCGCCCCTGCTATTTGTCCCATTGATTTACGGGTCGCTTCTTTCGGGGAAAGGCCCTCGTCGCTCATTACGCGCTCGACGTTTTCCACAACTACGATAGCGTCGTCCACAAGCAATCCGATGGCCAGCACCATCGCGAACATAGTCAGGGTGTTGATTGAAAAGTTGAACGCTTTCAATACCGCGAAAGTTCCGAGAAGCACGACAGGCACAGCTATAGTTGGTATAAGCGTAGCCCTGAAATTCTGGAGAAACAGAAACATCACCAGAAACACAAGTACAATCGCTTCCACAAGTGTTTTTATTACTTCTTCAATGGATATTTTGACAAAAGGCGTAGTATCATAAGGATATGCCATTTTCATGCCTTTAGGGAAAAATTTTGACAATTCGTGGAGTCTTTCCTTGATGGCGACGGCAGTGGAAATGGCATTTGCCCCTGTGGTAAGCTTGACGGCCATGCCCGCGGCAGGTTTACCGTTATAGGAAGCTATCATGTCATAATTTTCGCTTCCGAATTCGATGGTTGCCACATCTTTGAGCCGCACGGTGGAACCGTCACTGTTGACCCTCAACGGTATTTCCCCGAATTGCTCCGGCGTCTGAAGAAGATTCTGAATGTTGATTGTGGCATTCAGGCGCTGGCCTTTTACAGACGGCGTCCCGCCGAGTTGTCCAGCTGAAATCTGCACATTATATGCCTGTACGCACTGTTCCACATCATCGGGTGTCATCTTGAAATTATAAAGGCTGTCGGGATTGAGCCATATCCGCATGGCATACTGCGATCCGAAAGTCGTTACGTCGCCAACCCCCTGAACACGGCTTATAGGGTCCTGAATATTTGCGACGACATAATTTGTAAGGTCATAACGGTTCATACTGCCGTCTTCTGATATGAAACCCAAAACCATGAGAAAGTTTTTTGTTGATTTGCTGACTTTTATTCCTTGTTTCTGGACGACTTGCGGCAGGAGGGGCGTGGCAAGTTGCAATTTATTCTGTGTCTGGACCTGCGCGATATCGGGATTCGCTTCGGCGTCAAAAGTCAGTGTGATGGTAACATAACCGGCGGAATCGCTTGTCGATGATATATAAACCAGATGGTCTATCCCGTTCATTTTCTGTTCTATGACCTGTGTGACGGTGTCCTCTATAGTTTTTGCCGAGGCGCCGGGGTAGAACGCGTCTATGGATACTTCCGGCATAGCTATGGCGGGGTACTGAGTTACCGGCAGGGTAAAAATCGCGAGAATACCGGAAAGCATAATAATAATGGCGATAACCCAGGCGAAAATGGGACGATTTATGAAAAACTGAAGCATTAACGGGAACTCCCCTGCGGCTTGACGGCTTCAGTTTTCCCCAATGTCGTATCTTCAAAAGGCACTGCTTTTACCATAACTCCGTGCCGTATCTTCTGAAAGCCTTCCATAATCACCCTGTCCCCGGGGCCAAGGCCTTTTTTAACCAGCCAGTTGTTGTCTATTGCCCGGTCTATTTCCAGTGTTCTATGCTCAACTTTTCCGGAAGCATCCACTATCATGGAATAAGGGCGGCCTTTGATATCGCGCATAACACCCTGCTGGGGAATAAGTATTGCCTTCTCGACTATACCTTCCTTAATCACCGCCTGAACAAACATTCCAGGCAGAAGCAGAAAATTAGGATTTGGAAACACGATGCGCAGGATAAAAGAACCGGTGCTCTGGTCAATGGTGATGTCCTTGAACTTCATATCGCCATGCAGAGGATACGGTGTGCCGTCTTCAAAAAACAGTTTTACCTTAGCTTTTTCACTGTTGTCATTTTTAATGAGCCCATTTGAAATTTCATGTTTCAGGCGCAGAAGATTTGCGCTGGACTGGGTAACATCCACATATATAGGGTCAATCTGCTGAATTGTGGCAAGCGGGATTGCATGATTTGCCGTAACAAGCGCGCCTACGGTTATATTTGATTTGCCTATACGTCCCGAAATAGGGGCCGTTATACGGGTATAATCCAGATTAATGCGGGCGGTGTCCATGGTTGCTCTCGCTACTTCGACATCGGCTTCCGCTTTTTTGAAATCCCCTGTCGCGTCATCAAGGTTCTGCTGACTGATTGCTTTGGATTTTATCAGGACATTGTAACGGTCTAATTTATATTTAAGAGGAACCAGCAGGGCTTCGCATCTGGCAAGATCGGCCTTCGTCTTGTCATAGGACGCCTGATAAAGCGCCGGGTCAATCTGATAAAGCACGTCTCCGGCTTTTACATCGGCGCCTTCAGTAAAAAACCTTTTCTGAATGATTCCGCCTACCTGCGGACGCACTTCCGCGACAAGATAAGCCGATGTCCTGCCTGAGAGCTTAACGGTAACGGGGGTTCTTTCGGTTTTCAGTTCTATAACGGCAACTTCAGGGAGAATAGCCGGCACCGATTTCGCGGCATGGCTTTTTCCACAGCCTGCGGACGTTATCAGGGATAGCCCCGAAACTGTTATTAAAAAAATTGCTATATCTTTGTTCATAATATTAATGCTTTTAAAATTTTATTGATTTACTTTCTGTATTTTTCGAGGTTAAACCATATACTCTCTGTAATGAAATCCGCTATTTTCTCCACTGAATTCCGTGGAAATGATTTGTCTTCAGAAAGATAACTTACGGTTATCCTGTTGTTGAAGTAAAAAAGGCATTGCGCGGTAATGGAAAACTGATAAATACATATTTCTTCGTAGGGGGTTCCAGGGGGAAGTTTTTTTCTAAGATAATTTTCGACCACGCTTATTCTGGGTTTTATGAATTCCATAAAAATCTGCTGGAATATATCGGTCGGATCAAGCATTTCCCTGAACATTATCTTGAACTTGAATTCGTTAAGCTTATCAGGATTTACGAGAACACCCAGGAAACCTTTAATCCAATTTTTCAGCGCGCTTTTCGCTTCTTCATCGGAATGTGTCTGCAACGGAAGGAGAAGTTTGTCCACTTCGGTTTCTTCAAAAAGAAAAGAAAAAACTTTCCTGTAAAGGCTTTCCTTGCTGTCAAAATGATAATTTACGGCGGCAACATTTACTTTTGCCCTTTTGCATATTTTCCTTATTGTAGTGCCGTAATAGCCATTTTTGGCAAATTCTTCTGACGCCGCATAAAGTATTTTCTTTTCAGTATCCATGAAAAATCCCCATTATATTAAACGAATGTTTTATACAATAGTTTAAAACAAATGTTTAAAATATCAAGTACGGATTTTTTAAATATGGAAAATGTTGATACCGGGAGTTTTGTTAAAGTGAAAAATAATTTTCAAGTCATTTTCTAATGGGACTTCTTTCGATGTTGCGCTTTTCCATATGCCTGAAAATCTGTATTTCACACAGGTGATGAACATAGGAGACTTTGTTCAAGACCAGAAACAATCATTTTTTTCTCTGAAAGAGGTTGTTTTTTTCTATTCAAAATGTTATTTTAAAACTTTAAGCTTTGGAAAGAAGTTGATTTATGACTGAAAAAGACAAGTTTCAAGTACAAATTGAAAAAGCAAAACTTCTGACTGTTATTTCTATTTTTGTTGCCGGGGGCAGTTTCACAATAGCACTGCTGGTATTAATTCCGGGCATAGTTTACCAGTGGGCCGGTTTGGATATTTATTCTCTTTCCATAATACCTTTCACCATTACTTTCCTTTTTTCGATAGCGTCACTTATTTTCGGGATACTTTCAGCCAAAGCCGCTGAAGAGGAAGAGGAAAAAACGCTTTTGGCGAAGAAAAAGGAAAAACAGCAGAGCGCTTTCACTACCGCCGAAGATGTGCGTTTCACGGCGGGCAGGACACTGGCAAATTATAAGAAATACGCTCCGTATGTGTTTGCCGCTCTTGGAATGATTGTAACGTTTGTCATACTCCTGCTTTTCTGGAAATTCTGGCAGACAAGGGTACAGAAGGCGTTGCCTGTGAACGTTCTTCATAGTGCTTTTATAGCGGCGATATTCATGTGCATGAGTATTTTCGCCGGCGCTTTCTGTATAGGGCAGTCGCATGAAAAGGAATTCCGCTGGCTCAGACCGTCGGGAGCATGGATGGTAGTGTCTTTCATTTCGACACTGCTGACGGCACTGGCAGCCTTGTTGAATAAATTCGGATATCCCGGGGCCGATAACTACATAAGTAAGATAATGTTTGCCGTACTGGCTGTTCTTGGAATAGAGTTTATAATAAGTTTCATAACTGAGTTTTACAGGCCCCGCACGGCGGACGCTGACGACAAGCCCGTTTTTGAAAGCCGTATTCTTTCGCTCTTTACTGAACCCGGCGGAATTATGCGCAATGTGGCGGATACCCTTGACTACCAGTTCGGCTTCAAGGTTTCCAGAACATGGATTTATACGCTGATTGAAAAATCCCTTGAGCCTTTGCTGGTGATATGGTTGATAACTCTATGGCTTTTCACTTCGATAGCCGAAGTAGGGCCGAATGAAATAGGCATGAGAGAACGCTTTGGAAAACTTATAAATTCAGAGCCTCTTCCTTCCGGAGTTTACCTGAAACTGCCTTGGCCCTTTGAGAATATCGCGCGTTATCCCGTATACCTTGTTCAGGAAGTTGTCGTAGGCCCGAAAATGGAAAATGACAAGGGCGAAAAATCCAGGCCTCCGGTGGTACTTTGGACAAAAAGCCATTACGCCAAGGAATCCATATTCATAGTAGCTTCAGACAAGACTGGTTCCGACAAAGACGCCGTACCGATATCTTTTCTGAGCGTAAGTATTCCAGTACAGTATAAAATAAGAAAAAATGAAATTGTTGATTTTGCTTATATTCATAAAGACTCTTCGAAAATATTGAAAAACATAGGCGAAAGAGTGGCAACAAAATATCTTGCCAGCGTTGACCTCCTGAAAGTAATGTCTTCCGACCGTCAGAAAACAATCAATGATCTGAAAAATCTCATGCAGAAAGCTGTTGATGAACAGAAACTTGGAGTGGATGTCGTTTACGTGAATCTCCATGACGCGCATCCTCCGGTCGATAAGGTCGCTCCCGCCTTTCAAGACGTGATAGGGGCGATGGAGGAAAAAGAAACTCAGGTGCTTGGCGCTCTCGCTTATGAAAAAACAGTATTGCCGGAAGCTGACGCGGAAGCCATAAAACTTGTCCTTAACGCTCAATCGTATAAAAATAATGTTGTAAAGGTATCACAGGCTGAAAGCGAGCGTTTTAATAAACAGGTTACGGCATATAACCAGATGCCGGAGATGTTTAAGCTGAGAACTTATCTGGATTTTCTTGAAAATGACTGTAGGGATATAAGGAAATATGTAATGTCATCGTCAATCCCGTATGAAGTTTATGAAATCAATATGGAAGAAAAAGCCAGGCTCGACCTGTTGGACGTTAATATAGGTGAAATAAGTAAATAATCAGTATTTCGCAAAGGAGATTTTAATATGACGGATGAAGCGAATAGTTCAAAATTTTCACAACACTGGCCCACTATGATATTGGGCCTTATTGTGGCGTGTGTTTTTCTGACAGCTATCTTCACATACCAGGTCAAATCAACGGAACTTGCCGTTGTAACGACTTTCGGCAAAATTACGGGAGTGCGGGACGCGGGGCTTCATTTCTGCTGGCCTTATCCCGTGCAGATAATTTATAAATTCGACAAAAGGCTCCGTTGCTTTGATGGAAACGTCGGCAAGCTTGAAGAAACATTCACTAGAGACGGCAAAAATATAATCATAGGCATATATGTGATTTACAATATTTCCGACGCGGCCAAGTTTTTCAAAACCGTCGTAAATATAAATGACGCCGAAGACAGACTGAACAGTCTTATGAGAACTATGAAAGACGGCGTCATCGGGACTTATAACTTCGACCAGCTCATCAATACTGACCCTAAAAAAATATGCCTCCACGAAATCGAAGGTAAAATAAAAGACGGTATAGCTGAAATGGCTGACAAACAATACGGAATCAAAGTTGGCTCCGTCGGCATCAACTCAATCGGCGTACCTGAAAAAATATCGGAAAAAATCTTTGACCGCATGATCGCCGAAAGAAAAGTAGTTGCCAGTGAATACCGTTCCGAAGGCAAAAAACTTGCCGATACTATAAGGTATAAAGCTGACAATGAAAAGCGCCAGAGGCTCACTGACGCGGAAGCGCAGTCAAAAAATATCAGGGCTGAAGGCGATGCCGAAGCCGCTTCATATTACGCCGCGTTCAGAAAAAATCCCCAACTGGCGGCTTTCCTCAGAAAGCTTGATTCTCTTCGCAAAATCATGGGCTCAAAAACTACTCTCGTAATTGATACTGATTGCGCTCCTTTCGATATTCTCAAGGCCAATTCGGAAAAATTAAAATCAGAGAAATAATTGTTTATGGACGGAATGAAGAAAAATATTGAATTTAAAGGCGAAGAAGTCTCCGAACAGTACAGCTCGGGGATAAAAGCCCTGATGAAAAGCTTTCAGGCGGCTTTTCTAATACTCGTGCTGATAATAGTGATAATGCTGATATGGTTTTTTACTTTCGGAGGATATTTTACTGTCAAACCCCAGGAGTCCGTCCTTGTCCTCCGTTTTGGCAAACTTATAGCGCAGTACGATGAAAGCTGGCACTGGGTCTTCCCTTATCCCGTCAACAGCATCATCAGAATATCCACTTACAAACAGAAACTGAACGTCCAGAAATTCATGCCCGAAAAGAAAGGCTCCGCTTTCGGCGAAGCCCCTCCGCCTGAAGGCGAAGGGCCTCAGGGAGGGCCTCTTGTCCCCGGAAAAGACGGATATCTTCTTACCGGAGACGCCAATATTATCCATACGGAATGGGAGATAATCTATCAGATTGTCAGCCCTCAGAAATATTACATGAACTGCCTTTGTCCCTTGGATCCTGTCGCGGAAGACGAGATTTTTAGAAATCCTCTCACGGGCGAGGTAATGGGAACACGCGGGCCAATGACTCTCCTGAAATCGCTGCTTGAAAATACTATCATCAGAGTCACAGCTTCTGAAAAAGCGGAAAACGCCCTTTATAAAAATTTCTTTCAGTACTCGAAGACCGTTGAAAGCGAATATATTAAAGCCGTGGCTGACATGGATATAGGGGTAAACATAGACAGCGTCGTTCTCAGAGGGAAAGCCCCTCCCCTCAAAACCGTCAGGGCCTTTCAGGAAGTTATAGCCGCCGATCAGGAAAGAGATTCCCTGGCGAAAAACGCGAAGTCCTATCAGGTCGAGACCGCCAACAGCGCAGAGTCAGACGCTTCCATGATTATCGCAGATGCCGGTGCGTATAAAAAGAGAATAGTTTCAGAGGTGAAAGCTGAAAACTTCTATTTTGAAAAAATATTGAAAGAATATCAGGAAAGCCCCGATACGGTCCTAGTATCACTTTATAATTACACCATCGGCGAAGTGCTCGCTCCTGTAAAAGATAAGTTCATATTGAATAAAAATCCCGGCAGCAAACAAGAGGTAAGACTGAAACTGAATCCTGAACCCCCTGCTGAAAATAAGAAAACAACGGAAAATAGAGGTAATCAGTAAAAATGGCTGAAACTGTTGCTATTGAACATGAAGAACATCATCACCACCATCGCGGCGGAAGCTGTCCGGTATGCGGACATCACAACCTGACTGATGGAACAGGACATGGAAGATTTGGACAGCTTAGTGTCGCTCTCATCGGCGGATATTTTATTCTCAATTCATACCTGCTGAACTGGCTCCTTCCAAAGCAGAACTTTACCGCCGAACTGAGCGCTATCGTAGGGGCCGTAATACTTGCCATACCCATTATAGTTACTGCCCTTAAAGACCTCTATTACGGCAAAATATATATGAATGAACTTGTAGCCCTCGCCATACTCGCGGCTTTTACCGGAGGCGATTTCAGAACTGCCGGAATTATAGCTTTTTTCCTGCTTATAACGATTATAATAGAATCAAGGACCGCAAGCGGCGCACAGCGTTCCATTGAAGAACTCATTAAACTGACACCGCATACGGCAAGAAAAATTATTGACGGCATTGAAATCGAAACTGAAGTGCTGGAACTTGCCATAGGTGATGTAATCCGCATACGCCCCGGCGAAAATTTTCCCGTTGACGGCGTCATAATCAGCGGACAAAGCACTGTAAATCAGGCATCGATAACAGGCGAGTCGCTTCCGGTTGACAAGAGTTCGGATGACGATGTCTATGCAGGTACTCAGAACCTTACCGGAAGCCTTGAAGTAAAAGTTACGAAAGTCGGTGAAGATACCACTCTCGGAAAAGTCAAGGAAATGATACTTGCCGCCGAAAGCAGCAGGACTCCAATAGTAAGAATAATTGACCGTTATGCCGGATATTATACCCCCACGATACTTATGATTGCCGGCGTTACATGGTGGCTTTCGGGCGGCGATATGAAAAGGGTCATAACCCTGATGGTCATAGCCTGCCCCTGTGCCATAGTTCTGGCCACTCCTTCCGCGGTTGTCGCCGCAGTCGCCGCCGCCGCGCGCCTGGGGATACTTATCAAAAATGTCAGCCACCTCGAACTTGCCGCTAAAATAAAGGCCTTTGTTTTCGACAAAACCGGTACACTCACAAACGGCATCCTTTCAGTAGCCAGGCTCAATCCGGTTGAAGGTGTTGAACCTGCCGAACTTCTTCTGACTGCCGCTTCTGTCGAAAGCCACAGTAACCATCCTACCGCGCGTGCCCTTCAGACCCTCGCAAAAGAAGCTGACTTGAAACTGGATGAAGTTTCTGACTTTCAGGAAATTCACGGAAAAGGCGTACAGGCTGTTTTGAAAAATGAAATATGCCGCATAGGGCGTTCAGAATGGCTTTCTTCCTTCGGCGTAAATGTCTCTCTGGAAATGCTCCATGACAAGGAAAAGGAAAATGAAGAATCGGGAATGAGTGTGGTATATGTGGCGAAGGGAAATAAAGTCCTCGGCTGGATTGCTTTCAAGGACAAAGTCAGAAACGAAGCCGCCGCCATTATAAAGGACCTTAAAAAATTAGGCGTAAGACATTGTGCCATGGTAACGGGCGACCGCGAATCCGTCGCCAAAATTATTGCTTCTTCCCTCAATATCGAAGAATACAGAAGCGAATGCCTCCCTGAAACTAAAGTTGAATATGTTAAAAACGTCAAAAAAACTTCCACTGTCGCGGTAGTAGGTGATGGCGTGAACGATGCTCCGGCCCTTGCCGCCGGAGACCTCGGCATAGCCATGGGCGCGATAGGCAGCGATATCGCCATCAACAGCGCGTCAATAGCGCTCATGACAAATGACTTGCGGCGCATACCCCTACTCGTATCGCTTTCAAGAAAATCAAGAGTGATTATAAACCAGAACCTTATGCTGGGAATGCTTTTTGTGGTAGGCGGCATAATTCTGTCGGTCTTCGGCTGGATGTCCCCGATAACAGCCGCCGTCCTTCATGCGCTGAGTACGCTTCTTGTCCTTTTTAACAGCGCCAGGCTGGTGAGGACGGGAGAAGAAATAACTATTAACGAACATTCTTCAATTAATTAAAAAACGGCTGAACGATGGCTGATTTAAAAGCACAGAAACCTGTAATTATAAACTCCGTAGGTTTGAGTAAGGAGTTCCGTGACTTTTGGAACCGTCCCAAGGCCAGGGCTGTAAACGATATCGATTTTCAGGTTTATGAAGGCGAAATAGTGGGCCTTCTCGGTCCTAACGGCTCCGGCAAGTCAACGACAGTTAAAATGCTTCTCGGCCTCCTTTACCCGACCGCCGGTAATCTCACAATATTCGGACGTTCACCAAGAGATGTTAAAACAAAAGAACAAATAGGCTATCTTCCCGAAGAATCCTATCTTTACAAATACTTGACCGCGTTGGAAACCCTGGACTTTTTCGGTTCACTTTTCAACCTTTCCGCCGCCGAAAGAAGAAGCCGCAGCGAACAGCTCCTCGAAATGGTCGGCCTGAGCCATGCGCGCAAGCGTCCTGTAGGGGAGTTTTCCAAAGGCATGGCGCGCCGTATAGGTTTGGCGCAGGCTATGATAAACGACCCTTCGCTTCTAATTCTCGATGAACCGACTTCCGGCCTCGACCCTCTCGGTTGCAAGGAAGTCAAAGATCTGATAATGCTTCTGAAAAAACGCGGCAAGACAGTAGTTGTAACAAGCCATCTGCTTAGTGATGTCGAAGACGTCTGCGACAGGGTTATTATCCTTTACGGCGGCAAAATAAGAGCTACGGGAACATTAAATGAACTCCTCACCATACCCGAGGAAAGCCGTATAACAACCCCGCTCCTGAAGCCGGAAATCACTGAAAAAGTCCTTAAAATACTCAGGGAAAACCTCAAGGATGAAAACTTCTCCATAGACCATCCCAGAAAAAATCTCGAAGAATTTTTCCTTGAAGTGATAAACAAAGCCAAAGCCGACAGTGTGGAAACCGCCGGGGTAGTAAGCGGCGGCAGAATTGCCGATTATCTTACCCATCCGTCCGATTCAAAATCAGTCCTTGAAGAACTGACCAGAGCTCCTGAACCCGTTCAGGAACTGAAAGAGGAAGTCCTCGAAAAAGCCCCTGAAGTAAAAATGGAAAAAATTCAGGAACTCGTTACTGAAGAAGCCCCTGAAATAAAAATCCAGGAACAGGAAGAAAAACCAGAGCCCGAAAAAGACCTGAACGAAGTCAATAAAAAACTCAGCCAGCTCCTTTCAGATACAAATAATGATTCTCAATAAAGATCAATAGAAAAAATCTTTATTTCGTCATTGCCCCAAGTCTTATCAATTACAATTCTAAAAGATTTTGCTCTCAATCCTGTATCAATAAAAAGCAGCCTCTGATGATTTTTTTTCACATTTAAAGCCTCTTTCCAGTTGCCTTTTTCATCCTGAATTTCTATGTGAAAGTCGGAAACAAGCGTCGCCGGAACGCTGAAATTCTTAAAATCCAGAGGGTAGAGCGCTGCAATATTCAGGATGCGCCTGTTAAGGTTGCTATCGAAGATAAACCTCATTTCCTCGATATCGACGGGCTTCTCAAAATCAAATTGTATCCAACCGCCTTTTTTTGTTTTCCAGCAGTTTTCGTCCTCTCCAATCGGCCTGTCAAAACCGTTACGGAGCTGTTCAGGGTCTCCATCAGAAGCGGAAAGCATGGCTTTCATAGTAAGCGCTGAAACGTTTCTTTTGTTAAACGGCAGGTAACAGTCATCATCCATGAGTTCCTGTTTCAGTTCACTGATTTTTTCCTGATAAACCCCGCGCGGCGAAAGTTTATTTTTCACGGCAATGGCTACAGCTGTTCCGACAGCCTGCCCTAGAGTGGCGCAGGTCCTCATGACCCTCGTAGAACTCATAGCGGCGTGTGTAACACTGATATTGCGGCCTGCAAAGAAAAGATTTTCAATATTTTTTGAATAAAGACACCTGTAAGAAATGCCGTAGGGGGACGGGGCTTCATGGAATATGGTCGGCGTACCGGGATACCTGAAACCCGCAGGATGATGATCATCCATGCTCCAGCCGCCATAGGCGACAAGGTCTTCAAAACGCCCTTCCGAGCGAACATCGTTCTGATTCATGATATAATCCCCAACATAACGGCGGCTTTCTCTTTTTCCCGGCAGGAAGCCGACCCATTCGAGTACCCAGTTTTCGGCGTTATGTTCCCCGTGATTTTTGATATGGTCCCATACACCGAAAGCTATTTTAAGAAGCTCATCCCTGTTTTTTTCGGCATCATGAACGGAGTCTCCTTCTCCGCCTATTTCCAGCCACCAGAAATTCTGTAACCCTTGAGGCATATGTCCCCTGTTGGGTAAATCATCATCGGAAAGATATTTATGCGCCCATGCAGGTGGAATGAACTTCTGAGGCTTATCAGTCTCCCTTGCCTGAATGAGACAGCTCATTCCCATGGTTTTCTTATCGGCAATTTCAGGGGCTATCGACTCGTTAAATTCACTTGCCGCTTCTCTGCCCTGCCTGAATTCGGCATGTGTAAGGGGCGCAAGAATGCTGTCCCCTGAACAGTCCGCGAAAAGCCCCGCTTTTACGGTGTGCCATGTTTCAGTCGTAAGTTGCCAGCCTTTCACTGAAATTATTTTATTAGCTTCCATTTCGACGTTATTGCAGGAACAGTTCAGCAGCAATGTGAGATTTTCCTGAAACGCCGCTTTTTCGTAAAGAATGCTGTCCCAGATGGAAAAATTCGGGTAGTTATTGCGGTAAAGATTTTCGAGCTGAATTTCTTCGACGATTCCAGTTTCAAGGTTGTTATCGCCTGCTGCTCCGCATATCCACATGCGTATTTCGCTGGAAGCGTTTCCGCCGAGTACCGGACGGTCGTGCATAAGCAGTGTTTTTACTCCCTTGCGGGCTGATGCCACAGCCGCGCAAAGCCCTGCCATCCCGCCGCCTACTACACAAAAATCAACTTCATGTTTCAGTTCTTTCATAAATTCTTTCTTTAGTTAAATTTTTTCTGCGGCCTCACTTAATATTGACACATACTCTGTAACTTCATTTGCGCTTATTTTTCCGGAAACCGCTATTGCCGCGTATGCCGGACTGCCTAGTTTTACAGCTATTGAAATTACCCCTTTTTTTGTGAGAGCGGCATATTCCTGATGACGTATTTTTTCTATTTCATCCATAAGTTCACTAATATTTTTATAATCCGTCCTGTAGCCAGGAATTATCTTGCCGTTATAAAGTTCTTTAATCTCATCATTCTCTTTTTCCGACAAAAGCGCCATGCCTATACTTGACTGAGTTGCCGGATAGAGCGAAAGACTGGCTATGGCTTCATACGCCGACATATCAGGTTTATGGTGGTAAAGGTATGAGACGGTATCCTTCCAGAGAACGCCCAGCGCGACTACATGCCCGTATTTCTGCAAGCTTTCGAGAACCGGCAGGGCTTTTGAAAACAGGCCGGAACCCAGCATGCTTTGTATTGCCAGAACGTGTATTCCGGGGCCTGATTTATATTTTCTGTCCTGCGTCCTGTACGCGATGCCGAGATAATCCAGGGTCTTCAGGATTCTGTTCATTCTTGTCAGCTCTATATTGAGCTTTTCAGAGAGTGCTTTGCAGGAAACAGGACTTCTTGAAACTGCGAGTTCCTGAAGCACTTCAAGGCCGTCAATCAGTCCGTTTACAGGTTGTGCAGGTAATTTTTTCATATTGCTATTATAGCAATTTATATGGAACAAGTCAATAGTCTGAAACTGAATAATGGGAAAAATTATTATTGCGGAAAGTCCCTGGTCTCTGCCATGAGCTCAAATTCTCTCCAGCAGCGGTAGAATGCCCTGGGAACATGGAAGCAGCCCTTCCATTTGCCGCCTTTGATGTTGAGGAGGACTTCGCCGCGCCTGTTGAGATAACCGAACCATTCGCCGTATTCAGGATCTGCAAAGTGTTTCCATGCGTAATCATGCACTTTAAGATACCAGTCCCAAAAAACTTTTCTGCCGGTGATCTGATATGCCATCACTAAGGCCACAAGGGTTTCGAGATGAACCCACCAGAGCTTCTGGTCCCATTCGAGCTGCTGGGGCGCTTTGCCCTCGGCATCGAGAAAATAAAATATGCCGCCATGTTCTCTATCCCAGCCGAATTCGAGAATATCAAGGACTGTGTTCGCGGCTTTCTCCATAAGTTCCCTGTCTTTGCGTTTGCGGCCTATGTCCATGATGAACCACATGGCCTCTATGCCGTGTCCCGGATTTATCAGGCGTCCGTCAAAACAATCGGCATGAGAACCGTCGGGCAGAACGTTTTCATAAATCAGTTTTCTGTCCTTATCAAGGAAAACATCCATGACTTCATGAATACAGTTGTCGGTGATTTCATTGATTTCGTTTTTATCAAGAAGGGTTTCGAGTTCGAGGGTCAGATTACAGAGTATCATGGGAAGCGCGAAATTTTTCAAAGGGCGTGTGCCGGGAAAGGCCTTGCTGTATTTGCCTTTCGGGTTCTTCTGCCTTTTAAGAACGTTCCTGTAAGTTTTAAGGGCCAGTTCAGAAGCTTTTTCATCTCCCGAAGCGATTGAATACTGGGCAAAAGCCATTGCCGCGAAACAATCTGAAAAAATATTATAAGGCCGTACAAGCGGCTTACCAGACCAGTCCAGCGCGAAATACCAATCACCTTTTCTATCCATGCCGTGCAGGGCCATGAAGTCCGCGCCGCACTTTGCCGCGTCAAGCCATGAAGCGCGCTTTTCGACACGGTTGCAGAGCATAGAAAACATCCATATCTGACGGCATTGCAGCCAGACGAATTTATCGTGGTCATATATTTTACCCTGCCTGTCAAGACAGGTGCGATAGCCTCCGCATACCCGGTCAACGGAGTATTTTTCCCAAAACGGCATTACATCTTCGAGAAGGGCTTTTTTATAAAATAGAGCGTATTCCTGAAAATTTTTCATAAAGACGATATCCTTTGATTTGGGAATAAGTGATATTCCTTTCCTGTCAAAGTCAAGAAAAAGGAGGGCACTGTTCCCAAGATAAAGCGATAATTTTTGAACTAAAGCAAGTCCGCTTTTTTAGTTCCAATGAAGAATTCTTTTTATACAGAATCTTTTTCATCTGCTATTGACATTGCCTTTTACATATACTATAATTGTACTTATCAATGGAATAAGTTAGGTATAAGTAGGTTTTAGAATGGATAATCAGCCCAAATATAAACAGGTAAAAGACCTGATACTTGAGAATATCCGGGAAAATATTTTTCCCGATGGTTCTTTTCTGCCGCCCGAAAATGAACTGATGAAAAAATTCAGCGTCAGCAGGAATACCATAAGGACAGCTTTAAAACAGCTCAGGGATGAAGGGATAATAATAACGCGCCAGGGTCAGCAGAGCCAGGTTGACGCGAGCAAAGTTATTAATGGCGGGCCCCGCCGGAAACTTGCCTGGCTTGATGTCGGTTATGTTGGAAATGAAGACGTGTATTTTGAAATTTTCAAACACCTCAGTTATTGTGCCGAAAATGAAAATATGAGTCTTGATTATATTAATTTCCAGTTTGGAGCCTCAATAGAGAATTTTATCAGGAACTCAAGCAGTTATGAGGGGATTGTCATTACCGGGAGAATTAACGAGAGAAATATCGACAGGAAAACGCTGGAGACACTTTCTTCTCTCGATAATATTGTTTCCATAGACAAAGTAAGCGGAATGCCGTCCGGGCTGACAATAGGCACCGACAATTACATGGGCGCAAAAATGGCGGTTGAACATCTTGCCGCCGCAGGAAGAAAACAAATAGCTTTTCTTGGTATCTCGAATGGGTTTTATGTGTATTCGCCTTTTTCGGAAAGACTCAAAGGATATAAGGACACTCTCGCAGAAAATAAACTATGCGATGATCCCGGGCTGATAGTCATTTCAGCGGAAATAAGCGATTCCTATGATGTCAGGCCGCAACTGATGAAAATCTTGAAAAAACATCCCGATGTAGATGCTTTTTTTGCGATAACAGATTTCATAGCAGTTCAGACATTATATGCCTTGAAGGGAATGGATATCAAGGTGCCCTTTGACATATCCGTGATAGGCTTTGACGGGTTGCCCCTCGGTGAAACAGTTTCTCCGCGCCTTACAAGCATATCCCATCCTTTTGCTGAAATTGCTGAAACAGTCGTGAAAAAAATTATGGATGGAACTGTTTCATCCAGTAAAAAATATATACCTGTCAAACCTTATCTTGTATCAAGAGAATCTGTTTAAAATTGAGGTACTCACAGAATGGAAGAAAACAAAAATATCTTTGAAAACGCTGAATGGATATGGCTTAATCAGAATAAGATTATACCCAATCAGTATGTCTGTTTCAGAAACAGTTTCAATATCGATGACATCGCCAATAACGCAGAAATATTTATTTCCGTCGATACCGACTTTATTGTTTATCTGAACGGAAAAGAAGCCGGACGCGGACAATTTCCCGATTATCCTCTTGAAAAAACTTACAGTAAATTCGCTGTCAACGGGTTGTTAAGAAAAGGAATTAATACAATTGCCGTATTGGCGTATTACTGCGGGGAGGATTTTTCGACGTACAGAAAAGGGAATCCCGGACTTATCGTTGCTTTGAAGAACAGCGGGCGTTTTCCGTCGCTGACAGGTAAAAGCTGGAAGGCAGTTCAACACCCTGCTTTCAGATCCGGCATTGTCCCTAAAACAACCGTGCAGCTGGGGTTCACCGTCTTTTTCGACGCACGGAAAGATATTGCAAATTGGGCTTCAACGGATTTTGATGACAGCGGATGGCAGAACGTCTCTGTCCAGCACGACAGCGGCAGAACTTTATCGCCAAGACCTCTTCCGTCTTTAAGTTTTTCAGGCAGAATACCAGCGGATTTGATTATGCGGGGAGAGCTCAAGAGAACAGGCGAATATGAAACTCCCGCCATGGCTTCTTATAATGATATGTTTTGTCCCGTTACCGCTGAAAAGGAAAAGATGTATGTGTTCGGGGAATTATCCTGTACTGAAGCCAATGGATATTATGTGGTTTATGATTTGAAAGAACTTTTTACAGGTATGATTTCCATATCAGTTGAAGCTCCGGCAGGGACTGTACTTGATATTTCACATGGAGAGCACCTTGATGACGGACGTGTAAGGTGCTGGATAGGCGGGCGTAATTTTACGGACAGATATATTTGCGCGGAAGGAGAGAACGATTTTACTTTTCCCTTCAGACGTGCAGGATGCAGATTTGTAGAAGTGCATTTTACAAATTCCGGCAAATATCCCGTAAGGATAAATTACATAGGGCTCAGGCCTCTGAAATGTTCCACATTCGAAGACAAAAACTTTTTCAGATGCAATGACGCTATGGCGAATAAACTGCATTCCACTGCTGTAAGGACGCTTGAGATGTGCATGCATGATCATTACGAAGACTGTCCGTGGCGCGAACAGGCCCTTTACAGTTACGATTCACGAAACCAGGCCCTTTATGGATATTATCTCTGGGGAAACTATGATTTTGCTGAAACATCGATTGACTTGCTGGGAAGAGGTATAAGAGAAGACGGCCTGCTTGAGCTCTGCGCTCCGGCAAAGGTCCCGGTGACTATTCCGATTTTTTCCTTTGTATGGCTTTCCGAAATATATGAACTCTATCTCCACAGCGGCAGGCTGGAGCTTTTCAATAAACATATTGACACTATAAAATTCATAATGGATACGGCAAAATCAAAATATGATTCTGAAACAGGATTGTATTTACTCGGGACGGATAAGTGTCTCTGGCATTTTTATGAATGGACGGATGGCTTGAGCGGCGAAAGAAAAGATGGAGAAATCCATGCCGCCTACAATATCCATTTTTATGAAATGCTTTGCGTTTTTTCAAAGCTTTTGAAAGCTGCCGGACAGAGCGGCGCGGATGAAATTGAAGAACTCGCGTCCAGACTTTCAGAGGCCATAAACAAAAATTTCTGGGACAATGAAAAAGGCTGTTATGTTTCTAAAATTACAGCCGGCAAAAAGGAAGGGACCCATGAATATGTGCAGGCCGTCGCGCTTTATAACAATCTGGCCGATAATGAGAAAGTCCCTCTCATACTCGAAAAACTCCGTTCAAAAACACTGAAAGCGCTTACCCTCAGTTCAATGCTTTATATGCACAGGGCCCTTATGGGCATTTCTCCCGGAGCAAGGGCATTTGCGTGCAAGGCCGCCGCCGACAATTTTGAACCCGTCGTTTTATCCGGTTCTTCTACGTTATGGGAAACGGTTCACGGAAGCAGTGATTTTTCCGGCGCAGGGAGCCTCTGTCACGGATGGAGCAGTCTCCCGGCATACCATTATAATTGTTATGTTCTTGGAATTTTTCCAATTGAAGCAGGCTTTAAAAAATTCAGGATAGCCCCATATCCTGACAGGTTTTACAAAGTTGAAGGCACAGTGCCTACTCCTTATGGTGATATCAAAGTTGAATGGCGACGAATTGATGGAAACAGGATAATTTACAAAGCCGAAGGACCGGAAGAATTGGAAGCTGTATTCAAACCGTATTCTGAGACTGAAATTATTTCAGCGAGCTATAATTCACGTTCTATTATAAAATAAATCAAAAAAGGGATTTTTATGAGAAAAATGACGCTTTTAATCAGCTGCCTTTCGATGGGATTCTGCATTTTTGCGGAGAATGTGGCTAATATTGTAAAAAATGGTGAATTCAACGAGAAGAAAGATAACGGGATGCCTGTAGGTTGGGTAAATAAAACAGGCAGGCCTGATCAATATGTCATTGAGAACGAAGGTGAAAATAATTTTCTTAAAATGAAAAGCGATAAGAACGAATCGATATTTCTTCTGCAAACAGATGTGCCGTTGGAAAAGGGAAAAACATATCATGTTTCATGCAGAGTTAAAAGCGATACCGAATCAAAATATATTTTTTATATAGAATGGATTAATACTGCAAAAAAATCTTTCAGTCTAAGTTCCCGTAACTCAACCATAAAACAGGCGTCAAAGGACTGGCGAGAAATCGAATTTGAGTTTGAATATCCTGAGAGTTCAAAAGGCCCGTATCTGGCCTTAAACCTTCAGGGGCCTGGTGAAATATGTTTTGATGATATCGAAATAATTGAGAAAAACTAAAAGAGGAGAGAGAGAATGAGAAAACTTTTAACATCGGCATTGATAATTGGAAGCGCGTTAATTTTTTGCAATTGTTCATCTTTTTCCACAGCTTCGGATAAAGGAAAAAGTGATATGAGCGTGCAAAACCAGAAAAGGTTGAATAATCTTGTCTCTGAAATAGCGGTTACTGAAAAATCCCCCGGAGTTTTCAGTTTTATGAATCCGAAAACAGGATGGGTGTTTTTAGCCGCAAAAACTGATTCGGCTAAAATGGATGGAGATAAAATCATCAGATTTGAAAAAGGCGAGAGCATGCAATGGCTTCCGGCAGGACAGCATGAGATATCTTTCAACTGTAAAACAGAGCTGACAGTAAGAAGTATCCCGGAAATAATTTACAGCCGTTGTACGGCGCATTATAATTCCCCAGACAAACAGCCCTTCATAAAATCGTCCAAAGAAGAGCATGGGCGCGAAGGTATGAACCTCTATTACTGGGATTACCTGAAAAAAAATATTCTTCCAAATTATAATGTGATAGTAGGATGGATGGGACCCGATTGTCCTATAGAAAAAGACTGGTGTAATTATGGAAGAAAAGTAATTATTGGTGGGTCTGTATCAAATGATGAAACAGAGACGACTAAAATTTTTGCCAAATGGAGCAAAGGATTTGAAGCTCCATACAGCGGAATTATAGCGGATGAGTTTGTCCCTCCCAGTAAGATAATTTCCGAAAAGGATGAAACACTTGGCGGGTACAAACCAGGCTTGGGATTCAAGAAAAAAATATTGGACCTCATTAATCAACTCCATGATAAATACAAAAATAATGTTTCTTTTTATGCATATCTTGGCGTACCATCCGATACTCCGCTGAAAAATTGCGGGCCGCTGATGGAAAGATTACTCAAAAATAATTATTACTGGGTATGGGAAGCGTATATGTGGCCTGATAAGAGTAACCCGCAGGATTATCTGAACAAAAACCTTGTCGGGCGGATGAAGAATTTTCGTACTTTGTTTCCCGGAAGCGAAAAGAATTGTGTTGTGTGCCTGGCCCCAATAATTTCATGGGACAAGGAATCGGTAATTGATTTTAAAGTATGGCTGGACATGCAGATGAACCTTATCGCTAACAATAATGCTTTTGATAGTATTTTCGGAGTAACATTATGGACCTCCACATATACGGACCCGGAAATACAACGCTGGTTCAGCATGCTCATGCGTCACTACTGCATTGACGGAAATACCGGGATGCTTTCCGATAAATATGGATATACACTGAAATTGAATTATATTTCCAATTCAGATTTCTCGGATGGACTGAAAATGTGGGATGTTGATCCAGCGGAATCTGGCAGTATTTTTGTAAAAAAGACAAAGGATTTTACATTTAATAAAGGGTATTTTCCGTATTCCGCAGACCTTCTGGTAATGAAAAAAACAGCTAAAAATAATCAAATAGGTCAGAAAATAAAAAATTTGAAACCGGGACAATTATACTCGATAAGTTATCTCTGCGGTAATCCTGAAATTACTGCAGGCATCAAGTATAATCAGCAGATAAATATCTCAGGAGCTCAGGTTATTCAGAAAGCAGTTGACAGAAGAGGGGACATACGTAATAATATCTGCTGGAACTATGTGCGCGTTATTTTCAGGGCGGAGGACGAAAGCGCGTATTTCAGTATTTCCGACGGAAACGAAAACCTGTCGTCGGGATATCCTGAAATGAAAGAAATGATTTTCGATTCAATAAAGGTACAGCCATTTTACAATGATTGATATGCCAATAGACAGAGGAGCGGATGCCATGCAATACAGAATATTGAAATCAGATTCAAGGCGCAGAAAGTTTACGCTTCTGGAGCTCCTTATCGTAATTTCCATTATAGCTATCCTGGCATCCATCCTTATGCCTGCCCTGTCAAGTGTCCGGCAGAAAACGAAATCCATCCAATGTGTAGGCAATGTCAAACAAATCGGGCTTGGCATCAGCATGTATTCGAACGATAATAACGGCTGGCTTGTGCCGTATCAGACTGCTTCCGGTGTTTGGAAATACTGGTATCTGATACTTGGCGAAGGCGATTATATTCCAAAAAATTCCTATGCCTCATCTTCCATCGGAGACACGGGGAATACTATTATGCATTGCCCGGCGTCAAAACCGGATGAAAAGGGAGGATACGGTACATACTATGGAATAAATAATTATTTCTGCAATACTCCGAGTAGTTCAACAATCGGAGCAACATTTTTGCAGATACATAAAGTTTTACACCCATCCCTGTCCGTAATATGCGCTGATGGAAAAGGAACAATTTCACCGGATTGGATAAACAATACCCCTACTTACAGTGTGTATTGGAGGCATCCTGGTGCGACTGCTAATTTTTTATTTGTCGATGGCCATGTCCAGCCTGCTTTTATGAGCAGGGTGGCTAATTTGAAATGGAAAAATAACTGAAAGGTAAGGCGTATATATGGAAATAAGGGGTTTGATGATTGACGCGGCAAGGCAGCCGGAAAAGTTGGAAACATACAAAAAGTTGATTGATTTTGCGAATGAATGGAATTACAACACGGTATTGTTCAGAGTGGCAGACGACGAAGGAATAGTTGTAAAACTTGATAGGGTTTCGGATTTAATATGCCATCTCGAACCCTATTCTAAAAAAGAACTCAGGGATTTTGTGTTATATGCCAACAGCAAAGGAATAGACATAATACCTGAAATCGAATCTTTCGGACATACGAATTACATAACAAATTCAAAAAAGTATGCACATTTATCCGATATGGACACGGGTAAATATGCCAATTTCAGCGGTCTCTGTCCGGTGCATCCTGAAACTCCAGGTCTCATGAAGGAAATTTATTCTGAAATCGCTGAAATCTTCAATTCAAAATATCTGCATGGCGGCTGCGATGAAGTAAACTGGGGAGGTTCCGGACTTTCGAAAGAGGCATTGAAAAAACAAAGCCGTTCTGAAATATGGAGCAGTTATATTAATTCTCTTTGCGAACAGGCAAAAAAACTTGGAAAAGAGTTCATTATATGGGGGGACCATATTTTAAGGAAAGAAAGCGGAATTCTTGAAAAGTTAAACAACAATATAATACTTCTGGACTGGGAATACAGCAGTGTTGACCCGCAGAGCCTTCTGGACACTGTCAGGCCAGCCGTAAAAAAAGGTTTCAGAATTATAGGAGGCCCCGCTCTGGGCTGGTGCAAATGGGGCCCGAGACCGGGAAAACAACAGCTATACAATATTGATGCTTTTTCGGAGGCATATTCAAAAGAAAAAAGTTCAGAGTATCTTGGTATTATACTGACCAATTGGTGTCCCTGGCGGATAATTGCCAATTCGCTTTTTGATGGTTTTGCATACGCGTCGGTTTCAATGAATGAAGGGCCTTCTGAGGCCAGAGCTTCCGCGTTCAGATATTTCGTTGAAACTCATTATGCGGCTAAATGGAACAATAACTGGGCTGAGGTTTTCAGCATGATTTATGATATAACCCCAAGCCGTCCTCCGTGTTCCAAGGCATGGGAACATCCCTTTTTGGTCTGTCCGTGGCATGATGAGAAAACCCTCACAGCCATGATTGAAGAGCGAAATCAGATATTTCCCAATTTTGCCGCCATCGAAAGCCGTCTCGTATTATGTGAAAGCACAGTATTAAAAAACATCGATGATTTCAAATCTTTCAGGCTGTCCGTAAAATATCTGAAACACATTTACTGGCGCAATTCAATAATAATGAAAGCAATAGAAAACAACTCCGACCTTGAAATTGTCATAAACGCCATTGCGGAAAAAGATGAAACACTCCTTTCTGGAATTAAGAAAAACCATGATGAGAACAGATTAGAAAAACTGCCGAACAAGGGAAACGACCAATTATATTATATATTTGGAAAAGCCGCGCTTTTTTCAAAACAGTTAAAACAGAATTATAAAAAATACAGAAAAATCTTCAGTTCATAATACCGTTCCGGAAAACCGGAGAAAAAACTGATGAATTACCTTCCGATGGCCCTGTGAGCTATATCTTTTCTGTAAATGGCGTCTTTCCAGTGGATTTTTTCGACGGCGTTGTAAGCGTTGGCTGCTGCGTCTTTTATATCATCGCCTTTTGCGGTAACGCCAAGGACACGGCCGCCGGAATTCACTATTTTCCCGCCCCTCAGGGATGTTCCGGCATGGAAAACACAGGCGCCTGTCGCAAGGGCATCGTCAAGGCCTGAAATGACATGGCCCTTTTCATAAGCTCCCGGGTAAGCGCCGGAAGCCATGACCACGCAAACAGCAGGTTCATCTGACCATTCAAGGACGGCTTCGGAAAGCCTGCCTTCAGATGTTTTAAGGGCGATGTCGGAGAAATCGCTTTTGAGCCGCATGAGCACGGCCTGTGTCTCGGGGTCGCCGAAACGCACGTTGAATTCCAGCACCTTGATGCCTTTTTCAGTAATCATTATCCCGGCGTAGATTATACCCCGGTAATAAAGATTTTCCGCCTGTATGCCCTTAAGAAAATTATCAAGGACTTTGGAGTTTATTTCTTTCCAGAGGGCATCAGTAACGACAGGGGCCGGAGAATACGCGCCCATGCCTCCGGTATTCGGTCCCATGTCGCCTTCCATCAGTCTCTTATGGTCCTGGGAAGAAACCAGAGGAATAATGCTTTTGCCGTCGGTAAGCGCCAGTATGGAGGCTTCTTCGCCGTAGAGACATTCTTCTATGAGGACTTTTTTTCCGGCACTGCCGAAAGAACCGCCGAAGCAATCTTTTACAGCTTTTAAAGCTTCATCCTTTGAAGACGCCACAATGACGCCTTTCCCGGCGGCAAGGCCGTCCGCCTTTACAACGAGGCCCTTCGCGTCTGAATTGAACTTGCTTTCTACATAATCAAGAGCAGGGGGCATTTCGGTAAAAATTTCGGAATCAGCGGTTGGTATATTGTATTTTTTCATGAAGTTTTTGGCGAAAGATTTACTTCCTTCCAGTTGGGCGGCCTGCTTGGCGGGGCCAAAAATCTTCAAACCTTTTTCCATAAAGTGGTCCACTATTCCGTCACAGAGAGGGGCTTCTGGGCCGACTAGCGTAAGTTCTATGCCGCGCTCCGTTACAAAATCAGCCAGTTTGTCGAAGTCATTTACGGGCATATCTATGCATTCGGCGGAATAAGCAATTCCCGCATTGCCCGGGATGCAGAACACTTTATCAACATGGGGACTTTGGGCGATTTTCCAGCAAATTGCGTGTTCTCTGCCTCCATTTCCGACAACTAAAACTTTCATTCTCCGAAAACTCCTGTATAATATTTCAAAAAAATAATTATCTTCATATTGCGTAACGTATTATAGACTCTATAATAAAAAAGAACAATTAGAGTAAGGGATAATATAAGATATGTTTCCAAATTTGAGACAGTTCAGAATAATTCCTATGGTAAAGATGAAGACCTTGGAAGTTGACGATGCGTTGGCTATTGCCGATGCCCTTATAAAAGGCGGACTTCCGATAGCGGAAATAATGTTCAGACGGCATACCGACAGCAAGGCAATCAGGGCCATTTCCGCGAAATACCGGGATTTTTGGGTAGGCGCCGGCGGAATATTGAATAAAGACCAGCTTTTAAGAGCTGTAGAATCCCAGGCGCGTTTCGCGATAGCTCCCGGCGTCAACCCTGAAACGATAAAGGAAGCTTCCAAACGGAATATCTCTTTCGCCCCGGGTGCCTGCACACCCTCAGACATTGAAAGTATACTCTTAAACGGTTCCGTGGATTTTCAGTTTTTCCCAGCCGAACACGCGGGAGGCGTAGAAATGCTGAAAGCCATAATAGAACCTTTTGAACATCTTCCCCTGGATATAGTGGCAAAGGGCGGCATTACTCCTGAAAAAGTCAGGGAATACCTTAAAATACCCCAGATAGCGGCTGTATGCGTTGACTGGATAGTAAGCCCTGAATATGTAGAGAAAAAAGACTGGTCTAAAATCACTGAAGCCGCCATTGAAGCCAGACGACTTACAAAGACAGATCAGTAAAAATGTGCCGCGAAGAAAATTCCTATCTTAATCCTTTTCCGGAAGACAGTTATGATACGCCTGATAACTGCAGGCGTTTTCTGAGCGACCGTCTTCTGATGGGAAACAGGTTTTCGTTTTACATACGCAACTTTCACGTTTTTATGCAGACAGGTGTTCACGGCAGAAATGGGACCCTTGACAGGGAACGCCAGATAAGCCAGTCCTGCAAAAATATCAGGATAGTTGAAGGCTGCGGGGGAAAAATACATTTGAGAGGGCTTAATCATCTTTCAAAGTTTGAAGGCCCGGCATTGCTGATAGGCAATCATATGAGCCTGCTTGAGACAGCGTTGTTTCATGCTTTTGTAAGACCGAGGAGAGATATTACTTTTGTAATAAAGAAAAGTCTTCTGAATGTTCCGTTTTTCGGAGATATAATGCGTTCTCTGGGCGCGATAGCGGTAGGCAGGAAAAACCCGAAAGATGATTTTAAAATAGTAATGTCCGAAGGCAAAAAAATTCTGAGTTCCGGTAAATCCATAATTCTCTTCCCGCAGTCCACGCGTTCGGAAAAGTTTGAGCCTGAAAATTTCAATACCATCGGCATAAAGCTCGCAAAATCAGCAAAAGTCCCGGTAATTCCGTTCGCGCTCAAAACAGATTTTCTCGGAAACGGTGCTCTGGTCCGTGATCTTGGTCCTGTCAGAAGGGACAGGGAAATATACTTTGAGTTTGCGGAACCCATCATGGGAATTTCAGGTACAGGCAAAGAAGAACACAGCAGAATAGTGGAATTCATCCAGTCAAGACTCAAAGAGTGGCAAAAAAGCTGAACGGTATTAAAAAAAATGGACTCCGTCCCCCCCTTAGCCTCCGAGAAGTTTATACAGCAGGGCTATATTCAATTCATTTCCCTGTTTGAGCATCATAGTACCTGATGTGGAAAGAATCTTTTCCTTAGCCAACTGTGTGGAGGCAAAGGCCTCATCCACGTCACGAATATTTGATTCGCTTTTGCGGAGATTGCTTTGGCTTGACATAAGGCTTTCGCGTGTGCTTTCGAGTTCTCTCTGTGTGACAGCGTCAGAAACAAGGGCGCTGGCCACAAAATCAGTTGCCGCGTCAATTTTGGCAACCGCGCTTTCATCGCTTATGTCCATTTGTGTAATATCTTCCCAGGTAACAGTTGTATGGGATGAGGCAATTACATTATTTGAGGCATCGTATTCATATCTGTTGACAGTGCCTATTATCTGAGTGTTCGAGGTGGAAAGGTTTGACATATTAAGGCTTGTTTTCTGATCAACGCCGGGGCCATTCTGGACTGTCATCTGGCCCTGCCCGACGCTGTCGCCCTCAGCTACGGGCTGCCCGTTACCGCCGCGGAGAAGATAAAGTCCGTTAAACTTAGCCGCGGCGGTATATTCTGAGCTGACCCTTGAGATTTCTCCCTGTACAGAACTGAACTCAGTCTCTATGTTGGCCTTGTCAGCTTCGGACAGCGTTCCACTTTTGTATTCAACTGAAAGCTCTTTCATTCTGCCAAGCATATTTCCCGTATTCTGAAGCCACGCGTCAGCCGTCTGCACCGTTGAAATAGCGGCATCCACGTTCTGCAGAGCTACTGCCTGGCTGAGTACTTCTGAGCGAAGGCGCTCGCTTATAGCTACTCCTGAAGGTGAATCGGTATTGCTCTGCACGCCGGAAGATATCTTTTTAAAAGACGAACTGAGTTGAAGAGTATTATCAGCATAACTTCCATATATAGAACTGCTGCCCTGTATCTGCATGATAAGCTCCGACGTTTAATTAGCAGGTAGAATACCTGCACTTCGTGAAAAAACTTTGTTTTTTCCGTACTGCCGCTCATTTCATTGCGGCAGAAAAAAACAGATAACAATTTCCTATACAATTTAATACTTATCTGAGGCAACATACATTATATCACAAAAAGCCCTTCCAGACAAGTTTTTCCATTTCTTTTAGAACTAAATCGGCCCGTGTGAGAATACGGGCTTGACAATGTGGGGAAAAAGTGAGATTTTTATAGGATGAAAACTTAAATTCAAGGAAGGAAAATATCGCGATGGAAAAGGAAGTTTTTGATTTGTGTGTGATAGGCGCGGGGCCGGGTGGATATGTCGCGGCGATACGCGGCACTCAGAGAGGTCTTAAAACAGTCATTATCGAAAAAAAACATCTGGGCGGAACATGTCTGAACACAGGATGTATCCCCACTAAAACCCTGATAGCTGGAACTGAAGTTCTGCATAAGGCCAGAAATGCCGGAGACTTTGGCGTCAAAATCAGCGGCAAAATAGAAGCAGACTGGGATAAAATGCTTTCCAGAAAAGACTCAGTAGTTGAAAAACTGCGCGGCGGCATCGGAGGGCTTTTGAAAAACGCCGGAGTTACCGTCATCAACGGCATGGCTTCGTTTGTTGATAAAAAAACCGTCAGCGTCAAAACCGAAAAAGGTGAAAACCAGAGTATTTCAGCTAAAAATTTTATCATAGCAAGCGGTTCGGAGTCTCTTGTTCCCGGTTTTATTCCTAAGTCGGAGAGAGTACTGACTTCAACCGAGCTTCTTTCAATTCAGAAAATACCGGAAAGCCTCCTTATTCTGGGCGGCGGAGTGATAGGCTGTGAGTTCGCGTGTCTTTTTGCGGAACTTGGAACGAAGGTAACTGTCGTTGAAATGCTTCCGCGCATCCTGCCCGTGCTTGATTCCGAAATATCAAGGACGCTTGCCCAGTATATGAAAAAATCCGGTATAAACATACTCACCGGAACACCGATGCAGGATATCAAGGCCGGAGCAAAATCAGTAAGCGGCAAAGTAGGCCCTGATGAACTTTCCGCCGAGTATCTCCTCGTATCCATCGGCAGAAAACCATTAACGGAAGGCCTCAATCTCGAGGCCGCCGGGGTAAAAACAAACGAACGCGGCTGGATACCCGTGGATTCCAAATGCAAAACAAATGTGCCCTCTATTTACGCGATAGGCGATATAGCGGGAAAAATATGGCTTGCCCATCTTGCCAGCGCCATGGGCCTCTGCGCCGCCGAAAACGCCGCCGGAAATAAATCCGAATTCAGCTATGACCTTGTCCCGGGATGCATATTCACAACCCCTGAAATAGGCGTTATAGGCCTGTCTGAAGATGAATGCAAAGAAAAGGGTATAAACTATCACGTCGGTAAATTCCCTTTCGCCGCTTTAGGCAAGGCAATGGCAATCAATGAAACTTCAGGTTTCTGTAAAATAATAGCCGATGCCGCCACTGATCAGGTGCTCGGGGTGCATATCATAGGCCCTCACGCTACAGACCTTGTGTCTGAAGCCGTTCCCGCGATGAGCCTTGAAATCACCGCGAAGGAACTCGGCAAAGCCATTCATGCGCATCCGACTCTCGGAGAAGCGATGATGGAAGCCGCTCATGCCGTCCACGGCGAATCCGTTCATGTAGCAACCAGGCGCAAAAGCTGAGTTAAGCAAAAAAATAAAACCCTCCGTGATAATCGTTACAGAGGGTTTTATTTTTATTGGCGGAATTACTTCCGTATTGAGATAAGCGGGCTTTTCATCAGGCCGCCGGGAAGCGTCAGGTACTCGTCTGTCCAATCTTTGGGATTTGGCACAAACTGTATAGGCCCCGTCCAGCCGGGGTACGGATTATTAAGGTGATGGGGGCCGAAAAGATTTCGGCGGCTCCCCGAAAGCTCTATCTCAAGGGAAATATTCTTTTTCCCTGAGAGATAATCCGTAATATCAAGTTCATAAGGAGACCAGGCCAGATTACCGGCAAGTTTCCCGTCAATACTGATTTTTATCAGGACGCCTTTCCAGTCCGGAACTTCGATAAAGACTTTTTCATCTTTTTTGATCGAAGGGACTTTCAGTTCCGTGATATAGGAGATTGCACCGGAATAACACATAAGCCCGTTTTCCGACCAGTCACCCAGTTTCATTGTTTCAGGCACGGCAGTGATTACAGGTGTCAGTCCGTCCCTGCGGAAACCGAATTCCCCGGCAATATACAGGGATTCAAATTCGCTGTCCGGGCCATAAGCTGTTTTCAATACCAGTTTATTAAAGCCTTTCACAAGCAAAGACGCCGGAACGTTTATTTTTCTCAACGCCTTGTCTATCCACCAGCCCTTGTCTGTCAGAGGCAGTTCTTTTTCGTTCAATTCGACCTTGAATTTTTCAATGCTTTCCATGACGAGGGTAACACCTTTCGCGGGTATTTCATCTACCGCAAAATCAAAGAGTACCTGAATATCCTTCGCGTTGAAAGACGGAAGTTTTTCCCTTGCCCAGGGCTGGACCATCTGACCTCCACGGTATGGCAGACCGCAGATATCACGTACGGCGCGGTCGAGTTTGAGAACTTCCAGAGGGCCTATCCAGTTAATGCCATCCAGAGAATAATGTGCCCTGTCCAGAGGAAACGCGTTCGGCTCGTTTTTCTTGAAAGACCAGCTTTCGGGACTGACTTTTATCTTTGAAACAGTTTTAAGTTTCCCGCATCTCCGAGCGTGTTCGGAACTGGATTTTTCTATTACAAAAAGCCTGCTTCCGTATTCCGGCAAATCCGTATCGAAACTTATAATGCCGTCTTTTTCCTTACAATCCAGTGAATATATATTTCCGGACTGCGGGTCCCATTCCATGACTTTTCCTGAAGCCTGTACTTCCACTTTTATTTTCCCGGAGCTTTTGTCCTGTACGTTATGGCAGATGAAAATTATTGTCCTGCCCGCGTCTCTATCTTCTCTCAGCATATAATAAGCTTCCGGGTATTCCTGTCCGTCCTTATCATGGATTGAAACCCGTCTTATCTCTTTCAGTCTGCCGAGGGTTTTCGCGAGGGCTTTTTTAGTGAAAGCGCTCTTTACGGAAAGCTTCCTGATAGATTCCAGAAATTCGCATTTGCTGATTTTGTCAAATTCCGGGGGACTCTCGACGGAAATCACTTTCCCGCCATTTTCGATGAATTTCTTCAGAATGTCATGAGTGCTTTTTCTCAATGAAAGTATCGGAGGGAGAATAACGGTTCTGTATTCGGCGAGCGCGACTTTCAGGGATGAATTTTCGACGGAGCCATGGCGTTCGAGTATGCTTTCGTCGATGTAATCGAAATCGTAATGTTCCTCAAGAAGAATATTTTGAAATTTGACAAGGGACGCATCCAGTTTCTCAAGATTGCTGTCATAATCAAAATTTCTAAATATGCCTGGCAGATTGAGCCCCCAGGCACTTTCTATCGGATGAATTATGCCGATATCCCTTATTGCTTCGCCCTGAGTGAGCATGACGTTTACCCTGGAAAAATAATCCTCGACTACCGGGTAATCCTTGTACCATGATGACTGAAACGAAATGGAAGCCGGATAATCTCTTTTTGCTTCGCCTTTCATAGTGTACCATGAAAGGTGCTGACAGCGCAGGTTTACCCCCATAGCGGCCTGCCAGTCGCCTACGGCCTTGTGTTCCGCAAAATTGAAATGCCAGCCTGTGCACCCGTAAAGTTCGCTGAGCATCCATTTTCGTCTGAACTGATTGCATACCGATGCGCACTGCTTGGCAGTCAGTATTTCTTTTGTCTGTCCGCCTTCACGTGAAAGTCCCTGCCCGCGGAGTATGTCAATTCCCGGCGCCTGCATGTATTCATAAAAGCGCATCGTGGCGCCGCAGGTAGTTGTCTGGCTTCTCAAAGTGCCTTCGGCAAGCACATGCCCTGTATAAAGGAGATTGTTTTTTTCGCACCATTCATATATAAGCTTTCCGAAATTCCTGCTGAAGAGATATGCCAGGCAATCGCGGTAATCCCTGCGGACTTTCGAAAATTCCTCCGCATTGATGATAAAGAAAAGTTCAGGCAGGTGTCCGGTTAAGTCGTAACCGTATCTTTTCCTGAAAATTTCAGGGAGTTCGTCAGTCCATGGAATAAAGCCTTCGTTTTCGCTGAAATGCTCTCCCCCGTAATGCGGTTCATCCGTGAATATTCCCGGTATGATACCGCCGAAATCCTTTCCGCAATTTTTCAGGTAAGCTTCATGTGTTACTTCAATGAATTTCCTTACGGCTTTTTCAGAGAGGGTATCAAGATAGGTATATCCGTTGAACCATGAGCTTTCTTTTGACAGTTCGACACTGAAAGAAAGAATACTGCCGCTTTGTTTTTTCACTTCATCAGGGCTTATTTTCTTTACTTTTTCAGCCTTTCTGTCTTTTATATTCGCGCTGAAAATTGCCGTTTCATTTCCGTCGGCCTTGAAATCTTCCGGATTTGAAACCTGTATTTCCATATGTCTGAGCCTGTACTGCGGGTCTTTTGTTACAAGTCCCCCCGCGGCGCCGGAAGGCCAGCGGTCTTCATCATAAAGCCACATTTCCATTCCGCTTTTGCGCCCCTCTTCAGTACAGGCGTTGACTATGTCGAACCAGTCTTTTGAAAGGTATTCCGTTTCAAGGCCTACGCGAGAGTGCATGAAAGCCCCGCCGAGTCCCATTTCCTTAAATATTCTTATCTGGCGAATGGCTTCGTCTTTTTCCAGTTTTCCGTTCCATGACCAGAATGGCTTGCCTCTGTATTCCTTTGACGGGGTTTTGAATTTCTTCGAGAGACTCATTTTATTTCTCCTTGTGTTACATGAATTTTATCGTCATCATAATTTTCTGAATAATTACCCTAAATTATACACAAAATATATTTGCGATACCTTGATATTATTTTCAAAAATAAGCATTATATTGTCAATATGTGAAGACAAATTATTATGAAAATAAAAAATATAGAGTCAAAAGTTTTTCAGCCCGGGGAAACGGCCATAAAAATACACAGCCTTGTACAAACCCCTATAAATCTGCATTGCCATAAATTTGACGAACTTGTTATTGTCGCAAAGGGAAAGGGCGTACATTTTACCGAAAAGGAAGAGTACCAGATAAACGTGGGCGATGTTTTTTTCATAAAGCCCGGGGAATACCACGGCTATCGCGACACTGACAAACTGGAAATAATAAACGTTCTCTATTTTTCTGAAAAAGCCGGTTTGCCTCTGAAAAATCTTAAAGGCAGTGCCGGTTACAGGGTGCTTTTTGAGCTTGAACCTGCAATGCGGAAAAAAGAGGGTTTTAAAAGCAAATTGAATTTATCGCTGGATGAACTCATGAAAGCGGAAAGCATAGTAAAGAAAATAAATGAGGAACTGAAGTCTGACCCCCCCTGCGGATTTTTTCTGGCAGCCTCATATCTGATGCAGCTGATAGCCGTGCTTTCCAGGCTATACGAAAAAATTCCCGATACTCATTCCCTGCCTCTTATGCGCCTTGGAAACCTGCTCAGTTATCTCGAAAACAATTACAGAAAAAAAATAAGTCTCGATGATCTGGTGAAACGCTTTCATATCTCAAAAAGCACCCTGATAAGGGCATTCAGGAAAATCAGCGGGACAACCCCTCTTGATTACCTTTTGAAAATAAGAATCGCCAAAGCCTCAGAACTGCTTAAAAATCCTGATGTAAATATAACGGAAGCCGCTTTGTCGTCAGGTTTTTCGGACACAAATTATTTTTCAAGGCAATTCAAAAAAAATACCGGAATGTCTCCGCGCGATTTCAGGAAACTCTATGCTAAAGTATCATAACTTTTCAGGGTCTTGAGTATTTGTACCAGGCCGAGCATGTGCCTTCAGAACTGACCATGCAGGGGCCGACCGGATTTGACGGTGTGCAGGATTTGGCGAAGAGCGGACAGTCGGGAGGTTTTATTTTTCCTTTGAGAACTTCACCACAGAGACAGGCTGAAGATTTTTTTTCAGCTTCTATCCTGACAGAGAATTTTTTCTGAGCGTCATAATTTTTGAATTCGTCTTTCAGCTTCATGCCGCTTCCGGGAATTGTCCCCATGCCGCGCCATTCGGCGTCTGTTTTTTCAAGAAGACGCTCCATCAGCATTTGTGCCTTCAGATTTCCTCCGGCGCTGACTATTCTGTCATACTGGTTTTCGACAAAGGCTTTTTTCTCTGATATCTGACGGAGTATCCCTTCAATTCCGAACAGAATGTCAAGCGGTTCAAACCCGGCTATTACACAGGGAATATGGTGCTTTTTCACAAAGGGAATGTAGGCATCCGCTCCAATAATGGCGCTGACATGCGCGGGACAGAGAAAAGCGTCTATTTCAATTTCAGGATCGGAAGCCAGCGCGTAAAGAGCTGGAGGTATGAGTTTGAAAGCTATGAAAATTGACAGGTTCCGAATATTTTTTTTAATCGCGATATCCACAATACTTATTACAGGCGCTATGGTCGTTTCAAAACCTGTTCCAAGAAAAATCACTTCCTTTTCAGGCATTTTCTCCGCAAATTCCAAAGCGTTAAGCGGTGAATAGCAGAGCTCTATATGCCCTCCTTCCGAGCGGACGGCGGCCAGCGAAGATTCCGAACCGGGCACATTCAGCATATCTCCGAAAGTGCATATAAGATGCCCTGCTTTCGCGAGTTTAATAGCGGCATCAATATATGAAGGGGCGGTAACGCATACAGGACATCCGGGGCCGCTTATAAGTTCAATGTTTTCAGTCAGGAGTTGTCGTATCCCGTAACGCCCGATTGCCATTGTATGGCTGCCGCAGACTTCCATTATCCTTATTTTTTTCCCGGATATTTCAGAGGAAATATTTTTTATCTGGGAAACCAGTGTAGCGGCGGCATCGGGATTTCTGAATTCGTCAATGTATTTCATAGTTCAGAGATTGTTTTCTTTCTGAATTTCTGCCAGTTCCCGGAAAAGCTGAATTCTTTCATCGGCCTCTTTCTGATGGACTTTTTCGATTGCGAACCCTGCGTGAACGATTACAAAATCGCCCCTTTTAACGTCGTCAAGCAGACAGAGAGAAGCTTTGTAAGAAGCCCCGTCGAGTTCAAGCACGGCAGAACCGTCGTCATAAATTTCACAAACGCGCATCGGTACGGCAAGACACATAAATCCAAACCTTTAATTTTCAGATAATATACTGCCGGACTGCCTGTCTTGAAATTAAAATTTTATTATTTCACCCGTTTATTTTCAGTTCACTTTTTTACTGAAAATTCCGGAAATTATACACATATCGAACTTTTCGCTGCGGTCGTAATTGTAAATGCCGTTCTGTTCCTGTTCGACATCCGTCAACTGGGTGTAACAGTAACCGGATATGTATTTCTCCGATAATATAGCATCGATAACGCCTTTCAGACGGGAATAAAATTCTTCTTCCGTCTTCGGCCCATTTCCGTAGCCCCAGGTGTTGTCGGCAAAGGCCTTTTGATTTTCTGGTATCCACTTTGTGCCGCCCATTTCATCGATGAAATACGGCTGGCCTCCATAGGCAACGCCATTTTTACTGTCGGCATTGAAAGAGTCTTTAAGCGTACTTATCATCTCCTTGTATTTTGCAGGGTCCTGTTCGTAATAATGTACAGTCCAAAGGTCGGTTATCTGGTGGACATAACCGCTGGCTTCGTTGACAGGCCTTGAAGGATCGATGGATTTCGTAAGGTTATAAATGTCTTCGTGAAACCTCCTGTGCATCACCCAGTCAGTGGCGCCGCAAGTTTCATTAAGGGGCGTCCAGGCTATTATCGAAGGATGGTTGATGTCCCTCTCAACAACGCTTTTCCATTCGGAAAGAGTATTCCATACAGACGCTTCGGAATTTCTTCCCGTGCCGTGTTTCCATAGCGATATCCCCCAGCTTGAGTATTCGGCCCATGTCAGATATCCAAGTCTGTCGGCCCAGTAATGAAAACGTTCCTCGAAAACTTTCTGGTGAAGCCTCGCGCCGTTGAAACCGGCTTTCATCGAAAGTTCAATATCTCTTTTCAACGCTTCATCGGATGGCGCCGTCCATATCCCGTCAGGATAAAATCCCTGGTCAAGCACATGCCTGAGATAAAGAGGTTTATTATTCAGAAACATCCTGTTCCCTTCAATGTGTATTTTTCTCAAACCCGCATAAGCCTCCACCTCGTCAATGATTTTGCCGGAGGAATCTTTTACAAAGAACTTTATATCGTAAAGGAAGGGATTTTCAGGAGACCACTCATACGGATTCTCAAGCTTGATTGTAAATGGTACGGCATCATTGGCGAAAACTTCGGATTGAACTGTTTTTTTCCCGTCACTTACTTCAACCATGAGTTTATTACCCTGTTTCACAGAATAAAATGCGGGAATGAAACAGAAAGACCCGTTATCAAAGTCAGGTATTATCCTGCATGATTTCAGGGCGTCCCTGTCCACGGCTTCCAGCCAGACGGTCTGCCATATTCCGGTAGTGCGGGTATAGACACAGCCGTGCGATTTATATTCGGGAGACTGCTTCCCGCCGGGCTGATTGCCTGAACGTGTATTATCTTTTGCCATTACCGTCAGTTCGTGTTCTCCGCCGGGGATCACAAGCGATGTTATATCAAATGAAAACGATGAACTCCCTCCGAAATGCCGTCCCGCGAGTTTCCCGTTTATATATGCCTCGCATTCGTAATCAACCCCGCCGAAATTGAGCATTAACAACTTGCCGTTCCATTCCGCCGGAATGTTTATTTTTTTGTGGTACCATATCATTTCGATGAAGTCTTTATGTTCCACGCCTGAGAGTTTGCTTTCAGGACAGAAGGGGACAATGATTTTGTTTTTGAAACCACAACTTTTCATTAATTCCCGTTCGTGCCCCGACTTTCCGGAATCAAATTCAAAAGTCCACGTTCCGTTGAGATTAATCCATTCTTTTCTCACAAACTGGGGCCTCGGGTATTCCGGCCTCGGTATTACGTTTGTTTTCATTGCTGTCATCTTGCTCCTTTTAATATTATCTAGATGTATTATATTATCATAAATTGCTTTCATGAATGGTATAAATCAGCATTACAATGAGGTTTATGAGCATGTGGGAAGATATAACGCGGGTAACTGAAAACATAGGCAACTCGGATATTTTCAATCTTGAAATGGCCGGAATATCGTATTGTGACGGTTCTTACAGGATATCACGCAAAAAAAGCAGAATATATGTTTTTGAGTATATTATTAAAGGAAAAGGTTTCCTTAAAATCAATTCCCGTGAATTCGAACCGGAGGCCGGGGATGTATATATCGCGCATTACGGGAGTGATCATGTTTACAGCTCAAACACAGAGAATCCATGGACAAAAATCTGGTTCAATGTCAGGGGTTCGCTCGTCAAAAATCTCATGGAAACATACGGTCTTAACAATGTTTACCATATAAAAAACTGCAATATTGAAAACATCTTCTGCCGGGGACTGGAAAAAATCAGGGAGGATCTCCCCGCCGCTCATTATAACGCTTCATTGACAGTACATGAAATCATAATGAATATTTTTTCCGTCATAAGAAAAAGGAAGGAAAAGATGATTTCACCGGAAGCTCTAAAACTTAAAAACTATCTCGACGCGAATGTTTCCGGTACTGTGACTCTGGAAAACATGGGAAAACTTATCTCGAAATCTCCTTCCCAGACTATAAGAATATTCAAGAAGGAATGGGGCATGACACCCTACAATTATCTGCTTGACAGAAAAATACAGGCCGCCAAACTTCTGCTCGCAAATACGATGAAAACAGTAAAGGAAATCGCTTATGAACTTGGCTTCAATGATGAATATTATTTCTCCAATATATTCAAGAAAAAGACAGGTTTATATCCCTCCTTTTACAGAGCGGGCGGCAGAGGACGGTGAGAAAAATTTTTACCTCAGATTGCGCGGACTGCGACCAAAATGTTTTTTGAATATTTTAGAGAAATGAAAGATGTCATTATAGCCGACTTTCGCCGCGGCTTCGCTAATTGTCATGTTATGGTCAAGCAAGAGATATTTTGCCTGTTCCAGCCTTGTTCCGATTATGTATTCCATTGGCGCTGTATGTATATATTTTTTGAATTCACTGCAGAAATGCGGTACTGAAAGAGAAGCCATGCCCGCAAGCTTTTTCAATGTAAGGCGTTGATCTGAATGCTGGTCCATAAAACGCTTTACAGACAGTATCCTCTGCGGTATTCCGGGTTCTTTTTGCCTGGCGGATGAACGTGAAATTTCTCTCAGAAAATTTTCGAAAAGGTTCTGAAGGATTTTTCTATCCGGGTTCTTATAGCAGGTTATTTCGGAGTAAATTGACAGAATATATTTTTCGAAGGCCGAAGGGTCTTTAATGAAAATGGGATTCCGTATTTTTATATTCAGTTCTTTAAGCAGTTTAGGGATGATCTCGCCGTAACAGTGTATCCATGAATGTTTCCATTGAATTGAATGGTTTCCGTAAAGGTGTCCGTCGTCTTTCGACCATATCATCAGTGAGTTTTCCGGAAAATCCCTGATTTCATCTTTTATTTTTATTTTAACGGGCTCATAAAAAAACATGAAAAGCCAGTCGTTCGTTCCATTCGGCCTGTTTACGATGCATGGCCTCATTATTTCCTGAACGCCTGCTCCCGAAACATTGAACTTCCTGGAGTTTTTATCCGGAAACGGTACAAAGTATTTTACAGTCTTCATAATGAAAAATCATAAGATACGACAAATTAATAATAAGAAAATCCATTCTTTCTTACTGATAATATAATATATAATTAAATACATGCATAATTTAAAACAAAATTTTATATAAAATAAGGAAAACAAAAAATGTTTAACGGTCTTGGAATGAATATGGGGAACTTGTCTCTTCTTTCAAATGCTGAAACGCGTTCAATCAGTCCGGAAAACTTCACCGGAGAAAAAGGCAAGGGCGGAATGGCGTCCGAAGGTACTGGCTCCAACTGCGGAAGAGAACTCGGAATCGGATGGAAAATGTCGCCGAGTATCAGGATTAAAACAGGAGAAACATTCACTCTCGCGGATATCAAAGGGCCGGGAGCGATACAGCAGATATGGATGACGCCTTCGGGAAACTGGCGTTTCATGATACTGCGTTTTTACTGGGATGGACAGGAGCATCCATCGGTGGAATGTCCCATCGGGGACTTTTTTGCCTGCGGATGGGGAAAATTCGCACAACTCTCATCCCTGCCTGTTTGTGTAAATCCTGGAAGCGCTCTGAACTGTTATTGGGAGATGCCTTTCAAAAAAAGCTGCAAAATCACGATAAGCAATATTTCAGAGGAGGAAACCGGTCTTTATTATCAGATAAATTATACCCTGACGGATGTTCCCGAAGACGCCGCTTATTTTCACGCTCAGTTCAGGAGGGTAAATCCTCTGCCGTACAAGGAAGTATATACGATACTCGACGGAGTGAAAGGGAAGGGCCATTATGTCGGGACGCATATGTGCTGGGGAGTGAATAACAGCGGCTGGTGGGGCGAAGGCGAAATAAAGTTCTATATGGACGGTGATGAATACCCTACTATATGCGGTACCGGAACGGAAGATTATTTCTGCGGTTCGTACAACTTTGAGAACAAGCTCGAGAAAAAATATCAGGACTTTTCCACCCCTTACGCTGGAATGCCGCTTGTGATACGGCCTGACGGGCTTTATCAGTCGCAGACGCGTTTCAGCCTTTACCGCTGGCATATCGCTGATCCCATCAGATTCAGGGAGGATTTGAAAATCACAATCCAAGCCCTCGGTTGGCGCAGTGGACACCGTTACCTGCCGCTTCAGGATGATATCGCTTCCGTCGCTTTCTGGTATCAAAACCTGCCCGGAAGCAAATTTCCTGAATTGCCGGAAAAAGATTGCCTGGAAATAATTTAGCAGGCAGGCAGGCAGGTAGGGTACCTGCACTCCGGGAAAAAACTTTGTTTTTTCCGTACTGTTCCTCAACTTCGTTTGAAACAGGAAGAATAAAATTTTCTATAAATATTTGAAGACTGTCATGGCGAACAATATACTAAACAGATAAGGGAAAAATAATTAGGTTAACAACGGTAATCAGAAATGATATCATCTCTTGAGCTGGCGAGAATTTGCGGTGTTTCGCAGGGTACGGTTGATCGCGCTCTGCATAACAGAAAAGGCATCAGCGACGCAACTCGCGGAAAAATTCTTGAAACCGCTTCAAAATACGGCTATTGCCCTCACCCTGCCGCAAGAGAGATAATTACCGGTAAAAATATGACTGTTTCAGCGATTCTTCCCGCCATCAACAGTGTTTTTATAATGGATTTAATGGGTGAAATCAAGAAAAAGCTTGTTGAAAAAGGCTACCGGCTTATTTTTACAACTTTTGAAAATACCAACGAAATGCTTGAGCTGCTCGCTGACTTTTCTGCCAGGAGAAATTGTGCTTCCATAATTATGCCTCAGGAAGAAAATCTGACAATACCAGAACATCTCTCGACTGATATGAAAATAATTTCCCTCTTTAATCCGGCAAAGGGGAAAAATGTTTTCTTTTTAAGCCCCGATGAAAAAAAGACCGGACACGACGCTGTGGATTATCTGTTCAAAACAGGGCATAGAAAAATAATTCATCTTACTTATCCGCGTGAAAACTTCTATGCGGTCAGGATGCGGATGAACGGATATTTCGCGGAAATGAAAAAGAAAAACTTGAACGGCATTACGGTCGCCGGACTTACTGAAAAAAAGCTTCTGGATATGATTAAAAAAGAAAAGCCCGATGCGTTATTCTGCCATAATGACTGGCTGGCATTATCGGCTATAAGAATTCTGGAAAAAAATAAAATCCCTGTGCCTGAAGATATTTCAGTGCTGGGCATTGACAACAGTCCGACATTTATCGAGTTATGCCCTGATATTACGACCATGGAATATCCTCATTCATGGATAGCTTCAAGCCTCGCCGCACTTATCTACAGTGAAAAGAAAGTACCTCAAGCGCCATCTTTCAGAATTATAGAAAGAAAAACGGTAAATTCCAAAATCTGGTCAAAATCTGAAAAAAATTAAGGCCTATTTGCGAAGAACCTATTGACATCAGAACATGGATGATTTATAATGTCGTGTAGTTACACGTTAATTTAATCGTATAGGAAATTGTTAGCCTGCCGCAACGGAAGTGAGCGGCAGTACGGAAAAAATGAAGTTTTTTCACGGAGTGCAGGTATTCTACCTGCTAATTTAATATGGAGCTTGTATGAAGAAAAATTTGGCAAAAATGAAAATTTATTCCGGCGAAACTCTCAATTTTCCGGCCTTTCCGCTTGGGGGTATCGGGGCGGGAATGATTTGTCTGGAAGGAACAGGTACACTCTCGCATTTTTCCCTCAGGAACAAACCTGATGTTTTTAATGAACCCAGTGTTTTTTCAGCCTTGACCATGAAGGGAAAAAGCAATATTTCGCTCGTTCTTGAAGGCCCCGTGCAGACGAGAAAAATATTTGGAATTCCCTTAAATGGAAACGGCAGATACAGCGATGACAAATCAATAGGCCTGCCAAGATTTGAGAATTGTTCATTCTGCGCCAGCTTTCCTTTCGGGACAGTGAAACTCAAGGATAAATCAATGCCCCTTGAAGTTGAGGTTACAGGATGGAGCCCTTTTATACCGAATGACGCCGACAACAGCAGCCTGCCCTGCGCCGCGCTTGAATATTCCTTCAAAAACAAGTCAAAGAATGAAATGGATTTTACTTACTCATTCAACAGTTTTAATTTCATGGCCCTCGGTAACGGTAAAAATTATGTGAGAAGAACGGATAACGGATTTGTTCTTGTTCAGGAGGCAGGCCTGGAAAATCCATGGGAAGAAGGATATTTCAGTGCGCGGATTGAAGGAACAAAAGCCAGAGTCAATCCGGCATGGTTCAGGGGCGGATGGGTTGATCCTCTCACCACAGTCTGGAAAGAAATCTGCGAGGGAAGATGCCTCGATAAAAAAGAACTTGATAAAAATGATGAAGCAAGTCCGGGAGCGAGTATTTATGTACCTTTCAAATTGAAAAAGGGAGGGGAAAAAACAATCACAATTCTTCTCTCATGGTTTGTGCCTGAAACGGATATAAGGATTGGAAAGGAACTTGACGGGACTTGTTCCTGTTCCGGAAATTCTTCGTGCATACAGGACAAAAAGAAGACCTATAAGCCGTGGTATTCCGGCAGATTTAAAAACATTGATGTCCTTGAAGATTACTGGAATAAGAATTATAAGGCGTTAAAGGATAAAACATCAAAATTCAGCGAATGCCTTTACAGTACGGATTTTCCTGAAGAACTTCTTGACGCCGTAACCGCAAACCTGACAATACTCAAATCCCCAACGTTATTAAGGCAAACAGATGGACGTTTATGGTGCTGGGAGGGATGCTGCGACGGAACAGGATGCTGTGCCGGTTCCTGTACGCATGTGTGGAATTACGCGCAGGCAATTCCGCATCTCTTTCCGGAACTTGAAAGGACATTGCGCCAAACGGAATTTGACGAATGTCAGGACGAAAAGGGACATCAGAATTTCAGAGCTCCGCTTCCTATACGCCCATCCATCCACGATAATCATGCCGCTTCAGACGGACAACTCGGCGGAATCATGAAGATTTACAGGGACTGGAGAATAAGCGGGAATACAGGGTGGCTTAAAAACTCTTGGCTGAAGGTAATGCAGAGCCTTGATTATTGCATTGAAACATGGGACCCCGAACATAATGGGGTACTTTCGGAGCCTCATCATAATACCTATGACGTTGAATTTTGGGGGCCGGACGGAATGTGTTCCTCTTTTTATCTCGGAGCATTGAAAGCGGCTTTTCTCGTGGCGGAAGAACTTAAAGAAGATGCTTCTCTTTACAAAGAACTTTTCAAAAAAGGGCGCAGATATCTTGAAGAAAAACTTTTCAACGGAGAATATTTCGAGCAGAAAATCCAATGGGAAAATCTGCGCTCAGAAAATCCTGCCGAGTTTAAAACTCTTTGTCATAGTAAAAAATATTCACCGGAAGCAATAGAAATATTGAAAAAAGAAGGCCCTAAATATCAATACGGGAAAGGGTGTCTCTCTGACGGTATCTTAGGCGCGTGGATGGCTGAAGTCTGCGGCATCGGCGAAATACTCGACAGAAAAAAAGTAAAAAGTCATCTGCTTTCCGTGTATAAATACAACTTGAAAAGAGATTTTTCAAAACACGCGAACCCTCAGCGCCCGACTTTCGCTATTGGAAAAGAAGGCGGACTGCTTACCTGTACATGGCCGAAGGGCGGAAGACTTACGCTTCCATTTCCGTACAGTGAAGAAGTTTTCACCGGTATAGAATATCAGGTGGCATCACATCTTATAATGTTAGGCTGTGTTAAGGAAGGCCTTGAAGTTGTAAAAGTCTGCCGTCAACGTTATGATGGAAAAACCAGGAATCCCTTCAATGAATACGAATGCGGACACTGGTACGGCAGGGCATTGGCATCTTACAGCCTGATACAGGCGCTTTCAGGCACACGCTATGATGCAATTGATGAAACTCTGTATATGAATCCGCCGCGGAAAGGCGATTTTCAAAGTTTCATCTGTACCGCGACAGGTTACGGTACGGCTGGAATAAAAAGAGGCAAAGCGTTTATTGAAACCGCGGAAGGCCGTATCAGCATTAAAAGGATAGTGTTTAAATAATATTTTACACAACTGGGGCGGCTGTTTTAATTTACAGCCACCTCGGTGGAACGCAGATAACTCAGATATTTGTCAAGTATTGAGAAAACATATTCCCTGGTGGAAGAGACTTTAATATCTACTTCCATGTGTTTTTCAGAAGGAAGCCATTCTTTCATTTTTCTTCTGCCTGCGTTGTATTCGCAAAGACCGAGAACTACGGAATATTTATATTTGCTGCTCTGCCAGAATTTAATGGCCCTGGCAAGATACCATGTGCCTATTTCGATATTTAGTTCAGGTTTGAAGATTTCATCTCTGGAAGGTATTGGGAAATGTTGTGCGTTAGCCCAATCTTCAACCGCACAGAATTTGATCTGCATGAGGCCCATTTCACCGGACTTGCCTACAGCGTCCTCTTTAAATTTGCTCTCCTGATATATCAACGCTTTTACTAAAACTGGATCTACATTATGCTTTTCAGCTGAAAAACTTATGAATTCATCATAATTGTCTAAAGCATAGCCTGAGGATATAAGAAAAACAGCGGAAATCAGAAAAACTATATACTTTGAACCAGCATAAATAAATCTTGCAAAACTGCTTTTATTCATAGTCAATTCTCCGTCACTCTATAGTCATTTTCTAATAAGGCGACTCGGTAATTAAACTATCATCGCTATAGGGGTCTTTCAAATTTTTATGGAATTTTTCTGTTTTTTTTCTGTTAAGTCTTTGTTAATAAATAGATAGAAATGAAGTTTTTTATTATCAAATTACGCAATTATCTGCTTTAAATTACCCGGGTTGGATTTTTCCATGCCTGTAATTCAAAGGAGAAAGCCCAGTCCGTTTTTTGAAAGCCCGCGAAAAACTGTGCACTGTCTCGAAAGCCAGTTTCGCCGATATTTCAGAAATGTTCATATTTGTATAAGAAAGCATCTCACATGCCCTGCTTATCTGTGCTCTGATATGCATTTCTCTAGGGCTCTGTCCATGAGTTTCCCTGAAAAGACGTCTGAAGTGAGATTTGCTCAAACCGAAACGTTCCGACAAAGTTCTGATATTGATTTTCCATTCTTTTTGCTCTAGAAGCATTCTGGCGGCATCCCGCATTTTCAGGGAATACGGTTCCGGTTTTTCGCCCGAATTTCGCGCTGAATGCAAAAGTCCGTATATCAATTCCAGCATCATGCCCGAAAGAAGCATATCTTTGTTTTCGATATGGGGCATAAGGCGGTGTTCAGTGTATATCCGCCTCATCAGAGGCAGGAGAAAAGCTGAATTTGGGATATTGAGTTTGCCTTTCCATTTGGATATCACAGGATCTTTAACGGGAGGATGTATTTTTTCCGTACAGCCCGTCATTTCAGTCGCTCCGCCCGGAATAAGGGCATCCCAATGACTTCTTTCAGGTTCGTATATCAGGTCAAAATGTATATATAGACAACGCATTTCAGCAGAAATCCCTCTCATTTCGTGCAGTGTATCCGGAGGTATCCATATCACATCCCCGTTCCCGACGTCAAAAGTCTCATCCCCGACTGTAAAAACCCCTTTTCCTTCCGGTATATATACGAGCAGATAATCAAGCAGTCTGCGCATTTTCAGGAACCAGGGTTTGCGCATATCGTCCCCGCTCTGCCTTACGTAAGGGCGCAGTATTCGCATCCTCTCCATCTCAATGGCTGAAGGAGTCTCAACTTTTTTCTGTCCGGGAATTGTAAATTTCTTCATAAATAATCGTTTCTGATAAAAAATAATTATAAATGCTAAAGATTTAAGCACAAATTTATAATACAATTGAAATTATAATAATCAATAATGATATATAAATGGGAGAGCATAAAAATGAGAAAACCTGATTTTGAGAACATTCTTCTGATATTGAACAGAGAAAAACCGAAAAGGCCGACACTTTTTGAATTCTTTATGAACCAGAAACTTTATGAGGAAGTTTCCGGGATAAAAGATCCTGAAAAAATCGATATGGCACGTATAAAGACTTTTGAAAAACTCGGTTATGACTATACTACTTTTCATTGCAGTTTTGTCTTCCAGAGAAACGAAAGGGCGCACGACAAATCTGTTTCACTGAATGAAAATCCTACGATAAGCGACAAAAAAAGCTTTGAAGAATATCCCTGGCCTGACGCTGAAAAATTCGACTATAGCAAACTTGAGAAAATAGCTCCTGAAATTCCCGACGGCATGAAACTGATTGTGCCGGGACCCGGCGGAGTGCTTGAGAATGTCATTTCGCTTGTGGGGTTTGATAATCTCTGTTTCATGCAGTTGGATGAACCTGAACTGATGAAGAACATTTGTGATGCCGTCGGAAGCCGCCTTCTGAAACATTATGAGATAGTTTCCGCTTTTGACACCGTGGGCGCCCTCATATCAAATGATGACTGGGGCTTTAAGACGCAGACGATGCTGGGCCCGGCCCTGATGCGCGAATACATTATCCCGTGGCATATAAAAATTGCCGAAGCCGCTCATAAAGCCGGAAAACCGGTCATATTGCATTCCTGTGGAAACTTGGCGGAACTTATGGACGATATCGTCAATGTCATAAAATATGACGGAAAGCATTCTTACGAGGACAACATAAAGCCTGTCGAGGAGGCTTATGAGGAACTTTGCGGCAAAATCGCTGTAATGGGCGGCATTGACCTGGATTTCATATGCAGAAGCACCCCTGAACAAGTATATGAACGTTCAAAAGCCATGCTGAAAAGAAGTTCGGAACGCGGCGCTTACGCTCTCGGTTCCGGCAACAGCATACCTGAATATGTCCCGGTGAAAAATTATTACGCCATGATATCCGCGGTTAAGGATTCGTGAGTTTGAAAATGGCGCTTGGATTTTCAATGCCGAACTTCTTCTGAAGGTCTGAAGGCAGTCTGTTGAAAAGTTGTATAGTTTCCGGCATGCTGTCTGGCCCGATGCGGAAGCCCCCCGGGGCTGTATAAAAATGGTCACAGCCTATGAAAAAACGGTCGGGAAATTTGCGGAAAAGCTCAAGCCATTCTTCCTTAATGTCTCCCTCTTTGTCAAGAGGATAATTTACGGGAAGGCTGTCAACGGCCCTGACTTTTATGCTCATGTACAAGTTAGGATACTTTTTCAGGAGCTCTTCCATAAGCCTTACGCTCCTGTTTCCGGAGTTGTCCCAACCGGCGTGCGCCCATATAATCACGGCTTTAGGATTGTGCCCGATAAGTGTTTCAAAAGCTTTAATATTAGGTTTCAGTGTCTTGGGGTTAGGCGGCGATTTAAGGTGCGCCGGGAGCGGCTTCTCCTTTGTTATTGCTTCCATGTGAAAATCTATGGGCAGATTGTTTTCCGCTGCGATGTCGGCAAGGAGAAGAAATAAAGGGTGGTCCGGGGGCGCGCCCTGATAATTATGATTTGGCCCGAGGCTGAAGTGTTCCGCCGTCATTTCTCCGAAACCTGAAACACCTTCTTCGACTAATTTCAACGCCGCTTTTTTAAATTGGGCTTTCATTTCATTAGTGGTTTTACCAATCCTGACGGCTTCGTTTATCATGGGATTGAGGGTCCCACCGCCGCCGAAAACCTTAAAACGCCCCGGATAAAGCTTCAGATACGGTATAAGCTTGTCAACATCATAAATCCCTCTGTGACCGGCCGGAAACGGCGGCGGCATTACTATCATGGTTTTTATGTTTGCCTGGTTCATCTTGCGTATTGTTTCCGAGACGGCATCCTGATAACGTTCCTCCATTCGCCCGCGGCCCCTGAAAAGCCCGTTAATATGATTATGCCCGTCAATGACGGGTATATCAAATTTAGTATCCGAAGAGTTTTTATCCGCGCTGAAAACAGCAAACGACGTAAACAGACAGATAAAACACACTGAAAATATAATGTATTTAATTTTCATATCCATAATCCCCCATTGTTTGTGTTACTATTAGCATAAAAGGTTGCTTTATTCCAGAAGAAAGCCTCTCTTGCTGAACAATTGCTCTGGCAGCATAAACTGTAACTTTCTTGATAATTTTGTCCTTTATCTATTGCTTTTTGTAATATTTATGATATTATATAACCATAATAATACAAAATCAGCTTATGAAAACTCATCAGAACAAAAAAGAAAAAGTAAAAGAAACTCTGATTTTTCAGATACTTTCCGGGAGTTTGAAAATAGGGGACAGGATTCCGCCGGAAAGAATATTCTGCACATTAAACAATGTCAGCAGAATCACTGTTCGCGCCGCGCTTGCGGAGCTTGAAAGCGAAAGAATCATTGAAAAGCGCGGGCGCAAAGGGATATTTGTCCGTTCCAAACCCGAAGTCCCTGATATTAAAAAAGGCAAAACCAGGCCGCGCAGGATTTTGTATATCTTTTTCTCCAGCTTGAAAAATCATCCTGTCTCAAACGCGCTGTCATTTGGGAACATTTTCCGTGGAATTGACAGATACGTGAATGAACGGGGAGGCATCGCGACATTGCAGAACGGCGAAAGCTTTCTGAGAAGTACCGAAGAAGAAAAACGGCAGTACGACGGCATAATAGTAGGCGGCACTTCACTTCACATACATTTGCCGGAAATTCTGAAACTCAATATTCCTCTGGTTATTGCCAATTCATTGATACCCGGTACAAAAGTTGACACGGTAAGTCTGGATTTTCACGAAGCCGGATATATAGCCGCAAAAAAACTCAATGACGCGGGTTTTCAAAATCTCCTTCTGCTGGGCACAAAGTATGAAGGAGAAGATTTTCTTCAGCGAAGTGTCCTCTGGGAATATCGTGGCGTCAAAGATTATTGTTTCTTGAATAAATTAAATAAACCTGTTCTCCATTCTATATGCATCAGCTGGAAAAACATCAGAAACAGTATACCGCCTTTAGATAAAAATTCCTTAAAAGAATTTAGAAGAATTTTAAGTGATAAGAAAATTAACGGTATAATATCTTCTTCCGAAAGTTTTTATAATATACTGAAAACTTTGAAAAATGAAGCTTCGGATGCTTCATACGAATTTCCCAGAACAGTGTTTATTACCGAAGGCGGAAAACATCTTTCGGAAGACAAATCCATGGAGATTATCCTTGACCGTGAGTCACTCGGTTTTGAAGCGGCTAAAATGCTTTATGAAAGACTCAAAAATCCATATCAGGATATTGTAAAAAAAATAATTTAAATCAACCTGTCGTGTTAACAACATGTAAGGACATATGTCGAATATGAAAAAAATTTATGAGAAGATTTTAAAGGAAGTCAATTGCAACTGGCTGATGAAAAACACTGAAAGACTGCTTGAAATTGAATTGGGGCAAACTTTTGAAAATTATAAAAGGGCGGCTGAATATACCGCAAAAATTATAAGAGAGGCCGGAATAAAGAATTGCGAAATCATTAATTTTCCGGCGGATGGAAAAACTGTTTATCAGGATAAGCGTATGCCTTTGGCATGGAACGCTACAAAAGGACGTCTGACCATAAAAAAATCCCCTCTGAAATTTGATGATCCAGTGATAGCCGATTATGAGAGGCATCCTTTTCATCTGGTGAAAGGTTCGGTGTCCACTCCTAAAGAAGGTTTAGATGTGAGGATTATAACTGAAGCTCAGCTTTTCAGCGGAGAGGACGCGGAAAACTGTCTCGTAATAGCCAATTCTTTGACAGCGCCCAGGCCGGAAATGCTGAAGGCCGCGCTTGATTTGGGTGCGCTGGGACTTGTCACTGATTTTCTGAAAGGCAGATACGATACGCCGGACGGGGTACAGTGGGTCAATGCCTGCACCGAAGGAAATAACTGGCATGTACAAGTTGATGACAGGCCATTTATATGTTTCAGCATAAGCCCCCGCACGGGGGATATGCTACGCCAGGCCGCTTCATCAGGAGAAGTTACCGCACTGATCGAATGTGACGGAGTGCGCTCAGAGGGAGAACTGCCCCTTGTTACAGCACTTATTCCAGGCAGGCAGGAAAAAGAATTGTGGATAGTTTCCCACCTTTACGAGCCGTTAAGCACTGACAATTCCAGCGGTGTTGTCGCTTCGATTGAAATAGCCCGTGTCATTAAGAAACTTTCAGATTCCGGCGAAATTCCGATGATGGAATTTTCCCTGCGCCTTATTTTTGCCATGGAAATGTACGGTTTTGCCGCATTCGCCGAAAAAATCGGCAAAGCAGGCCGAGCGAAAGCAATAGGCGGCATTAATACTGACGGCATGAATATTAGTTCCAAGTCGGTTTTTCAAATCTATCTGGCACCTCCGGGTACGGCGTTTTTCGGAAACAGCTTCATGGAAAACCTCGCGGAAGAACACCGCGGCAATGGCAAGCCATACATTGATACCGTGATTGAAGAAGGATTTTACTCGGATGACACATTCCTGAGCGAACCCTCGAATGGAATACCTACGCTTTGGGCTTTCGGACGCAAGGAATGGTGGCATAATTCGGAACAGAAAATGAGTATAATCAGTCCGGAAGACTTTTCCATCATGACGGCCTTTATAGGAACTTGGGCGGCATCGGTACTGACTGCCAATCGCAAAAATCTGCCTTCAGCCATTGCTGACGCTTCAAGTTACGCTAAGAAACATTTATGGGAAGAGGCGCGCAGAATAATTAACGCTTATTCGTCAGGGGAATCGCAAAATGTATCTTCTCTGAAAACAGAAATAGGCGAGCGCATGAACTACCGTCTGAAAAGAGACGCGGAGTGCCTGGCTGATTTTCGCGAAGTTTGCAATTTGCCGTTAATTGCAAGCGAAATAAAAGGACTTGAAGCTGAAACCCAAAGTATAATTTGTGAATTGGAAAAACAATTAAAATGTATTGCGCCTGAAATTCAAACCGTTAAAGAAAACAAATGGTTCAATTACTCTGATTCGATAATTCCCATACGGGCGGTTACTGGATTTCCCTATGACTTGGCGGCAGTTCCGAAAGAGGCCAGAATCAAGCTTCCCGAGGGCATGATTTACGGGCCCTTCTCCAGAATTTTCGCGAATATGGATGGGAAGAAGAGCCTCCAGCGCCTCATAAAGGAAGCTGAATGGGAAACAAATACTGTATTCCCGCCAAGCCAGATAAAAAAATATATTACTGGAATCGCCTATCTGACTGAATACGGTTACCTGAAAACAAAGTTTAAAAAGCAATGCGGGAAAAGTGAAATTCTTGCCGCGCTCAAAAAAGCAGGTATTAAAAAAGGCGACTTGCTGATGGTACATTCTTCGCTTTCTGCCTTCGGTGTGATAGACGGAGGCGTGGAAACGATTATTAGCGCGCTGCTTGAGAGTGTTGGAGAAAAAGGCACATTGCTTTTCCCTACATTTACCAGACCGTATATCTATTTTGAAGGCTCTCCGAATAAACGTAATAATTACAGGCCTCATGACGACTGCGATCCGGAACTTGTTTCTGTCGGTTCCATACCGAAGGCGTTTCTGAAAAGAAAAGGCGTGAAAAGAAGTATTCATGCGACACATTCTTTTGCTGGTATCGGCCCTCTGGCTGAAAAATGTCTTTTGGAACATTTGGAGAGCGACCCGCCTTCATGCAGACGCGGTCCTTTGGGAAAACTCCTTGAATTCAAAGGGAAGATTCTCCATTTCGGAAGCGGAGTGGCTACAACAACGTTCCTGCATTTTCTGGAAGACGAAATGAATCTGCCGTACCTTCAAAACGCTGTTTGCAGAGTGAAAAAAGGCAGAGAAACAAAAACTCTTCTTATACCGAAACATCTGCCGGGACATCGGGATTTTTATACGCCGAAAGCTGAAGAATGTAAATTTTTCAAAAAGATGAACGCCGAAGGGCTTCAGATAAATGAAGCAATTCTAGGGCTTGGAAAAATCCAGGCAATAAACGCTGAGGAGCTTTACAGACTTGGCATGAAAGCAATTAAGGCTGACCCTGATATTCTCCTTTGTGACAGTGCTGAATGTTTCTTCTGTTCAAAGTACCGGAAGAAAAAATGAGGCGTTTTCCGAGAGTCTGAAAGTTCTGTCTGTTACTTTAATAAAGTTTTAACTTTAACAATATCGATTGTATTGGCATTGCCGGGAAAAGGAAAGTTTTCCAATTGCCATATTTCAGTAAAAGACGCGCTTTGACCGGGTTTGATTATCTCTTTCGGACCTATAGGTTCAAGCTCACAGAATTTTTTGTGATAGTAAATGCATACGGTCATTCCTGTAATTTCATTGTAAACACGATCAGGATAGACTGGAAATTTCTTTATAAACAGAATGTCATTCGGCACCATGTATGCAAGCCATCCGCTGGAACTGTCAAAGCCGAGTTTGGAATATTCCGGGCAGGCTTTAATGATAATAGAATCATCTTTCACAAGAATATTTTCATCTTTCGGCCTGAAATCTATAGTGTTTCCTTTATACATAATATATTTTTCAGGGTAATGACTGTCCGGGGTCAGCGGTACAATACATATGCCGTCCGGCGGGGCAAGCGTCCTGCTCCAATGACAGTAGCTGACGGTTTTATCTGAAATATTCCTGATTGTTTGTGTAACGGTTAATATGGAGGAGTCCGGGGCAAGATTGAAATTGCGGATCAACTGTACGCCGGTCTCTTTGTCCTGCGCACTTGTAAGAGATGCGGAAAATTGGCCGGTTATTTCCGCTGTCCATTTGCCAATCCACAGATCAAGGTGCTTTGGTACGATGCGTTCCGGACCAATATCCAGCCTGCCGCCACCGGGATTTATTTTATCTTTACCCGGAACGTAAGTCCATCCGTCCTGCTCTCTATCCAGATAAATCGCGTTTTTCCCATTCAGGGAATATTCCAGTACCCGCCCTCCGCATGCGCCGGATAAAACAAGTTTTACACTTTTATTTTCCAGCTTTATGCAATCCTTGTAACCGCAATATTCTACAATTTCACTGCCACCCATCTTGCCGCCTGCCGTTAATATAGAAACAGAAGCCATCAGAAAGAATCCCGCTTTATTCATGCTCTTTCCATATTTAATTTTTACTGATTTTCTCAGCTTCTAAGCAAGATAGGGCCCGGAGTAGATTTTTCAAACCGATAAGCGGTTTTATCTGAAGCAGGGCTCCTTAGAAAAATCTGACTTTCTTGTGATTTTTTCCCATTTTCTATTGACATAAGCAAAAAAATATTGTAGAATATGTTTATTATTAATAAACACTGTTCATCAATACGAGACAAATTATGATACAATCAATTGAAAGAGCTATAGATATTCTGGAAGAAGTTTCAAAGCGCGGGGATTGGGTTGGAGTGAGGGAAATCGCCCGGGCCGTGAACTTGAAAGTGCCTACGGCACAGCAGATACTGAAAACGCTTCAGGCCAGGAATTTTCTTGAATTTAATGAGGAACTGAGACAGTACAGGCCGGGGTTTGGCCTTTGGCTTATCGCTGAAAAAATAAACCCTCTCAGCCTCCTGGCAAATAAAATAAAGCCTCATGTCGATAATGTTTTCAATGAAATCGGCGAAACTACAGTGGCCCTGGCCCTGATAAATTCGGATGTGAAGGTAGTCGACTGGCGGCAGTCAAAACATTCACTGGCCGTAATAGTCCCGGATGAGGAAAAAATAATAAAGATACCCCATCAGCTTGCGGGCGGGAGAATTGTCCTTACTTTCAGCGAAAAACATTATCTCCGCTCCTACATGAAAACCCTTCGTTTTCCGGAAAAAGGCGAAAATCTTTTCAGGAGTGAAAAGGATTTTCTCGCAGAAATAGAGAAAATCCGCGAAGAAGGATACGCCCAGACGGAGAATGTCATCAACAGCGGAATAACCGCGCTTGCCGTCCCGGTGTTTTCAGAAACGGGTACTTTTATCATGGCCCTTGCGTGCAGCATGCCCATGAGCCGTTTCAACGAGAAGAAAAAGGAACAAATCCTGAAAACTTTTAAAGAAACAGCGGAGCAGATTAAAGAAGCAAAGACGATTTAAACAAAGGAGAACAATTTTTATGTTATTGAAAAATATTACCCTGGAACTGAGTTCCAAACCGTTTAAGGATAATTCTGAAGAGATTATGTACACAGTCTGCCGTAAGATGTTTACGCAGTGGTTCAATCTGACTGAAAGTGCTGAACAGGTATCAGTAATGCTCTGGGTTGCTGACGGCAGTGAAATTCTGGAATATAAAGGCAATGCTGCTGATACTTTTGAATGGGCGTATTGGAACGGTTTTGCAAATCCCAGACCCCTTCCCGATAAACAATTAAACAAACGGGAGACCCTCCTCAACACACATTATTTTCCTGTGAAATACATGCCTGACCCGCCTTTGCGCACTTACGGATGGCTCAAGCGCCTCATTGAAATAATCCGTGAAACAGGAACGGAGATAGCAAAACGTCCCATCAGAATAGGAGCTACTTTTGACAATGGCCCGGAGTTCGCGGTATC
>Ga0209417_1000845_pt1 | contig 63401 bp, 75 predicted proteins | sample RifGroF2_FD_184002 | JGI IMG/M metagenome (GOLD analysis project Ga0209417, IMG submission 184002) | Groundwater microbial communities from Rifle, Colorado, USA - Groundwater F2 (SPAdes) (version 2) | ecosystem: Environmental > Aquatic > Deep subsurface > Groundwater | place: Rifle, Colorado... | reverse complement strand
ATCCCGAAATTCGTGATCGTCGGGCCGCAGCACCTATCGGACACGTTGGTTACATACGTCCCGTTGGCCGTCAGCGAATCTCCTACCGCAACTCCCGCTATATCGGTGGAGACCCCACCGGAATTTATCCCGGCTCATGGGGTGCCGTAGAAAACTGAGGCCATAATTTTCAGTTCCGACCCCAACCTGTTTTTGATGGCAATTCCGGCTCCTGCGTCATAGATGCAAAACTTTGCATCTGTATCCGTCCCGACTGTATTTGCAGAGTTGTTGATAAGGGTTACGACTCCAGCAGCGGTAAACGAGAAATGCGCATACTCCTGCCCATCCCCAATCTGGGCAAAGCCCCATCCGGCAACCCCAGTTGCAATTGTTTTTTCGGCTTCGTCTGCCACGGCTTCATTGATGATGCGGTGCGAGAGTTGCTTGTTTAGTGTGCCAAGCAAAAATATCCCAGTGCTAGGCCGAAAATCGTACTGCTGCCCTCCACTTATAACTACATTATTGCTGATGTGCGTCAGGTACGCAGCTCCACCCTGCAACTGGATATACCCCTGGACATTGATATCTCCCGCAAAATAATTGGGGATATTTGCCGCCCATGTGGTGCCGTTGCAGACAAACTGCGCCCCGCCGTATCGTCCAAGGATTGCATAGGTGGTAGTGCCGGTGTCATCCTTGACGGTGAGAGATTCGGAGGCATCCGCCGTGTTGATTATTTCAACAACGCCCTCTGCCTCTGGAGGTAATTGCACTATCCTGGATGCTCCACCCGGATCGTAAAACGCCCTGACGTTAATAGCGGTCATCGACTCGGTGCCGGAGAGGGTTTTAATAATTGGTGTAAGGCTGCTGCCTACCGCCTCCCATGCCGCGCCTGTTGACCGGCACAGAACCTGATCGGTTCCGCCACCAACGGCACAATCGCTGGAGGATGCGCCATCTGTGACGGTCGTATAATGGTTTGTAACTTCCGACGCCGCTGGGAGGGTGGCAACGGTGTAGGGGCCGAAATTCGTAGTGGGCATGGCTACGGACTTCCCGCCAATCGGCGATATAGAGCCGTCGCCATTGTCCTCCCACGTCGCTGGGACGCTGATTCTCGATGATCGGCTCTCGACGTACCCACTGACACCGAGCGCCAGGATGACAAAGCATGCAAAAATTATCCGCTTCATGCTGCCCCCCCTTACTGTCGTTTGCCGAAAAACGTTACCGTCGCAGTTACCCCCGACGAGGCCGAATCCATGGTCCACTTGAAGTTTCTCACCTCATCGGTCGACCGGCACTCCACACTTGCCCCCGGCGGGGCATAATGTCCCGTTGTCTGATCCGGTGTGCTGCCGTCGTAATAGAACCGTATCCCGCCGGCCTCGAGAGTAATGAATGCCGTGTACACCCGTCCCGTGGGGAGAGTGAAAGAAGAGACGCTCCCGTCGCTCTTCGCCACCACGCTTTTCCCAAGCGGCTCGTATTCCGTGTCATCGGCGACCGCGACCGCACACCAGCAAAAAAGCGCAAACAGCACAAAAAACATCACTTTTCTCATTTTCTTCCTCCTTGTTCTTCTTCTCCTTCATTCCCGGCCAAGTCCTTTGTTACAGCTCTTATGCGCACAACGGTTTCCTTGAGCTGCTCGCGGCCTATCAGCGCCAGGTCGAACCAGGGCAAAAACTTCAGCGCTTCGTTGAAGGCCGCGTTCGCAAGCGTAAGCGATCCGTGCTGCCGGCATATATTCCCCAAACTTGTCCATAGCCGCCAAATCTGCTGATTCCCGTCGTAGTGCTGCAGGGCCGTAATGGCATGCGTGTAGGCCGTCTCATATTGGCCGTGACGCCAGCAGTAAAGCACGGCATGCTGGTTTGCAAAGGTGCTGTGGGGCTCGAGGCGAAGCGCCCTCTTCAGGTAATCCACATCGCCGCCCTTAAAATACCGCAGCATGTGCACCAGAAAGGCCGCATGCCGTACCACATACATCCAGATGATGCTCCCCAGAGGCACGAGCGCCAGAAAACTCCAGTAAGGCCCCACATCCACGCTCCAGGGCGCCGATGTCTTCAGCAGCATGCCCACCAAACACCACACGGTCATATTGGCAGGCAGCACATAGAACAAATGCCAGGTAAGCCCCGAGGCAAGAAACGACACCAGGGCAGCGCCTGCAAACACCACGAGAGGATCCCGAATACCCGAGATAACGGCATCACCACAGAGCACGCCCATCACAATCAACGCAGCCATGCCCATAGTGCCGTTGTCCGTAAGCGCCTGCAGAAAATCGTTATGCGCAAGCTCCGGCCAGGACGCCGCGTAGTTCTCCTTTTTCAGGAATTCGCCCCTGGTCGAATCGTTCAGCGCACGCTGAATAAACGGCACGCGGATCGGGAAGCTGGCAAAGCCTGTGCCCCAGAGCGGCGATTCGGCAAACATCTCCCACGCCACCCGCCAATAGTGCCGCCGCTCCCGGATGCTCACCCTGGGGTTGCTCCTCATGTGTTCAACCAACCACCAGGCGAAAAAGAAAATGCCGTTGAACAGAGCAACCCGGATCAGGATGGATCGATCCAGCGCCAATGTCATAAACAGCCCGCCGGCCAGCAGCCCGACAACGGGACCAAGACCACGCGCACGCCATATGGCGATCAGGATAATAACGAGCGAAGCAGCCCAAAGCGGATGCTGGTACAGGGCCAGGTAGCCGGCGAGAAAGGCATGAATTGCCAGGTACGCCCCATGCGCATTGGCATTCCCCACCATGCCGGAAACCTCGCGGTGCTTTCGCGGCCGGATCTTCGGGAAGACCTGCACATTCCCCAGGTTCGCCAGCAACCCGATCACCGCGCTTACCGTCGCCACGCCCACAAGCATCTCGATTACGGCAACAGGATCCGCGGCCGGCACAAGGAAAAGCCCGAAGAAAACGCAAAAGCCAAAAGTCACAAAATGTCTGAGAGCAATGTCCCTCCGAATGGCCATGAATGAGCAGAACACCCATACACCCAGCAACACAAGCGCCGCCTGCGCCGCGGGCACGGAGATATGGAGCACGGGCCCCGAGATCAGCCATGCCGCCAGCAAACCGAACCCCGCAATGGATATAAAAAGCATCCTGGGCGTCGTGTACGGCTCCAGCACCCAATACCCTATGAGCACATTGAACCCCGCCGCACAAATCGCCCCAATCAAACCGATGATCATTTCGTTCCCCCAAAAAAACGAAAAAGGCGCATCCCCCCGGTTATTTCCCAGGAAAATGCGCCCGTGCTACGCCTCTTAGGTGATCTCAAATCTCAAATCTGAAATTTCAAATCACCTTGGACTTTGCCTTGGCTTATTCTTCTGCTTCCGCTGTTCTCTTTTCTCTAGCCATTGTCCTCTTTGCCTTCCCTCTTGCCTTCCTTCGTGCGTTCCTGATTATCTTCTCGGTGTACTGCGCCTGTTTCTCCGGGCTCAGATGCTCCCACTTTTCAGAACCCATAAGTGCCGCCAGTTTCCCCTCCGCCAGTGCGCTCGATTCCTCCACGTACCGCCTGTACTGCTCCCGGCTCATCCGCTCGGTTATTCCGCGCATGGTAACCGTCCTGCTGGGGGGGCCCATGTGCAGCGCACCGGCATCCCTCAGTTCCTGAATTCGGCTCTGTACCACATCTGAACCCGCTTTTCCAGTAGAAAGTATAGGGGTCTCCACAAAAGGCGGGTAAGCGTTATGCGTTGCCGCCCCAATCGAGTGCATCAGGGCGCTCAGGCCGTCCTCTTCCCCCTGCAAAAACCGGATAGCCTGCCCCACCTGAATCGGCTGCATGCCCACCACCTGGTTGACCACCGTGGCCGGCAGCCGGTCGTACGCCCCTTCTTTTCGCTGATGGAACGATTTCTTTACGGTTTTCCCGGTTTCCAGGAACTCCGCCGCTCCTGTGTACGGCCGTCCGGCCCAATCGGAACCCGAGAAAAACGATTCCGCCGCCCTGGTAAGCGGCGAGCCCTTGTGCTTTGCCAGGGTCCAGGGGTCGATCAGTTTCAGCGGGTCGAAGAAGTGCCCGCCGAGCGAAAACGTCTTTCTCTTCTCTTCCGTATCGATCCCCAGCAGCTCATAGAGCCTGGTGATCTCCACCTCGGTCCACCGGTACCGGGTGAACTGGTTGCTCAGGGCCTGCTCCTTCAGCCATTCCTCGCTCTCGTCGCTCCCGTTCAGCATCAACTGTGCAATGACCGTCATCACTCCAATTCTCAGCATAGCCCTGGCCCAGAACTTGCGGTAGAGCTGATCCATGCCAGGAGGCGGAGGAACGTCTGTCAGGAGCGTCCCAATCTTCTGATTGAGCCCCGGTATCATCCCGGTCACCGTCCTGAAGTTGCTCTCGGTCCAGTCCGGCGCCAGAAGCAGCATTCTTGCAACCTTCTGCAATGTTGGGTTCCTGCCCATGCGCTGCAGATGCAGCCCGCCGAAATCCGCGTTCATGAGCCTTGCCACCCGCTCCGCAATCCGGTCCGGATTCGGCGGTTCCTTTATCTTGCCGGCCGTGAACTTCTCCGTCGCCTTCTGCAGCTCGTGCGTGTACTCGATCACGAAGGCCTCGGCTTTCAGACCCGCAAAGTATTTCTTGAAAAGGCTGTCCGCCCAGCTCTCCCGCCGGAACTTACCGTATTCGATCACCTTGGAGGTTTTCTCCATCCCCAGGTAGTTCACCAGCCGCTCGGTGAATCCCTTCTTCTCCCTCAGCTCCATCTCCGACCAGTCCTGAATATCCCCGAGCGTGAGCCCGTTCTTCACGCCGAGCTCCACCAGGGGATGAAGGTCCTCTATCTTCTGCAGCCCCGCTTTGTACGCCTTTACGGGGTTCACGCCTTTCCAGCCATGGTGAATTGCAAACACCCACGACCGGCTGCCGGCCATATGGTGGAAAAACGACGACATGAGGATCCACGATTTGAGCCCCGCGTTGAGCCTCAGGAGAAAATTCAACCCGGGCACCGCATTGAAGAGGGTTTCCGTTGCAGTCATCTTATTGATCATGTCCGCAATCGGCCCCGGCGCATAGAGCGGCTGCTTCTCGAACAGCGTGCTCACGTCGGCCGCCCTCCGGTGCTCTATCCTGGTCAGCTTGGTATTATCGGCAAACTCCTTAGCATCGTCCTCGTTGTCGAAAACCCTCAGGGCCCGCTTCGATGTCTGCGAAGAGTAAACCGCCCAGGTCTCAGGGATCCGGTCCGGCGGCGTGGCAAAGAACTTCCGGCCATAGGTGTTTATGGCAAGGGCCTCTTCATCGGGAAGAGATAGCTCCACCTCTGCTTCTCCAGCCCACCGCCACACCTGAAAACCGCTCGCCTTGAGCGGCTTGTACCCGGCCCGCCTGGTCGTCGTGAACATGGCATTGCCGTTTGTGTCGTGCGTTGCGGTTCCCCTCTGGATGAAGGCCTTGTTGGCAATGATGGTCGCAAGCTCGGTAAGGTACTTCTCGTAGCTGTTCGTGAGCCCCTTTACCTTGAGGTCATACCCCGCCATCCAGCCGTCGAGGATCGTCGGCAGGGTCCTCTTCTTGGCCGCAGTGGTGTACACCGAAAAGCCGTACCCGGATCCGGACCCGGTAAACTGCTCTTCTTTCCCTTCAGGCAGGTTCCACAACCGCCGCACGTAATTGTCCCTGTGCGTCTGGATGATCTTGGTCCGTTTGGCAAGCTCAAATGCCTTCTCGAAGAGCTCGCCCAACTTGGCCATGGCAAAGTCCTTTTGCTCCTGCGTGAGGTTAAGAGCCTGGTCCAGCAGTGTCAATTGGCCTTTGATCGTGAGCCTGTCCTTTGCCGAAGTGTCCTTGTCTTTCAGTTTTTGTTCGGCCCAGGTCTTGAACTCATCGGCCTTTTCAGGTTTCGTCTGCAGGTCCCGGTAAACCATCATGGCCCGGTCGAGCTGATCCGATGCCATGCTACGCTTGAGCTCCTTGTTGTGCGCAAAGCCCAGGGTAAACTTTCGCCTGCTGGCCTTGCCGGCCATCTTCTGCACTTCCCGCTGCAGCTCCGACACCTGGTTCTGGATTCTGAGCTTCGCCACGTCTCTAAGCTCAAAGATCTTGTTCACGAACGAACGGTTCTGCTCGATCTCCTGCGCCACAATCTTTCCCGGAGGCTGCTTTGCAATGGCATACCACTCCTGCTCTTCCGAGACCTCAGGCACGTCAATCCCCAACTCCTTGAGCGTATCCGCCGAAACCGTGCTCCCGTCGCGCTCTCCGCCCTCGATGTTGAAAAGGGCAATCTTCCCTCCCCTGCCTGTCTCCTGATACCCCAGAAACACGGCACTAGCCTGCCCGGCAGTAGGGGACACCTTTACTTCAAAAAGATCTTTTTGCTGTCCTACGTCCTCTGTCCTCTGTCCTCTGCCCTCAAACACTCTTCCCGTCTCAATATCCCTGGTCACCGCGCCGGCCGTCCGGATCCCGAAGGCCGCCATCACACGGTCGATGAACTGCCGGATCTTCTGCAGGATCTGCCCTGTGAGCGTCTTTACGTCGTAAATCCCCTTGAGCTGCTCGGTCACCCAGGCCGCCCGGTCCTCGCCGCCTCCAATGTCTTTGGGGTTTACCGGTGTCCATTTGCCCTTATTCTCCAGGCTCCTGATCTTCGCCCTCAGGATCCCCACGTCGGCATGCGAGACAATGCCGGCATCCTCCATGAAGTGATAGCTCTCATGGGTCAGCGTCCACTTGTCCGACACGTCCCGCTGCAGCGAGATCTCGCCATCCTTGTATTTCCCTGCAATTTCGCCCTTTACCTTTTCCACACCATAGGCAATGTTCAGGGCAACGCTATTCGGTGTAATCTGCTCCACCGACTTGATGGTCACACTCCTATGCTCTCGAGGGAAAACCTTGATCTCCCCCTCAGGAGTGAGCACAACCGGCTGCCCCTTGAAGATCTTCCGAACATCATCGATCGTCACCGCCGGCGTAACCTGCTTCCGTGCCCTGGCCCGTTCCCGGCCCGCTACGCTGTACTGCTCCTGCTTCACAGCCGGAGACTCGCCGGACTCCTCCACCGCCTCATCGATGAGCTGCTTGCCCTTTTCTTCTCCTACGCGCTCGAACTGCGATATGGCCATATTTACGGCTTCTTCAATGCTGTTCCCCTGGCCGCACTTGAAACCGGACCGCACTTCCCTGACTTCCCAGACATCGGATTTCCCTTCCTTGTGAACAAAGAATTCACCATAAGGCACCACATCGACCGGCCGGCCCGCAACCGGGTAAAACGTGCCGTCTTTGTTAAAATAGTAGAGTCTTTCCCCCTTTTTCAGTGTTATATCAATCGCCGCTCTTTCCTTTGCCGCCGCCGCTTCTTCCTCCTCCTCCGGCGCCGCCGCGGCTCCGGTTGTCTCTTCATCCGCGTCCCTCAGGATGTTGTCAAGTATCCCCTGGGCGCTGCCCTCCACGTCCCGCAGGTCTTCATCCTCCTCCTCGATGACCTTCGTTCTCAAGTAGTCTTCGAGCTCACGCTGCCGCTTCCCTGTGGCCGCCAACTCCTCTTCTTTGTCGAAGGTCTCCTTGGCGATCTCTTTGTATTCGGCAAGGGATTCTTTGTCTTTCTGAAGGTTCCGCTCCAGGTAAGCAAGGTGCTCGGCAGGCGCATCCAGCGCCGCCCCTATCGCCTGCTGCACGGAGGACGGCGCCACAATTTGCCTCGAAACCGTCATCACCCCGAAATCATCGTGGCTGAGCTTCCATCTCAGATCAATTATCGGCCTTACCGTGTCCTTATTTTTGAGCTTGTTCCGTTCAATATCCGTTGTAACAAACTCAACGTCAGACTCGAAATTCACCACAAAGCCGTGCCCGATCTTTATCGCCTGCGTCCACTCCGGAATGGCTTCTCTCCACTTGTGCGCCTCGAGGAGCACATTCCAGTCTTTTACCGTGATCTTGGCTGCCCGATCTTTCGTCTCCTTCCCAAAAGCCTCCCATTGCGCCTGCGCCCATTCAAGCGCCTCTTTCCGCGAAACCGCCTTTCCATCGGGAAGCGTGACCTCCTTCCAGAACTTTGCATCCGCCCTGGCTGCCTTTACCGCCTCGGCTTCCTTCCTGTATGTCGCAACTTCCCCTTCTCTACGCGGTATTTTATCCTCTTCAAGGCTCCTGATGTTATAGCGTGCATCCGATTGCCTCTGCTCGTGGGTACGCTTGGCGATCTTCAGCTTCTTGTACTTTGCGTCCACCTCCACCTTTTCATTGATCGCCGGATCCCCGATGAGCGCCGCCTGCATGGCGGAAAAATTCATCTGCTCTTCGGTGAAAGGGTCGTCAAAGGTATCCCCCTCGATCTGCCCTGTAAGCACCTGGTCGATGAAGAACTGCTTCATGGCCAGCCTGTCAAACAAAACGCTGTCCAGGGTCTTTTCGACGCCGTAGTTGAATATCATCACCTCCGGGTTCTCGTTTCCCTGCCGCACAATCCGGCCGTTGCTCTGCTCGTAGTCCATCGGCCTCTGAGGTGGATCCACATGGTGCACGGCGATCAGCTTTTGAGGCACATCCACCCCCACGCCGAGCTTTTCCCTGTGGCCGATCGCCACGCGGATCTTCCCTTCCCTCACCTTCTGCCACATGGCCTCGGTCCGGGCATCGCCCTTTACCTGCTCGACGACGGCGATCTCCTCTTCCGGGATCCCCAGCTTGATGAGTTTCTGTTTTATGTCCTCGTGGGCATCGAACTTTCTTTCGCTGTCGTGATAAATATCCAGGAATACAAGCTGGGTGGAGCTCTCCGGCGTGCTCTTCTTCCACACATCGTGAACGGTTTTCACAACCGTGTTGAGCTTGCTCTCCGGGTCGTCGCCGTACGCAATGGGGTTGACAAGCCGCAAATCCACAGATGCCTTTTTTGCAAGGCCATAAAGTACAATGGGCACGTGCCTGTTAAGCCGTTTTTCCTTCCCCGAAAGATTCTCCCACGCCCGGTACGTTTCCCTCAGGTCCCTCATGAACACCCGCAGGTCCTTTGAGCGTGCAACCTTGATCATCTCCGGTTTCCCGCCCTTTACCGCGGGTAGATCCAGGCCGGCATGTTTGGTAAGCAGCACATCCGTCGCAGCACGCCACATAGTGAGCAAGGCACGGCCGTTCACATACTTCGAGAAACGCTGTATATCCTTGAAGGTCCCGACCGCCGTCTCCTCGGTCCTGATTTCCACCTCGCCGAAGTTGCCGGCGAAATCATCGAAGAGCCCGCTGTTAAACTCATCAAGGATGTCCGGCCGCACATACCTGAGCATGGTCCAGAGCTCCGCCATCGTGTTGCTGATGGGGGTTCCGGTCGCAAGTATCACGTTTTTACCGCCCGTCTTCTCCTGTACGTGCCTGATCTTGAGATAGATCGAAGCGCTGCGCTGTGACGATCCCCGATCGATGCCGCGAACCTTGTCCATCTTCGTAAAGAAGTCCGAGCGCTTGTAATCGTGCGCCTCATCGATAATGAGCGCATCTATGCCCAACTGCTCGAACGTGAGCACATTGTCTTTGTGCCGGGCAAGGAGTTTCTTCAGGTGCTGCTCCTTGGCTCTTATTGCAGCATTGAGGTCCTTTACCTTGAACGAGTTTTTTCCTTCCTCCTGCTCGGCAGCCCACCGGGCTTCTTCCATCATGTCGATTTGTTCCTGGACGTATGCCTGCTCCCGGGCCGGATCGTCGGCGATCATATTGGCAAAACTCTTGGGGATAATGATTGCATCCCAATCGTTCTGGGCAATCTGCATCATCAAGCGGTTTCTCTGCTTTGCCGATCGCTGTTTCTCGTTCGGGATGAGAACGGTTGCACCCGGATAAAGGCGCCTGAAAGAAGAGGCATACTGCCCCAGGGTGGAATTCTGAACCACAATGCAGGGCTTTCGGGCCGTGCCTATCCGCCGCATCTCCATGGCGGTCGTAATGATGATATAGGTCTTGCCGGTCCCCACGCCGTAAGCGAACAGCGCGGATTCGCGCAGCCCGCGCATGACCGCACGTTTCTGCTCGTCGCGCAGGGTGATATCCTGCGAGGCATTGGGGAAATGCGTGATCGTCGGAACGGGAAATTCCCGCACCTTGTACTGATTCTCGTTTTCGTTGAAAAGCTTCGCATACTCCGAAGCCCATTTCTTGTGTCCCCGGGCCCAGGTCCTGAAAGCGTCCTGGATCTCATTCTGTTTGTCCTGTGCGGCGATGCTCGCATTCTTGTTCTTTCGCTGGATGCTCTTCCTGTCCCCCACGTCGATCGTATCCGTGGCCTCTGCAATCTTGAGGTTCAGCGCGTCCTCGATCAAATCGGTTCCAAGAAGCGTCCGCACCGATCCCGTCGCCTTTTCTTCATCTTCCTGCTCGTGCGATTTCTGTTTCCAGGAAACCCCCCATGTCTTTTCGTTTTTCGTGCTATACCTGTCGTTCGTTATCCTGACATGAAACCTCGTGAACTCCTTCGTCCTTACGAGCTCTACCTTAGCCTCCACACCCAGGCTTTCCTCGAGAAAGCCTTCAACGGATTCTGTGGGGATCCAGGGTGTTCCCAACCGGAAATGCGCCTGCTCGATGTCGATGAATTTCGGCTGAACACCTTTGAGGGCCTTCACGTTCTTTTCAAAGTCTTTATTTTCCTTTACAGCCGCCTCGGCCTCGCGCAGTTTGCGCACCACATTGCCGGAGAGGTATTCATCCGAGGCCTCCAGGAGTCCGCTTACCGGGTTCAGGTAGGCAGCACCGCTCTCCAGGATCTCCTTTCTAACCCCGTCCTGATCCTTGCCGGTCACCTTGGCAATGTAATGCAGATCGATATTCCCGCGGTATATGAGGGAGAGATTGACGCCATCCTCCACGCTTTCCGCCGCCTCGGGTTCCTTGAAGGGGAAAATCGTTCTCTTGAAGAACATCCCGATCTTGTGAAACACCTTGCGGTACCGCGACTGCCCCTTTTCATCCTTTTCAATAACCTGCTCGATCTGCTCCAGGGCATCGGTGATCGGGAATTCCCCGTCGATCAACCGGAGAAAGCCGTTGCTCTGATGATTGAGGTAGTTGAACTCCTTGACGAACCTGTCGTACACATCGTTCAGGTTCCCCTGGAGCTCCTTGATCTCCTCGTCGGTAGCCTCGTCCTGATTCATCTTGTTGATCAGGGCCTTTGTTGCCGCTTTCAGCTCCAGGTATCGCCGGGCACGCGCTATCTGCGCATCGCTCAGATGGACCAGCTTGCCGGCGCTGTTGTGGTAGGTGGGTTGAACATATTTACCGTCTTCCACCATGTAGAGCTTGCCGTCCTTTTCGTACAGCACCCCATCCTTTGCCCCTTCAGAGGCAAAGAAAATGGGTTGCTCCGCCGTCTTTTCCACATACCCGTGGATGTTCTCGGGCAGTGCGCTTATGGCATCCCTCATGCCTTGATCCAGGGGCTTTGCAGGGTCCGGAAGCAGGGTGTATTCATCGTCCCCGCCTCTCCGCATGGTGCCCGAAAGGGAGTGTCTGCCGAGAACCATCTCGGGATGATCGGCGAAGTATTCGTTTACATCCGCGCTTTTATCCTTTCCTTCAGGTACGGGCACGCTCTTGATGCTTCGAAAAGGCAGGATCTCCGGCCGGAATGAGTTGTCCTTCTTCCGGAACACCAGGATGTCGGTCACAACCTCCGTGCCGGCGTTCTCCTGGAAAGCGGTATTCGGCAGCCGGATTGCGCCGACAAGATCGGCCTTCCTGGCAAAGTATTCCCGCTTCTCTCCGCCCGTAACCTTGTCCATGGTCCAGTGCGAGGTGATCGCTATCACCAGGCCGCCGGGCCGCGCCGTATCGATCGATCGGGCAAGAAAGTAGTCGTGAATGGACCAGTTGGAGTAATCGGGATGCCTGGCATCGAATATGCCCCAGCGACCGAACGGGACATTGGTGATCACGAGATCCACGGAATTGTCAGGGATGTTGCTTTCCTCAAAGCCTTTTACACGGATATCCGCCTGAGGGTAGAGTTTGGAGAGAATGGCGCCCGAAATGGTATCGAGCTCCACGCCGATGAGTTTCGATCCCGCGGCAACACTCTCCGGCATGAGCCCGAAGAAATGCCCCACGCCGGCAGCCGGCTCGAGTACCGTTCCCTTCTTGAATCCAAGCCGTTCTGCCAGGTCCCACATCGAGGAGATGATCTGCCGGCTGGTATAGTGGGCATTCAGGGTGGAGGCCTCGGCCGCCTTCCACTCCTCTTCGGTCAACATGCCGCCGAGCAAAGGATGGAGCTCCTTGCCGTACTTTGTCTCCCACTTCTTGTAAGCCTCTATCTTACGCTCGTTCTCTTCCCCGTATCTGCCGAAGAAATCCTCAGGGGTATATTCCTTCTCTGCGGATTGGCCATAGGGCGCCCACACCGTATGGGTCTTCCCTCGGTACTCCCTCACATAGCGGTCGAATTCCTTGTTGAATATGCGCTCGGAAAACTTTCCCCAGCCCACGTATTGGGCGAGGATCTTCTTTTCCGCTTTGGTGGGGTTTCGCTCTTCGGATATGAGCTGCTTGACAAGCTTTATGGCCCGGATGTTCGCCTGTATCCGTTTCTCGTCCCCGCGGGGCACGAGCTCGTCGTCCGGCTCAATCCGGTGGTTCTGGTTGGCTTCGGCTAACTCTGCAGATTGCGGCTCCAGGCGAGCACGAGGTTTTCCTGCTCTTCCGGAAGGGGCTCTTTTGGTTGCTCCTCGCTTGGGGCCACCAGGTTGAGCACCTTCTCCTCGATCTGGTCCGGCTCCAGTTTCCCCTCCAGCCGGTACAGCACCCGGTAATACACCCCCTTCTGCACCGCCTGTTTCAGCCTCTTCTCCAGCTCCGGCCGGTCGTTCTGAAACAGTTCCCAGGTCGCTGCCGGGTGGTAGTTCAGGAGGTACTGCAGGTGCGCCTCCCACTCCGGCTCTTCCCACGGCCTCTCGATCTGGATGTCGCTCGGCTTCTGCTTCTTCAGTTCCTGCAGGCTCAGGCTTTGCATGGCTTATCTCCTCTCTGACAAACTTTTCGAAATAGGGTCTGCCTTTGGGTGAGAGGTTTTGAAGAGCGAGCTGGACAAACTCCTTGGCCGATTTCCCGGCTGCAACAATTTCATCCCATGCTTCCTTGAGGAGCGGCCGGATCAGGTCGTATTTCCCCTGCTCCACCGGTCCGCCGAGAGAACCCTTCTCACCCAATATCTTATTTATTGCTTTAAACTTGTCAACAGCGTTCTTAACATGGTCAACCGTCTCGCGTGCCTTCTCGCCGGCCGTGGGCACCTGGGGAGTTACAGGTTTTTCACCGACCTTTTCATAGGTCACCTTCACCCAGCCATTGGCCAGCTCTTCCCTTGAAACGAGTTTCCCCACATAGGAAAGGCTTTCAACCGTCTTGCGGTTAAACTCCTCGAGGGACTGCTTAAATGTCCAGGAGACAACAGGCCTGTCCCCCTTGAAGAAGTCGCTCACCGCGGCCAGCATTTCCTCTTGGGTTTGAGGCTTCTCTGTCTCGGCCGGCACTTCCGGCTTCTTCCCCGTGATGCTGGCCACTCCGCGGTTAGGTATTCCTTTCGTCTCTGCCGTCCCTTGGGTCCCTTCCTTCTTCGGCAGCGCCTCCAGGATCCGGGCAGTAGGATCCTCCTCCCCATAAAAAGACCACACCTTCTTCGGCCCATACCATCGCCCGCCCGCCTTCTTCATCTCTTCGGCATAGGGCTTCGTATTCCCGGAGACTTCCCAAACCGGCTTCCCGTTCTTGGTCGTGGTCTTCGTTGCATCGATGCCGTAATCCCGGAGGGTCTCCGTTGCCCCCGCAACTGTCTTTTCGGTTGCCGTCCTCTGTCCTCCGCCTTCTGTCTTCCGGTACTTCGCCGCCTCCTCCGGGTATTTCTTCGCCCATTCATCGAAGGCCGCCTGCAGATCATCGGCAGCTTGGTCCGCTTCTGCCGCCTGTCTCCTGTACCCACTGATCCTGCTGGCCTTCTTTGCCCTGCCCGCCGATGCTCTGTTCTCCTTTGCCGTTCTTCTATTACTCGCAATCGAACGGAGAACATAGTCAGGCTCCATATAGGTATTACCCCGAAGGATGTCTGGGACAACCTTCTCCGGCCGCTCGGTCTCTTTCACGATCCTCTGATCATTCCCATGCCACGTAGCGCCCTGGTCGGTCTTCACGTCATAGTCGTATTCCGTCGCAGACTGCCCACCAGCCCCGAAGAGCGGACGAAACGCCCACCCGCGCACATCGCTTATCTCCCCATGCCGCGGCTCCGCTTCTCCATAACCGGTGATCACCACCCGATCGCCCTTCTTGAATTTTGCCCCTTTTTTCTCTTCCTCTTCCACCTCGGATTGGAGCTTAAAGTTTTCCGATCTCTGAAACTGGAGGGCTCCAAAAATCTTCACATACTGGCCATCTGACCTTTGCTCAGTCTTTGTGATCCTGCCGCGATAAGTGATCCCAAGCCCGCTTTCAGAGTTCGGTACGACAAAATCACCTTCCTTGAACTCCTTCTTTTCCGCCGCTTTAGCTTCCGCTTCCTGCTTCTTCCCCGTTATGCTGGCCACTCCTGCAGAAACAGGTTTTCCCTCGGCCTTGAACTTCTCCAGCTCTTCCTTGGTGAGAAACTCTTTCCGCCCAGCCTTGTAAAGCTGCTCCGGATTATAAGGCTTCAGGACCTGGCCGCCGGAGACTAAAGGGCGAGGAGCGCTCGTCACAAAGCCTTTGTCCAGAAATACCCGGTTGCCGTCCTTGTCCTCATAAAGGGCAATGTCGGCCCGGTTCTCTCCAACCTTCTTCGCCGCCCAGGAGGGTAGTTGTTCCTTCGCCTTGACTTCCTTTTCGTGCTTCTCTTGCTCAGCGATCCGCTGATTCAGTTCATTGAGGGTTGCCCTGTAATCAAGATCGGAAGTCTTTGGGCTCTCCTCATATCGCCGGATATCCACTTCAATGCCTGCGACCATCGCGCCGCGTTCTTGTGCTATCTTCAGCCGTGATCGCAGCACAGCGAGTTCCTTCTGACTTATGCGTAGTTCTTTCGGTTCCTCCATCTCCGCCGCCTGCTTATCCCACTCGGCGAGGAGATCATCTGCGCTTGCTTCTGAGGCTTTGAGCTCCGGGCTCTCCTTTTTTCTCCATTGATCCCGGTTGAACCATTGGCGTTCAAATTCTTTACGTGCATTATTTTCCGCGTCGGATTGCGTCTCCCCCCAAGCCTCGACGGACAGGTATCCGCCTTCATCAGACGATGCAAAACCCTTGTAGTTGGCAAATTTCTTTTCTGCTCCGGTCGTAGGCCTACTCCAAGCCTGCGGAATAGGAACCCCGTACTCTCCTGCTTTCTTCGTCTCTGCCGGGGTTGGCTCTTCCTTCTTGCCCTTTGCCTCTGCAGGCGCCGCGGCCGTGGGCTTTCCCCCCGTGATGCTTGCTACCCCCTGCGACACAGCCTTTTCTTTCGCTGTGGGCTCTGTCTTCGCTTCCGCCGCCCGTCCTTTCTCCCCTTCCGTCCCTTTGGTCCCTCGTGTCCCTTTTGCCTCCTTTGTCGTGTCCCCTTCCTTGAGCCAGGTCTTGAACTCATCCATTTTCATGGGCACAATGGATCCGAGTCCCTTCCATCCCTTTTCATAGTTGCCCAGGTAGCCCTTACGGGCGTCTTCTTCGCTGGGGTAATTGAGCATGGCCTTGTGTTCGTCGAACTTGCCGGTATCAGGGCTCACCTGGTTGACAATGAACACCATTTCACTTTCAGGGGTTTCTCCTATGAAGACGTCAACTCCTTGCCGCAGCTTTTTGCTGCTGTCCGCGCCTTCGGTCCCGTTTATGTGACCATAGTGCGCCTGCATCTTCGTTTGCCATTCCACGCCGGCCTTGCTCTTGCCTTTGCGAATGGAGCCTTTGGGGTTCTCTATGGAGATATCCAACCCATGCAGCAGCTTAGGGTCAGGATGCCCCATCTTGTAGTTTTCTTTCTCCTTCTGCTCTTCGGTGGGTTCAGGCAAATCGTTCTTCGGGGATGTGGCCGCTTCATTGGCCGCCGCATCGATCTTCTCCTTGATCTCCGTTTCTCCGCTTCCCCGTTTCTCCGTTTCTACTTTTTCCCCTTCGCCGCCTCCACCTGCCGCAACCTCTCGTTCGCCTGGCTCTCCGCCGGGTACGGGCCCCCCAGATGCCGCCGCTTCCCCGTCAACGGGTTCTTCTTCTCCGAGTACACGTGCCACCCGTCCTTCTTGTGCACCTTCATCCACACCCTCCGCTTCTTCGGTCCCTGCCGTCCCTTTGGTCCCTTCGATCTCCGCAATGGCCTTCGCAGCCACCACTTCCGCTCTACTCTCCTCTTCTTCCTTCAGGATCTCCGCCAGCGCCGCCGGCGCATCGGCCTTGGCCTTCTCCACCCGGCGAGCCTTCTCCTTGCGCTCCTCTTCGGCCGCGGCGATCTCCGCCAAACCAACCCGGGTCGTCTCCTGCCCCGTCGTGGATATGGGTTGATCTTTTTCTTTTTCTGTCCTCTGTCCTCTGTCCTCTGTCCTCTGAAATACCGCACCTGCCCCGCCGCCGAGCACCCCGCCTATAATCCCGGATTCCAGCACCCGGCCTATCGCGGTCTTCAGCTCCACATCCGGCTGGTGCCCCCACTGCTCCACAGCCAGGCTCACCGTCTCTTGGGCCATCTCGGTCGACCCCTCGAAAACCGCCTGCCGCACAATCCTGCGAATAATGCCGGAAGCGCCGGTAGACCGCAGAAAGAGGTTGTCGAACGGCAGCATCTCCAGAATGCCGTTTGCAGTCCCCACAATCAGCCCTTCGGCAGTGGCCACGCGCTCTATCACGTCATCGGCATACCCGAACTCATCCATCTCTTTCTTGGCCTGGGTGTAAGCGGCGCCCGCCTCCACCGTTGCAGCCCCTGAGAACGCCCCGCTCAGCGCCGCGGTCTTGATCGCTTTGTACCCCCAGCCGGCCGCCTTGGCCCCTTTCCACGCGAGCCCGCCCGGCAACATCATGGCCGCCATGTTCGGGATGTTCTCCCCCAGGGACCTCACCCACCATCGCCAATCCGCCAACCGTTCCGGATGCTCGACAATGGTGCCCTCCTGTAGATCCTCAGGCCTGGCCAGAGATTCCGCCTCGCCCACCTCCTGGAGGTATTCCCTGGCGCCTCTCGCCCCGGGGATCCCGATCATCTCACCGGCGCCGGCAATCGATTCCCCCGTGCTCACCACACCGGCCCCCAGGGCCGATGCAGCCTCTTTGAGCACCCCGCGCGGTTTCGACATAGCCGCCCGCTTACTGATTTCCTCCTGCCTGCCTTCCTCTACCCAGCGGTCGAATTCTTCTAGGCTTTTGAACATGTGTAGATCCCCGTGTAACAAAATAGGCGCACACTCCGCTCAGGAATATATGCGCCTGCTCACTCCGCGGCGGAAACCCTCTATTTGCCGTACTTCAAAATATCTCTCAGCGACGAAGCGCTCTTCACCCTCTTCGAAACATCCTCCTTGAAGGTCTGCGTTCGCTCATCCATGCCGGCCAACACATCCTGCAGGCTCTCCTTGACACCCTGAGCATTCCCCGAAACATCCGGCAGCACAGGCCCCATGCTCTCCCCGCCCGTCAGTCCGAGCGGCACCCCCTGCATTGCCGACAATTGCCGTTCTTCTTCCTTTGCCAGATTCCGCGGACTCCCGGCAGGTTTGGCCTTCTTCGCGGCCTCAAATGCGTTGTCTAAGGTTTTCCGTGCTTTTTCCATGTTGCCCGCGGCCATTGCCTTCTGCACGTTCTTCTTGACCTTATCCAGGCTCAACCCCGATTGCTCAAGCTGCGATGACATCCCCTCCAGCTCATTGAGCTTGCCCATCACCGCAGCCTTAGGATCTGATTTGCCTGTTACCCTTTGCTGTAGTTTTGCTTCCACTTGGCTTGCCAACTGCTTCTGTTCCTGCGTTACGTTTTTTGCGCTCGGGTCGCCACTCACAATCCTGGCAATTATGGTGTGCTTCGCTGCGGTTTCGTCGTTCTCGTAAGGGGTCCCCTTTAAGGATGTTTTCTGCTCCGGCGTAAGCTGAAAATTTGGGTTAGCGTTTGTCTCCTGCAAATACAACCGTACAGCTTCGTTTTGCGCTACCGCTCTACGCTCCCGCTCCGTAAGTTTGGAGTTAGGGTTCAGTATAATTTTGCCGTCCTCTGTGGCCATGCCGGCAACTTCTGGGTTTTTCTTAAAATACTCACGCTCACCAGGATAGACTTCCCGGATTTCATAGCCATAGGTTTCCGGGCGCCCTTCCCTGAACGCCTCCATCGCCTTTTCCTTTCGTTTCTCCTTGGCCGGAAACTTCTCCTCCCAATAGGCCTTTTTCAGTGCTGCCCCGGTAGTCACCGCCTTTTGTATGGCTTCTGCCGCATCCTTGTAATTCTCAGGGCTTGCCGCATAGGCCTTCATCCCGAGCTGCGCATACGTGCTCCGGTCCTTCTCGCTCATATCCGGACCGTCCCCCAGCATCATCCTGAGCTCCATCATGTGGTAGGCCGCAGGCTCGAGCTCCCTTTCGAAAATGGCACTTACTTCCTCTTCGCTCTTTGCCCCTTTGATCTTCTCCTCAGCTTGCCGCAGCTTGAGACCCAGGCCCATCACCAGGCCGCCGAGCATGACGTTCGGGTTCTGCTTAAAGAACTCTTCCACGCCCGACTTAAACTCTCGCACGGTCGTCTTTCTTCCCCACTCCTCCGGATCCGCGTTCGACTTTATGATCTTCTTGACCGCTGCAGGCAGGTTGCTCCCCATCACCATGTTGCCATAACTGTCTTCCCTGTTCAGCCTGGTTTCCTCTCGCTGTTTCATACCAAGCTCGGCTTCGTCCACACCGGCTCTGCGCTCCCACACACCGGCTAAACGGTCGCGGTAACCGGCCTCCGACGCCTGGCTTTCCCTCTTCAACTCCTGCTCCTGCCCTTTGTATCGTATATCCGCCAGGTCCTTCTCCCCCGCGAGCTGCTGCAGGCTCAGATCTTTCTCAATGCCCCCGCGGGTCTTCGCCGTCTCCAGATCCAGCCGCTTGCCCTCGACATCCAGCTTGGCATTTTCCACCTTCACCGCGAGGAGGGATTTCATCATGTCTGCCAGTGAATTCCCGGTATCCCTCAGCGCCTCGGCCGGCGTGTAACCACCGTATGGGTTGCCCATGTTTCCTCCAAATAGGTCCTATTTGGTCCTATCCGACCTGTCGGTCCTATTCGTTGATTTTAATTATCATTTCCACAAACAGCTTTCCCCTGGTGTCCACCCTGCAGCCGTTCACAAGAAATCCCGCCTTCAACGCCGCAATCAGCGCCGCCCGGTTCGTGTTCTCGATCGCGGCCGTTGAATACCGGATCCCCTGACGCCTCAGGTATTCAACGGCCTCGACAAAAAACCCCATGGTTAGCTGCTTCCCCCTCAAATCCTGCCTGAGCCCAATTCGTTGAATGTACAGCGTTTCAAGATTATGAAAGTACCCAGCCAGAAAACCTATAATGTCCTCTTGCTGGCCAACATAGACCATCGCCGGCGCATCCGCCGGATTAAGCGTTTCATCCGGAAAAAACTCCGAAAAAATGCCCGGATACACCCCCTCGATCTCCTGCCACTTATAGCTTGTGATTACCATTCCCTCTTTCCTCGTCCCTCGATCCTCGTTCCTCGTTCCTTAAAAGAGGCTGCTCAACCAGCTCACCGCCGATCCCACCGTGTCGGTCACCGCATCCACCCCCTGGATATACGCGGCCGTACCCCCGGCAACAAGTCCCGCGCCAATCCCCGCATACTTGTTCCCGGTAAGCTTGCTTATCCCGTAGCCTACCCCGAAACCGGTCGCTGCCGGCGAGATCCACTCGGCGTATTCTCCAGCGCCGGCGCCGGCGTCTTTCGTCCATTCGCCGGCAAGCTTTCCGCCCTGCAGCCCCAACCCTATTGCCTGAATCCCCTCGGCCTTGCCGGCCTGTTCCTCTGCTGCGGCGAGCTCCGCCAGGCTCTGCTCTTCCCGCTGGGCCAGGTCCTTTTCAAACAGCTTCTTATCCTGGGCCAGCTCCTTTTCGAAAAGCCGCCTGTCTTCCACTACCCGCCCTTCGGCAATCTTTGCCGGAAGCTCCGCGTGAATCACCTCTTCAAGAGGCAAGGTTTTAGGCCACCTGCGGCTGCTCACTGCCTGCATCTGCCCGGTTGCAATCTCGGCGAGATTTGCCATATTTCATTCCTTCCTGTCTCGTGTCACGTTTCACGTGTCACGGCTTTTCAGTATATGTTCGGGTCGTGGTTCGCCGCGCTCTCTCCCCTGAAAGCCGACCGGAATGTCTTTACCCGTTCACCGATCATTCCCAGCAGCCTGTTGTTTTCCGCGGTCATCCACGCCTTCAGCTCGTCGTATCGCCCGACCTGCCCAAGCAGCCGGTCCATGATCTTCTTTGTCTCTTTCTCCTTCATGGCGACGGATCCGAGCTTTATCGCGGTCCCCAAACCGGCAAAAAGCGTAGCCCGGTCCGACATCCTCTTTCCCGCAGCCATTTCCGTCTCATGAAGAGCCTGCCGCGTGTCCACGATTTTGCCGGCCTTCTCGGCCGTCTGTGCAAGCGAAAGCTCCTTCATCTCCGATTGCGACTCATCGGCCCTGGCCCGCGCATCCTCCATGGCCTTCTCGCCATAATGAGCGGCGGCAAGTTCCCCTACCTTTGCCCCCGGGGTCGCCATCTGCGAAGCCGGCACATTCACCAGGTCCCGCAAGTTCCTTTGAAATAGTCTCTGATCCGCCATCTTCTTATCCTCTCTGTCTTCTGTCTTTCGCTGCTTACTGTTTACTGCTTACTGCTTACTCCTCTTCACTTCCCCCCTCCGCCGCCGCCATCACCACCATCGGCAGCGCCAAAGCCGCCTCCCATATCGCCCTCTGCGCCGAAACCGCCTTCGCCTTCACTTCCTATGTCCGCGGCTACGCCAAGACTCGCGGCCGGGCCGGTTCCGAGTCCAGGGGAAGCTGCATCCGCATCCACACCGAACGATCCCAGATCGTCGCCGGTCACACCAAGAGTAGGAGAAGACGTCCCCGCAGGTGACCCAGGGGAAGCTGCATCCGCATCCACACCGAATGATCCCAGATCGTCGCCGGTCACACCAAGAGTTGCCCCCTCGGTCATGCCCGGCCCTAACGATGAGTTGGCAACCGCAGCCGCAGCCGCCTGTCCTTTTGCCGACTGCCCAACCAACGTGCTAATCGCAAAGTTGGCAATTATTCCAGCAAGCGTGCCGAGTGGTCCAAGGGCTCCACTTAACCCGGCCGTCACAGTCATGCCTGTAACCGTCCCCAATCCTTTTGCTCCCATGGCTGAAACAGTCGGATTCGCCTCGCCCGTCGGCGTTGCCATGCTGTCGCCTTTGCCGGCATCGTCGCGCATTGTCTCATCGCCCGGCGGTTGCTCCCCATAATCGACCCGCGGCGTCTCCGTAATATCCACCGGCTTCCGCGGAGTGCTGGCCAGCTCAGCCAAACTCTCGCCTTCCGCCCTTCGCTTGGCCAGGTTGCTCCGGACTATCCCGGTGGGCACCACATCCGCCAACCCGCCCGCTCTCGAGCTCAAGGCCGCGGACTGCGGTGCATTCAAATGCCTCAAATCACTTCCCCGTGTCGCCATCCCTTCTCCTTCTTTTTCGTCCCTCGTCTGTCGTAGGATGGGTCTTGACCCATCTCCTTCATTCCTCGAACCTCGTTCCTCGTCCCTCGGTCCTTTTCATTCCTCGTCCCTCGTTCCTCGCCCCTCGTTCCTTTTACGCATCCCTCGTCTCTTCCCTCAGCTTCTCATAGTCCATCCGGTACCCGAGCAGCGCTACTCCCTTTTCCGTATCGCTGGTGGTCACAATAAACTCCACCTGGTGAGCCCACGCCAGGTAGAGCTTTCCCCCCGGCTGCACCCGCCTCAGGTAGCCCGATCCTGTTGCCGAAAACTCCCGCACCTTGGTAGCGGTCGATTCGTCGTTCTTGTAGTGGTTCACCGTCACGTTTACGTCCGCTTCGGCAACCCCTTTCACCACGAATTTAAAGTCCTTTATCTCCGTAACGTCCTTCACGTCTCCGGTGAGAGCTTGTCTTCCGGTCTTCACCGTCTGGGTAATGCCCACCCCGTCCCACGTGGTTCCATGCTCGAGCCGCATCATGTGGCCGTTGTCACGCAGGGCGTAAACATAGGTAATCCCATTCGATCCGCACACCCGAAATGCCGCCCAGGGGTATGGTTCCGCAGCCGCCTGAGGGTATTTCTCGAACCATCTCTTCCGGATGAGATCCAGGCACAACCACTTGCGAGCGCCTGTCTTTAGAGGGATGATCAGGTTGTACTCATGGTATTGCGCATCGGTCCAGCCGACCGATTCCCCAATCTTGGTCAGATCGATAGCATCGGTCCTGGTCTGGTCAAAGTAGTTCGAGATCCTGGGCCTGTAAACAGAGAGCACTCCGGCATCGAAAACGACCGGCCCCGAATGGCTCAGCCACAGGGCAATGTTCCGGGTGGCATCTCCTTCCATGCCCCAGGCGATCGCCGCGGTATCCATAGTTGCCGGCGCAGGGCACCCGATGATGGAGTTTATCTGATACGCCCGCCACGACCCAGGGCCTTGGCCGTCCAGCAGGTGCGTCTCGCTCGCCTTACACATCACCGCCACGTTGTAGATCTGCGCCCCGAACCGGTTGAAGATCTCACATGCCGCGGTCAACTCCTCGTTCCCGCCAAAGTAAATGGGTCCCCCGTAGCCGTAGCTCGTATCGTCCCCATTGTGGACCTCCGTCGTGTACGCCTGCCCGTAATCTACCCTGTTTCCTTCCTTCCCCGCCTCAAAGCAGCACAGCATGGGGTGGCCCTGGAACATGAACCCGAATTTATACCCCCCGCTCAGCTTCCTTGGCGCCGTGATCCCGCCGATGTAGTCGATCGATACCGTTGCGCTCAGGGTTGCCGACCACTGGAATTTGTAGTAATAGAGCTCCCCGCGCTTCGAGATCTCGGTGGGGAACTCCGTGTTGTGCTCAACCGGGTTCCAGGTGATGGTCCCCGATTGCCCCAGCGAGGCATTTTCCTTAAGGGTCCCGTCTTCGACCGATCCAACGCTCACCCATGCCGAACCATTCCAATATTGCACATCCAGCATCGCGGCATTGGCATTTGCAGCCTTGCCCACCACGGTAACGCTTACGCCGATAATGGGATGCTGAAAGCCCATAACCACGTGATTTGCTGCGTCGAGTGCGTCCAGAGGCGCAATGGTGGCCGAATTTACGGAAGAGTAATCCTCTTCCGCCACATTGGTCGTGTAGTCCTCATAGGTAGAACCGTCATAGACCAGAAACGCTATGGCGGTGCGGTAAATACCGTCCCAGAGATCCTTAACGGGCTGCATCGGGGCATCCACGGAGATATGGTAAAGCGTCGTTGTGGCGTCGCACTCCGTCACAGTCACCCTGTACCAGTAGAGCACAACCGCGCCGATCGCCTTGACCTTCGCCGTCGAGACAGTGCTCGAAAACGATATGATGCCGGTCTGCGCAAGGGGCACGCCGAGAAGCGCCGTCCCGTCAACCAGGGAAGTCACGCCGGCCCAACCCGAACCGTTCCAATATTCCACATTGAGGGCGCCGGCCGTCGTGTTCGCAGTGCCCACATACCCTTTTATGGCCGTCAAAGGCCGCGTGGATCCCACATAAAAGTACGTGCGATATGCGGATGCCCCGTACGCGCTGGAAGGGGGTTCAAAGTAGGCCGTGTATCTGGCCGCATTGGAGACCCGGAATTCATCGATATATCCATCCAGATAATTCCCGGCGCCGTCTCCGTTGTAGCCTATCAGCACGCTGCCTGTGTAGTTGGCGCACCGGTTCGCGCTCGAAACATAAGCCTTTTTCACGCCGTCGATAAAAATCCACCAGTCATCCCCCGACTCCACCAGCGCTATATGGTAATACTGTCCGGCGACAATCCTGTTGTTCGTGGTGGCCATCGTCACATCATAAGCGGGCGCTCCGCCATGATCAGCCCGCACCCTTGCCCGCACCGCGCCATTGGCATCGATATAGAACTCGAACCAGTCGTTTCCCGTGCCTGCGGTCTCATGCTGATACAGGGCAAAGCGGTTCGTCCCTGTAGGCAACGCAGCAAGCCTCACCCAGCAGTCAATAGTGAAAGTTCCGCCGGAGAAGTCGAAATCGGCGTCGTCCGGAATGCTCAAGTAAGCGTCGGTCCCGTTCAGGCGCAGCGCATGGGTCCCGAACTTCTTGGGAGAAGTGGCAAAGGTCCCGTTGGTATTTGTGACCGTGTGTGGCGTAGCGGGGCTGGAATCGGTCACATTGTCATCCAGGTGAAGCAGAAGCAGGGTATCGGCATCCACCGCCTCGGATACCCTGTGAAGCGTCGCCACGTTCGCGCTATCCGTCTCCATGTTCTGGATCACGGAGGTAAAGTTGTAGTTGAAGCTCCCGTCAGGCGCATACACCCTGCACCCTGCGCAGCGCATCTCATTGCCCGCATAAACGAGGCTTTCCTTGCCGTTGCAGTATACAATGTGCCCGCCCGGCCACTTACCGAACCGGCCAGGGCCGGCGCCTGCCGCATCGGAATGGAGAGTCGCTGCCTCAAAGTCCCCTTGATTCGGAATGGCGGTTTTGTTCTCCAGGATCCTGCTGCCAGTCTCGGCTGCATTTTTCATCTGAACCAACACGCGCGACTGTCCGCTGTAAGGGCTCGCGAGCTGTATCCCCGCCCTTCCTTTGAGAAAACCGGCAAGCGCCGTCGTATTGATCTTGCTGTACCCAAGCACCCCTTCCAAACCGGCGTCGGTGTAGCGGCAGTTCCGCAATACCTCATAATTGGCCTCGCCGAGCTTCAGCGGATCCAGGTCCGCAATCCACTCGCCCGTAAAGAGGTACTGCTTATGCGGGTACTTTGTTCCTTCCGACGCCATGCGCTTTCGGCCTCAAATCCTTGATGTATTCCTCATCTATGCCCCTTGCCTCGGCCAACCTCACAAGCGCCGCGTCGAATGCCGCTTCGCTCTGTTCCCAACCCATGCTTTCCTTCAGCCCGTCGAATTGATGCCCCGAAATCCAATCCCCGCCTTTCCTGCTATCCTCTGCCATCTTTCCGTCTTTCTCCTTTGGTCCCTTTCGTCCCTCGTCCTAGCGAAGCGGACCTCCCTCGTCCCTCGTTCTTTTTCGTCCCTCGGTCTTTCACGCTTCCCCCACCTTCTTGGCCGCAGCCAGCGCATCATCGAGGCTCACACCCTTCTGCTTCGTCTCGATCTCACAAGAGGAGATCTCCACGCTGAACCGCTTGCCCTTGTCCCAATAATCCGAGTTGTCGCTGAAGGCGGAAACCCGGCCCTTCAGGGTCACCGTGACTTCATCATCAGCCGCCATCCTCGTAAATCCCGACGGCTGAGGCTTGCTGTCCTTCGGAAAATTGAAGTTTGCCGTAGGCTTTTCCTTCGGCATTTTGTCCGATGTCGCCATGGCTATCCCCGCTCCTTTCATGCTTTACCCCTTTTCCTTTGGTCCCTTAAGTCCCTTCCGTCCCCTGTCTTTTTCGTCCCTCGTCCTAGCGAAGCGGTCGTCCTTCGTCCCTCGGTCTTTTTCGTCCCTCGGTCTTTCATCTCCCCAGCGCATGCCGCGCAATCTCAATCCTCTTCCTGCTGAGCTCCTGCGCAAACTTCCCGCCGATCTGCATGGCCTCCTGGTACTCCCGCTTCGGCATCTTCATGAGGCTGGCCGCCCCGTCTACCATCGCCTTTGCCGTCTCCGGGCTGAACCTCCAGAACCCGAGATCCGAGAACACCGGCTCAGGCAGGCAAATATAGGGCACATACATGGTGTGCCCGCTCGCCTCGCTCGGCGCATCGAGGAGTATCTGCTGCTTCGAAGCCGGCTGAATGGTGTAACCGTCGTTCAGGGTTATCCCATCGGCCGCTCCGGCCGAATCGAAGAGCGCAACCACCAGGTGGGTTGCGTCGGTCACCGAGAGCACGTACCCTATTGAGCCCTGGGTCGTGTCATAAACGATGTCCCGGGGCCAAACCCGGTTTGTTGTGGTAAAGAGCTTCGTGCTGTCGGTCAGTACACACTGCCCGTTGGCGAGTGTCCCCGCGGCCGTGGCCGTGCCGGTGATCAGGCTGCCGAGGCTGTTCTTGTCCACTATGGCGAATCGGTTAGGCCAGGTCTGCGCAGTGCGGAGGTTGTCGCGGTAAATCTTGTCCTCGGTGGAAAGAAGGGGAAAACTGTAGTTATCCCCATCATGATACTTCAGAAAAAACTTTCCGTTGCTCTTCACAAGGTAAAGCCCAATGAACCCACCCGGCAAATCATAGCGCTGCTGGCCGGCAACGGTCGTGATCTGGGCCTCTGCGTGAAGGTCCTTTATCTCCCTGCAGAAGATGCATGCCGCCTCGTCGAGCTTTTCCCACACTTCCCGTTCGGTCGCATAGGAAGCATCCAGCTCCGCCTGGTCTATGGCATCCAGAAACAGTTGCTTGAGCATCCTGCCGAGCATTTCTTATCTCCCCATCCAATTCAGAAAAACTTATTGCAAAACGGTCGGCTTGAAGCAGACCAGCATTGTGACAACATACGTTCCCGTGCCGTTCCAACTTGCGTGAGATGCGTAGGTCACCCCCAGATTGACACCCGCTGCAAATGCCGCTGTTCCCGTGTTTGTCGTTTGGGTAGCCGAGACCTGTTCGTCGGTATTGTATCCCCCCGCTGCTCCCAAACCCGCCACCGGTCCGTTGGAAATGTAAGTCCCTGCCACCGCAGGCCGGAAATTGCAGTAGCCTGGACCTGTATCCGCTCCCCCACCCCAACGCTTGACAGACAGTCCCACAACCGCACCGGCGTAGGGCGTAAGAATACTCGTCACGTTCGCATCACCCAGCAGTGAGGCCTGATTCGCATTGTAGGCCTGTCCGGCGGCAGGGTTCGTGACGTAGAATTGATACGAGGTGTAATGCCACGCAGGCGAACTTGAATACGGGTGATGAGCGGAGATAATAGTGTCCTTATTGCCTGCATTCCGAATCAGTTTTGTAGCGTCCTGGAGCTTAGGGTTGATAATCGTGTCAAACGATGCGCCGGTGCTGGCAACCAAATTCAGCTCAGGTACGGCCTGAGCTCCAATCTCGCCGCCACAATTGATCAGGATGTTTTTGTAGGTGTCGCCCTTATGGATTGCCCCGCCTATGGGCATCGTTACTGCCTGTTTGTAGCTGAGGCCGTCAAATCTGCATTTGGTGATGGACTTTTCTAGGTAAAAAAGCCAGTTGGTCGTTGCCCCGCCGCCCGCAACCTGAATATCCCTGACCATGATGTCCTGGAACGTGGTATCGGCAACCATGCCGGTCGAGCCGTCGCCGTTGCCGTTAACCCATAATCCACCGTCGGTCCTGGTTATCTTGATATCCCGCGCAAGACAATTTGCAATTCCGCTATCGGTGGAAGCTTGCACTCTCATACCGTAGCCGCCGAAATAGGAGACAGTCACGCGCTGAATGTCGAAATAGTTGATTGAGGTGATATCCAGCCCATAACCGGCATTACTCTCATTATTGCAGGCGAAGGCAATGTCGTGGATCTGGAGGTTAAACAAGCGAGTCGTCGGTGTGGCGTTGGCAAACCCGGTGCCGACTCCCGTATAAACAAGCCGGGTTCCATAGTTGGTATCCTTTGCGGCCTCGAGATCGGGCTGCCACGATCCAACCCCTGAAAAATGCAGGTTGCTTCCCCGCTGCAAGAGGGTCGTGTCATAGTAATAGGTCCCTGCCCAAATCCTTACATTGATCCCTTTGGGGTAAGCCGCGTCAAAGGCCGCCTGCAAAGCGACGGCGTTTTCGTCTGCAAAGTCGAATAATCTCGGCACGAGTCCAAGCCAGTTGGCCCACATTTCACCGCCTGCACCCCATTCGACGGTTCCAGCACCCGAGATTATTTGCAGGTCAGGCGGCGCAATAATCGCGGCCGGGCCGTCGGTCACCGTAACCTTTTTCCCGGATGCCATGGCCAGGTTTCCGGGCGCTTGGAAGTGGAGTCTCACTCCGGACGGTACAACAGTATCCGCGCTGACCGTTTGGGTGTCGGCAATAATGAGCGTTCCAGAGGTAAAGCTCGCGCAGGCTGCCTCAAAACCGCCCAGCGAATTCACGTTTCTGGTCCGGCCCCATTCGTAAATGGTGGCCACAAGCTGCCTGGGGCCGCCGAAATAAAACGACCCGGCTGTAAACAGCAGCGCCAGCGTGAGCGCAATGCTCAGCGCCGACTCACGGTATTTTCGCCTCTTCGCCATAACTCCTAATCCTTCACGTAAAGAGTCCCGCCGTCGCCCTCGAGCGAGATCGCGTCGTATTGGTACGCCATCTTGATGGAAGCCACCCCCTCTATGGTGTCGCTTCCCTGGCACAGCACCGTCACTTCTCCGGTCCCGATGTTGAACACCTTAACGGGCCATCCTTTGGCCGCAGGAGCAAGCGTGATCGTCACCGTGCCGCTTGCAAACACCACTTCGCCGGCCCTGGTTACCACGTAATCGACAAGCGTCGTGACCCTCGGCCCTCGAAGCGTCCCGAAAGCCACCTTCTTATCCGCAACCCCGCCGTCTACAAGGTAAAACTCATCGCCGTCTTCAGGCGTGTCGGTCATCTCCGTAAGCTGATGCACATTAGGTCCGGCCATCATTCCCCTCTTCACATAGGTCCTATATGCCCTACCGGTCCTATGTTCTGTAATCCGCCTCGTTCAAAGCGCCCACGGTCTTGATCCACCCGCCTTCCATAAACGGGATCACCCCTTGCGTCATGTACCGCAGAAAGAGTTTCGAGCGGCTCGATCCGCCGGCGAATTCCCCGATATCCCTTTCCGGCCCGTAACTGAAGCTGTCCGCATCCCGCCCGCACCTGGGGCACCTGGCCGTATCCTCGTACATCACGGGATCTTCCACCCACACAGCCCGGCAGTCCGCCCAAGGACAAGTTCTTACGGGATAATCGGTTACTCCACTCATCCTGCTTTCATCCCTTTCGTCCCTCGTCCTAGCGAAGCGGTCGTCCTAGCGACCAAAGGGAGCGGTCCTCCCTCGGTCCCTTTTACTCCGTCCCTTCCTCTTTCTGCCCGTCCGGATCGCACCGCCTGAAATACCAATCCCCAATCTCGAGCGTCCTGGCCAACCCCCACCAGTCCGGCCGCTGGGAAAACCACGTGCTCCAGGAAGACGGATCCGAATACGCCTTCTCGGCCCGCTCCTTCACCGGTCTGCGCTGATATTGCACCAGGTCCAGGTGCGCCATCTCCGACGGGCTATCGACGTGCATGGCCTGCCCGATCCTCTGCTCTTCTTCTTCCGCCTTCTGGTCGTAAAAGGCCTTCGAGAGCTTGGCGCCCACGCTGTCCCACCAGAGCAGCGCATACTTGAGCTGCACAGGCTGGCTGATGATCTGCTCGAGCTCCTGCCGCGAGCGCACAGGAGACCCGTCCTTGTACCCGTACACGCCGCTTTCATGCAGGTAGATCGATCCGCCCCGGTCCGTCCAGAACGCGAATATGCGCACCTCTTTCTGGGTTTCATTGCCGTCCTTGTCTTTCACCTTCACGTAAAGCTTCTGTGCCTCCATATGTCTCCTTTCTTACTCAATGGTGCGAGGATCGGGGACCGAGGTCAAATCCTCGTTCCCCGATCCTCGATCCTCGCACCTGCTTTTCATTCTCCTATCACCAGCGCCCGGATAGTCACCGCGGCCGGCGCAATGGTTGCCGGCAGCTCTTTCAGCGGGCCGAAGTCATAGGCCGTGTCTGCCGCTGCCCCGAACAACAGCGCCGCCTGGTCCGCCCCCGCGGAATTCTCGATTGCTACAGTCGGTTCCGTGGGTTCGTGCGGCGAAACCTGCGTCGATCCCGTTGTCACCCCCTGCGTAAATATTTTCAGTTTATGATTCGTGCGGTCGTACTTGTACACAAAGCCGTTCGCCGAGCTCTCGATCGGGAGCAGGTCCATTTCCCTGTGAATCCCGAACACCCCCAGAGCAGGCAAAGGCACCCCGTCGGCTGGGTACGTCAGCACCCCATCGCCGAACGCGATACTGGCAATGCTCAAGTTCTTCAGCGTCCCCGCACGGGCAAAATCGCGGTCACGGGTTCCCATGGTCACCGTGACATTTGTTGCGGCCAATGCTGGCATTACACACCTCCTATTCCTGTCCGTCTGGTCTGTTTGGTCCATCTCGTCTATTTAGTCTTGACGAAACAGACCAAACGACTAGCTCTTACGTTGTCGCCTGCAGCGCGCTCAGGTTGGCCAGAGTCTCCGGCAGATACCTCACAATCAGCTCCGGTATCACCTGCCCGGTATTGGCGGTGATCACCTGTACAACGACCTGCTGCCCCGGCTCCAGGGTCACGCCGGCGGCCACCAGGTCATAGGCCACCTCGCCCTGGGCCGAAACTCCGGCAACACCGATATTGATATCGGCTATGTCTCCGTCCCCGCGGCTGGTATCGCTTCCCGCGGTCGGCCTCTTGTCGAACTTCACTTCTGCGGCCCCTGCCTCAGTCGCCACAGTGATAGTCAACTGCGCGCGCTCCACCTCGCACTTGAACGGCACGCTAAACACCCCTGCGTCCCCGGTTCCATGACCGGTCAGCAGGATCCCTTTTTCATCCCAGCTCGTTCCGACGGCAGCCGGAATAAAAGGCAAATAAGTCGGATTGATCTCAAACATGGCTTTCGCCTCCTTCCTTCATATTTTTTTTCCTTAGGTCCCTTTTTGTCCCTTTGGTCCCTGGTCCTTGTCCCTTACGCGCTCACCACCTTCACAATCCGCGCTTCCCGGTCCGTCGATGTGGGGAAAAACACGCCGAAGTTCACCGTGCCGTACCACGCAACCGCATGCCGCCGGCCGAAATCCGCCGTGTAGTTGGGTTGTGCGCGAAGATGCGGGAACTCCAGCTCGATCCGGGCAAGGGCATCCTTCCCGAACACAACCGCCTCGCCCATGATCCCGCCGCTGCCTACCGAGTTCGAAAGGGCCGTGTCATTGGTGATCTCCACCGCCCGGATCGACTCCACCTTGCCGATCTCGCCCTTGTAGATGTGATCCCCCTTGCGGAGATACATGTTCCACGCCTCTATCACCCGGTCGTTTCGAAGGCCTCGAAGGGCCTTGGTGGAGAAAAGCCCGATAAAGTGGTCCCCGTCGAAGAAGGGCACGTGGATGTCCTTGGCCATGTAGTCCCTGATCACGGCCAGGTGATCCTTGGTCAGGTTCGCCAAGGCTGTGGTAACCGACGTCCCCGTGGTTGCCCAGGTGCCTCCGGTAAGCGAAGTGGGGGTAAACGCGAGTTTCACGTCGGTACCCGTGAAATGGGATCCCACCGCGTTGTCCATGGCCTCGTTCATCTGGTCCTTCAAACGTTCCTGAATGGGGCTCGTGGGGTCGTATTTGCTCAATTGCTTCATCAGATCCGTGTACTCCACGCCGCGCCCCCATTCGGCGATGGTGATGGTCTGCTGGCCCATCGTGAGCTGATCAATGGGGATTCGGGTTTTCTCTTCGAGCAATGCGCTCGAGGGCTGCGAAAGGGCCTTGTAGTAGAGCAGGGTAATGCTCTCGCCCATGCCCTTATGAAACTCCGTTACGCGCCGCGTAAACGGCACGAGTTTGAAATCGAGCGCCGCAAGTTTCAGCAACTCTCCCGACAGGCCATGGTTCTTGAAAACCCCCGCCGGTGCATCGTACGTCCAACTAAAAGTCGCTCCTGTCATCGTCTAACCCTCCTCAGCCTTCCGGCTGTTTCCTTGTTGTCGTAATTTGTTGTCTTTTTCGTCCCTCGGTCCTTAGAGCGTCCTTCGCTGCGCCGCAAAATTCAGCGCATCATCAAGGCTCACGGGTTGCGCTTTCTCAGTTGCGCCGCCAAAGCTGCCGGTGCCCGGCACTGTAGACGCCCCGCGCACCATGGGCTGCTCGGTCTCCTGCCGCCTTGCTGCAAGCTGCTCGGCAGTGATACCCTTGCTCTCCTGGTCGATCTTCCGCAACCTCTTGAACTCCTTGGTCTCGTTGATCGCCCACTTCACCTGCGCATCTAAATCGAGCGGCTTCCCGCTCGGATCCGTTTCCGGGGCCTGCCGGCAAAACACGATGAAATCCGGATCCGCCGGATCCAGTTCCTCCGCTTTCGCGATCTTGCCAACCTCAGCCCAGAGCTGCTCTTTTTCCGATTTCTGTCCACCGTCCTCTGTCCTCTGCTCCTTGCCGGCCTCCGCCCTCTGATCTCTGACCTCTGTCCGGCTGCCTACCACACGCACATGCTTGGCAACCGCGGTTTCCTTCTTTGCCCAGATCTTCGCCACTTGCTCCTGGTACTTCTCCGGAGTCTCGTAACTGTCCGGATCCAGCCCATCTATGGCGGCAAGGGCTTTCCTGTTCTCGGCCTGGCTGAACTCCTCAACAGACTTCTCAAAATCGGCATCGGCCTTTTCCCGGGCCGCGGCCGCCTCGGCGGTCGCCTTCTCGCCCTTGAGTGCTCTGTTTTCCTCTTCGAGCTCACTCATGCGCTCCTGGGCCTTTGCGTCTGCAGCCCCTGCGTCTCCGGTTTCCTTCCCCGCCTGGTCTGCAGCCTTTTCTTTCCCTTGGGTCCCTTCCGTCCCTTGGGTCCCTGTTTCCTTGCCGTCTTCTGTCCTCTGGTCTTTGCCGTCCTCTTCCCCCTGGGTTCCAGCGTCCCCCTCGGCAGGCAGGCTCATCACCGCTTCCTGCCCCGTGAACTGCTGCATCCCCTCCTGGATCACCTGGTCGAGATCGAACGTCTTTTCTTCCCCTGGCATACCCCCTCCTTTGCTTTGTCCGGCAAGCGCCGCTTTTCCTTTGCCTTCCGGCCGGGAATCCCGGCTGCCGCTGGAATAAAAAAAGGCGCACCTGCGAATTTCAAATTTGAAATCTCAAATCTGAAATTCCCCCGTGCGCCTTTGCTACGCCTCTCGAAGTATAGGTCCTCTATGTCTTATCGGTCCTATGCTTCCTGGACTTTGCCGTGGCTTATGCTTCCGTTACTTTACCCATCTCACTCCTTCTTCATGGTCCGGTCGAACAGCTTTAGTACAGCGTCATCTGCAAGGGCATCCGCAATGCCCAGGTCGTTTAGCAGCCCGGAAAGGGTCTTCGCCTCCGGATCCGCTGCAGCGAGTGTTCTTATGCGGTCCATCAATCTCTGCCGCACCATCCCGACCAGCAGCTTCCCCGGCTCAGTGGCCAGCATGCCGGCATACGCAGCCCGGGCCCGCAAAATCTCCTCTTCCCGCCTGTCATTGATCTGCTTCTTTTCCTCTTCCCGCTCGACACGCGGCCGGCCTGTCGCCGGATCGGTTTCTATTCCCTTACCGAGCATTGCCGCCCCCCTGCATCGTCTTTCCGCCCTGAATTTGCAAAATCCGCTTCGCCATCTCCTCCGGCCGCTTCGTCTCCGCCTCGATCTCCTCGATCTTTTTGATCAGCTCGGTTACGCCCATCGCCTCCTGCAGCTCCTGCATCCGCTCCATGGCCTCCTGCTGCTTGGCCGCGGCAAGCATCTGCTGCACCTGGATGATCTTCGCCTGTTCATCGGTTGGGATGATCTTCTCATCCTCGAGGTTCGCTCGAATCTCGATCGATTTCAACACACGGTATGGGTCGATATACGGCGCATACTGCGGCCTGTCCGAGAGCGGAATAATGATCTCATTGATCACTTTCAAACACTCATTGTCCTTCATCAGGGCCTGGATCCCCGACACGTGGAACGTGCCGTCGAATTCCGGCACACCGCCCACCCCGTTCGGTTTACTGGGATCCAGCGCCACACCGAATTTTTTAAGCTCCTCGTCGGTGAATATCTGCTGGTAATCCCTGTACGTGGCAAATTTCCTGATCACCCGGGCCGACTGCGTAATGGCCTTGATCGCCCCCACCTCCACGTTGCTCCCCATCAACCCGAAAACCCCCAGGGCCTGGTCAAGGTGCATGGCCGCCAGCCTGTACGGTTCATCCTGCCGCCATCCCGGCAGCCCCTGCACGCTGTCCGAAACGAACGTGCCCCGCTGGAACAACTGGTCGAAATGCTGCAGGTTCGCCAGAATGTCCGTGGTCCTGCTCCGCCGCTGCTCGATCCGGACCACCTGCTGCCCGTTGGCGGTATCCTTCGTGAGCACATCCTTCCCGGGAAAGATCTTGGCATCCTTTGGGTCCTGCAACCCGTCCACGTTGATCTCCCTGGGAGGGTTGACCAGCCATTGCAGGTAATCCTGGTGGAGACACAGGATATTGTTCATCGCTTCCCACACGCTCAGCACCCCTTCCAGCAGCCCGCGGCCGTCGTATCTCAGCAGGTGTGGCAGAGGAGAAAACGAGATCCCGGGAAAGCGGTAATCGGTGTCCACAGCCTTGGGAAGCCCGATTACCCGGTTTGCGCCAAGCGTGAGCTTGGCAGAAGGAAGAAGCAGCTCGCCGTTCGGGCTCAGGATAGTGCCGTGAAACTCCTTGGTAAGCACCATTTTGCGGAAACGCGACCGCTCTATGATCATGTTCTTTCGTGCCGCTATGGCCTCGGCAGTGGTCAGGGGGTTGTCATTGGACCCGCCCGTAGTGTCGACCGCCGCGTCCACCTGCGTATACTTTTGCTTTTTCTCCGCCTCTTTCAGCACGTAATAGTCGAGCCATTCCTCATGAATCCAGTACATGCCGCTATGCGGATCGCGCGGCAGCGCATCCGGATCCCGGACGATCTTCCACGGCTCCACAAGGGGAATCTGCAGACCGGCCGCCGAGCTGAACATGGGAATCATCTCCGACGATGTCCCTATGGCAAGCCCCATCAGGCAGGCGTCGGCAAACACGGTCCTGAAATCGGCATGCTGCTCGTTCAGATAAAAATCCATGACCTTCTGCCAGAACGCTTCGCTCGCCTTGTTCCTGGCATTCTTGATGCTCAAAAACTGCGGGGTAAAGGCCTTCTTCACCGCGGCAGCGCCGAACTGCACGGTCTGAAAAGGTTTTGGAACAATCGTCTTTGCCTGCCACTCCTCCTTGTCGAGGAAGTTCACCGGCTCGTTTTCCTCATATGCGTTCCAGCAGTGCCCCTGGATCCGCCGGATATCCTGGTGTGCCCGAATCGACGTGTTGTAGCAATCCAGCACATAGGATACAAAATGGTCCTCGTTTTCACCGGCATAGGCCTTTGCAGCCTCTTCCCGCTCCGCAAGCTCCCTGGGGTCCACCGCAGGCTTGTGCTCATACGTCTCGATCTCCCGCCGCCGCTGGATCAACAGCTCGGCAGGATCATCGCTATTCGGATTCGGCAAAGGCACTGGCATCTCGGTCTATTCCGTCCTTACGTCTGTCTGGTCTGTTTCGTCGCCGAGCGTAGGATGGGTCTTGACCCATCGTCATCTGACCCGGGCAAAGCTCGTCCTCTTCCCTTTGCTCCAATCAATCCCCGGATAATTCCTCACAAACGCCTCACTCGCCCCAATCCTCAGGTCGCTGTGCTCCATCCTGCAATCCGGCCCGCAGATGTGCCTGTTCGGCTCGCCGTTATACCCTTCCTCCGGCTTCGTCTCCGCCCCGCAGCTCGTGCACTTGAACATCTCCTGCGGTTGGCAGAGCGGATCGTCCTTGTACGGCCCGCCAGACGTCATCTCCCAATATTTCCCGAATTTGCCCCCCATCTCCCGTTCACCTCAGCACGTAATCAGCCAGGCCGCCAGAACAGCCAACCCCGCAAACAACATCGGCCACCTTCTCTCCACGAACTCCCGCATGCGCCCGATCATCCTTTTGTCCCTGGCCTTTTCTCACGGATTAAACGGCCCCGAAATCCCGCCGGCCGCCGCAAACCTTCTACTGAAATTCCCGCCCCCGTAGCTCCTGGCCAGCTTCTGCGCCGCCCGCTGATCCACCGGAGGCCGTTGCTCGTCCGGCTTCTGCGGATGCAGCACCGCCAGCCCGTTGGCAAAAGTGTCCCCCGGGTGACTGTGAATGTTTTTCTCCGGCTTATCCCCCAGAATGTGGCCGCTTACGTCCACCTTGTAGTGCCAGCCGCCCTTCAGGGCCCGGTGAAGCTTTGTCGCCGACCTGGAGAGCAGGATCAACGGCAAACCGTGCGGCGTCCTCGCCCGGCAGCACTGGTTGGGGATGTTCCGCATACGATGCCAGTGGGCAGGCCCCGGCTCGAACCGGGCCTTAAACACCCCTTCAATGAGACTTGCAGCGCTCCGCTTGTTGCTCGACTGGTCCGGGTTTCTCATGCTCTGGTCCCCGATGATCCGCCACGGCCCTTCGACCTTCACCTTGCCCTTGTATTTGGGGGTTTCGAGAAGCGGCAGCACCTTCTCCTCGATGATCTCCTCCGGTCCTAGTCCCTCTTCGTGGAGCACGTCGTGAAACACGAGCTGGCCGAGCGGGTTGTATTGCGCAATGGTGCAGGTCGCATCCAGCCACGAATCCCACATCATGATCGCTTCGCCCTTGAGCACCGGCAGAATCCTTTCCGAGAAATGAACCCGCTGATCATAGGCAGGGGTCACCCTCCTGCCCTGCACGACCATCGCCTCTTCGCCGAGCACATACCGTGCGTACTTGCCGGGATCTCCTTTGAACGCCGCCTCGTTCATGGCACGGGCTATGGGCGAGAGAAACTTGTTTTCGCCCCTGGGGATACGGAAGATATCCTTGTACACAGTCACCCATTGCCCGCTGTTCTCATCGTAAATCGACACATATTCATGGGGTTCGTCGGCGAGCTCCGCCGTCCAGTGATCTTCGTCCGACGGGTTGTGCGAAAGCTGCACCCGCGGAATCATGCCGCCCGATTGCCGCGCAGCCCTGGCCAAAGCCATGCGAAACACCCCGATAGGAAGCCCGGCATTGCTTTTCTCGTAAATCGGCGCCGGCTCTTCGAGCCAGATCAGCGAATACTGCGGCCCCTGCAGCTTGCTGATATCGGCCTCCGAATCTATCCCGAAGAGATCGCAGTGCACCCTTGGGGTCGTCATCAGCGTCAACCGCCTGCCGCCATCTGTAAAACGCGCCCACTCGCCGCAGATCTTCGCAATATCCTTGCTGGTGGAAGTCTTGATATTCTGAAAGGTATCCCGAATGAGGGCAGTCTCTATAGGCTTGCCGTTTCGTTGGGCATGGTAGATCATACCGGCAATCCCCGCATGGGTCTTTCCCTCACCCATCGGCCCGATCAACTGCACGATATGGGCCTCGGACAAAACAAAATCCGTTTGCGTGGGGCTCAGGTCGAATCTAAGATCACTTGGCATCTTTCGGCCCCTTCAGCACCATCTGCAGCCTCGGCTTACTCTCCCCGCCCTTTTGTCCCTGCGGTCCCTGCTCTTTCTTGCTCGTGACGATATAAATATTCCCCTTCTCCGCCCCCTCGATCACGCCGGAATACTGGAGTTTCAGCGCTATATCGTCCCGGGTGCTCTTCATGAAATTGAGCTTTTCGCGGCGCACATTGAAAAATTCTGTGACCCTGCCCATGGCCTCCTTGAGAATCAGCCGCATCACCCCTTGCTGCTCTTCCTCTTTGGCCTCGACGATCGACGCCTTCCATCGCAGATACGCAGCAGCGCACCAGGCCGGATCCATCAGCCGTTCGACCAGGGCCGGTTTCTCTTCCTTGGCCCAATCGAAGGTGATCACCTCCATCTCCTCGAGGACTTCCAAGTCCCTGGGGAGCTTCCTCTGCAGGTGATCCTGCATGATGCCCCTCACCTGGGGTCCCATCTCTTCACGCTTTGCCTGGAGCCATCGGGTAACGGTGGGTTGTGAGATCTTGTGTCCTTCGGAAGTGAGCTGCTCGGCAATCCTGGTGTCCGTCATCCCCCCAAACGACAACCCGAGCACCCGCTCTCCCAGGTTGTGTTTGTCGATGTACGGCTCTTTCTTCCCCATCTTTCTTTTTTCCTCGTCCCTCGCCGTTGTAGGATGGGTCTTGACCCATCACTTCCCGCGTCCCTCGTCCTTCGGTCTTTCTCTTTCCTCGTCCCTCGAACCTCGTCCCTCGAACCTTTCTTTGGTGGGACGGAGTGTGGAGATCCTCCGGTTGACCTCCACACCCCTCACGCGAAAGGAGAAACACAGATGCACGCGGATATTAACACGGGTTTTAAACGCAAAAAGCCTGTCAGGAGCTAACCTGACAGGCTTGTGATCCAATGTGCCTTATTGGGAAGAAACCGGGCTAAAGAGCTTGAGTTTTATGCAAAGATTTTTCTTGACATTATTTTTTAAGCCATTGTTTCACATGAAACTCTGTTATTTTCTTTACATCTTCTTATCGTCCAATACGTCCTATCCGACCTATCGGGCCGATTCTTTTCCTCCGTCATTCCGGCGTAGGCCGGAATCCAGTCTTCGTCTTTTTCGTCCCTCGTCCCAGCGAAGCGGTCGTCCCCTCGTCCTTCGCTATTCCGGGCATCGGCACATCCTCAAACCGGTCCGCCTTCAACTGCGCCGCCCGGCGGAAGCCGAACACAAAGTAAAACGCCGCGTCAAAGTGCCTCCGGCTGGTATTCTTCAACTCCGTGAACACCCTCCTGATTTCTCTTGCTTCGTAGGAAGTGAGTCTATTCATAGCCGCTCACCTCCCTCGCCCTTCAGGGTGATTCCGAAAAAGCTCATTTTACGGGCCGCCTTCTTTACCGCTATCCTGCCGGCGTATTTGCTTTCCATGCTCTTGAAGAAGAGCTGGCGGCCGATATGCCCGCCGCCCTTGGAATAACACCAGTTCCTGAACGCAATGTAAAGATCCCTGGTTAGAACGCTGGCCCTTGGGTCGAGAACGCAGCACTTCTCCACGAACTCCTCGATCGTGCCTGCCGGTTGGGGGTTTTTGAGTGTAATTCCAAGAAAGTGCGCCCGCCGCTCTTTCCCGTAAGCGCTTTGCTTTGTTACCGGGAAACGCGAGGTGAGTTCGCGCCTGAAATCATTGAACCCCAGCAGATAGCGGTGGTTTTCAATGGCCCAGTCCCTGTACTTGGCGTAAAGCACCAGGGTCCTGATCGCCGCCGCTCTGTCCAGGAGGCAGATCTCGCCACCGAAATCCGAAAGAGCGTCGGAAACCGGCAGCTGCTTCAAAGACACCTCTTCGCCCGCCACCATCTCCGCCAACCGGCCCGCGACGGCCTCCAGTCCCTTTCGGTCCGGACGGATCCGGATGCCCGCATGGCCAAGCTCCTGCTCGAAGGCAGCCGCCGCGCCTGGAGCCATCCCGAAGGCAGCCTCCGCCTGTGCCGTGTCCAGACCAAGCTTGCGGAAGTAAAAGTATTTCTCCAGGTCGGCCACCTTCAGCGAATACCTGCCTGCCGCCATCATCAACCCGATCCCGCGCTGAATCCCCTCCTGCATCGCCGTCCCGGCAGGCGCAGGCAGCGCCCGCAGCTCGCTCGTCATCTCCCGCAACCGCCGCTCACACTCAATGAAATACTTCCTGGCCTGCCTCCCTTTCTCCGTCCGCTCCACCATGGCCAACTCCTTGGCCATGTCGAGGGAGATGAAATACTCCCTGGAAGGCCTGCCACCCGCGTCAGACGGGGTTTTTGATAAAATTGTCAAAAACTCCTCTCCTTCGGTATAACCGTACTCCTCGACCCTGCCTTTGATCCAATTAGCAAATTCCTGTTTTGATTCCAAGAACTCGTACAACTCTCGCGCGTTGACAGTTTGGATGGTATTTCCTCCTAATGCACGCTTTGTTACACGAACCAACTCCATTTCCATCTTGTTGTCCTCCTTGTAGGTTTCAGATTTTGTAACACAACAAAAAAAGCGTGAGACCTCTGAACGCTTACAAGGAAGCGCCCCCGACCTCACGGACACGGGGAGTCTCACGCAAAAATGACCTTCCGACAAAAATAGCCGCTGTCGGGGGCGTAACCGCCTTGTAGTTCTCAGATGTGTAATTCATATTACATGTTTTCTGTATTGTCAACTCCTAATTTTTTTTCTTGCTTCATATCCATATTTATGTAATCAGTATTACACGCATACCTTATTTAAACCTTTGGCAAGGAGGCTACGCATGAAACGGATCATCGTAATCACGGCGCTTATTGCTTTATTCGTTGTTTTCTCCGTGCCTTCCGCATTTGCTCAATCCAGCCATCGTGTAAGAGGTCACTGGCGGGATACCGACCGCGACGGCGTCAAGGACACTTACGTTGACTCTTACACCAGGACCAACCCGAATAGCTCCAGAACCGACAACTTCAGCTACCCGGGAAATTACAATCCAAATAGGGGCGAATTCACACCTCACCGCGACAGCTCAAAAGAACTCTTCCCATCTAATTCAAGTCCCTTCGAGAGAAAAAGGTCACTAGGCTTAGATAGTATTCTTGACGACTGAATCCCTGCGCCTTCATGGCTTACTGTTCCATTTGTTTGGCGATATCCGCCCATATCCAACCCGCGGGATGCTTTGCCACGATTTGAAAGCCTCATCCCCCAGCAGGTTACGGATTCTGCCGTCAATATCCGCACCAGCCCTAAGCATCATCTCCCCCCAGGCTTGCAGTTCAGGCTTGTTGTGTCCGGCAAGCATTCGCCTGAATTCTCCACGTTCCGCACTGGAAGGAGTGTATTCCTCAAGCCAGTCAAGGGTCCTTGCCATCCACAGGTGCGCATCTTTTATTCCAAACTTCTCCAATATACGAACCGCCCCCGAGTCTGCCTCGATTTCCTGTCTGTCGATAACATTCCGCAACTCACGACTACCTAAGGTCTTTGTTCTTTTTAGTATTTCGGCCAATTCCTCCGTGTGTCCCAGGTCGATATGCGCAAGCTCGTGGGCGATGGAACACAGAAGCATCTCTTCGTGAGGTCTGCCCTTTGTCAAACCACTGGCCAGGACAATGATATATCCCCCGTTCTTTGGAAAGGTCAATGCAAGTGGGGCCGATGCCGAGATGAAACAGATATCCACGCGCAGATCCTTTGCATGGTCCGTCAAATCGTAAAGCCGCTTTGCACGGCTCATTACGTCACGATCGGGCCAAAAGTCGCACTGAAATTCAAGTTGCTCACCCGACTCAGAGAGCCTTACTCCCTGATCTACCGCAGCACATCCGGCGATGACCAAGAGCGCAGTTAGAAGAACCACGAATCGTCTTTTCATGCAAGCTTCTCCTTTCCTGGCATTTCAATGCCCTCAAAGGATTCAACGCTCAAAGCCAAACACCTGAGGAATCCGGAAACGAAGTAATAGGCAGCCGCATAATACCTTGAATCGATGTTTTGTAGATTCGTGAACAAAGAGACAATGGTCTTTTCCTCCGAAGCGCTCAGTGCCATCCAGTCCTCTCTTTCGCTCAGGTTAACGGCAACTAACATTACCATTACGCCAAGGGAAACTCCAATACAATTCCCGTGCCAGTTCAATCGAGACCGAACGTCTTGTCCAATTCCAGCAGGCGGACCACATCCATGGTAAACTCCGGGATCTCCTCCATGAACCGCCGGATAAGGTCTTTACCGAGCGCCCGGGCGAAATCCGCAACCACCCCATTGTTCTGCGGATGCTTCAGCGCCAGGCAGAGTTGCGACACCAGGAACAGGGCGTCCCGGTAGCTGATCTCGACAGGCAAAGTCCATAACCATCGCTCATCGCTCAACTCCAACACCTTTGGATTCTTGAACCCCGGAAACCCAAGCACCTTCGCCGCCATACCTTTCCTCCTACTTTGTGGGTACGAAATACCCTTCATTTTGCCGATTTATCAGCGTCAATTCCCCGCCGCCGCCCTCCAAAACCCTACACCCCATGCTCCCTGGCCTCAGTGCACCCGTCGCATGCGTACCACCCACCCCTACCCTTGCAGATGTCGCACCGAACATTGTCCTCAGGCTCAAGGCAGCTGCAGCAATCCTCCCCGCAATCATGCCCGTCCACACCATCCCCGCCACAGTTCCAGCACTCCACCCACTCCATCTCACCCCCACACCGCGGGCAAAGTTCTATCTCCATATCAGCTCCCTCACTCTCAAAGATTCCGGCCAATACTGCATATCCGCCCCCTGGTGGTCACCAAGCTTCCAGACACCGTTCCTCATGGCCCACGAGGTCCCCATCTGCTTCACAAAGACCGGTACCAGTGAAGCCCGGCAGTCATTCACGGTCTTCTCAAACCAGTATTCTCTAATTGGCCGCACTTTTCTCGGAGAACCCGATTCACCTCCGATGATCACGGCGTTGATTCCGGCAGTGGACGGAGAACATGAAGGTATGGGTATCCACCGCAAGAGGCTTATCTCCTCGAGTATCGGCTCCAGACTCACCCATACCCTCATCCACGGGAAAAACTCCTTCAGCCTCAGCAGCTCCGGGATGTTCTTATCCGCCTCCTCCTGTGTGCAAACGGTCACACCGGGAAAGATCCCGAAGGGTCTAGTGCGGAGCGGGGAAAGGTTGGCCCGCAGTGAATAGCCCAACTCGTGAATCCGCTTCGTGAGCACGAGATAAGTATGGCGCCTGCATTCCTGCATCACCGCATAGGCCAGTGCTCTGAACACATCCGGGACGGCCTCATGAGCCAAGTCATTCCAAACCGCGAACACGGTTGACTTGTTGGCAATCCTGGGAATATCGAGCCTGCTGCTTCGAGTCAGTATCTGCCCCGTCCACTTCTTCTCCGGCGAAATCAGCCCGTCCTCATGAAACCGCCCATAAATCTCCTCACTCCAGCAGTTTAAACACCCAGGCGAACACTTCGTGCACCCATCCACCAACGACCACGCCCGATCCCAATACGTATTCCCCTTCCCCATTCTCCCCTCCCCCAAAGCCGGCTTCAGTAGCCCGGATAACTACGTGTCCTGCATTTTTGCTTTCTCTTTTTCAAAATCCAAAACAGATATATCTCCAGTGCCCAGCCTATGCAGGATATTGCTTCCCTCTTCAAAGCCGTGCTGCCGCATCTCGTGCGCGACCTTATTGATCGCTTCGGCAAGCCGCTCAGCATGTTCTTTGGGCACCATTACACCCCTGAATTCATCCCGAATCCAAATATGGAGACCGCTAACCTTTTCAAGATCCACTATTTCAGAGGTTCCAGCTACGGCCTCTAACTTCCTCACGAGCTTCACTTTTTCGGTCAACAGATCTCGGTGCGCCCTTTTGAGTCTCCAGCAAGCAAGAACAAATTTCTCGGTTTGTGCTGCTTTCCCGGAGAGCCATGTTTTGATACCACGGAGATGAATAATATACTTCCCGTCGGCCCCTTTCTCGTTAGACCACCTCAAGCCTCTTTGCTGGAGTTCTCCAAAAACACCTTCCAGAAATTCATGGTCTTCTTTGGAATATGCGCTTTTGTACCAAGGGTCTGTCGTATCCATTAGATCATCACCTTCGTTTGTAGTGTCCGTAGCTAGGGGCGATATGAACCGTCCCCTCTATTGCTGCTTTTACAAGCCGGACAATTTGCAGGCTATCGAGAGGGCCTCATTCACTCCGGCCTGAAAAGCCTCATGGCCCTTGATCTCCTCTCTAAGCCTTTCCACTTCCCGCCATAGATCGTTGACGAGGTAGGACGTTCCCATGTGCATCATCCTGGGTTGCCCAGGAAGTTCCATCATGTTGAACGCCTCAACTCTTTCCTTTAGGGGCTTCTTTTCTTCTGCCATTCCGTAGCCTCCCTAGCTTCAGCTATCAGTTTTCTGTTTCCCATAGTGTTCCATTCCACCCCGCACCCCCCATCAAGTTATCGGTCCACGTCGCTGACTTGCCTCAAAATCGGGAAAATTATCTATGTGCCTAGGTGATAGAGGGGGGACGGGACTCCAATCCCGGGATTTCCGGATTTGCGATCTCCCGATTGCCCTTCTTGCCCCAGGCCTGCGCCGTCGGTCGGCCCGACTCGGCGAGGCAGCCGGCCCGATCCGTCCACCTCGCCTCGATCGCTCCTCCTCCCTTCCCGGGATCTCCGCTTTCGCCAGGTCACAGCTCGTTCGCATAGACCGACCTCACCTCTTCGGGTTGGATGCAGAGGTAATCCAGGGTTTGCCTCTGACTCGAATGGTTGAAACAGACCATCAGCTCAGGCAATCCCATGCCGAAGGTCACCCGCTGGTGATATCCCCATGTCTTCCGAAGCGTGTGGCTGCCGAAGTTGCCCCGCAGGTTGATCGTCGAACACCAGCCCTTTACCAGTCGGTGGAGCGACGGCACTGTCAGGACCTCGCCCCGCTGGCTCCTGAAAAGGAAGTCCTTGTCCTGGTATGCCTGAGAAGCCAAAAGCCCCTGGACGGCCTCTATAGCGCTTCCGTTCAGGCTGATCCGGCGCAGCTTCCCGGTTTTCCCCTCCCTGAGCTCGATCTCATCCATCGGCCGCAGGCCCCGGACCATGCCGGCACGGATCCCGAGCAGATCGCCGGCCCTCAGGTTCGTATTGATCCCGACCACGAACAGCGCCAGGTCCCGCGGGTTATCTGCCAGCAGCTTCTTGATCGACTTGATGTCCTTCAGCGTTTTGATCGGTTCCACCTTGATCCTGGATCCGGCCCTCGGGTGATTCGGATTTCTGCTCTTTTTCATCCCGTTTTCCCCCTTTCGAGATTTGCCAACTTTCTGCCGTATCATCATTATTAGTTGGCAATCTGTCAAGGCCTATTTTTTAACCGAATCCCCCAAAACACCCAAGAGCCTTGTTGTTCCTGCTTCTCCGCGTTTTCACGACTTGCTAACTTATCCACTAAAGTTAGCAAGTCGTGTTCGTTAAAAATTGACAAACATCCACCGGTTCACACCTCGAATCCATCCAGGTTCACTTCCACCACCACCTTTCCATTCATTTCCCATTCTTCGTGGGTTTTCGGCACCATGATTCAAGCGTTCACCCGTGCCCCCCACCCCCCTTTCTGAAGGTAGCCCACCTGGCTACCTTCGCTTCCATTCACTATCCTTCGCCTTATACCGCGGCCGATCCCGTCGCTGGCCGAATAATGCACTCGCCAGCCATCATTTCATGCACCTACTTAACGTCACTTCAGGACCGGTTACGAAGGTTTTTACCCCCCATTCCGAAGGTTTCCCGAAGGTTTTTACGAAGGTTTTTTGTCTTCTAAGTGTTTGATCTTCCTCCACTACGAAGGTTGCGAAGGTTTCTGAGCTACTCCTTTCGCACGGAGTGACAAAAAGAGAATAAATAGGAGATAGTATGTGCATAATAGTAAGGACTAACCTCACTGAAAACCTTCGCAACCTTCGTTCATTAATGTTTTCAGACACTTGCCAACTCGCAAAACCTTCGCAAAACCTTCGTTTACCCTTCGCCCAAACCTTCGTGAAGGTAACAGTAAGGCGAACTAAGAAGAGGGGGTACGGGGTTGAGGGGTCGAGGGGTCGACCTCCTCAAGATCATCATAACCTTCTGCCTCTTCACCCAGGTCTTCAGGCTTAATTTCGATTCCAAAGAAATTCGCCTGCCTTGTCTTATGGTGCAACCCCCGCCGTACTCCCGGAATGCTCTCAATGATGTCCCAGAAGTTCGTCCTGGCCATCTCTTTGTGCTTTGTGTGGCCGCACCATTGCACGTACCTCTTGTAGAGTTCTACCGTGCCCACAAACACCTTATTGTCCCCAGGTCGTAGGCGACATACGTCCTGGACAAAAATCATCACCGGGTTTAGCGATCGCAGGAATGCCGTCGTTGTGCTCTTCACCCTGCCTGTCAGCTCAAATCCGTTCTTGAGCAGCTCCTCCAGGCCCAGCACCATCCACATAAACACGCCATGGCGCCCATCACCTTCCACGCACCTGTCCCAGATGCTTTCCACCTTCGTTTTGCCCTCGAATGTCGTGTCAAACGGCACAACAATCAGCCGGCGCTCCAGGGCATACCCCACGTCCTGAAGGATCGGCTTCTTGTTCAGAGAGAAGATACATTTCGTCCTAGGCCTGAATTCGAACTGCTTGCCGAACTTCTCTTCGCCCTTGATCAGATCACCGGAAACCACTTGCTTCAGCGTCTCGGTCTCAACGCTCTTCTTAGGGTTCACCTCTGTCGAAACATTCAAGATCGAGGTTTCCAGCCGGTATGTGTTAAACCGCTCTCCCAGGTCATGCAGCGACAACGCGCTTACGTGCTCCTCTCCAATCACCATGCTGAGGATGTTGATAAAGGTCCCTTTGCCATTCCCGCCCTCACCCTTCAGGAGCAGCACCTTCTCATACCGGTTGTCAGGCAGCAGCACATACCCGCCAAACCGGTGCAGGATGGTCCGGCACGCCTCATTATCCTTTCCAGGCTGGGCCCCCTCCAGGAACTCCATAAACGGCTGTGCCGCGTCTAAATACTTCCAGTCATATTTGCACTTTATCTGCACCCGGCTCAGGTACGCAGGACTGTGTGGCTCAAGCTTTCCCGTCTCCGGGTTCAACATACCCGTCAGGCAGTTTATGAGTTTCTCCTTGGGCCAATCCGAGGGCCTGCGCCGAACCAGGTTCCCCAGAATCTCCACGGCCGCGTTCACCTGGTTCGGCCGAGCATGGTCCCTCAATGCCACTGTCGCCACGTGCTGCAGCTCCCCAACGTCCATCCGCCGGTAAACCCCGTTTTCATACCTCCACCAGGTCCCCAGGGTCTCGTACAAGGGGCCCAGGAGCACGGCCATGTAATCCGCCAGCCGCTTCGGCACAAACGACAGCGTACCCCTGGCACCTTCTTCGAAGAAGGTGTACGGGTCTACTTCGTGGGGAGGGGGGATGCGGGGTGAAAGGCACTCAAACTCAATCTGGTAAGGTATGCTTGACTTTGCCAGCACGGCGCCGAGCTCCGTGCCTGGCTTCTTGCTCCGCTTGCTGGGGTCATACCCCGGGTAATACTTGGCCAGCGACTCCTGGCCGGAGATCTTCGCCCGCGCTTCCTTGAATGTGTGCTTCTTGCAACTGGTGTGATAGCAGAAGTAGAAGAGGAACGGCTTTTCAGGTGACTGCACTATTGCCGCTTCACCGCCCCGGTGATTCTCGTCGAAGAGTCACCCGTTCTCGAGTACGAAGTATGTGAGGTGGGCTTTCTCTTTGTCTCGCAGCTTTTTTTCGTGGAATGGCTGCCCGTGGTCCCGCAGGTACGCGCCCAGGTCCATCATCCCGAGGTTGCCCTTGCCTACACCTCGGGCTTTTCCTGCAGGCGCCTGTGACGTCTCCTTCTTAGGAGCACGCTTTGCGGTCTCGTCGATTTTGCTCATTCCGTCACTTCCACATCCGCCAGTTTCTGCTCCTTTGACAGAATCCTACTCACGCGATGTGGTCGCTCCGGTATGCTGTCTCCCTTCCGTGCGTGCGTCCCATAGCACTTCCAAATTCGTGCGGGATTATGCACCACCTCATCAATGATCACACGATCGCTGGTGAACTTCCCAGACAGATAGGCGAGGATATCCCTGATTTTCTGGATATACTCCTCGCTGTTCCGGTAGTCTGGCAGCCGATACATCAGATGGTAGCCGTTCCCGCTGAAGGCTCGCAGTCCTCTGGCCCATTTCAGATCACCCTCCAGGTGCTCGGCAACAAGCTTGGCCGTTGAGACGGCCGCATCCAATTCCGCCTGCGAAGAGGAAATGCCGGTAGGGCGCCGCGGATCCAGATCGATCGGCAGCCAGCGTATCAGCTCAATCTCGCCATCGGTTGTCGTATGGATGTTGGCCTTCAGCCGGTTATATGCCCTGGCAATCAGCGCCGGCCGGCAGGGGTTCAGGGTGTAATAGACCCCGTGGGCGCCGGCATCGTCCAGGGCCTTCGCCGAGGCGCCGAACGCCTCGGCATTATCGAAATAGCCCGACACTGTGCCCTTCGCCCCGAAACACGCCCCTTCCCAGGCCTTATTCCGGCCCTTCAGCCCACCGATCGCCCGGATCTCCACAACCTCGCCCGGATTGAACATCAGTTCGTATACTCGTTTCGGCATCGATCACTCTTTCCTTTCGCTGAGTTCCTCAGTCCGGATAACTACAGAATCCTTTTCCAGAATTTCAATTCCTCAATGCGATAGCGATTCTTCCATGTCTTCCTGCCATACTGCTTTTCAACGACTGCGTACCTTCCGCACGGACTCACCACCCTTACGATGCCAGTCCTGATCGGGAAATGGTCGGGGGTTTCCACGTAGTCACCTTCTTGAATCTTTACTGCTTCATTCCTCGCTATCATGCTCACATGACTCCCAAAACAATTCTTCACCTGTGAGCGCATGGAACACCAATTTCCCGTCCTGCATGAGTGGCGTAACCTCTCGGTGGCAGTCCATCACTGGACAGCGCATCCAGTGGTAGACCTCATCGTTTTGTGTGTCGATCTCCTCCACCTGCTCGGGATGCCAAGTTTCACCGTGTTCCGAACACACATAGATTTGAGCAAAAGCCATTTCATTTCTCCGACGCCCGTAATGGGCGTAATTTACACTGCTCCCCTAAACACGGGCATGTTCCACAGAACTACCCTTCGCTCGGAATCTGGTTCATTTGGTCTCCTCCTTCGCACACCACGCCAGCAGCACGATTACTGCCAATAGGATTAGGTAGGGCATGGGGGCTCCTTAATCCGCAGCCACACCTCGGAAGCTGCGTCGGCAGAGCGCATGGTGGTGTAGAGCCATTTAATGAAGTAAGTCCACACTAAGCCGTGGGCAGTGCGGTCAAATGGCAAATCCATGTGTCTTTTTTGCGTATAAAAAGCAACAAGAGTCTCCAAACTTACCTCCTCCAGCACCTCGTCAAGAGTGGGGGCTAGGATGTCCCAGGGCGATAGTGGATCTTCTGGGCCCCGCGGAAAATAAATCAGATGACCCAAGCTATTGTAGATAAAAGCGGTAGTCTTCTCCCACCCCGCATCCTTCAGCTTCTTTGCCATCTCACGGCTTACTGTTTGCATTTGTCCTCCATGAGTGCTTCTATGGCTGCGCAGCGTTGTTCAGGTGTGGCGCGAATCAGAAACCAGACTCCCCTTACAGTGAGGTCATGGTATTTCGTATGGGGACCGTGGATGACCTTAATGAGAGCCGGAACATACTTCCATTCAAGACCTCTTTTGAATACTTCACCCTCAAGCATGTCCACGTCCTGTATGCGCGTGAGGGGGTTCCAGTGCGTACCATCAAATACATACCCACCTTTGTCCTTGATGTGCAACGGGTCAATCCATTCCCATTCCATCCACTCCGTGAGTTTGCGAATCCGTTCAGCGTCGGTCATTTTTTCAACCCCTCACTAATGAAGTAAAGGTATTCATTCATTGTTACCCCGATCTCGTTCCTCCGCTCCAGGGCGGCAAGGGTGCGCTCGTTATAGTCGATTGTCCTTGATTCCCGCTTGACGTTGACCACTACCGCAGTAATTTGTATTGCGATCAGGGTAACGGTAATGCCTATTAGGATACCGATGTAGATCATGCTTTTCTCCTGTGCCCGTCCGCCTTGCGTGGGTGCGGTGGGGGGATATTCATCTCCATAAGTGCATCCATCGTGGTCTCCAGGTAGTGCGCTATCTGCCACAATCTCCTAGCGCTGATTTCGGTTTTGCAGTTTTCCACTTCCGAAAGGAAACTCTTACTCATGCCAGTCAGTAACGCTAGGTCAGATTGACTGATACCTCGTGATTTCCTAAGTAGTTTTATGTTAATACCTGGATGGTTCATCGCCCTGCCTCACAAACATTACAGCGCTTTTCTTGACTCTTCTTGGTGGGTTCGGCGGGCCAGGGGGAGCTTTTTTGCAATTATGCCCATAGTGCAAATACTCACCATCTTCTGTAACCTGCTTCTCGCCGCATCTCTGACACATCTCATACACTATCTGCTTCAGAGCCATTCTTTTCTCCTTCCGTAGTGTCCGTAAACTAACCACGATGATGCTTCCCCCTTACGCCCTTCGAAAAATCATAGTACGCCCGCATCTCCCTTTCATGATCCCGCGTCATTGGCAGCTTGATGCTCCCGGAGACAATCTCCTGATCGGCCGCGAGAGAGCTAACGCGCCCCTCCTCGTAGGCCTTCATCACCGCCTCGGGGACTCGCCTGGTGGCCTGCTGCGTGCCTCTGCATGGGATAAACTGCATCCTCCTCACGTCCTCGAACACCACACACATCACCCCTGCGCAGCTTCCACCACCGATCGTGTATTCGAAGAACGGCCTGTCCTCTGCCGGCATACATGCGTTTGTGGGGCCACGAGCCCGGACCCTGGCCACTCCGCATACTCCGCCCACAGGCAGGCTGCTCATTTCCAAGACCTCGCCCCGGATCCATTTCAAAAACTGCCAGCCGTCCCACAGCTTCTTTCCCGCATGCAGGAACACCGTGGCGCCCACAGGTGGCAGCGCCACACCGTGATCCCTTGTCTTCGTCGTGATCAGCCCGCGCAGCAACGCCTCCACCCACGGTTGCCGGTTCGACATCATCCAGAATTCAGCCATTACTCACCTCCTATTGCCTGCCCCAGATCCGCGACCGGGATCTTGATTTCGACTTGTTCCTCATATCCCGCATAGTACGCCTCGATCGCAGCCAGCAGATCCAGTCGCTTCGCCTCGATCACCGATCTATCCTTGTCGTAGAACTCCATCGGCTTATCGCTACCTTCAATGACCAGCCTCAGGCCATAAACATGATCTACTTCGTTCGAGTCGAGCCCCAAGCTCATGATTTTTAGCAGGTCTCCAGTGGCTATAGCTGTCACGCTCACGAGCTTAGCCACCACCAGATCCGTATTCCCCAACCCGCTGAACACCGCCTTTCCCATCACAGCACCTCCACGACTTCAAACCGCCGTTCGTCAAACAATGTCGTTAAATCCATTTTCAGCGGGCTTTGCATAGTGAAAATAAACCATGGTGCCCGAACAGCGCGCCGCGGGGTATAGCTCTCTTCGACCAGGAGCTCATCTTCTGCCACGAGCTGTTTCAGGTACGCTCTCTCGGCTGCCTTCGTGACTGAGAGCCCTTCAACTATTATGGTCTCCGGTTCCGAAGCCATAGCTGCGCCAAGGGTGAAACGATTACGTCTCAGGTCTTCCCAGAAGACAACCACGAACTTGCCGCCTCTCTTCCGCGCCTCTTCCTCGGCTCTCTTGGTTTTGCCCGATCCGGCAGGTCCCATGATGATCATCGCTTTCATATCACCTCCACAAACCCGGCCGCGCCCTTGTGCCCGCCGCCGCCATGCCCCTTGGCGATCTCGCCCACGTCCACCTTCTCACTGTAGAGGCTGTTCACCCTTCCCATCTTGCCGTTGCGGTACTCCTCGCAGTACACCCAGGCAAGGTCATAGCCCATCTCCCGAATCACCTCGCCCATGTCGCCGGATCCCGGGAAATTGACTTTCAGCACCTTCAGTTGTTTTGCCGGTACTTTTTCATCCGGCTTGCCGGGTGGCTGAAGCGGCGAAAAATCACCCGGAAGATAAAGAAGGTTGCACTCATACCCTATCCGCCGGGCAATCCCCTGCAGCATGCCTCTTCGGGCCCGGTGGAGCTCTTCGCCGCTTCGCAGGTAGTTCTCGTACTGCCACTCCGTCATCTCGAACCAGGTGTCCCATACTTTTGCAAGCGGATGAGTCGCCTGCTCCAGGAGATACTTTTCATAGAACCACCGGGTCCTGTCCCCATGCGCGAACTTCCACAAATCCCGGTCCGCAATGTACTCCACGGCCAGCGGCGGGCGCCTGCTCCTGTGGCAGAATTGCCAAACAAGCATGCACCCGGCAATGCCCACTTGCCGCCGGCCCTCAATGCCAAATGGGTCCATGATCGCCTGCAGCTTGTCGATCGATGTCCCATGGTGGTCGAACCAATACAGCCTGTGCCCATACTTCCTGGCTATCTCAAGCATTTGCTCCGGCTCATACGAAAAATCCACAATCCACACCGGATCGTCAGGCCCAAGCTTTTCGAGCAGGCCCCACGGCGGTTCCTCACCGTAGTTCACCCGTTCGCAGTGCACATCAATCTCCTTTAGCTCGTTCATCCACCTGGCCGCGATCGCTGCCGCGCATTTTCCGTCCGCGTCGTTGTGGTGCAAAATCAGTCTTCTCATCTGTTTTTTTCCTCCTCATTCGGTCGAATTCGTCATCACCGCTTCTGCATGGGACTTAACGAACAAATCCCGTGCCCAGATCGAGTTCCACTATTCCATTCCGTTCCCTGATCATCCCCGTCAATTCATCACACCATCTCACAACCGTTTCATCAAACAACCCCGCACGTGTCCGCCGTTCTATGGCCGCGGCCAACCCCTGCATCCTTGTCTCTCTCCAAAGCCGTGCCGGCATAATGCCCAACGGAGGTTTTTCTTTCTTCACGCCGTCGCCTCCTGCTTTTGTTTCTGTTTCTGCTTCATGACGAACCGGTAACACCATTCCTGCAAAACCAGGCCGCCGGGCACCGCGTCGACCACCCCGCGCACCGGCACAAAAACTCTCTGGCCATCCTTCAGGGTCACCGGATACACTTTGCCTCTGGGGTTTTCATAAAAATCAATGTCCAGGATCCTGTTTCCCATCGCTCAACCTCCCCATTGAGGTTTCAGCGGGCCGCTCTCACCCGACTCACGGGCTCTTGTCCCTCACGCACTTCAGCACGACCTTGCCGGCCCGCACCTTCATTACCTTGAAAACAGCCCCCCAGATCTTGATCCGCTCGTTTCGCTCCATCACCTTGTCCAGAAACGCGAGAGTGCTCTCAAAGCCATTTGGATCCAGGGGCACTTCCGGCGCTTGCATCTTCTTATCGATTACCGGCGTCAGAACCGGTTGTTTTGTTTCCTCCATCCTTGGCCACTCCCTCCTTGTAGACTGCGCAGTCTTGTTTCAAACACTCCGGATCCCGCTCCCGGATGTGCCACTCGCACACTGCCGGATGCACCGGCCGCGGTTTCCCTTTGTACGGGCACATATACGATTGAACATTCATGCGAACACCTTTCCTGTCCCGGGATCCACCAACCCGACTTCCTCACTCCGTTTCCCGATCGCTTTTTTCCTCCGGCTTTCACTAATTCGTGAACGGCCTTCCCGGGGATGCGGGGAGAAGGGGGTGTCGAGTTCGTTGTTCACCCACTTGTCGAGCGTTCGGGCATGCCATCGCCTGTGGCTCCTGCTGCCGCCGAAGGGCACTCCAACCGAATGCAGGTCGAATGTGTTGCGGTGGATCCCGCAGTAGAGCGCCGCCTCGTCGCTCGTCAGCCATGGCGTAATGATCTTGCGGTTTTTATCCAGGATAAGTTCTTTCATCTCAGACTCTCCAGATCCGGCAACGACACAATCCCCTCGAAACACTTCTGCAGCGCCCGCCAATGCACACGGCTTGGCACACACTCGCCCGACTCCCACCGCGACACCATCGAACCGCTCACTCCCAACCGTGCGGCCAGGCCCTCCTGTGTCAGCTCGAAATCAATCCGCAGGTCCAGGATCAGTTTCACTATGCGGTTCTCTTCCATCACTCCCCATCTCGTAAGTCTGATAACTTACGCGCTCTCTCCAGGTAGCTGCTTCGTTGGTCTGGTGATCTCGAAGACCGTGCCATTCATCTCGAACTTTGTCACTCCGCGCAGGAACTTCTCGATAGATATATCGGTTCCCGCCTTCAACCGCCGACGATGTGCCCGAACCCAATGAAGAATTGGTCTCTTTCTTCCAGTGTCGGTCATCGGGAGTTGTCGAGCATAAAAGAGGCTTTTCACCTGCTCCTCGTACACCCCAAACTGCGCCTTGGCAGCTCCCTCTTGCGCGGCCACGTTCCAAAGATACCGGCGATCCTGGTAGAACTGTATCGTGGTAGACGCCCTCAATTGAAAGCATTCAATCGCTGCTCTTTCGTAGGCAAGCACATTTCCATGGGTTGCAAGATGAGGGTTTCCTTTGTTGTCGAAACCAAGGAACTCCTTTGAAATAAACGAACCGCCTTCTATTTGCGGGCACCAAATCAGCAACTGATAATAGGCTTTATGTCCAACGGTCTTGAACCCACCCGGTAAGCGTTTTAACCGCTTCACCCACATGAGGTCGATATAGTCTCTAATGTCTTCCTCTACCGGCTTTGTTCGATTATTTATATATGCGAATGCCGCAAATGCCGGAAATCCGTCATTCTCAGGATCAAGACCACCGGTAGTAACCAAGCGGTCCGATGGAGGGAAATAGCAACCAAACCGCCGCACTTCATCTATATCTCGACGCGTCGGCATCATTTCCGGAAACCTGCCCTTGATAATATTGCGATCTTCGTAAAGGCCAATGAAAGCCTTCACAATCGAATCCTCGAAATCTTCTTTGTCCCAATACGCATTTGTATTTTCCATGTTCCCCCCGTAGCTTCAAAAGCCTCAGTCAGTGGCCTTCCGCCATATCCTTGAGGTCCTGAAGCAAATATTCCCGCCCGCCAACGATCTCCGCTACCCGCCGAGAAAACAAAACCCCGAGCGCGCTTCCGCACTCAGGGCATAGCAGCCACTTCTTTCCAAACAGCTTAACCTCTGTAAACACAGGGCTCTTCTTGTGGCAATGATCGCACTTCGGATCACCGATTATCTGAGTTCCCAATTAGCTCTCCTTTCTCCGGACCGGAACGGTTCATAGGCGCTTCGCTAAGCAAACTCCCTCTTCCTGGGCATAAGATGCCGATGTCTCAGGCAGTAATATGGCTGAGGATTGCGCGGGCCGGGTGCATGTCTTACCGGCTCACCGCATATCTGGCACTCATCCCAGGATCTGTCGATGTTCAGCACGCCTACAGCCTCCCTTACAATCTCGCGCCACTCCGGATGCCCGGCTAGATAGGCGTCATCGGCCAGCGCAAGCACATGCTCGGCCAGCGACCGCCCGGGCTCATCCGGCTGCCGAAACAAATACCGAACATCACTAAGAAAGGTCCTTGCAAAGTTTCGTAGCCCCATGCTCTCCCTCCTCACGCCGCCAACAGCGCTTCACACAGCTTCTGCGCCATCTCTGCAGGCACCGCATTCCCAATCTGTTTGATTACGTCCCTCTTGCTTCCCGCAAACTTGTACCCCTTCAGCGACATCGCGGCCGCGAGCTCGTGAGGCTGCAGCATCCGGAAAAGGATATCCATCCGCACAGGCTCCACGAGGCCGAAGCGATGTTTGGTAGTGATCGTATCCAACGGCTCATGAACAGAATTCGCCTTCCCTGTCCCGTTGTATTTGACAAGAAACGGCTCACACAGATACAGGTGCCCTTGAGTCGTAACCGTAGGCAAAGGGTCATCGATCGCACGGACCGTGCTTTTTCCCTTCATGATCGTAATGAAGGGCTCCACCAGGCCGATATGATTCGAGCTGTTGGCGGTAATTGTCTGCAGCGGCCGATCGATGCTCCTGGCAGGCGTATTGCGCAGGATCTCATCCAGGTCTTTGCCGTGGGCATGGGGCAGGATGAACGGCTCAACAAGGGCATAGCCGTTCTTGGTGGTCACAGTGGGCAGAGGTTTCCCCAGGCCATAACTCCGGTCCCCGCCTCCGCCATGATTCACCGAACACAGAAAGGGTTCGCAGAGTCCGATGTGATTCCCGCCGGCCGTCACAGTGGGCAGGGGCCGATAAACCGACCGGACGTTATTGCTGCCGTAAAGCATGACAAGAAAGGGTTCCGCGTTGGCGCCGCCGAACTTACGCAGCCCATGCGCTATGCGGTCGATTGTCCTGGGCGCCAACGGCCGGGCACGATGGAATATGCTCTCCCCCTTCACGCACCAATCAATGATCTCCCGGGCCGACTTCCACCGCGGCAAACCGTTTTCACCGTGTTCGCTGTGCGTATGCTTCGGCCATTCAACCCGCTCCGCGCTTTTGCTGGCCATGATGAAGAGCCTGCGCCTGCTGGTTGCATCCCCATAGTTCGCAGCATTGAGGATGCTGTCATCCACCGCATACCCAAGCGACCGCAGGGCATTCAGGTACGCCTGATACGTTTCACCCTCCCTGCCCTTGATCGGCTTCCCATCAGTCCCAAGCGGACCCCATTTCCGGAACTCCGGCACGTTCTCGATCAGCACGCTCTTAGGCTGCAAAGCCTCGGCCCAGCGCAGCACGCACCAGGCCGAGGCCCTCAATTGCTCCTGAATCGGTTTTCCACCCCGGGCATTGGAGTGAAAGATGCACTCCGGCGACGCCACGAGGATATCCAGCGCCTGCCCGGGAACAACTTCGCGCGGGTTCAGGCTTTCCAGGTACGCCCATATGTGCCGCGCATCGGGATGATTCTGCTTATGGCTCAGGAGGGCAATTTCCCAATGATTGATTGCGACCAGGTCCAGCTTCCTCCCCATCGCCTTGCACGCCTCTACCAACCCGGTCGACGTTCCGCCCGCCCCGCAAAATAAATCCGCCGCCCTGATCACCTCGCCCATGTCCTGCCCTCACGAAAAAATGTATTTCAGCAGCGCAATCAGAAGAAATACCCTAAGTGCCAGCTCGATCGCTCCCTCGATGCTCGCCCTAACCAAAGCCCGCGTTCCGTTGTTCATCATGGGGGTTATCCCTCCGTCACAATCGCCAACCTACGGCTACCGTTCTCAAATCCGCCCATGCCATTCGCCGGATGCACCGCAACATGGCTGCCGCCCCGGTATGCCGCGAGCATCGGGATCCCGTTCACTGCCCTTGCCGCTTCCTCTAACGATACTGCCTTCTCCACAACCTCTTCGAGGGCATATAGCGTTCTCTTGCGCGAGAGCGGGCCCGTTGCCCTGTATTCGATTTCAACTTGCAACATGGTTTCCTCCTTGGTGGTTCAGAAAGTTCTCCCAAAATCTCCCTGTCGATCACCGGCGGTGAGTAGTGGGTAACAATTCGAAAGTTCTCTATCGTTCCGAACTCTCCGCCCCGCAACGCCTCCAACACATCGTGGAAGAGCAATTGCTGGGACGGTTCCCGCAGGTACCTGAAAAGCGACCGGTAGAAAAGCCACCTACATTTGGCGCTCCATGTGCCGATAGGTCCCAATCTCATCAGCATGCGGCATCTTCGTGGAGGCTTATGGACCCGGACAAAGTTCATACAGCGTCCCCGCAGTGATAAGCCGCAGCAGCGCACTTCCTACATAAGAACTCGGTGTAGCCGTGCATGGGGATCTCTTCACACCACGCTTCCTCATGGCATCGCTCACACGGCCGCTTGGTTTGTCCTCCGTCCTCTTCCAATTCTTCCATGTAGTTTCTCCTTTCACGCCTTGACCCAAAGGAAATACCCGTCCGAAGCCTGATAAGCCCATTTGCCGTGCACACCCAGGTAACCTTTAGGATTCCCAGGAGAGTAGACCCAGGCTATCTTGTGATATCTTCCGAAGTCTGCGGGCATCAACCTTCTGAACTGCACCTTCAACAGGTATCGCCCGGGAACATATTGTTGAAGGTTTTTTGCTAGGCACGAAATTACATAGGCCTGATCAAAATTTCCGTAAAAGGCTACTGCACGGCTATACTCGCATCCTGGGTTGAACTTGATTTCACGGAAGGCATCATCAACCGACTTGGCGGCATCTGCTATCATCCAGCGGGGTAGTGCTGCCGTAATAGCCGCCATGCCTGTCAGTTTCAGGAAAGCGCGTCGCTCCATCATCGTTCCACCGCCCTCTTCTCCAGCTCAGCTATGGCCACGGGCGACGCCCCCGCCTGAATGGCCAGCCGCAGCCGATGCCTCAGGGGCAGCAAATAAACAGGTTTGCCTTTCAGGATCCGGCCGTCGGTGTCAAACTCCCTCTGTCCGAGGCCGATCCTCTGCGCAAACACGTGCAGCTCTGTCGCGCAGCTATCGGAGGCGATCCTTCTCCTTACGTCGATCATGATCATGGGGTTCTTCTCCTTTCTTTTGTGGCGGGAATAGGCAGCCAAATTCTCTGGCCAGCCCGAGGATTATCTGGGGATCCGATTTCCGGAGTCGATCCTCCAGCCTCCTTCTCACTTTTGGGACCCCATCGGGGTCTATGGGACCGTCAAAGCGTAAGGATTTGAGCAATTCGCTTTCTTTAAGCACTACGCTTTCCCTGCGCTATGTAGTCCGGATAGTAGGGTTTCTATGTACGTATGAATTTAGGTAAAAATTTTTTGGGGCACTGCCCCATGGTTCCTCAGTCCGGATAACTTCAGCCCCACGCCCTTTTACTTCCCCAGATACTCCGCGCTCTTCCTGACAAGTTCCGCCCACAAACGCGGCGGAACATAAAGGGACAACAGGGCCGTCAACAACCCCCGGAATTGGTGCACGTCGTCGAAGCTGAGTTGTGCCTCGGCATCTTTCTGGACCTGTGAATTCCTGTCGGAAGTCTTGTCTTTGAGCATCTTCATGCGCGGTCTCCGCCTTATCGCTTCTTCAAAACGCTCACGATCTTCTTGAGCACCTCCAGCGCCTTTTCCGGCTCCACCTCCTGGAGGCCCTCGATGTCTTCCGGAGAAATAAAAAGGCCGCCGCAGTCCTTTGCGACAGCCTTGATCCATACAAAGTTCGCACTGTCCCGGGTCAGCCGCACTCCCCATTCTGTGGGGCAGGGGTAGGGCTTCCCGCCGCTCGATTCACGGTTGGGGTTGGTTACGTTGTAAAAGTGGTTTCGTGAAATGTCGTTCCGGCGAAAGATCTCGGCCCGCTCTTCGTATCGGGCCATGCTGTCCACCAGATCCGTAAGGAGCTCCCCGTAGGTTTCCCGCATGCTTGTCTCCCCCTCGACACAAAAAACCGCATCCAAATTAGTGCCCGAAATTCGTGCTGGAAATTTGCGCTACAAATCCGGAGTCCAAATCCGCGCTTACCTTTGGTGCTGACAGCCCGAAACAAAGAGGCTATTCATGCGGCCCATGGTCTCCGTCATCCTTTTCGAACAACTCTTCCCTCGGCACCTCAATCAGCCGCGCAATGCTCGACCGCAGCTCGGCGTTGCTCCGGTATTTGAGCATATGAATATGCTGGGAAATTTGAGGCTGCGACTTTCCGAGCTCCTTTGCCATCGCCCGGATTGTGAAGCCGGCCAGCATCGGCATAACCTGGCGCACCGTCTTCCACGGATACCGCTGCTTCAGAAACCGCAGGGTTTCCGTGTTGATTTCGCCTTTTGTCTTTGTGCTATTTGTGTTACACATACAATCTGCTCCAAGTTTTGATTATTACACAGCGTATATACAGCATGCGTTAAACATGTGTCAAGCGGAAAATGCCATGAAAGTATCTTTTTGCCAGAAGCCGGTGTGGAAAAAAGAAGAATGGGCGATCTTCTTTGCCAAGCTCGACACACTCAGATTCCGCGCAGGCCTGAAAAAGCGGGACTTCAGCGCCCGGATCGGCAAGTGGAACATCTACCGCAAAGACATGAACCGGCCGGATCCGGACACCCTCGATCGAATATGTGTTGTGTTTAACGTGAGTCAAGAATGGCTCTGCAGCCCCGAATCGCAAGACCCGCCGCCTGCAGCAGAGTCGAACAACGTGCTTTCCCTGGCCGATCGGATCGCACACACTGACATCATCCAGCGATTCCAAAACAAAGACCTGGCCAGAGAGATCAACGCCCGGCTCCTGGCGCTCGAATCCATCGATCCCGAAAAGCTCATCTACGTCAAAGGCGTTCTCGACGGTCTCATTGTGGCTCTCCGGCCAAAGAACCGCGCAAACGGGGAGTAGCGAGCCGTGTCCGTCCACACCAAGCCCGACGGCAGGGTCTTCTGCGTCTACTACGACGATAAGGGCAAGCAAGTCTGGGAATCGTTCGGCAGGGATCCCGAGTCGACGCATGCCGCCGAAACCCGCGACCTTGAAATCAAGCTGCAGAAACGAAAATCACGGCCCATCCAGCGGCCGTCTTCCTCCTTAACCTGGCAGGAGCTCGTGCAGCTCTACATCATCGACCGCAAGAACGAGCTCAGCAAAAGCACCCGCTACGGCATCCTCTATGCCGTCAACACCTACACCACTCACCTGTTCAAGAAGCCCATCAGCGCCATCGCCATGCTCGACTGCGCCCTGGTCGAAGACTCCATGAAGGGCCGGCAGACCCATATCTACAAGGCGCCCCTCACAAACCGCACCATCAACACCTACATGCACTATCTCCGCAAAATATGGGATTGGGCAGCAAGCCGGCCCGACATCGCCATCCACCAAAACCCCTGGAGCGAACGCAAGAACCTGCGCACCAAGCACCAGAAATTCAAGCTCGAGCTCTTCTCCATCGATGAATTCCGCCGCATTCTCGCCCAGGCGCCCGCGCACCTCGCCTGGATCATGGAGGTTGCCTACTACACAGGGGTCCGCACAGGCAAAAGCGAGCTCTTCGCACTCCTCTGGAGCGATCTCGATTTTAAAACAGGCAGGCTCAGGGTCCGCGGATCCAAAACGGCAGGCAGCTTCCGTACCGTTCCGATCGATAAAGCCTTCCTGCGCCGTCTCAGGGCCCGGCAGAAGGCACAAACGAAGGACTTCCCCAATTGCCCCTACATCTGCCACTTCAACGGCCGCCCGGTCAAATCCGTCAAACGCGCCTGGACCGAGGCAAAGACGGCCGCCGGCATCGCCCGCCGGATCCGCCTCCAGGATATCCGCCACTACTACATCACCTATGCCCTGGCCGCCGGCACGGACATCATGGAGCTCGCCGAAACAGTCGGCCACGTCGACGTCAGCATGATCATCAAGGTCTACACCCACCTCGCCCGGGATATCCGTAAAACCCAGGCTACCAAACTGCCCGATCTCCACCCGCGCAAACAAAAACGCCGGAGAAATTCTCCGGCCGCTGTCTAACATTGTCTAATGACACGGTGTGAACAACCGGGAACCATATTGATCCTGCGTCAAATTCCGACAACTTCAACGCAGTAATTTCAACAGGTTGTAAATCCGCGTCAATACGTGGAATGAATGGCATTCAAGAGGTCGTCGGTTCGATCCCGTCCAGCTCCACCAGTTAAAGCGCTGAAAGAACAAACAAAAGGCCACTTACCGGAAAGTGGCCTTTTTCATTGTCTAATACTTTTGTCTAATAACGCGGCCCCTCAGTGGTCCTCGAGCAGCGCCGGATCCTTCTCGTCGAACTTCCTCTTTTCTTCCTCGTACATCGCCTTTTTTTCGTCTTCGCTCATGTTCGCGGCCGCAGTCGCCGCAAAGAAAAGCTGAAGCAGTCCTTGGGCTATCATCACGTAATCCATTGGCCATTCCCCCCTTTCGTCCAGGATTATTGACTCAGTTGCTTGTACATCCAGTGATCCAGGAACAAGATGATCTTATTCCTCAACTCCGGCGAGGGGTTCATATCCCGGTCCACCAGGAGCTGGAACTCCCTCAACGGATCACGGATTGCCTGCAGCGCCTTTTTCACATCATTCAGCGCATCCTTTTCCTGTTGGGTGAGCCCCGCCATGCCGCTTTTCATCACGTGGTAATCGTACATGTTGTTATAGGTCGTAGTGGCGATCAGGCGGACGTCCTGCACGGACATCGATCGGGGATCCTCCAGCTGGAGGTTCTTCGTGCACCCTTGGAACTGGCACATGAAGCCTACCAGGGCAAAAAGAAGTATCACGAGCCCGAGGTTGGCGAATCCGCTTTGCGAATCCTCGCTCTTCCACCCTACAGGCCCTTTTGTGATAAAGCGGAGAATCAGGTTGATCACCCCGAGTATTACAGCCTGCTCCTCCACATCGATGATAAAGCCCGTTTGCGTCTGCACCAGCATCACGAGCAGCGCGATAATATTGACCCAGAACGTCTTACTGACAAGAAAACTCTTTCCTGACATAAAAGCCTCCCTTCGTTTAGGTTGTTCACAACTCTCCTGTTTCTCACTTTCACGCCATTGCCGGACCTTCGAAATGCGGCCGGTCCGGAGTGGAAAAGCGGCCGCCCCATTTGAGCCCTATCGCCTCTCCAATCCGCCCGGCCTCTTCGTAGTCTGGAATCTCGTTCTCGTTCACGTCGGCTTTTATATCCCAATTGGCCTTGCTTTCGCCGTTTAGCAGCACGATATCGAAGGCTCGCGCCTTGCCGCTTGGATAAACCGGCAGGTGGTTCGACTTCAAGGTCCAGGTGACCACGCGCCCGTTCTCCGCCTCGGCGATCCGGGGCAGGTCGGCCATTTCGCGTAGGTGATTGGTAATCACCAGAGGGCACCGACCCTGCGCATAGAGCGCAAACTGCTCCCTGGCAGTGCACAGCGTGCGAGTCACCACAAACGGCAACCCCGCTTCGTCCATTGCTGATTCGAATTTGTAATACAGGTCCTGAAGCGTGTCGGTCAGATCCTCTATCTTTCTGCTGGCCATTTTTACCCTCCAACCTTTTTGATCCAGGCTCTTATCCCCAGCACCAAAAGTGTTCCCGCGCCGCCGACGAGAGCCAGGCAGATCGCAACGGCCACTGCCCCGCCCACCTTAGCACCGAACTCACGGACGCCAGCCACCATCTCCACAGCATCGGAGAAGCATTCGATGCCCCTGTTGAGGTTACCGCCGCCCAAGTCCTTCAGGCGGGCAAAGAAATGCCCGACCTCCTGAGTCGTTTCCTGCTTCAAGCCGCAGAGACAGCCGCCCTTGAGCGTGTTCGTGATGATCAACACAATCTCGGATTTGTCTTCGGCTGAAAGAGCCATGGCCGCACACCCTTTCAATGGCCCGTTAATTGCAGTTTATGTTCCCAGGGCAGGGAGAGCCTTCGCTCGTCCGGGCCGGAGGGCCTAGCTCCGGTCCGGCCCTGTCCCATTTCCGTACCCCCTACAAATACGCCGGCTGGCAGCGCGCAATGACCCGCTGGGACATTTTTGGATCGCTGTGCACATAACTGCGTGCCTTACCACGGTCCTGCATTCTGTACCGCGATAGACACCGCCAGGCCCATTATTTTGTATCCCTCTGTGTTTGGATGGATGTGGTCACTGTCAAAAGCAGGGAGCAGCGTATCTGGGTTTGCAGGATCTTCCAGGACCGCATAAACATCGGCCATCTGATACCCGTTCGCAGTGGCATATCCGGCCAGCCATGCATTGTAGGTGTCCGTCCATGTCTGTCTATCTGCCGTCCAACCTCCGCTCCCTTTCCACGGACTGATATTAACAAGTATCGGTGTGGCCCCAGCGAGAACAGCAGCATCACAAATTGTAGCGATGTTTGACTGTATGGTTGCATTAGGATCTGACACTGCCGAAGCAATGTCATTTACCCCACCCTGTATCAGGATAAAATCGGGAGACGATGCAAGGGCCGTTGTCACCCCCGAAAGAATCTGAGTTGTTGTCTGACTCCCGATCCCGAAATTCGTGATCGTCGGGCCGCAGCACCTATCGGACACGTTGGTTACATACGTCCCGTTGGCCGTCAGCGAATCTCCTACCGCAACTCCCGCTATATCGGTGGAGACCCCACCGGAATTTCGGG